>Ga0065714_10064915_pt1 | contig 15550 bp, 34 predicted proteins | sample MisRhiReplicate2_FD_59101 | JGI IMG/M metagenome (GOLD analysis project Ga0065714, IMG submission 59101) | Miscanthus rhizosphere microbial communities from Kellogg Biological Station, MSU, sample Rhizosphere Soil Replicate 2: eDNA_1 v2... | ecosystem: Host-associated > Plants > Roots >...
AGTCTTTCGGCTGCTAATAAACCCACTTCTTTCATAAAGCCATCGGAATACATGGATGAATAGTAGTCTAAAACACCAATGGTGTCAATACTCAATTTGACCGATCCCCGCCCTGTGGGGGCTGCTCACTTGAACAGCCTTCTGAGGCAGGACAGTCTTTTCCAGACTACGATGGGCAGAACTTCAAAAATCCAGTCGGTAAGCCTCATTATTTAATCGTCCCCTAATTGATTTACGGCGAAGTCTTCAACTACATCACACGCAATGCTTTCATTTTCTGTCGATGCTGTTTCACGGGCTAAACGCAAAACAATATCAATGGCGTCTTGCAATGTCATAAAATTTTCGACAGGATGCGCCATTAGAATCTTCCTCGGATTGTTTGCGGGGTGTCAAGACCTTCAACGTCTCGATAGGTTTGCTCTCCAAGTCGAGCACCATCGCCAGCATAAAATTCGACATAGAGAACATCGACGCCGGACGCTCGAATACTTCCCTCAGGGTCGTGACGCTTCAAGTCGTCCATTATCATTTCGAGTTGGTAAAGGTTAGCAATTATCATTTTCCTGTGCCTCTTCGATTATTATCTCAGCGATTAACGTATCTGTCAACCTTATTTCTCGCTCCAATGTTGACAATTCACTACACTCCGCGCATGTTGGTCCTGATCCAAAGGGGACACATATCCAACATTGGTCAGTCTTTTCCATTAGTCTGTCTCAACCCAATAATCAATCATTTCGGTCAGTTGTTCGTCGTAAATGTCTGTGTGTGGTTCGCGTTCATCCATGAGAACCGTGTACGTATCACTTCCGTCCAACATCACATCCACTTTGCCCTTGTACTTGCGCCCCTCAACAAAGAAGCGAAGGCCACCGAGAAATTCATCACTGCGAGGCATAATCATCCAACCATGAGCGCCCCAGCAAAGCACCATCATTGCATTACCCCAAAATAATTGTTGCCTGATAGTGTTCGCTATTTCTTTTTCTCGTTCGGTTGCCATGCACAGGATACTAACACACGAGGTGCAGTTTTGCAATACCCCATTTCGTGTACATTCCTGGCCCAACCCCTGCCCTACGGGGGTTATTTCCCCGCCTCCTTCAATTTCGTTGCCAGTCGGCGCAACACATCAGCGGCTTTCTTCGGAGTTACGGCTCGCATATTGCCCGAGTACGATTTTCGAAGACCGATGCCTAATTCGTCATAGTGGGCGAGATAGAGATACCATGCTTGCGAATTCGTCAAGCCATAGAATTGAGCAAAATTATCCCACGCGGTTAGATGGTACTGTGAATCCCGTCCGGCCAGAGTATTGCCAATGCCAACAACACAGGTGGTTGAAAACATCTGGTCAAACTCGGTTCCCTGTCGAAGTGTCTCAATGACCGATGCGAGAATGAGTAACCGTGTAGAAAACTTTTTGGCGTTAATCAGACGTTTTAATGGTTTAAGTTCCCTCATGTGGTGAACTATACAGACCTTATCCACAAAAGTCAATATACTATTTCGTGTAATCCCTGCCCTGCGGGGATTGTCATCCCCTGTCCGCAAGTTGTCGAACAACGTCCGCTGCAATTTCGCGCGTGACCTCATCGAATGGGAGATTTTTCAGTCCCTCAATGCGAAGTCCTTCATAGTGGGCATAGAACAACGAAACAACATCTCGAACAGAAATTCCGAAAAATTCCGCAATTCGTGAATCGTTGATGGTGTGAAAGTTCTTGACGCCCGAAACTTCCGCGACCATTTTTTGCGCTATTCCGACGACACAGTTATCACGGTCGTATTGGCTAAATGTATCGGATGTTTCGACTCTTCGTGCCAGTTCTTCAAGTTTTTCTTTATCTGCTGCCATAAGGTTCCTTTCGTTTCAAGATGGATGGATTATACAGCAGGACTATATTTTGTCAATACACCATTTCGTATACCCCATCCTATGGGGTTAATTTTTAGTCGCCTTTCCATCATGCCATCCCTGCATCCAAGCGGCATGTTCGGCTTGTGTTTGAGCAGCCATTGCTTTTGAACGGTCACTCTCGTACTCACCAGCACTGTAACGAAATGGCCCACCGGGGACATAATCATGAATCCAATTCAAACCTGTCTGAAAACCATCTTCATAGGACGCATCGACTTCGTTCATATCAACCGGAATAGTGTTGTCACGAATACGTTTTTCAATAAGTTCAGACTCTATTCGCTTGCAATTTAGTAAAACCTGTTTGGCAAATGATTCTCTTTCCTGTGTATCAGTCACAGATAACCAATAAGATGATTTCTCATTGAAGGCTTCTAATACAGCTTGTTTAATAACCGTTTCTGTATTCATATTTACTCCGTTCGCGGGGTGTAAGTTAAATCGAACAGTTCATCAGCCAAATTATCAACGAGTTGGTCAGCCTCAGATTCATACGAGTTTTGATTATCGTCAATCCATTGGCGAATAGCAATCGCTTCGGCTTTGGTCAATTCCACAATGATATTTTCAGCGTTCTCGGTGACTCTCATGGGAAGGATAATAGCAGGAATTATAAAATGAGTCAATAGTCAATATGACCGACCCCCTTCTGCGGGGCTTATGCCCCATAATCAAATCTATCTTCCCAAACACTTTCAAGATGCTGGTCTTCTAAATACTCACGTTCAGCACGGTCAAGCGGGTCATCGTTCTGAGCAAAAGGTGAAACAAAAGGAAACTCAGAGTCAACTTCATCTCGCTCATCCCATTCTTCATCTAATTCGTCTTGAGCGTCCTCCCCCTCGTGCCAATAATCGTTCATTTCGTTCCAGTTTTGGATTTCGTTTTCAGATGGTTCATAATATGAGCCGTCGGATTCGTAATAGGTTGGCATTTGTTCTCCTTCAATGACTTACGTCTACCTTACGTGGAAGATTCGAACTTCGGAAGATGCGCGAACTTCCATCCCATACACGAAAGGCAGACATAAGGCAGCGGTTGCTCAGATTGCCTGAGTGACGTATGGATTTCAACCATCGCGTTTAGACAGTCCAATGCTTCGAAGTGGCTTTGCCCATTGTTTGCATTGATGGTTTGCAACCCATCTTTGCGACTGTACTGGCTTCCCTTGCCAGCTTTTCCCAACCGCAAACGAAGAATAGCAAAATTCGAGGTGCCTGTCAACACCAAAGTTGAAAATTTTTGACAAGTAACCCCCGCCCGGTGGGGACTTTCGTCCCCTGCCTTAGTCGTCCGTTAACGTTGCTCGGAGACGTTCAGGCCCGTTGAAAGTCTTATCGAATGCTGTAGCGGCCCATTTCAGGACGGCGAGCAATAACTGGATAGCCACTGCTCTTGACGAATTCTGTCCACTGTCGTTTGACATATTCTTTGTCTCCCGCTGCTAAAAGTCTGTGCCCGTTTGTGTTGCCAATCTTCTCGGCGCTTTTGATTGTCCACCAGTTGAATCCTGCCTCAACTAGCAAATAGACCTCGCCGTTTTTGTCGGTGTGTGCGGACTTGATACTCTCAGCCATTGCCCCTCGCTTTCGTGTCCCACGAGCGGATAGCTTGCGCGTAAGTCGCGCCGTTTTGCATTTGCATGTTGATGAACGACGAGCGGTTTTGTGTCGGCGTCAGGTTGCGTGGCACTAAGGGTTTGATGACAAACTGTGGACTGTTTTTGCGAACGAGTTTTTTAACTGGCATCTTGATTCTCCCTGAAAATGTGTTTCGTAACGGACTGGAGCACGGAACGATGCAGCGATTTCTTCACGACTTACGATTGCTGTCAGAGCGTTACTTCGTGCTCCAGTGAATGCAGTATGCCATAGGTTAATCAGGCTGTCAATAACTATTTTTGGTCGAGGTGCGAATTTTTTGACAGGCAAATCCTGGACCAGCCCCCGCCCTACGGGGATTGTCATCCCCGCGTGATTATTTGTCGGATTACGTGGGCCGCATATTCGCGGGTGACTCCCATCGTATAAGGAGCATCCTCCAAACCCTTGATGCCTAAGTAACCATATTCTGCGAGAAACAATGCGTCAACGTCATTGATTGAAATGTCGAAAAACTCAGCAATCACGTCAAACTGAACTAACCACCACGGAGACGTGCTGTTTGTTGCTTCGACTACCATTCGAGCGGCAATGCCGACCACACAATGGTCGTTGTCCCGTTGGTCAAAACGCTCGTAATTTTCGACTTGCCTCGCAAGTTCTTCTAATCGTTCTTTATTTGCCATACTGTTCTTTCATCCGTCAAGATGGACAGATAATAAACTTTCACGATAACGATGTCAATACACCATTTCGTGTATAGCCTGGCCAATCCCCACCCTGCGGGGAGCATTATTCATGCTCCGGTTGAAGTATTTTGTAAATCTGTTCAAAAATTGCGGGAAGCAAAACTTTATTAATGCGCTCAACTTCTGCGGGATTTTTAATTAACTCGGATAAAGGATTCGACGTATAATGCGAACCTCCACGACCCAACACTTCGGCGGTTTCTTTTAGGGTATAAAATGTTTGGAATAGTTCGCAGAGTGTCCACAGGTTGTTATCGGACTTGACAACTAGAGACTCGCCAAAATGTTTCTTAAACCCATCAAATAAATTCATCCGTTCAGAACGGAAACATTTCTTTTCAGTGTCGTACCACTCATGCGTCATCAATCCGTCTACATGGTAGTGACAGTTACGATTGCCGAGATACCCAAAACCCCAATACCATCCACAATCCCAACTGGGCGCAGACAAGTAAGTGGCTTGTCCGTCATTATTGCCAATATAAAGTTTAGGCGGATATTGTTTTGTGTCTGTCATAATGCTCCTTCGTCCATCAAAGTAAGAGTATAATAGGACTAACAGAAAAGTTTGTCAATACTTTATTTTATGTTTGACCTAATTAATATCTGCCCTGAGGAAGTATGTACCGGATTACGGGACTTGCAAATCATTACAGATATTTGATACAATAATTGTATGATTTCAAGGCAGGAAGCAATAAACAAAAATCTTAAATACTACTTCACAGGAAAACCGTGTTTATATGGACATGTAACTAAGCGTAATGTCAAAACAAAACTGTGTTACGGCTGTGAGCGTGTTAGATCTGCTCGAAATTCATTAGACCTTAGAACCAAAGTCTTACAAAAGTTTGGAAGTAAATGTATGCAGTGTGGGTTTGATGATTTTAGAGCATTACAGATTGATCATATTAACGGCGGAGGTTCAAGCGAGCGTAAGACACTGAAAAAAGATTCTCTCTATCGTGAGGTATTGAAAGACAACACAAACAAGTATCAATTGCTTTGTGCTAACTGTAATTCCATCAAACGTATAGAGAATAACGAATCGGGCATTTCTCCATTGTCAGCTACTTGGCAACCCCCGCAGTACGGGGAATAAGGCTTGCCCGCCAAGCCTTATCCCTAGCTGAGAGAATAACAGGAAAAGCTCTCAGCACTTGAATAACTATAAACCTGAGCAACTAATGGCCAAACTTTCGTTTTACACTCTCGCAACCACTAAATGCATATTGCAATTGCTCAGGTTGTTTTGGGTATCTACGGGTTTTTACCTACTCCCAAAGATTTTCAGATAATATCGAAAACGTAATCAGACTCAAGACCATATTCTTCGAGGATTTCTTCGGGGTCTTCATCAACCGCCCGCTCGCACATTTCATAAAAATGTTCCGTTGCTTCGGCTTTGGTCATGTCGTCGCGGTCCATCAGAATTTGAATAATTTCGTTTGTCATTTCTGGCCTTTCAGTCTCAAAATTTTGCAGGGTGAATGTCCGTTGCTGGCAACCTCCGAGGCATTTTTACGTTCGCATCCGAACATTCAACCCGACGCCGAAGATAGTAACAGACGAGGTGCAAAAAATCAATATACCATTTCGTATATTTTCAACCCCCGCCTTGCGGGGATTATTCATCCCCGAAATATCCCATGTGTTCGATTTCAGTTCGGTCTTCATACGCGGACTCCAGAAAATCATCTTCTCCGCCCTCGTTATCAAATTCGAATTCGTCCGATTCAGGATAGTGGTGGCCGCGTTCGGCTATTTCATCCTCAAAAGCTTCACGGTCAGATAACTCCTGCAAGTCATCCTCGTAAACTTCGCGCTCCAACTCGTTGTGCCACGGGTCGAATTCGTCGTAATACATTGAAATCTCCGTGGCCGTTTTTAGGGAACGGCCAAACCACTGATTTATCGAACGGGTAGAGTATGCCACTGTTACGCTTGGCTGTCAACAATTATTTTCGATTGAGAGGAAAATGTTTAGGAATGTACGGTACTAACCAAATCCTAGCCCCCTCCCTGCGGGGACAGAATTTATCCCGAATAATCATAGATAACCACGCGACCATTCAGGTCAAGTGTAAAATTGTGACCAATCCTATAATCTACCCCGTATCGTTCTCCGTCCATGTCACCAACGTCCCCAAAACCATATTTCCATGCTAATTCTTCCGCAATAAGTGTGTCCTCTTCGAAAATTTCGGCATTGGGCACACAATTAACTCTGCGTTGTACATACCATTCTCGATTTATGTCGGCATATACTACCTCGGCAAAATGAGGGCGGTCCTCTTCTTCAATAAACATTTGAGCTTCACTCATGTCGTCAAACTTAACAACAAATTCATCTCCGAAATATACAGTTTTGCACATTCCGCTGTGCCCTCCGGTAGGCGAATTACCGCCATTGACTCTGAGTGCCTTAACTCCGTTAATAAAAACTTCGCGGCCTTGTCCTCGTCGAATAACTTGGATGTCTTTTAACATTGTATCCTCCTGAGGGAAGGTATGTTAATTGAATCTAAAAGTAATGTCAACACTTATTTTCAAACGAGGTGAACTTTTTTAGAGGTGCAGTTTTTGAATCCTGGCCCAAGTGGTCCAAACCCCGCCCTGCGGGGGGTTAAATCTCGGCCCCATCGTATGCATCCTCAATAATTGAATCAATTTCAGCTTCGAGAGCCTGTTCCTCGCGGTATTCCATCAGTTTATCTTCAAATTCCTGACGACGCTGGTTTGACGAGTGCAAGCGGTTGGATTCAGTCCATGAACTCGGCATATAATCTCCGGCGGTTTTTAAGGTTTACCGCCAACCTCTGTGATTTCGAACAAGTGGATTATGCCAGTGGTCAAGAGTTTTGTCAACAACTATTTTAGGACAATTTTCGTGCCAAACCCCTCCCTGCGGGGAGTTTATCCCCGTGCGGCGAGTCGGCGCAAGATGCGTGAAGCTTCTTCGCGTGTTACCGTTTCAAGCTGGAAAAGGCCACACGTCCGTTCATCCTCGAAAAGATTGCCAAACTTTCCGAGATAAATGTCAGTGGCAACATCATACGAGACGCCATAGTACGAGGCGAACGCTTGAAGTTTTTGCGAGCGAATTGGTGAAATGGGAATCCCCGCGAGTTCGAGGCCGATTGCGACAATGCACTTGGTCAGAGAATCCTGATGAAAGTCTTGTCGCGTTCTGATATGGTCGGCCAATATAGCCAATTTGGCGTTTTTCATTTGAGCGACTGCGCGAGTAGCAACGTCCAGAGCTTGGTCCCTCTGTGCCTCCAATACTGCTATGAGGGCGCTCTGTCTATCTGCTAAGTCAACCGCGTCGATGAGTAAAAGGAATAAGAAATTGTCCATTGTGTCTCCTGACTGTCTGTGATTTTCAACTTTTGGAGTTTAGCAAACCCCGCTGTGTCTGTCAACAACTATTTTCGATTTTTTGCGGGGTGAAAGCACATTTTTAATCCCCGCCCTGCGGGGGCTGTGCCCCCTCGTTGCTCCTTTCGAGTTTAGCGATATTCTGCGATGTTCACCACTTTTGCAATCTGTGGCACGGGCATTGCGTTAAATTGCCGCGCCCTGATGCAGTGTATGCAATCGTTACGTCCGAAGCGGCTATCCCCGCACTCACAGTTCACGCCATCGGTCAGATAGACCTTGCCTTTGTGACTGACCGAAAACCATCCATCATCCGTCTGCGTGATATTCTCGAACGGAATTTCTAGTGCTCTTTCTTCGCGTGTTCTTTCGAGTTTGGGAGTCGCCATGTTTTTGGCCTTTCGTCTGTGGAATTAACTAACAGGGAGAGAATACGCTTTTTGTGCTGGCCTGTCAACAGTTATTTTCGATTTTTCTGGACAAATTTTGTGCCAGGAATTAGAAGGCAACTTTTGTGCCACTCCCCGCCCTGCGGGGCTTGCGCCCCTCGGTTTGGTTAGAATCGGAAGAATTTACGAATTCGTTTCGTCATTTGTCCCCTTTCATATTTTCAGGATTAGAGAAATCAGTGTTAAGCGAAAACCCGTCACGCCGCGCCATACGTCAAAACTCTCTGCCGTGTTAACATCTCGGAACGTGCGGCGATTGAAAACTCGAACGCCTGTGCTTCTTTCGTTTGCCTGTAGCGCGTGATTTAGAACGGCGGCAATCTGTTTCGAGAAGACAAAGGCTGTCAAAAGAACAAACATCGTAAGCGCGAAAATTTGATTTAGCATGATTCTTCTAAAACCTCCGTCAAACGTCGAGCGATTATTTTCCGACGGCGGACCTTTTCGCCGTAATTTTCGAGCATCAATGCGAGCGCATAAATTGAGCAAGCGGCTGCGCCATACGTTGCGAAGAAAATCAGGGTAAGCATGTTAAAACCTCCCCGTTTTCTTGTAGTAGTTTTGGCGAATATGGCGCATGAGAGTGAAAAGGCGCTCAATTTCGGCAATGCTGGTTGCCGCGTTAAAAGCCTTCAATGTTTGCCTGTAGCGTTTCGCATCTCGTGACATGTCTGTTTTCTCCTGCTTTGTGATTTCCGACTTTTGGAGTTTACTCTTTTGACTGTTTCCTGTCAAGCTATTTTTGATTTATTTTCGGGACAACTTCTGTGCCAGGCAAGGATATGCAAATACCATGCCATACCCCGTACTGCGGGGGGTTATTCCACCCCGAGGCCATTCTCTGCCATTATTTCTGCAATCTCGTCAGCGTCAGCTTGAACGCTTGCCAGTTCTGTGTCGAAGTTTAACCATTCGAGAATTTGAATTGCCACGAGTTTGAGTTTTTCATTTTCCATTTTTGTACTCCTGAATTCGTGTTTTCATTCTTGAGTCAATGATAGCCGCTGCGATTGCCATTTTGACAAGGATGCCAATTAGCAGGAATGTCTCGAACATGGTAAGCCTCCTGTGTTGTTAGTTGAAAAGACAGTCTATTGTACCCGTAACCACGGAATACAGTATGCTATGGTGTCGTGAATAACGCAGTTTAATTACACAAGGAATAAGTTTGATTCGGCTTGTCAGACAAAACTGTTTATATGATTGCATCGGTTTTCCTCTTTCGATTTTTTGCGGGGTGAAACTACTTCTTTGGCCGAGGTATGGTGTACACCACTGTCCCGTCGAACTGTATGTTTCTGAAACACCAGAGCAGTGTACGGTATAGGTACATGTCGAGCCTTGACCCCATCCGTGTGTGTACTGTAAAGAACTGTGTCATTATGACCCTCCTGTAGGGTGGCCCTCCGTAGAGCCACCCCACTGTGTAAGATTTACTCTGTGTCCTCTTCTAGTTCATCGTCCGAAAACTCGCCAAGCTGGTCCGCGATTGCCTCATTCCTGAGTGTATCGCTTTCGTACAGCGTGTCATCTTGACCATCTTCGTAATACTTAAGATAATCTTCGTACTGTTTTCGGTCGAACATGTTCGTTGTCCTTTCGTCTGCGTGATTAACTAACAGAGACATATTAAACCTAGACCATGCGCCTGTCAACAATTATTTTCGATTATTTACGGACAATTTTTGTGCCACAAATCCAGGTTCCGGCCCATGCAAGTATCATGCCAAACCCCGCCCAGCAGGGGCTATGCCGTGGCATGATAATTGTCCCAAAAAACATAAAATAATTATTGACAGGATTATGGTATAGGTTTAATATGTACTCACTTCAAACGAACGGGAGCACCTAAGATGCCGAACGGAGATTTTAACCTAAACCAAAAGCAAGTACACGAAAACGTGTATAAAGGTATTTGCCAATTGTGTCAGCAACCCGTCAACGTACCATTTTCATACATGGGCAAGACATTCTCCGCGATTCAGGATACACGCTCGACAAAAGCGCACGTTGTGTCACAAAGAGACGGCGGCAAGTGGTCAAATGGAAACATCTTTGAAGCTCACATGTACTGCAACAATTTAATGGTGTCAGTTTGCGACATCGAGTGGGTCATTTCGACATTCTTTGCAGCCTATACCACGATTGCAACACTTCGCGCCAAACTGCACGAAGCTGATACACTTTACAGAAAAGTTCAAGAGGCATTGGATGGAAAGCGTACAGTCGATGCAGAAATCCTCGCCGTATTAAAACCAGTCGCCCACAGAATCCTGACTGACTCACAATCGAACATGGTCAAGCGTCTAACTCCGAACCGCCGCGAGACAATAGTGCGACTCGCGGCCTAAAATCGAACACTTGGGCGGTCAGATTGACCTGGCCGCCAACAGTGTAAATTTTACACAGACGCCACCCCTCGAATTGAAAATGCCGCTTGTACCCATGCTAGTGCCAAAATAGCAATTCCTTTCACTTATATAATGCTGTTCTGGCTTGATTTAACTTCAACAAATACAGTATCATACAGGAATGAATACTTATCTCAAAGCACTTGTGTTTACTATTGTGGTTGGTGCTCTGGTGCTGGCCTTCAGTCCTCCCCTCTTGTCTTTATTCCTAATTCCTGTTACTGTCATAGCGTATAAATATGGCTTGAAGCGGGCATTGATTCCGTTTGTGTTGTTGGTTGTTATTGGAACGGCAACAAGTGGCACAGGAATGAATAGTATCTATCGCAGAATTCCTTTGTTTATCTCTAGTATCGTTGTCGGGGCCGTAGTGTCGTATGGACGTAAGTTGAATAAGGATGTAAAGGCCGGAGAGACAAGATTCAAAGCTCTTTTCAAAGGAACTCCTGTTCCTGTCTTTACTTGGACCAGAGTTGGTGATGATTTTGTGTTGACGGAATACAACGATGCCGGATACGCAATTACGAATGGAAAAATAGAAGAAGTTTTGGGCCAGAAAGCGTCTGAATTTTACAAAGAAAATCCTGAAGTTCTATCTCACTTATATAAGGCGTATAGAACAAAAACTACCATAAGAAACGAGGGAAGATTTAAGTTCATTACTACGGGCAGAAATCTTTATATCGATGCCAGTTTTGTTTTCATCGCGCCCGATAAGGTGATGATTCATGCGGAAGACATTACCGAACGACGAGTCGCTGATGAGAAGTTTCGACTGGTGTTTGAGAATTCTCCCATAGCAAAAATCATCGCGGACACCAGTGGACACATAATTCTGTCAAACAACCAAGCTCGACTTTTGACAGGCTATCCAGTTTTGGAAAAAATGCCTTTGGAAGCCATTATGCCCGAGCGTTTTCGAGAATTGCATAGATTGGCATACTTCAAAGGTAGCCATTTTCGTCCGTTACACTTTGAAAGAGACCTTTTTGTACTTCGTAAGGACGGTTCCGAGGTTCCAGTTGAGATAGGACTTAATCCGATAACCATAAATGGTGAGGATTTCGTTCTTGGCACTCTGATTGACATTACGGAACGCCAAAGAGCGGTCAAAGAGAAGGAAAGACTGCTAGAACTGGAAACATCGGCAAAAGAGGAAGCTGAAAAGGCAAGTAAAGCAAAAGATGAGTTCTTGGCTATCGTCTCACATGAGTTGAAAACGCCTTTGTCGTCAATTCTTGGCTATTCGTCTCTGTTAACCTCTGGACGACTTGGTGCAAATACCGAAGCGGCTAAATTGGCTCTGAATACAATCGAAAGATCAGCAAGAAATCAAGCCTCTTTGATTGAAGACCTACTGGATATTTCTCGCATTGTGTCTGGACGCATGCAAGTCAAGAAACTAATTGTAGGTATTCCGGGAATTGTGCATCAGGCGTGTGAGTCTTTCGCGGTCTCCGCCGCCGAGAAGGGCATCAGTTTGAAGTGTGATGAATGCACTGACAAACTTTTTGTTGTCGGAGATCCTGGTCGTTTGCAGCAAATATTGTCCAATTTGGTTGACAATGCTGTTAAGTTCACTCCGAAAGGTGGTAATGTGCATGTGGGCATTGTCGCGGAGAAGCTACAAGTTCGCATTGTTGTCAAAGATAGCGGAGTCGGCATTGAACCTCAGTTTATGAAGGAACTTTTCCAGCGATTTAAGCAGGAATCGACCGGAATTAGACGACTTGGACAAGGATTGGGTCTTGGACTGTCGATTGCGAAGTCTTTGACCGAATTACACGGCGGCACCATCAAAGCCGAATCAGAAGGGCGTGGAAAAGGCGCAACTTTCACTGTAACACTGCCTTTAAGTTCCCCACCGCTGGAGGAATCAATAATTGACAGTTACAAACACGGCTCTAAGGAGACGACATTCGACGGATTGACCATTTTGGCTATTGATGATGACCGAGATACGCTCGAAATGCTTAAATTAGCATTGGAGCGTTACGGAGCCACTGTTTTGATTGCTGAATCTGCCGAAGAAGGTAGAGTGGTTGGAGAAAAAACAAAATTGGATGTCATTGTGTGTGATATAGGGCTTCCCGTTGTCTCGGGGTATGAATTTATACGATCACTTCGTTCGGAAAACATCACAACTCCCGCATTAGCCTTAACCGCATTTTCAGGGGATGAGTATGCAAAAATGGCAATGGAAGCTGGATTTGATCACTATTTAGCTAAACCAATAGAAGTTGGTACGCTAATAAACGGTATTACCTATGTTCTTGGTTTGCATTCTCCTTTGCAGTCATAACTACTTTCTCGCATAACGCCAAAAACTCGTTCTTTGTCCTATCATATTTGGCTTTATTTATAATCGAGCACACCCACTCAACATTATCTAGGTCTTCCGCTAATTCAGGAAACCTAGATACTGGAAATTTGTGGTCAAGTTCGGTGTTTGTTCCAAGAACTAGGTCTATGCCAGTGTAGGGGCATTTATAGTCTTGGTCCACCAGTTTATTTTTCAAAAGAGCAGCAACTTCGGTCGTACTTCTTCCCAAGCGGTCGTGCCCCAGCCGCATTAGATAATGCTTCTCACACAATACAACATTTTCTAGCTGAGGGTTATCACATTTGGCACATAATCCTTTTGCGAGCCTCGCATCTCGTCGTCGCTTATCTGATGCCCGACAACGAGGTTTGTTGTTCTTCTGCCAAGCACAGTTCTTATTGCTCCAACATTTCTTGCACCAACTATACCAGTACCTACCGTTCTTGTTAAATTCAGTGTACGGTTTTTCTTCTTTACAGTTCTTACAGATTTTTGTGATATTGGGTTTCATGTTTATATTATATCAAAACAAAGATTGTAAACTCAACTGTGCTTGATAGTTAGTGGTAAAATATGGTACAATACACCTACAACAGTTTGGAGGAATATTATGTCTGACAGAATAAAGCATGGATTTGGTAGATTAGCGGAGGCAGATGTTCGCATATTGCGTAAGACCCTACCAAAAGTTTCAGCAACTATAAGAACAACCAGCAAACGCAGAGAACGCCTGTGGTCAACTTTTTCTGCTTTAGATCAAGACACTACATCACAATGTGTTGTTTATGCTGGCATCCAATGGTTGATGGCCGCTCCAATTCAAAATAAGGTTGTTAAATGGTTTAATGATCCGAGCATTCTTTATAAACTCTGTCAGAAAAATGATGGCATTACACATGATAAAAATCCATCCGACGACGGGACAACTGTTGGTGGACTGTTCAAAGTATTAAAACAAGAAGGGTTTGTTAAAGAGTATCTTTACGCGGGAAACGAATTTGGACCTGATCAACAATATTACAAAGGTACTGAATTGGTGGATGCATGCATCTCTCACATACTCAAGAATGGCCCTGTCGTTGTTGGAACACCGTGGTTGGAAACTATGAATGACGATTTAATTAAAGATTTTCTACAAGTTGATCCTACATTTGGTAGTGTTGGAGGACACTCGTATGTATTACGCGGTGTGGACTTAGATAAAACTTGTCCTGATAAGTCTACGGGAGCATTCAGGATGATTAATTCTTGGGGACAAAAGTGGGGAGATAACGGTGAAGCTTGGATTAGTTTTAGAGACGCAGATGTGCTATTCAGCTTTTCTTCGGAGGTTGTTACGGCTGTTGAGTTGTTAAACAGTACAAGAATTGGATAGCATATTGACAATTAACTGTCGTATGTTATACTGAGTCTATGGGAGCAAACTCCATCTGCGGGTCGTGTAAAGAACTGATTGATGATGAGATTTGTTGGTGTGGTGACTTTATCGACTCGCATACTCCATTTTCGTCTGAACACACGGCAGTCCCGATGGGCTGCTCCTGTTTCTTCCAAGACGGACAATCCCAACAACGCTACGAAAGGTATCTGGACGAACTAAATGCTGACGTTGAACCCTCGACGTAACGTAATGATGAATGTAGAGGTCGGAACCGATCAAGTTATCTACATCTCTCTTGTAAATGTTACAAACAAGGAAGTTCTGGCGGCTGCTGAGCAAATTGGCCGAGACGGACATCTTTGGGTTTGTGAGCACGAGCCAGCAAAGTTTGAATACTGGCCTCCTGCTTCGATTCGCAGAATTGTATGGGATTTCGACGAAAGCAAATAGTCTCAATTGGAAGTGTTAAACGCCAGATGAAGGATGATTTAATGGTCAGGTTCAGTCGTGCTTTCTTTGGAGGCGGCTCTGATTACGACAAGGCTGTTACAGCGTTTGAAGTGTCTGACTATTATGCTGCGTTTGATCGACACGATGTAGCTTACCTGTACGACAAGATAGCAGAATTCTATAATCTCCGATATTGGAACGAACACGTTAAATCAATAGATGAAATCTCCGAAAAGAATCTGGATAGCTAAATACTTTCTTCCGGTAAATCGATATTCTTGGAATGTTGGCACCACAAAAGAAAGCGCCGAGTTACTTTCTGACACAAAGGCTCGTGAGTACATTCGTGTTGATACAAAACTTACAGAATGCGAGTATGAAGAACTGGCAGAGTTGTTAGAAGGTAGTAATCCAGTTTTTAGGGAACGTATCCTGTCTGCGGTCATTTGGGACGATGAAAAGTTATCCTAGTATCCCATATTGGAAAGCTGGTCACTTCGGAGAGCCAGCCTATGTCTTTGAGAAGTTCGATGGAACACAGATCCGTGCCGAATGGTCCAAGAAACGAGGATGGTACAAGTTTGGCTCCAAAGGACAGCTAATTGACGACACTTCTGAATGGGCCAACATGGTCAATGTCTTCAATGAGATGCACGGAGACGAATTGCCTAAGCTCTTTAAGTCGGAATATCCGCGAGTCCAGGAATTTACCGTTTTTGGTGAATATTGGGGAGAAAAGTCCTTTATTGGGATACATCCCAAAGAAGATGTCAAGAAATACGTAACTATCTTTGATGTCAATCTTTACAAGCAAGGTTTTGTTCTCCCGAGAGAATTTTCTAAGGTTTTTAAGAGCAACGGATTCTATTTTGCTCGGTGTT
>Ga0065714_10002507_pt1 | contig 15532 bp, 16 predicted proteins | sample MisRhiReplicate2_FD_59101 | JGI IMG/M metagenome (GOLD analysis project Ga0065714, IMG submission 59101) | Miscanthus rhizosphere microbial communities from Kellogg Biological Station, MSU, sample Rhizosphere Soil Replicate 2: eDNA_1 v2... | ecosystem: Host-associated > Plants > Roots >...
GCCCGGCACCAGGATGGTTTCGTCGTAACCGATCACGTCCAGGGTGACGCCCGGCGCACCGCTGCCGTCGGAGAAGCCACCGGTGCATTTGATCTGTTCGGCATCGACGGCTTTGCATTCGCACATCGGGTTGTGCGCCATGGCGCTGGCGCTGAAGCTCGCGCAAAGCAGCAGCAACACGGTGTGGAGCGGGCGAAAAACGTTGATCATGGTTTGCCTCCTTGTTGGTTCAGCCACGCGAGGGTGGCAGGCGATGCCTGGCTCAGGGGCAGGGAGGCTTGGTGCATCGCGCCGTCCCAGCCCTCCATGGTGATCCACAGTTCGGCGTCAGCCTTGGTCTTTTCCGGGATCGGCAACATGGCGCCCATGCGGTGCGGCGTGCCGAAGAAAATCACCCCGGCGGCACGCAGGCTGCGCGGTTTCCCGATGCGCAGGTAAGTCGCCTTGACCTGATCGCGGCAGCGCTCGCACAGGGCGGCGGTGAAGCTCTTCATGTGGCCGGCCGGCCCGTCGAGCGTGGGTGCCTCATTGCGCAATTCGGCCAGACGCAGGCTCCACGGCCCGACCGGGACTTCCCCGATCTCGCGCTCACCCAATCCGGTATCGCCGCGAAACAGCGCCGCGTCAGCGAAGTATTTGGGCATGAAGCCCAGCGGCACCAACAGCAGCAGCACGTTGATGTGGAATCGCCATTTGAGCCAGAAGCGTCGCAGTGTCGAGTCCGGTTTTTGCTTGGCGCGCGAGCTCATTGGCTGACCTCCGTGGCGGCTTGCACCCGCGTCTGTTTGTTGCTGCGCTTCAGGGCGTTGGCCGTGGCCAGGGCGGTGCGTTTGGTCCAGATCAGCAAGCCGCTGAGCACCATCATGCTCAGGATCAAACCGAAGAAGAACCAGATCAGCTTGATCCAGATCCCGCCGAAATCACCGGTGTGCAAAGGGCGCATGGACTCGGTGACCAGCTCCAGGCCGGAACGGTTCGATAGCAGGCGGGTGGAGGCGATGTCACCGTTATACGGGTTGATATCGGCAGTTTGAAACATCAGCGGATACCAACTGCGACCGCCCACGGTGAGGTAGCTATAGGCATTGGCGGGCAGGGTGACAAAGCTGTCGTCCAGTCCAGGAATGCGTTCTTTGGCCTGAGCAATGGCAGTTTCGAGGCTGATCATCGGCGCCGGCGAGCCATCGGTGGTCACCGGCACACTTTCACGCGGAACCACCAAGGCCACGGGGGCTGTGGAAATCGTGACCTGGTTATCGAACATGAACGCTTGAATCAGGAACCAGGTGCTGCTGATGGAAATCACCGCAATGAACCAGATCGACCAGATGCCGCTCAGGCGATGAAAGTCGCCCCAGAAAATTCGCGCGCCATGACGAATACGTAAGGTCGGACGCAAGAAGCCTTTCCAGAAGCGCTTGTACACCACCAGCCCGGTGACCAGTGACGCCAGCAACGGCAGGCTCAGGAAGGACACCAGGTACCAGCCCCAGCTGTAGCCGTTGGTGAACGGCACTAGCCACCAGCCGTGCAGCGCGCGGGTAAAGGCCTTGAAATCGAATGCTGGGGCAGTGCCCTGGATCACGCCGCTGTACGGGTTGACGTACACCGTCACCGAACGACCATCCGGGTAACTGACGCCGACATCGAGGGCGAAGTGGGATTCGTCGGGGCGGCTGATGGACTCGACCAGCGTATTGGGCTCGGCCTGTTTGATCGCTGCGATGATTTGGTCATAGCTGAGCAACGGCGCATCGTCCGACGGCTGGCTGGCGCGCATTTGCGGGTTGGCCAGCCAGACGATTTCCTGACTGATCACCGCCAGCGTGCCGGTGACACAGACGATCAGCACGAAAAACCAGATCGGCAATGCCAGCCAGCTATGGACCAGAAACCAGAGTTTGGAACGGGATTTCTTCGACATGTTGAAAGGTCTTGTCTCGATGAGCGGGCCTCTGCTGCGGGCTTCCCAGCGTTGAGGTCCATGAAAAGGCCGGCGGGGCTTCTGACTGCGCACGCCAACTACATGCCTATAAGACGGATGAGGGTCAGTAAACCTGAAAGAGGATGTGAAAGTAAATGTTTCTTATTAGCAAAGGAGTGCTAGCGGGGAGGGGGTAACGGGGAGGGGGTGATGTTAGAGATAGCCCCATCGCGAGCAGGCTCGCTCCCACATTAGATCTTCGGTGTTGCATAGATCCAATGTGGGAGCGGGCTTGCTCGCGAAGAGGCCAGAAGCGGCTTCGGAAGTTTCAACCCTGCTGAAACATCTCCTTGGCCCGCTGCTCAATCTGCTCTTGAGTCAAATCCTCCTTGCGCATGGCCAGGAACCACAGGTGTCCATACGGATCCTTCAACGTACCCGAACGGTCGCCGTAAAACTGATCCTTGACCTCCGACACCACGGTGCCGCCCGCCGCAATCGCTTGTTGATAAGACTTGTCCACATCCGTCACATACAGATGCAGGCCTACCGACGGTGAATTGTCAGGATTGCTCAACGGCCCCTGATCACACGGCGTGCCGAGCATGATCGGGCAGTCGCCTATGCGCAGTTCGGCATGTCCGATCCCGCCGTCCGGCATAGCCAGGCGCATGACTTCGATGGCGCCAAAGGCCTTCTTGTAGAACTCGATTGCTTCAGCCGCTTTGTGGATGCCCAGATATGGGGTGATGCTGTGATAACCCTCTGGAATGGGTTTTACGCTCATGATGAATCTCCCTGTTTGTTGTTGTGGATGAAAAGGTGTCCTGTGTCGATTTCCGACCGAATAAATATAGGCCCGCGTCGTGTTGGCTACCGAGCGCCCGACGAGCAGCGACGCTGTTCAGCCAACAACAGCGCAGCAGCAGATTGCTCGGATGCGGTAATGCAAAACCTGAAAAATACTCGCCAATTGCCCGAAAACATTAGCTCATGACCTCGACACAGAAGCTGCAATGGCTCTGTTAAACACTGCTGTCGAGAACATCAAATGCCTGAATCTGCCGTTTATCCGAAAAACTCGTCGTCGGCGCCACTCCGGTGCCACACGCGGAAATCCTCGAATTCGTCAAACCGACCTTGGCCAAGGAAGGCGTGGACCTGGACATCAAAGTCTTCAACGACTTTATCCAGCCCAATCAGCAGTTGGCGTTGAAGAGCCTCGACGCCAACTATTGCCAATACCGGCCGTTTCTGGATGATTACAACAATTCTCGCCACACCGATCTGGTGCCGGTGGTCGGTGTGCACATTGAACCGTTCGGTGCCTACTCGACCAAGATCAAAAACATCGCCGAACTGAAGGACAGCGCCACCGTTTCGATCCCCAATGACCCGGTGAATACCGGCCGTGCGCTTGTGTTGTTGCACGAAGCCGGGCTGATCAAACTCAAGGACCCGAGCAACACCCTCGCCACTCAACGGGACATCATCGACAACCCCAAGCACCTGAAAATTCGTGAACTGGAAGGCGCATTACTAGCGCGTTCGGTGAGCCAGGTCGACCTCGCATTTGTCTTCGCCAACTACGCCCTGGAGGCGGGGATCGACACCAACAGCGCATTGATCGTCGAGAAGGGCAAGAGCTAGTACATCGAGTTTCTGGTGGCGCGGCCGGACAACATCAATGATCCCTGTTTGCAGAAACTGGCCAAGGCGCTGAACTCGGATGAGGTTCGGCAGTTCATCTTGACCCGTTACAAGGGGCAGATTGCGCCAGGATTCTAAAACTTCATTGAATCTCAATAAGCCATCGCGAGCAGGCTCACTCCCACACTGGACCTTCTGTGAACACAAAATTTGTGAACACCTCAGATCAAATGTGGGAGTGAGCCTGCTCGCGATGGCCGTACCGCTATTAGTGATCTGTATTCGATTCCAACAACCGCGCCTTCGCTAAATCGACAACTGCATCACGCGTTCACCCTGAACATTCTCCATCACCCGACGCTTGTTCACGGCCAGCTCTCCAATCTTGATCAGCCGCGTGCGTGTCACGTTACGGCTCAGGCCCAGCAGGGCGGCGGTGTGAACCTGGTTGTAATGGCAGAAACGATAGGCCGCGCGCAATAACGCGTCTTCGACTTTCTCATGCAGCGCACCGGCCTGTTCTGCGAACAGCTTTTGAAAGGCTCGATCCAGCAGGGCTTCCGGTGAGTCGTTGATGTTGGCGTGGTAATCGTCCTGGCGCTCGATACGCATGTTGGACAAGCGCAGGTCATCGCGTTCGATCACGCCGTTACGGCAAATCAGCAGCGTATGGTGAATGACGTTTTCCAGTTCGCGGATGTTGCCCGGCCAACTGTAGCTGCGCAGTCTCAACTCGGCTTCTTTGCTGATGGTGATGCTGCCGTAACCCAGGCGCTGACTGTAGGTTTCGACGAAATGACGGGTCAGCGGCAAGATGTCGCCGGGACGCTCGCGTAAGGGGCTCAGCTCCAGGCTGACCACGTCGAGGCGGTAATACAGATCTTCGCGAAAATGCCCGGCGTTGATGGCTTTTTCCAGTTGTACGTTTGTCGCGGCCAGTACGCGCACGTCGATGGGAATGCTCTTGCGCGAGCCAAGGCGGACCACTTCGCGCTCCTGCAACACGCGCAGTAACTTGACCTGAATCGCCATCGGCAGATCACCGATTTCATCGAGGAACAGCGTGCCGCCATCGGCCTCCTCGAACCAGCCGGCCTTGGCGCTCAGTGCACCCGTGAAGGCTCCTTTTTCGTGGCCGAACAGTTCGGCCTCGACCAGCGATTCGGAGAACGCGCCGCAGTTCACCGCCACGAACGGCCGGTTGCGTCGGGCGCTGAGGTTGTGGATGTGCCGTGCCACCAACTCCTTGCCGGTGCCGGTTTCGCCGATGATCAGCACACTGGCTTCACTGGGCGCGACTTGTTGCAGATGGGCGAGCAAGGCCCGGGATTTCGGGTCTTCGAACACCTGCGCGGTGGCGCGGATCGAGGTGGCCAGCGCGGGCGAGGGCGGTAAGGTCAGCAGTTGCATGGGGATCGCTCCATGAAGAGAAGGCTATGAATAGAAGGTCGGAGTCGGCAGGGCCTGGTTCAGCGCCCAGTCACCCAGCTCATGGAGTTTGTAATCCACCGGGTCGTGCAGGGTTTGCGTGCGCAGGTTGCGCCAGTGGCGGTCGAGGCGAAGGGATGCGTGAGTCGAGCGCGCGCCGGTCACTTCGAACAGTCGGCTACAGAGCTCGAGGCCGTTGCGCGTGGCGGCGACCTTGGCGGTGGCGATGGCGGTGGCCAGATGTCCCCGTTCTTCAGCGCTGAGATTCGGTCCTTTTGCCCAGGCCTTGTCGAGCAGCTCGGCGGCACGTTCCACCAGCAATCGAACGCCTTCGAGGGCGACCCAGAACTCGCCGTAATGGCCGAGCACATAGGGATCCTGACGCACATCCTGAGCCGTGGATTTGTGCCACAGCCGGGTTTCGGTGAGCGTGTATTGCCGCGCTTCTTCGAAGGCGCCTTCGGCGATGCCGAGGAACATGTGGGTGAACGTGAGTTGCGCGATCAATGGACGCAGACACGCGAACGGTGTGCTCAACGGGCCCGGATCCAGCAGCAGCTCCGACTCTTCGACCCGCACCCGTTCGAAGGTGGCGCTGCCGCTGTCGGTCTGGCGCTGGCCCATGTTGTTCCAGTCGTTGTGCAGGGTGATGCCACTGCGTCCGCTTGGGATCGCGGCAATCAACAGCTTGCCGCCAGCGCTTTCATCGACGGCGGAGGCTATCAGCATCTGCGAGTCGCTGGCGCCGGAGCAGAAGCTTTTCTTGCCGGAAAACTCACGCCAGCCCCCGAGGTTTTTCACCACCGTGCGGGTGTCCAGCGGGTTGAGGGCGTTGCCCCAGAACCAGTTCTTGCGCGCGGTCTGTTCAAACCAGGGCTGCCATTGTTCAGGCTTGGCGAACAGGCGCACGGTGGCGAGCATCAAGTGATGAAAGCCGAAGACATGTGCAATCGAGCTGTCGACCTTGGCGAATTCACGCACGATGGTCAGGGTTTCAGTCCAGCTGGCGCCGAGGCCGCCGTACTGAACGGGGATGCTCAAGCCCAGCAGGCCGCTGTGGCGCAGGGCATCGCGTTCAATTTTTGGCGTGCCGCCGCGCTCGTCGCGCTCGACGGCGGTCAGGGCAAAACCGGCGGCCAATTGGCGGGCGGTGTGCAAGGGAGATAACAGTGTGCTGTGCGGCTTGGCGGTCACGCGGGGGCTCCTCATAAATTCGACACAAATCCCCTGTTGGGGCCGGCTTTTGTGGTGAGGGGGCTTGCCCCCGTTGGCGCGCGAAGCGCCCATTTCCCAAGTAGGGTTGTGCGTCAGGCCTTGGCTTTGTTGGGCCGCACATCCAGGTAATGGCCGTCACCGTGAGTGGGCAGGAACCAGAAAGCATCCATGAAAAAGTCCTTAAGCGATTTTCAGCAGATTTTTAGGCTGTACGCCGAACAACGGCGCGGCGCGTTCTGCTGCGAGGCGAATGCGGGCCTTCAAGGGCTCACTGATAATTTGGTAGTTGGAGAAATCGGCTTCGGTGGCGTAGACACCAATCGGCAAGGTCAGGGCCTGGAAGAAACTGAACAATGGGCGTAACTGATGATCGAGGACCAGCGCGTGTCGTTCGCTGCCACCGGTGGCGGCCAGCAGTACCGGCGTGTCGATCAGGGCGTTGAGGTCAATCAGGTCGAACAAGTGCTTGAGCAACCCCGGATAGGAGCCGCGATAAACCGGCGCGGCGACGATCAGCAGGTCAGCGTTCTCGATGGCTTGCAGCTCTGCTTCAATTTCGGCGCTCAACTCTTGTCGCGAGAGGGCTGCACCCAAGGGGCGGGCGATGTCGCCGAGTTCGATCAGTTTGCTCTCAATCGGCAGTTGCTCCGACAGCTCGCTCAGAAGCGCCTGAGTCAGCACAAGAGTGCGCGATGGACGCCAGGTTCCGCCCGAGAGGGCAACGACTTTCAGTGCACGGGACATGATCAGTTCCTTTTTCAACAGTTGCTCGGGGAGCAGTGAGTAGTCCTTTGCTTGAGCAAGAGCTATACCAATCCATCGGGGCCCTGTTTCTGGGGCTTTGAGCATGTTTGTTGGCAGACTTTGTACTGTTTTCAGGGCTATTGCTGGATGACTGTTGCCAGGCAAACAGTTGCTTGAGCAACAGTTCCTAAAGTTCTGGCGCTGTTATAAAGGTTGTTTGTTATTCCTCAAAAGACATTTAATAACTATTAATAGACCTTAAAAGAATATTTAACGTTGCGGTTCGAGTGTGTCTAGCGAAGTCGATAGCCACTATCGAGAGCGTTGATTTCTGCTCGTGAAACGGCGCGAGTAGCCTGTGTTCATTGCCCAGAACCCAGATGCAGGACGCTAAAATGAAACCTCTAATCGCCACACTCTTGCTGCTCGCTATCTCCGTGCTTGCCGGATGTACCAGCCATGTTTCACCAGAATTACGGCCCTACACCGCTGAAGAATCCAGGGAATTGGCGCTTGAGGAGTTGAATCGTCGTAGCCTGTCCTTCCAGGAGTACCACGCGAAGAAAGCGGCATTGCTCGGCCAACCGCAAAGAACCTTCGGTTTCGATAAACGAGGCGAAATGAACGCTGAACGTGCTGTACAGCTTCACGGTCGTCCAAGCTGATCGAAAACTGTACCGCTCGAAGTTTTACGTAACTGTCCGTGGGATTCCCGCAAGGCGTGCGATAGGGTCTTAACACCCGATTGACCCTAATGGACTGTCGCTCATGACGCTTTCACTCGACCTGCTGATGGGCTTCGCCCTGTTTGCGCTCGTCACCTCGATCACTCCCGGCCCCAACAACACCATGTTGCTGGCATCGGGTGTGAACTTCGGCTTTAACCGTACCATCCCGCATATGCTGGGAATCACCTGTGGCTTCTTTGTCCTCGTGGTCGCCGTCGGTTTCGGTCTCGGCGCCGTGTTTCAAACCTATCCCATGCTCTACACCGTGCTGCGCTATGTCGGCGCGGCGTATTTGCTGTACCTGGCGTGGAAAATTGCCCATTCAGGTCCGGTCTCCGAAAGCGAGAACGGCGAGAGCAAACCCATCAGCTACTTGGGCGCAGCAGCGTTTCAATGGGTCAATCCCAAGGCGTGGATCATGGCCATCGGTGCCATCAGCACCTACACGCCGATGCAGGGCTATTTCACCAATGTGCTGGTGATTGCGGCGGTGTTCGCGTTGATCAATTTGCCGAGTGTCAGCGTTTGGGCTGCGTGCGGCACTTTGTTGCGCAATGTGTTGAAGGATCGCCGCTGGCTGCGTCTGTTCAATTGGGGCATGGCGGCGCTGTTGGTGGCTTCGCTGTATCCGTTACTTCTTGAAAGCATTAGCTGAGGCATTGCTTCAACCGCTTGCCCGATGCCTGTTAAGCTCGACTTCAGGAGCGTTCCTACGCACTTTTAAATGAAGTTGTTCTTCTTTAACGGCCTCTGATCAGGTATTTCTAACGTACTGAAATGTCGGCGCAGCTCACAAGGCTGCGCTTTGACGTTTCCGTTACGAGCCTCCTGATCCCGGAACACGCTCTGCGAGTCTTTTATGAATAAACGTCCGTTGTATTTCGATTACGCCGCCACCACGCCGGTGGATGAGCGGGTTATCAAGGTCATGGTCGAGTGCCTGGGTTTTACCGGCAATTTCGGCAACCCGGCGTCCAGTTCCCATGCCTTTGGTCAGCAAGCCCGGCAGTCGGTCGAGCACGCCCGGCAGCAGGTCGCCGAACTGGTCGGTGCACAGGCTGCACAGATCGTCTGGACCTCCGGTGCCACCGAATCCAACAACCTCGCGCTCAAAGGCGTCGCCCAGGCCCGCGCTGTCAGCGGCGGGCACATCATTACCAGTCAGATCGAACATAAGGCGATTCTCGACACGGCGAAACAATTGCAGGACGCCGGTGTTGCGGTGACGTATCTAGTGCCTGACGCCGACGGTTTGATCACTGCAAAAGCGGTCAGCGAAGCGATGCGCGAAGACACCTTTCTGGTGTCGCTGATGCTGGTCAACAACGAACTGGGCACGGTCAACGATATTGCCGCCATTGGCGAAGTCGTGCGTGCACGCGATGCGTTGTTCCATGTCGACGCCGCTCAGGGCGCTGGCAAGGTAGCCATCGATCTGGCCCGCTTGCCGGTAGACCTGATGTCGTTTTCCGCGCACAAAATCTACGGCCCCAAAGGCATAGGGGCGCTTTACGTCGGTCCGCGTGCGGAGCAACGCTTGCAGGCACAGATTCACGGCGGTGGTCACGAGGGCGGATTGCGCTCAGGCACCCTGGCAACCCATCAGATCGCAGCCATGGGTGTCGCCTTCGCTTTGGCCGGTGCTGCATTCGATGAAGAGAAAGCCACGATCATGCGTTTACGTGAACGTTTGCTTGAGCAGTTGCTGAGCCTTCCTGGCGTTCGCCTCAATGGCAGCCCGACCCAACGTATTCCTCATACCCTGAGCCTGACCTTTAGCGAGGGTGAGTTCAATTCTGCGGCGTTGAGTCATTCGATCGCCTTTTCTGCAACGTCGGCCTGTAACTCTGCCAGCAATGTTCCATCCCATGTGCTTCTGGCCTTGGGGCATGACGCCCGCTCGGCAAGTCGCACGATTCGCTTGAGTCTCGGCCGGTTCACCACCGAGCAAGACATCGACCAAGCGGTGCATCTGATCAAAGTGGCCTGCGCCAGTGCCCCGGCATTCTGGCAGTAGCGCCTTAAAGCGCCGACTCGGATCGGCACTCAACAATAAAGCTGAAGTGATTAGCAGGAGACACGATGAGTACCCAGCCTTCGATCAATGGATCGGTGCCCCAGCGCCTGGCACAAACCCGCGAACTGATGAGCCGCGAAGGCATTCATGCCTTGCTGGTGCCGTCGGCCGATCCACACCTGTCGGAATACTTGCCTGGTTACTGGCAGGGACGGCAATGGTTGTCGGGTTTCCATGGTTCAGTCGGCACTCTGATCGTGACGCCGGATTTTGCCGGCGTCTGGGCCGACAGCCGTTATTGGGAGCAAGCGTCCAAGGAGCTCAAGGGCAGCGGCATCGAACTGGTCAAGCTGCAACCGGGTCAACCCGGCCCGCTGGACTGGCTGGCTGAAAAAACCCCTGAAGGGGGCGTAGTCGCGGTGGATGGTGCGGTGATGGCTGTGGCCTCTGCTCGTACGCTGGGTGGAAAACTCGAAGAGCGCGGCGCCCGCCTGCGTACCGACCTCGATCTGTTGAGCGAAGTCTGGAGCGACCGCCCGACGTTGCCGAATGAACCGATCTATCAACATTTGCCACCACAGGCTACGGTCAGTCGTGGTGAAAAACTCGCGAAACTGCGCGAGGTGCTGAAAGATCGTGGCGCTGACTGGCATTTTATCGCCACCCTTGATGACATCGCCTGGTTGTTCAATCTGCGTGGTGGCGACGTCTCGTTCAACCCGGTGTTTGTGTCCTTCGCCTTGATCAGCCGGGAGCAGGCCACCCTGTTCGTGGCCCTGAGCAAAGTCGATGCCGAACTGCGTGCGGTGCTTGAACAAGACGGTGTGACCCTGCGCGATTACAGCGAAGTGGCCGCTGCCTTGCGCGCCGTGCCGAGCGGCGCAAGCCTGCTGGTCGATCCGGCACGCGTCACCGCCGGTTTGCTGGACAACCTCGACAGTGGCGTAAAACTGGTCGAAGGACTGAACCCGACCACGCTGGCCAAGTCGCAGAAAAGCCTGGCCGATGCCGCGCACATTCGGCAGGCCATGGAGCAGGACGGTGCCGCCCTGTGTGAATTCTTCACGTGGCTGGACTCGGCCTTGGGCCGTGAGCGCATCACCGAACTGACCATCGACGAACACCTGACCGCCGCGCGTACCCGACGTCCTGGCTACGTGTCGCTGAGCTTCAACACCATTGCCGCGTTCAACGCCAATGGCGCGATGCCGCACTACCACGCGACCGAAGAAGAGCATGCGGTGATCGAGGGGGACGGTCTGTTGCTGATCGACTCCGGCGGTCAATACCTGGGTGGCACCACTGACATTACGCGGATGGTGCCGGTCGGTACGCCGACGGACGAACAGAAACGCGACTGTACACGCGTACTCAAAGGCGTGATCGCACTGTCCCGTGCGCAATTTCCTCGGGGGATTTTGTCGCCGTTGCTCGATGCCATCGCTCGCGCGCCGATCTGGGCTGAAGGCGTCGACTACGGTCATGGCACTGGTCATGGCGTTGGTTATTTCCTCAACGTTCACGAAGGCCCGCAGGTCATCGCCTATCAGGCCGCTGCTACTCCGCAGACGGCAATGCAACCAGGCATGATCACCTCCATCGAGCCGGGCACTTACCGGCCTGGGCGTTGGGGGGTGCGGATAGAGAACCTGGCGCTGAACCGTGAGGCGGGCACCAGCGAATTTGGTGAGTTCCTCAAGTTCGAAACGCTGACGCTGTGCCCGATCGACACCCGCTGTCTGGAACCGTCACTGCTGACGCAGGAAGAGAAACAGTGGTTCAACACCTACCACGCCGAAGTGCGCGAGCGCTTGAGTCCGCTGCTCGATGGCGCCGCACTTGAGTGGTTGAACACCCGTACTGCGGCTATTTGAGGGAATGGAGTTCAGGCGCTTGGTCAAGCGCCTGACTCATCCTGACTCACGTCGAGGCTCGGCTTAACTCAGGGCTTCAATAACGAAGTCCAGCCGATCCTGGCCAAAGTACATCTGGTTGCCGACAAACATGCTCGGTGCACCGAAGACACCGCGCTGTACGGCTTTCTCGGTATTGTCCTTGAGGGCGGCTTTCACCTCCTCGTCGGCGGTCAGGGCCAGTACTTCATTGGGGTCAAAACCGTTTTGTGTCAGCACTGCGGCCACTGTGGCCGGATCATCAAGGCTGCGGCCTTCAACCCAGAGGGCAGTGAACAGACAGTCGATAAACGCCAGGAAGCACTCGGGCTGACGTAACTGTATCCCGGTCACGGCGCGCATAAGCATCAGGGTGTTGATGGGGAAGTGCGGGTTGAATTTCAGTGGCACGCCATATCGTTTTGCATAGCGCTCAAGGTCTTGAAACATGTAACGGCCCTTGGCCGGAATGACCGCTGGAGAAGCGTTCCCGGTTGCTTTGAAAATGCCCCCCAACAGCATTGGCGTATAAATCAGTTGGCTGCCGGTTTGCTCACAGATTTTGGGCAGCTGGGTATAGGCCAGGTAGGTGGCCGGGCTGCCGACGTCGAAAAAGAACTCCACGGTTTTGCTCATGGTCGGTGCGCTCTGTTTATTGTTGTATGGAGGGACTTACCAGCGTTCGCTCCAGGGCCGTAAATCCAGTTCGAACGTCCAGGCGTCCCGTGGCTGGCTGTGCAGGAACCAATAGTTCTCAGCGATGTGCTCCGGGTTCAGAATGCCGTCTTCGTCTTTGGTCGCGTATTTCTCCGGAAAGCTCTCGCGGATGAAATCGGTATCGATTGCACCGTCGACGACGACATGGGCAACATGAATGTTCATGGGGCCGAGTTCGCGTGCCATGCTTTGGGCCAAGGCGCGAATGCCGTGCTTGGCCCCGGCAAACGCTGCAAATCCAGCGGCACCGCGCATGCCAGCCGTAGCCCCGGTGAACAGGATGGTGCCTCGTTGACGTTTGGCCATGCGCTTGGCGACTTCACGAGCATTAAGAAAACCTGAGAAACAGGCCATTTCCCAAATCTTGAAATACTTGCGGGCCGTTTCTTCGAGAATGCTGCAGGGCACATTGGCGCCAATGTTGAAGATAAACGCTTCGATGGGCCCAATCTCACTTTCAATCTGTTCGACCAGCGCAATTACCTCTTCTTCCTTGCGCGCATCGCAGGCAAAACCGTGAGCCTCACCGCCATTGGCTTTGATGGCATCGACCAAGGGCTGAAGTTTGTCTGCACTGCGTCGCGTGACGCAGGCGACGTAGCCTTCCCGTGCAAAACGTTTGGCAATGGCGCCGCCGGTAGCATCACCTGCGCCGACAACCAGTACGACTTTCTTGTTATTCATGGGTTGATCCTTTTGCTAAACGATCGTTAACTAAACGAACGTTATGCTACGATTCGGCAGGCGTCAAGATGATCAATCCTGAGGAAATGGCAATGCGCTACTCGGCCAGTCACAAGTTGGAAACCAAAGAGAAGCTGCTGGAAAGCAGTGCGGTGTCAGCCAAGAAGTCAGGTTTTTCCACGGTTGGTGTTGATGGCCTGATGAAAGCGATCGGCTTGAGCGGCGGGGCTTTCTACAGTCATTTTTCGTCGAAAGACGAACTGTTTGCTTCAATCGTCGAGCGTGAACTAAGTCAAAGCCTGGAGCGATTAGGTGCCGACCAGGGGTGCGAAAAACTCGAGCGTTGCGTTAAGCATTACCTGAGCATGGCGCATGTTGAGCATCCGGAATCGGGATGTGCTTTGCCGACGTTAGGCGCAGAGATCGCTCGTTCGGATGTACTGGTCCGCCAACAGGCGGAGCGCTGGATTTGTCAGCTACAGGAGAATTGGGCGCGCATTCTGGAGAGCGACAGCCTGGCTTGGGCCATCCTGTCGCAATGCATCGGGGCTTTGGTTGTCGCCCGGATGCTGGCGACGCCAGACATCCAGCGTGATGTGTTGAAGTCCAGCTACGACGAGATTGGCCGCCAGATTGCCGGACGGCATCAATCTATTTGCAAATGACGATCATGCTGCGACTAGTGTAGCCAGCAGGATTGAGCCCGAACGGATAGTCCCCTGGTTCTTCCACCGCGTCCCCCGACTTGGCAAGAACCTTGTACCCCTTGGGTGCGCACGAGTTGACGGCGCTGGTGTAGCACTTGTCCCACGAGGAAGTGAGTCCTGAACAGTTGATATGCAGCCCTTTTTTACCGTGTTTGACTTGTGTTTTCGAGGTCGCAGCACATCCCGCAATTGCAAGTACGGCGACCAATATTAAAATTCGTTTCATTGCTATCCTTAAAGCGTTCCCGGATCTTGTGCCCGGGTCTCGCTGCATTCGCACTCGCGTAAAGCGTTCTGATATCCCTACCCTGAAAAATCCATGCCTGGCACCAGGTTGCGGGCCTAAACATGGCTTAATTGAACGGTAATTACCAGACCTGCGTAAAACTCTGTATCAATCTGCCGCAACCGCTGGCTTGGCATCACTGCCCATGGTCATGGTTGCACCCACGGAAGCCAGAATGATGCACAAGATAGCCATCCACTGTGACAGTGAGAGGTATTCATTCAGGAACAACAGGCCTGACAACGCACCGAACGCCGGTTCAATGCTCATTAATGTGCCGAACGTGCGGGCTGGCATCCGGGTGAGGGCGACCATTTCCAGCGTGTAGGGCAGGGCGGTGGACAGAATGGCAACACCGATGGCCACTGGGATCAGCGCCGGAGTCAACAGCGCAGTGCCGGCGTGGACGATGCCGATTGGGGCCACGAACAACGCAGCAATCATGACGCCCAGTGCTGCGGTTTGCACGCCGTTGTCGGCGCCGGCCTTCTGGCCGAAAAGAATGTACAGCGCCCAGCAGGCACCGGCGCCCAAAGCATAACCTGCACCTGTCAGGTCGATCCCCGCGGATGTGGCTCCTGTTGGAATCAGCAGCAGCAATCCGGTGACGGCCAGGGCGATCCACAAAAAGTCGATCGCGCGGCGCGAGGCATAGATCGCCACCGCCAACGGTCCGGTGAACTCCAGCGCCACGGCAATGCCCAGGGGGACGGTGCGTAAAGACATATAGAAGAGGAAGTTCATGCCGCCCAATGCCATTCCGTAAATGATCACCGTGCGTAGGGATTTTGCGGTGAGCTTGGCCCGCCATGGGCGGAGCAGAAGCAGCATGATCACACTGGCGAATATCAGGCGTAGGGTGGTGGTTCCTTGAGCACCAATGACAGGGAACATGCTTTTAGCCAAAGACGCTCCGGACTGGATCGACGCCATGGCTATTAATAGCAGGCCTACCGAGAACAAGGTCGAGGCAAGGCTGCGGGGCTGATCATTCATTGCGTGGCATCGTCCGAATTGGGAAGCGAGAGTATTGTTCATTTGCGATTGAGCAATATAGTGCGCATTCGTGACGAGCGCGTCTATATATAGCAGTGATTTTGAGTAACCTGATAGAAAAGCCAAATCAATGCTTGACGGCAGATTCTGGATGTCTATAATTCGCCCCACTTCCGGCGCAGTCGAAACGGAAAACTCCTTGGTAAACAAAGAGTTACGTGGTTTTCGGCAGCAGGCGGCTTCAGTTCATCGAAGCCCGAAAGGAGTTGAAAAAGAGGTGTTGACAGCAGCGTGTAACGCTGTAGAATTCGCCTCCCGCTACCGAGTGATCGGAAGCGCAAGTGGTTGAAGTTGTTGAAGATTTCCAAGCGAAACTTTGAAAACTTCTGAAAATAACCGCTTGACAGCAACAGAGGCTGCTGTAGAATGCGCGCCTCGGTTGAGACGAAAGATCTTAACCAACCGCTCTTTAACAACTGAATCAAGCAATTCGTGTGGGTGCTTGTGGAGTCAGACTGATAGTCAACAAGATTATCAGCATCAC
>Ga0065714_10064918_pt1 | contig 15516 bp, 9 predicted proteins | sample MisRhiReplicate2_FD_59101 | JGI IMG/M metagenome (GOLD analysis project Ga0065714, IMG submission 59101) | Miscanthus rhizosphere microbial communities from Kellogg Biological Station, MSU, sample Rhizosphere Soil Replicate 2: eDNA_1 v2... | ecosystem: Host-associated > Plants > Roots >...
GAGCGTTGCAGCACTGAAGAGCCGGCCCTGCGCCTGCTCGACAGCCGCCAGGTGGCTTGCCACTACGCGGAGCAATTCCTCGACGGCGCGGCTTGAACAAGCGGGAGCGGGCTCGCTCGCTCGCTCCCACACGATCAAGTTATGCACAGCGTAAACCAAACCCTTCTACTTCGATTGCGCATCAGTCAGTTAGAAGGGTTTTCTTTTACGGCACAGCGTTCACCCTGTCACCAGACAGATGTACGCTCGCAGCGCTCACGCACAATTGTGCGACTGCTGCGATACTGGCTCTCTCATGCCCGCCATCACCACGATAAACTGCGTGGATCTTTCAGACCCACGGAGCAAGACAATGGACAAGGAACTTCCTACGGATTTTGATCAGTTCGTCGAGACACTGACGCGCTTGAGCAACAAAAACGGTTTGACCCTGGGCCGGCTGAACAGTCAGGAGCTGGCCGTCATGCTCTTATACATCAGCGCCGCGCTGAAAACCGGCGAACGCTACAGCGAACGTGAAGCTACCGCGCTGCTGGATCAATGGCGAACACAGTACGCCCCCATGCTGCGTAGCGATGTGGTGGAGCTACGGCGTACGCTGATCGATGCCCGCTACTGGATGCGGGAACCCGATGGGCGCGGTTATGAACTCGACGCAACCATCGCAGGCCATCCATTGTTCATCCAGCTCGTTGAGAACCGTCTGGAGACGCGCATCGCCGAAGAGCTGCTGACGGCTGCCCGCACCCGCGAAGAACGAAAGAAAGCTGCACTGCAAGGCTGACCCGCAACGCATGCGGCAAGAATCAAGGTGGGGCGCCCTTGACGCCCCCCACCTTAATTTCTCCTATTGCACTCGTACGAACACGGCCTGTATGGCAAACGCACTCTGCGCATTCGCAGCTCGCAGCTCGGGGACCCATCGGACAAAATTGCTCAGCCCCCTGGCGCTCGGGCGTCTCTGCTGGCACTCGCCGGTTCCAGATGTATGTAAAGTCCGCAGTCAGGCGAAGGGGCAGCAACATCACCGGCGACGTCAAACGAAAAAACATTGAAGCCGATGATCATGCATTTTTTGTTTTGCATCGGGTCACTCCTCCCTGGAATGGAACGTGCGAAGGCTCGCGTCTATGCGCCTTGAGTGGTTCAGCCGTGGGACGTGGCCCAACGTCGCGTATCGGGAATGAAGTCCGCGATGTTGGTGTAGGCACCGGCTTCCAGGCACTTGTCGACGAACAATTGGCCCACCACAAGGTCCAGGACACCCAGCCCGAAGGGTGAAAAAATCAGCGGACGCGAGCGGTCAATCAAGCTCGGATTGTTCAGGATGTGCGCGAGCGTGCCATGCACGAACGAGCGGTCGCCGTATTTCTGTTCCGCCAGATGGGGCGAGGTATTGGCCTTCATGCAATGTTCCACATCATCGAACACGTTGAACGCCTGCCAGATGATGTCCGGGCTGATATCGCGCAGCGAGACATTCAGAACGATCTGGCCGGGGGCGAAGACATCGTCTCCCGACACGTAAGGCGTACCGGCGTTGGTGGCAAAAACGACGATGTCGGCGGCGCTGATCGCAGCCTTCCAGTCCTCGACGAAACGCGCTTGCTGGCCCGTCCCCGCTTCAACGTGGTGACAAAGCTCGGTGGCCGACGCAGCGTCCAGATCGCAAACGGTAACCTGATCGAACGTCCAGCCATCGGCCATGAAAAAATCAAAGATCGCGCGGGAAATGACCCCGGCGCCGACGAATGTGATTTTCAGCGCTTTCTGCGGATCCGCCGCCAGCGCCCTCGCGGCAACCACTGCAGAAGCCGCCGTTCTGGCCGAACTGATTTGCGAGGCTTCCAGGCATGCCACCGGGTAGCCGGTTTCGTAGTCGTTGAGCAGCAGGACAGCCGAGGCGCGCTGCAGATTGCGCTCGATGTTCTTCGGGTAACTGGCAATCCACTTGATGCCCGAAATGGGCGTGTCATTGGCAATCGCAGCAGGCAAGGCGATGATCCGATCCGATTGACGCTCCTCGAACCTCAGGAAATAGCTGTCGGGGTTGTTGGTCAGGCCAGCATCGTGCTGCAGGTAAGTCGCTTCTACCAGACGCAAAATGTCGTGGCGCAACGAAGGCATCAGGTTGGCGATCTGCGCACCGGAAACGACGGTCAATGCATGGGATGACAGCTGTTGGGAGTCTTTCATGGGAGGTCTCATTGAATGGCTTCGTGGTTTAAAACCGCTGTGTCACGAGCGCTTACTTCGGCCTCCAGGAGACAGAATTGATCTAACGTTTCGTTCAGCAGGTGTTTTAGTTTCAGCATGTTTTCAGACGAAATTCGGTCGGCCTGGTACTGCAGCTTGATAAAGCAATGGTCAGCCGTGACAGGCACCCACATGAACAGCGGCCACGGTTGGTAGTCGGGCAACTGGACCTGAGAGACAGCGACGCCTTCCAGATCCCAACCTTCAAACGGGCTCTCGGCACCGATATGAATGGGCAGGCTCTGGCTGATGTCGGATTCGGCCATGATTTCTCCGATCGAAAGACCGACGTGGTCGAAGGTTTCGTAGAGGGAGTCAGCGACATTGAGAATGTGAGTCTGCAACGACAGTTTCGAATCGACACGTACCCGTAATGGAATGCGCGCAGACAGATAGGCGACAACGGTTTGCGTGCCTTCCGTCCAGCGCGGTGTCACATTGGTCTGAATCAACAAATCGTCGCTGGTGCAAAAATCGGCGAGCGCGATGGACGCCGCTGCGGTGTAAACCACAAAGGGCGTAACATCCAGTGCACGACAGAGTCGGTTGATGGCCCCATGAACCTCTGCACCGGGGGTCATCACATCGAAGGTAGATTTGCCTTGCGCGCTCTCGCCGGTCAGCAAGTCCGGAATCAGGGGACTCTTCGCGTCCTTGAGATACTCACGCCAGAACTGCGCCTGGCGCTGATACTCATCATGCTCCAATGGCATTGCCAGCGTTTCATGATCGAAGCTCAGAGGCTCCAGCAACGGTTCTTGCGCACCGGATATCGCGCCGTTGTAGGCGGTCGCCAGATCGTCGAGGATCACTTCCAGCGACCATGAGTCGACAACAATGTGGTGAATGATCAGCGCAAACAGATGGCGATCTTGTCCGAGCGTTTTCAGGTAGGCCCTGAAGGGTATGTCGACTTTCAGATCAAGCGGCCGCCGGCACAGGTCCTCGACACAGTCCTCCAGTCGGGACAACTCGAACGGCTCGCTGTCGACGCTCAGTACATCGGGCGCATGTGCTGCGGGAAACCGTCGCGCGCCCGCGGGTGTTTCGTGGAAGTGCGATCGCAACTGTTCGTGACGATTGACCACTGCATCCACCGCGCGCCTGAACGACGCAATGTGCAATGGCCCGTCCAGCACGAACCCGATGCTTACGCAGGCTGTTTCGGCAAGATCGTAAGCGCTCGATGCGCTCCAGTAATACCGTTGATAAGGGTTCAATCCTTTACCCGTCATCGCCTACTCCTTGATCAGACAAGCCATTTGCGCCAGGGTCGGAGCGCCAAACACGCGCTTGAGATTGATCTGAATGCCACTGCGCTTCATCAGTGCGACAAGACGCATCGCCAGAAGAGAGTTGCCGCCCAGGGCAAAGAAGTTCGCCTCACTGTTATCGATCGGACGACCAAGAATCTGCGCCCAGATCAACGCCAGGGCTTGCTCCTCAGGGCTCATTGCCCCGGCAGTTCCACCTTCATCGGTCACCTCGCCCAACTGCGCGATCAACGCCGCCCGATCGACTTTGCCTGCCGGATTACGCGGGAGTTCATCCAGAACGAGGATGCGCGCCGGCATGAAGTAAATCGGCAACTCGGCGCTGATTCTGGCCCTCAGCTCAGCTTCCAGCTGCGCCCCCTCGACCTTGTCCGACGGGGTTACAAATAGCGCGATTCTCACACCCAATGTGTCTGCCTCGACGCAACAGGCATGACAGCTTCGAATACGCCGCGTGGCCATGGCGCAGGCCTCGATCTCCGCAAGCTCGACGCGGTTTCCGTTGATCTTGACCAGATCGTCCTTGCGGCCCTCGAACAGGAGGTCTGCGTTCACATCGCGCCTGGCGAAATCGCCGGTGCGAAAGCTCAGGCTGTCATCACCGTCCAGGCCACGGACAAACCGTGCGTCGCTCAAGTCCGGATTGTCCAGATAGCCCAAGGCAACACTCACCCCGCTGATATAGATCTCGCCGAGTTCGCCATCCGGCACTTCCTCCAGCGTCTCGTCGAGCAGGCGCACCGTGACGTTGGAAATGGCCTGGCCAATATTCGCGGGGGAGGTATCGAGGTTGCACAGCTTGACCGTTGTCGCGACGGTTGCTTCGGAAGGCCCGTAGGCGTTGATCAGACGGGTTCGGCCCGCCCAGTTTTCAATCACTTGCTTGCTGCACCGCTCGCCCGCCACGATCAATGTACTCAGGCTGATCGGTAGCTCGGGCGGCAGCAGCGATACCAGTGATGGCGGCAACGTGGCGACGTCGATCCGACGATTGCACAGCAGGTCTTGCAGGCAGTCGAAATCCCGCAGCTCATGGTCGCTCACCGCGACCAGACAGCCGCCGGCAACCAGGGTCATGACGATTTCGGCGATGATCGCGTCGAAACAGACAGGAGAAAACATCAGCACCCGACTGCCCTGCGCGATGCCATACGGCAGTGCATGACGCGCAAGGTTAGGGATGCCCCGGTGTGAAACCAGTACCCCTTTCGGTTGGCCGGTAGAGCCCGAGGTGAAGATGATGTACGCCAGGTCTTGTGGCGTTATCTGCGGTGGCTCGAAGTGCAGGGACTGCGCGGCATCGCGGACCTGACCGAGGGTCACGACCTTTTCAGCGGCCAGAGCGCGATTGTCGCTGACCCTGTACCCGTCAGGCACCAGAACCAGCTTCGCAGTGGCAGCGTCCAGCTGGACGGCCAAGCGCGCTGGCGCGGCGTCCAGATCCATGAGAACGAAGGCTGCACCACTCTTCATGACGCCCAGCAAGGCCACCAGCAGATCCTTGCCGCGCGGACACCCAATGGCAACTATCGCGCCGGCACCAATCGCGTGGTGCGCCAGATAGGCAGCGATCCGCTGACTGTCTGCGTCCACTTCGGCATAGGTAAATGAAACACCGCCGTCTTCGATGGCGGGTGCATCCTTGAGATCGTGGCTGACGCGGGCCCATTGATCGAGAAAGATCTGTGTTTGCGCGATACCGCTCGGGGGAAATTGTAGTTGTGACAAGCTAGGTTCCTTCCGCTCTGAGAAAACATCAACCAACGCACCGCCGAGACTCAACCCACCATCGCGTGTTGATACATCTGGCTGCCAAAGTTGGCGTCACACCACTTATCCGAATAGATCGTTTCGAGATACCGTTCGCCCATATCGGGACTGATCACGACAACTTCGTCGCCCGCCGGAATCTGTTTCCACAGGCGCTTGAGCGCAACCAGAACGGTCCCCGTGGAACCACCGACCAGCAGGCCGTAGTCGAGCGCAACACTGCGGCACATGCGGATCGTCTCGACTTCATCGACGAACTCGATATGCCCGACCAGATCCCGATCGAGAATTTCCGGGCGCCGACTCGTCCCCAACCCGGGAATCAGGCGTTTCTTCGGCACTTCCTGAAAGTTGATCGAGCCCACGGTATCGACGGCAATCAGCTTTACGTCCGGCGCATGCTCACGCAGGTATTGCGCGCAGCCGACAAGCGTCCCGGTGGTGCCGGCACCGACAAACAGCCACTTGCAGTTGGGGTGCTGCTGCAGGATTTCCGGTGCAGTCCTGTTGTAGTGCGCCAGCGGATTGGCCGGGTTGGCGTACTGATTGGTCCAGAAGTACCTCGGATCCTGACGGATCATTTCCTGAATCAGAGCAATGCGCGCCCCTAGAAAACCGCCATTGCGATCGCGGGTGTCGCAAACAATGACTTCGGCCCCATAAGCCTTCATCAGGTTGACGCTGACCTGGTTGACGTTGGGATCGGTGATGCAGGTAAACGGATAACCGCGCTGCGAACAGATCATCGATAACGCGACACCGAGGTTTCCCGAGCTGGACTCGATGACTTTTCGACCGGGCGACAGCAGACCCAGGCGTTCACTTTCCTCAATCAGCGAGATGGCCGTCTTGATCTTTATCGACCCGGCCGGATTCAACCCTTCTATCTTCAGGTAGACCGGCACATCACCAATAAAGTTATCCAGCTTGTGATACTGATTCGCACTGTAAATTTGCATCATGCTCGAGGTATCCATTTCCAAGAGAAGACATTTGACGCGCATGGAAAACAATCCGTTGTTGGAGATCGGCCATTTGCGCAACGCAGAACTTTTCGGGGTTGAAGTTGAGTTCGATCAGAAAATCATCTGCCGGAACCAGACCGAGAACCAGAGGAAACTCTGACTTCTCGACCCATTGCAGATTGCTCAGCCGGTAGCGATCACCGACCGGCAGGTTGTCCTGAAGCTCGAAGTTTTCGACCACCAGAACGGTATTGAACAATGCCTCCTGGCCAAGGCCGGCAGCATTCTGGAAGTGACTCATCGAGATATGCCCCTCGTCCTGCAGCGCTGCACTGCTGCGCTGCAACTGCCGAAGAGCCTCGGCCGAGAGCGGCGCCTGGACATCTACCTTGCAAGGGACGATTGAGGTCATGAGTCCGATGATGTCTTGCGAGCCCTCAAGGTCTGCTGGCCGACCCGAAATCGCCCAGCCGAAAACCGGCGCGAGGCGCTGGGTGTTTTCTGCCAGGATCTGCGCCCAGATACGCTGGAACAGCACCGCAACGGTTACACCCAGTCCGCTGCAGAATCGCTCGATGCCATCCGACAGGTCGCGCCCGAGGTTGAAGCGGTAGACGTTGTGATCTGCCTGCGAAGACGGCTGATAGGCAACCGGACTGGAGAACAGAGTGGGGCTGACGCCCGCCAGATAGCGTCGCCAGAACGGGCGTTTCTCCCGTTCGTGCTGATTGGCCAGCCACTCGATGTAATCGCGATAGACACGGCTGAACACCGGCTCCGGCTGCACGCCGGCGATCATCTGATCGTAGAGGGCAAACAGCTCCTTGATGACCTTGGCCACGCACCAGCCATCCAGAAGGATGTGATGGTAAGTCCAGATCAACTTGTGGGTCTGCCCATCCCTGGACAGCAACGTGAAGCGGGTCAGCGCAGGCGTCGCCAGATCGAAGGTCCGCGAGCGATCGTCGTGCATCAGGCGCTCATGCTGCATCGACCCGCCGCTGTGGGCGATGACCTGCCAGCTGCAAGTTGCTTCTGGCACCACGTATTGCACCGGGCCCGCCACCGCATCCCAGAAGAACCCCGTGCGCAGGATCGGATGACGCTCGGCCAGCCATTGCCAGGCCGCTTCCAGCACACTGATGTCGACCTCGCCGTTGATGTCCATGACGTATTGCAGGGTATAGGTGTCGTCATCGCTCATCAGGTGCTGGAACAGGATCCCCTCCTGCGTCGGTGACAAGGGATAGATATCCACCGGTATTGCGCCGGCGCTGGCAATCAGCGACTGCAACTCATCCTCTGTCAGATCGACATCCGGATAGTCGCCGGGCACACGTATCACGGCGCCCGCGGTGCAATGCTCGATGAGGTCCGTCAGTGCATCGACGTAGTGCGTCGCAAGATTTTCGGCCTCCTGCGGGGACAGGATCCCGTCGTCGTAATACCAGTCGATTTCAAATCGTCCCTGGGCAATCCGTGCCTCGATCTCCAGCGCATGCTGGCGTCCATTACGCGGGTCTACCGACACCTGATCGACCAGACTCAAGACCTGGGCAGATGGCATCGACACATCCGGATCGTCAAACGACACGTTGTCCCACTGCCCGAGGTAGTTGAACTGCACCATGGGTTCGGCAGCAGGAATCACCCGGGACTCATTAAACAGATAACGCAGCAGTCCATACCCGACACCACGTTGCGGGATGTCCGCGAGTGTGCGTTTGGTTGCCTGAATCAGACTCCCGAGCCCCTCTTGAGGATCATGCAGACACACCGGGAACACCGACGTGAACCAGCCGACCGTGCGGGATACGTCGATGCCATCCAGAATGCTTTCGCGACCATGTCCTTCGAGGTTGATTGCAATGTCCGGACTCGCGCGCCAGGCAGAAAACGCCCGGACCAGTGCCGAGATCAGGATGTCATTGATGCGGGTGTTGTAAGCCGCAGGTACCTCCCGGATCAGCGCAGTGGTCGCTGCGCTGCTCAGTCCACGGGACAATATTGCGGTGCGGCCCGAGGCTCGCCGGTTCTGGTCAAAAGGTATCGCGGCCGGAATCGTTTCGATGACCCGTGACCAGTAGGCGGTCTGCGCCTGAACATCATTCTTGAAGGCCTGCCCGTCACCCGCCAACTGCTGCGCCCAACCACGAAACGAGGTGGCCTGTGCAGGCACCGCAGTGCCTGCGCAGAGGTGCAGATAATCCTCGACGAGGATGCGCAGGGACACTGCATCGACCACCAGATGGTGCGCCACCAGCACCAGCAGACTGGTATCGGGATCCGGGGTGCGGAACAGCACCGCTCGAAACAGATCGCCCTGTTCGAGGTCGAGACCGGACAGGCATTCATCCAGCACGGCCCGGATTGGCGCCAGCGATTGATCGATCGGTGCAGTCAGTTGCACTGTCCTGCAACTCGTCCGGGCATCGACCGGACTGGCGGGAATGGTCTGGGCATATCCTTGATCGGCTTTGAACTGCGCACTCAGCACCGGATAGCGCGCCAGCATCTCGCGAGTCGCCATGAGCAGGGTGTCGGCCGCGACGGGGCGGTGAATCTCGATCGCCGTGCCGAGACACCAACGGGCAGCATTGGCCAGTTGCTGTTCGGCAAACCAACGCTGTACCGGCACCAGCGCGGTAGCGCCGGTCGGCGCATGGCTTTCCCCGCTGGCCGCACTGTGCAGCGGCCGCACGGCCTGGGCAATTTCGGATAGCGATCGACTGGCAAAGATGCGATCAAGGTCAATCGTCACCCCCTCGCTTCTCAGACGTGCAATGAGTTGCAGCGCGCTGATCGAGTCACCGCCCGCAGAGAAGAAATTCTGCTTCAGGGTAATCGTGTCACTGCCGATGATCGCACGCGTGGCAGCCAGCACCAGCGTGTCGAAAGGCGTGTGTTGCGAGGAAGCGGGGGGCAGATCTTTCGCAACCGGAGCGTCCTCCCCGATCACGGGAACGCCTTGCCAGTTCTGCCACTCCTGCAAGGGACGCTGTACTTCACAGATGTACGTCAGTGCGCTGAGGAAATGTTCACACAGCGCCTCCGCCCGCTCCCTGGAGACGTGCTCGGGATCGCGAATGAAATCCACAGTGATGCCATCGCCGCTGCTGAGGACTTCGACGGCAAAGGCAAACTCAGTGAGGTCCGTCACCTGCGTGAGTTCGACCGTGACACCGGGAGCCTCCAGCGCAGCCCAGTTCGCCAGCGTCTCGACGTTGAGCACCGTATCAAACGCGCCGTTGGCAAAACGCGAACGCGTACTGAACAACGTATCGTTCATCGAAATCGATTCGAAGCGAAGCAACTCGGCGATGCGTCCGCTGACGGCCTGCAGGCTGACCTCGGGGTTCTGCGCCGCCGCCAGTGCCAAGGGCATCGGCAAGGTATTGGCATACATCCCGATGTCATCCAGGCCAACCCCGGTGTCGGCACGCCCCGAGACGATCATTCCGAACAACTGGTGCTGCCCGCCGTTCACTGCATTGAGCGCCATGGCCCAGGCCGTTGCCGCAACCGAAGCAATCGTGACCCCGGCGCGGCCACACAGACGCACGATAGCCTGCTCAAGCGTCGCGGACAGACGCCTTTCGAAGCATTGATGTTCCGCCGGTTTCAAGGAGGGCTCGGCAAGCTTGTCGGCCACGCAGACCGACACCTCGAAAGGCTCGAGCAGATCGGCCCAGCGCTGTTGATCCTGGGGTTGCAGGTGAAACTTTTCCTGACCGTCGATATAGGCTGGAAACGCATCCGGCGCCAACGGTGAATCCGAGAATACTTCGCCCATCAGCGAAAAAATCGATGCACCATCAAGCACGAGATGATGCGCACTGAGGACAAATTGATAGTTGTTGCCGCCCAGATGGAACAGATGCAACCGATAAAGCGCGGGCTGATCCAGCTCGAAACCGCTCTGTTTGTCCTCGATGAGAAAATCTTTGATGTACTGGCACTGCTGCACTTGATCGAGGTGCACAAGACTGGTCTGCGACCATCTCAGAGGAGCCTCCTCGGCAACGACGCGCACCGGCTGGCCGGACGGCGCCAGAACGAACGCGCTACGCAACAGTTCATGGTGTTGATGAGCCTTGCGCCACCCTTCTTTCAGCGCGCCGCCGTCATCGGGCAGCACCATACGGAACGAAAACTGCAGAACGTAAGTGGTGCGATGACGGGCTCGCAGCGACTGAACGTAAATACCCTTCTGTGCCGGCGAAACCGGTTTGAACGAAGACGAATCACCCTGCGCCGGCTGCAGGTCCAGATGTTTTACCCCCCCGGTAACAGCGTTGCCGGTCTGGGTTCTGGCCACCTTGAGCAGCCCTAGCGCGGTCGGGTTCCGGAAGATGTCCCCCAGCGTGAAGGCATGCCCCAGGGCCTTCGCCCGTGCAATGAACTGCAAGGCGAGAATCGAATCGGCACCCTGTCTGAAAACATCATCGGTGGGTTGCAACGTCAGGTTACGCAGTAAATCACGCCAGGTCCCGAGCAGCTCCTGTCCGCCGTCAGACGCCGTTGCCGCAACGTTCTGTACGGTGTCAGGCGCCGGATTTTCATTGGCGATGGCCGTGAGTTTTTTCTTGTCGATCTTGCCATTGGGCGTCTCGGGCAGAGACGACTGAACGCGAAACTCGGATGGAATCATGTGTTCCGGCAAGAGCTCGCGCAAATCGAGACGCAGCGTGTCGAGATCGGTTGCGGTGCCCTCCTGCTCGACGAGGAAAGCCGTCAGAAAGGCTCGGGTGTGCGAAGTGTTAAGCACCACTGCCGCCTGCTTGATGTAAGGCAGTCGCAGAATGCCGAATTCGACCTCGCTCAGCTCGATCCGGTGACCTCGCACCTTGACCTGATCATCGGTTCGACCGTGATAGTGAAAGACCCCCTCGTCATCACAACTGACGAGGTCGCCGGTCTTGTAGGCTCGCTGGCCGTCGGCAATGACAAACGCCTTGGCGGTCAGGTCGGGGCGACCGATGTAGCCCAGCCCCACCGCAATCCCTTCGACGTAGAGCTCCCCGACTTCACCCACGGGCAACGCCACCTGGCCAGCGTCGCGCACCACCAACCGAACACCGCGTACCGCCCGCCCGATCGGAATTGCGTGATCGGCAGAAGGCATCCGGGTGATAACATGGTGGGTCACATCGTCACTGCACTCAGTCGGCCCATAGGCATTGACCAATGGCACATGAGGCTTGGTCGCCAACCAGCGTCGGGCAAGCGAAACGGGCAGCACTTCGCCCGTAGCGACCAGGCAGCTCAGACGATCGAAGCGCGCATTCTGCGCATCCACACTAATCGCATCCAGAATGGCCTGCAGATGGCTCGGTACCACCTGCAGGATATCGATTTCGTCGTGCACGATCCGCGCACCCAGACGATCCAGATCCAGAAACTCCGAACGGGTCAGAATTGCCGTACGTCCGGCGCAGATGAGCGGCGCGAGGAATTGCCAGACGGAGATATCGAAACTCTGTGGTGCTGTTTGCGCCACGTTGGGGACCTTGTGCATCCTCAGGTCTTCGACTTTGGCCAGCAGGTGATTGAGCATTCCCGCGTGATGGACCATCGCCCCCTTGGGCATCCCCGTGGAGCCGGAGGTGAAGATCACATAAGCAAGGCTGTCGTCTTTCAATACGCAGCGCCCGAACGGCGCCCCGCCCTTGAGCTCTTCGAGCCGACCCGGCATGGTCAGAAGAGCAATACCGTCGAACAGCAACTGGCTGTCGTTCTCCGCTATCAGGTAGCGGCAATTGCATTGCTCCAGCATGTAGGCCCGCCGATCCAGCGGCAGCGTGCGATCCAGTGGCAGATAAGCGGCCCCTATCTTGAACAGGCCAATCATCGAAACCAGAAATCCAAGCCCCCGTTCCAGACCGATGGCAACAATGTCGCCGGGCTTGACGGATGCCGCGCTCAGCATGCGGGCGAAGCCGTCGGATATCTCGTCAAGATCGTGATAGCTCAGGCTGTTGCAGCCATCCGAAGCTGCAATGGCGCCAGGCGCCCGCCGAACCTGGTCGGCGAATAAATCCAGAAAGTTGTCCATATCATCCATGTCTTATGGTCTAAATTTCGGTGTTTCCGAGTGTCAGGCGCCTTCTCGAAGGTATTTCTTGACCCCCCAATGCCAGAGCAATCGAGACAACAGCAAGAAGGCCAGAGTCGCCAGTACAGCGCCCGCCAAAGACCGCCCCGTCGTCATCCCCATCGCTGATTGCGCGGGCACTTCCATGATGAAAAAGACAGGGACTACGGTCATGATCACGACCTGGATCCACTCCGGGTACGCGCCGGACGGGAACCGTCCGGTTGTCAGAAACATAAACAACAGGTGGGAAATGTTGCCGGTTTTCTTGGTCCAGAACGCCAGGCTGGCAATGCTGAACCAGACCGAATAAACCAGCGCACACGCCAAGACCATGAAGACCAGGAAAGCGCCAAGCGTCTGCAACGTCAGTTGCCCTTGCGCATGACTGCCACCCAGCATCAGGCCCAGCCCCAGCAGAACCCCGAAAATATGCCACAGGCGCAACTGCCCGAAGGCCAGAATGGTTTGAACATCAACCGGTTTGGACAAGTAAGTGTCAATGGACTTGCTGATGATCAACTTCGAGGAGGCCTCGCAGTTGGGCAATACCACCATTTGTACAAAGGAGCGAATAAGGATAAAGGCACCATACAAGACAATCGACTGCTGTTTATTCCAACCACCAATTGTCTCGACATTTACAAAGAAAATCTCAATCACAACATAAACGGACAATCCCAGTAGAGCTGTATTCAACAGACTGACAAAGACAGGAACGCGATCTTTCATATTCGCCTGCAACCTTGCTGTTAAAAGCGCCTTGACTGCGCTCAGCGTCTTCATTATCCGAACACCGAATAACGTTTGACACCTTTGGCCCAGATAAAATGAGCCAACAGCGAAAGTGCAGCAACCAGCACAACCTGAAATAGCAATCCGTTAACCAACTGTTCGCCTGTCAGCTCTCCCATGATGATTCTGATTGGAAAGCTAATAATATAAGGGAATGGCGACCACTCAAGTACCGACTGCATCCAGCCCGGATAAAGCGTCAAGGGTGCGAGGACTCCACCAAACAGTGTAAGCATGTAAGTCAACACCAAATCAAAGACACTTGCCTGATCGGACCAGAACGCCGCAAGCCCGCCGATGAAATAGAGTAAATAATTTATGGCAAAACCAAGTATTACCCCGAGCAGTGCAGGCAGCAGATAGCTCAGATGTAAATACTTACCCGCTTCGGAAAACAGGAATACTCCGGCCACCAGGAAAAATATGGGTATAACTCTGACCATCGCCGAAGCCATTTCGCCCAGAAAGTAATAGAGGGCGATATTGAACGGCTTTAAGAGGAAACTGCCAATATCACCCGAATGAATGTCGTTCTCTACTTCTTCAGCAGCCGTACTGGAGACGATTTCACCAACAAGAAACACCAGCGCAAAGTAAGCCGCAAACCTGGCTGGGGTAAAACCTTCCAGTGCGGCATCCTTTGCAATACCCATCCAGATAAACATCATGAACAACGGCACCAAAGAGGCGAGTACCAATACAAACAACTCTGCACGATGCGCAACCTTGCGACGAATGGCTGTGCGTGCAACGCCTGCAACTTTCATGGCAAACCGGCTCACGCGACACACTCCCCGGTCGCACCCTTGACCTTTTGCCCGGCGTCGGCCTGCGAGGCCATGAACAGCTTCAGCAGAGCCTCTTCGATCGGTGGATCACCGATGGAAATGTCGATGACCGGCTGCTCAGCCAGAACCTGCGAACAGACACCAACGACCTCGGCAGCCGGCACCAGCAACTCATGCACAAAACCGTCTGCGGAGCGCACCAGACCGTATCGGCCAAGTGCCGAAGCCATAACGCTTTCAGACAACTCCACAGTGATGATGCGGTGATCCGACATGCGTTTACGCAACGACTCCAGGGTGTCATCGAAGGATATCTTGCCATCGGAAACGACAACGACTCGCTCACATAGAGCTTCAATATCCTGCATGTAATGCGACGTAAGCAGAACGCTTACATTGCGCTCGCGACTATAATCCCGAATAAATGAACGAACTATCTTTTGCACCCCGACATCGAGCCCGATAGTCGGTTCGTCGAGAAAAAGAACCTTGGGATCATGAAGTAATGATGCGACCAGCTCACACTTCATTTTCTCGCCAAGCGACAGAGTTCGCACCGGCGCCCTGGCCAACTTCGATACCTGAAGCAATTCATCCAGATAGCCATAGGTCTGTTTGAACTGTTCATCTGTAATTTCGAACATCTTCTGATTCAGCCGGAAAGTTTCCATGGCCGGCAAATCCCAGATCAACTGTTGACGTTGCCCCATGATCAGCGAGATGGACTTGAGAAATTCCTTGCTGCGCAGTTGCGGTTTATAACCGAGAACCGATATTTGTCCGGCCGTCGGATAGAGCAGCCCCGACAGCATTTTCAATGTAGTGGTTTTACCTGCGCCATTCGGACCGAGAAAGCCTACGACCTCACCCTGCTTGACAGTGAATGAAATATCGTCAACAGCAGTTTTTTCGGAACTCTTGGGAGATACCAGATTTGTCAGCCAACCGAGTGGCCCTTCCGAGCGCTCTTTAATCAGGTAAGTCTTGTACAAATTTTTTACACTAATACAATCCATTGCGTGCGAGACCTTGAAGAAAATGAGCTATCCATTGCGCATATCGTTTCAACGCCGGCTTGAATATCACGCGCCGATCTACGTCATCAAGAAACGTTATTACACATTCAAACTTTGAATTCCACCTCTGATTTAACATTGTGTATATCGACGAAAAACCAAACTCCAAAACGAGGCATTAGCGCAATAAAATCAGAGTCACTAAAAATAGTACGCAACGTTCTAACCCGCGGCTTTTCCTTTTTAAGGTTGTCAATGGCTAAGAAACTAATCGTTTGTGACTTCGGCGTCGAGAGCAAAACGCTTGGTTACGCAAAAGAAGAGCGAAGCCACAAGTGGTGGAGAAACCCCCTACAAAATAATCCCACAATGCGACTTCGACCTCTTGATAAAACCCCTTCGACTTCGATTGCACGCTACCGAGAAGAAGGGGTTTTCTTTTGTCTGTCACTTAAGCCCCTTCATCCTCATCGTCCGGTTCGTCAGTGGTCGAGTCGTCATCGTCTGCGCTGCCGCCCTGCCCCTGATCGCCCGGCTCCGATTCGGACTTGGCGAGCA
>Ga0065714_10002865_pt1 | contig 15481 bp, 12 predicted proteins | sample MisRhiReplicate2_FD_59101 | JGI IMG/M metagenome (GOLD analysis project Ga0065714, IMG submission 59101) | Miscanthus rhizosphere microbial communities from Kellogg Biological Station, MSU, sample Rhizosphere Soil Replicate 2: eDNA_1 v2... | ecosystem: Host-associated > Plants > Roots >...
CAACTGAAGGCTGGTGAAAAGGTTTTGATAACAGGTATTGGCGCGGGCACTGCATTGCTGGCTTTGGAATTTGCTATCGCAGCAGGTGCTAAAGTTTATGTAACATCAGGTACAGAAAGTAAGTTGCAAAAGGCAATTGCCTTAGGCGCGAAAGCCGGATTTAATTACAAAGATGAAGACTGGGCGGCACAAGCCAATACACAGACGGGAGGCTTTGATGTAGTTTTAGATAGTGCATCGGGTAAAGGTTTTGCTAAGTTGATAACTGTATTAAAACCAGGTGGGAGATTGGTATTTTGGGGCGGCACAGATGGACCTATCGAAAATATTGTTCCCGCCAGTATCTATTGGAAAAATCTGGATATCTTAGGAACTACACTAGGCAATAACCAGGAGTTTGCTGATATGCTTGCTTTTTCAGAGAAGCACAACATAAAACCGGTTGTGGACAAGGTGTTTCCGTCACTGGCTCATGCTCAGGAGGCTGCGGAGTACTTAGCTTCAGGTACTCAGTTCGGGAAAGTGGTGCTGCGTAACATAGTTTAGCTATGTTTTAGCAACTCACGTTGCATTACTTTTGCTGTTTGTGTACTGCCATCATGGCTCCATCCTGGAGGGTAAATAAAGTATCTAATCTTATCTATAATCCGGGGAGCCCTTTTAACATCAGCCATTAAAGCCTTGAACTCATGAAATATGATGTTCATTGCACCTGTATCCTGGGGCTGCTTGGTTAGCCCGTATATCACATCTTCCTCAGCCAGTTCTTCCTGGAAAGTGCCAAAAATCCTATCCCATATAATAAGTACCATGCCCATGTTTTTGTCCAGATAACGTAGGTTTTTAGCATGGTGCACCCGATGGTGAGAAGGGGTTACAAAAATGTATTCGAACGCAGGATGTAATTTGCCAATCGTTTGAGTATGCACAAGGTTGCCATAAATTTGAGTAATGAGGTAGGCAAATAGAATATCGAAGGCATCGAAGCCCATTAAGGCTAATGGGAGATAAAAAAAGACCCGATATAGGGGTTCAAAGACGGTAGATCTGAAACCGGTAGTCAGGTTGAAATATTCTGATGAATGATGGGTAACATGCATGGCCCAAAAGAAGCGCACGTAGTGGCCGGTATAATGTAGCAACCAATACAGGAGATCCTGCACAAGAATTAACACAATCCAGTAAACATAAACGTTTGGGATCTGAAAGAACCTGTACTGCCTGTATACATATTCGAGTAGCATAAATGTACCAGCTTTTGTGGTTACATTTATGACAAATGCCACTACCATGAGGTACATATTCGTGAATGTATCACGCCCACGATAGAGTTTTCTATCATGAGCGTAACTGAAATACATTTCAATTAAACTGAGTAAAACAACAAAGCTGAACAAAGTAACTACAGCTATGTTTTTATCTAATTCAGTCATTTTTTTAGATTAAGGTATTGTTATTGTTTTTCTTTGTACAGTATGAGCACTAAAAAAGCCAATTGCACCACCACTAATATTAGTTAAAGGGTTAGTCGGAGCTGCACCATTATCAGAACCATTCGCGCCAAACAGGCTAAAAAGATAGGTATACACGGCAGCATCAATACAATGCATCTCTGCGGTTAATTTGTCGCCCTTTTTAAAGTTTAATGCCTTGTTTTTGGTATCGTTCACAAACGGGAGGTAATCGTTTATTTCCTGCCCCGTAGTAAAGTCGTCGTTTATCACTTTATACTCTTTTTGAATCTTGTCGTTAACGAACTGTTGAAACCAGTAAAAGTTTTTGGTCTCTAATGGATCTTTAAATTTCACCATAGGCGTTACTCTTGTTGTATCGAAATCATTTGGTTTAAGGGTGAAATCAATAAACGGAACAACTTGTGGCATGGTGCTGCTGGCTTTAAACAGTTCATCTTTAATGTTAACTGTTAAATTATAGGTTTCGCCAGGTGTACCATTAATTGCAGCAGATTCATAAATACCCTTTCCTGTTTCAGTTAGNACAATAATAGTGCCTTTGTTCTCAATTTTTACNGTAGCACCGCTTATCCCGTTAAATTGATTGTCATCGTCGAATGCTTTGGTCTCGCTAATGTATACTTTACACACGCCCGGCTCGTTCGTGATGATCCCTTCAATAACATATTTAGGTTCGTTGTCTTTAAGCTTAAGGTCTATGGCTTTTTCACATGACCATTGGACCGAAATCATTAGAAAAATTATAATAGGAAGTATCGTTTTCATTGGGCTAAAATTTAAAATTATAAGAAACTGAGGGAACGAATCTAAATAGGGTCGTTTTGACAGCTTCTGTTCTGTTTGGGTCTGTTTCTTTGTCTTTAAAGACGATGCGGAATGCATTTTCTCGCCCATAAGCGTTGTAAAGACTAAAGTTGAGTTCTGATGAGAATTTTTTGGTCTGCTTCAACAGGCGCGTGGCTCCCAAATCAAGACGGTGATAGCTGGGCATACGATCGGCATTGCGCTCTGAAAAGTAAAAATAACTATGACCAAGTAGTTTGTATTTTCCATTAGGAAAGGTAACAGCATTTCCTGTGGCAAATACCCAGTTGGCAGATAACGACCATTTTTTGCTGAGCTGATACATGCTTACCAATGATATATCATGCGTTCTGTCTTGTCGTGCATTGTACCAGGTATTGTCGTTAATGCCATCAATTTTTCTTTCAGTTTTAGAGAGTGTATAGGCAATCCAACCGGTTAGTTTTCCTTTTGTCTTTTTCAATAAAAACTCTGCACCATAGGCTCTTCCTTCTCCATAAAGCAATTGGGTCTCTATGGGTTTGTTGGTATAAATATCTGCCCCGTTTCTATAATCGATCTGGTTTTGCATGGTCTTATAATAGGTCTCAACCGTTAACTCATAATTGTCATTACTCAGGTTTTTATAGTAGCCTAATGATACCTGATCACTTAGCTCCGGTTTAATGATGTTGGTGCTGGCCACCCATCTATCCGTTGGGGAAGAAGCATTTGAGTTAGAAATGAGATGTAGATTTTGTGCGTTCCTAACATAAGAAGCCTTAATTGAGGTTGAGTTATTTAACTGTAAGGCTGCGGCTAGCCTTGGTTCAAGGTTTACATAGGTCTTTACAATCTCGCCGCTTTCGTAGCTTGTAGTTCCGGTTACATTGCCAGCCTGGTCAAGGGCATAGTATTCACCTTTTCCTAAAATACTAAATGCCGAAACACGTAATCCATAAGTAAAACTCAAAGTATTGCTTGCTTTCCAGGTATTGCTGGCGTAAATGGCATTCTCAAGTGAGTAGCGGTTTTGAAGATTTTGTGATATGAAGCCGGAATTTCCTGTGGCCTGCACTTCACCAGGTTTAATGGTGTGGTAGATTGAATTTAACCCAAAGCTTAATGTGTTTTTATCATTGGCGTACCACTGCAAGTCTTCTTTAAAATTCCAGTCTCTGATCTGAGAAAACAAGCTTAGGGAGCTTTCATCATTGGTCGACTGTATCTTATAGTTGAAATTGCTGAATATTAATGATGTGTTTGAAAAGAGTTTGCTGCTGAACACATGGTTCCATCTTAGTGTTGAGGTGGCATTACCCCAATTTATACCGGCAACATTGTCGGAGCCCAGTACATCCTTGCCGAAATAGCCAGAAATGAATAACCGGTCTTTATCACCAAGTATGTAGTTGGCTTTTAGGTTGACGTCGTAAAAGTAAAGCTTTGTATCTTTTGTAGCGGAGTCGCCCGAAAGCTTCAGGAACATATCGGCATAGGTTCTTCGTGCTGAGATCAGGAAAGATGATTTTTCCTTTTGTATCGGTCCTTCAACATTAATTCTTGCCGCTATTAATCCTACTCCGCCGTTTACGCCAAACTTTTGGTTGTTTCCGTCATTCATTTTTACATCGAGTACAGAAGATAACCCCCCTCCATACTGTGCAGGCATTCCACTTTTATAAAGTGTAACGTTTTTAATGGCGTCCGAGTTGAAGGTCGAGAAAAAGCCAAGCAGGTGCGAAGCATTGTAAACCGGTGCTTCATCTAAAAGGATCATATTCTGGTCGGCACTTCCTCCACGTACAAAGAAACCACCAGTCCCTTCGCCTGAAGTTTTAACCCCGGGCAAAAGTTGCAGGGTTTTAATTACATCACGTTCTCCAAGTAGTACAGGGACGTTTTTAGTTTCACTGATACTCAAGCGCTCCATTCCCATCTGTGGGTTTTCAATGTTCCTTTTAGCCGAATTAGATGTAATGGTTACCGTTTCCAGTTCATTCAGATCATCTTCAAGAGCTATATTTAAACTGGTATTTTTATTCAGTTCTATGGTGTTTTTACAGCTTTTTGAACCAATAGCATTTACCGTAATGGTATAAGTGCCTGCGGGTAGACTGATGGAGTAAAAGCCGTATTCATTGCTTGATGTGGCATAGTTGGTGCCGGCTATACGCACTGTGGCTGCTATAAGTGTTTCGCCGGTATTGGCCGACTTAATAATACCACTTAAAGTTCGTTTTCCATGTGTTTGTGCCGGATTTGCCGCCGGTTCGGCTTCCGGCTTTTTTTCCTTAGCGGCATTAAATCGTATAAAAACATCCTTACCCAAAGGACTGAATTGTAGGGGATGCCCTTCAAATGCAGCATCCAATGCTTCAGAAAGGGGTTGGTTTTTAGCATCAACATTGATCTTTATTTTACTTTCGGCTATTTGTTCATTATAGGTGAATTTAACTTTACTTACGGCGCTGATTTTATCTAAAGCGGTTTTTAAAGGCTCGTTTTTCAGCGTTATAGTGATTTTTCTGGCAAGTGGGCTTTGTGCTTTAACCTGGGTTTGTGCAATTAGTAGCAGGAGCAATATTATGGCAACGCCTGTCAGGAGCCTGACTGGTCCATTTGATTTCATATAGGTATCGGGTGTTAGTGTTATGGAGCCTAACAATTTATTTCTGTTGGTGCATCATAAATTCGTGCAGGATTCATAACTTTATAATTGAATATTGATTTATCTGCCCTTTAGTTCTCAAGGCTTGGGCATTTTAAATTGATTTAGGTACTTGCCTGGTTGTGTAATCCATTGCCAGGCATTTATTTTATAATAACATAGCGCCCTCCATCTTTCTTCCATTTAGCTTCCATTACTGTACATAGTTTATTTAAAGTCTCATCCAACGAATCCGTCATATCCAGATTTCCATAAAATGCTTTTTCAGAGAAATCTGCATCAAGCTGAATTTTAATATTGTACTGGTTTTCCAGATCTCGTCCCACTTCCTGGAGTGTGGTCCCGTTGTAATCGTATATGCCTATTCGCTTATTCAGGAAAGTTGCCGCATCAGGAAAGTTCTCTTTAGTGATACTCGATGTTGCTTTGTTAATAACAATTCGTTGATTGGCAGTTATAGTATCCCTTTGGCTATCTAGTGCTACGGTTACCTTTCCAGTAACCAGGGTTATATTTATTGTATTTTGTAGTGTGTATGCGGTTACATTAAAGCTGGTACCAAGGACGGTTGTATTTACTTCGCCACTTTTAATGATAAAGGGGTGTCTAGCATCGTGTGCTACTTCAAAAAAGGCTTCGCCATCGAGAGATACGCGTCTTTCGGAATCCTCAAATTTATTCGGATAGCCTAACTTACTGTTTGGACTAAGCCATACTTTTGTACCATCAGCCAATTGTAGGTGCATCCGTTTACCGGAAGTGTTAGCAAATTGATAGGTAGAACCTGGATTGAGTAAACCGGTAATGGTTGATCTGTAAAAATATAATCCTGTAAAGATTAAAAGTGCAGCTGCGACACCAATCCATTGCTTTAAACCAAAATAAGATCTTCTGGATGGAGCCAATTGTATTTCTTTAGCTTCTGCTTGAAGGAAAGGTGGAATCAGGCCAGCTTCAGGTAGGGTATGGATTTCATCCCAGCTGCCTGACATCAGTGTTACCATTTCCTGGTCAAGATGTCCTTTGTCTAACAGTGCGAAGAATTCTTTAAGTTCTTCTTCGTTACACTGGTTGTTTAAGTACAGGTGGTATAGGTGTATAAATTGCTCTTTTTTTTCCACGATTTTATAATTAGGCGACTGCTTTTAGGCTGCCCGTTTATTACAATACAATTGAAAAAGGCGAGGGGACTAGTTGGAATGAAAATAATTTGAAGAAGCAATGATAAAGCAAACGATACTTCCATGCTTGCCTACATAGCCGCGAATAAATTTTGTGGCTTCTACCATGTGGTTTTTTACTGTATTTTTTGAAATGTTCAGCTGCTTGGCAATCTGATCATGAGTCATTTCTTCATTGCGGCTCATCTGATAGATGATTTTCTTTTGGGGAGGTAAAAGAGCAATAGCTTCATCATAGGTTTTTAGCAGCTCTTTTTCCAGTAAATTATCCTCTGTAGTATTGCGAATTGAGTCAATATACTGGAACACCTCTACCTGAAGGCTTTTTTCACGTGCTACTTTTTTCAGGTGATTGAGCACATGATTCAGGGTGACCTTTTTGATATAGGCACTAAAATTTAGATCGGTATTGATCTGCTCTTTTTTTTGCCAGAGCCTGATAAAAACTTCCTGAACAATTTCTTCCGCAGTTTCGGGTGATTTGCATAGAGTATTGGCATATGCGTACATTTTACTCCTGTATTGATTATAAATTTGAGCAAACGCCAATTGATCGCCGTTTCTGAGTTTAGTCAGCAGCTCGATATTTTCAGCGGTATCCGATTGGTGTGTATGCATTAAAATCTATTGCGCCCAATGTTAAATAAATTTTTCTACACAAAAAAATCGGGGCAATAGGATCTGCCTTTTATCTACCGGTCAGGTCAACACTGAAGCTATCAAACAAGCTGGCTTGTTGCGAACCTTCCAGGTGATTTTGACGGGAGAGCGTATAGTATTCTCCTTTAATGTTAAAGCTGAAAGGGGTTTTCTCAATAGCGATTTTCAGGAAACCATGTTTATTATCGCAATAATTATCCAGCTGTACCTCGTTTAGGAGTGGGCTTTGTGTATTGTATGCCGGATTAGCAGGATCAGCTAAAGCGTGCAGCCCATCAAAGCCACCTGCGCCTGCAACTATAAATGGTATTGTCTTTCCATCGATATAGTGTTTACTAAATCTTTGATAGTTGTGTACATGTCCGCTAAAAACGATATCGGGTTTTACACCCGCTTCTTTAAATGCTGATTCAAGAAATTCAATCATATTTAAACTGGAACCATGATTGGTATCGGCAGAGTAAGGCGCGTGATGCAGACTTACAATAATGGCTTTTGCGGCACTATGTTTCGCCGCATTTTGCAGTTCTTTAATGAACCAGCTGCGTTGTTCCTTTTTGATACAGCCATATTTAGGTACATTGGTGTACAATCCTATAATGGTAGCTAATGGTGCTTCCATTGTCCAGTAAACATTAGGTTGCACCTGACTTTTGCGCTGCGTGTCCTTACCAAAGTAGATTGTTTTAGGACAAGTGTTGCAAAAGGCCGTATAGAAAGCTTCAAGACTATCGTAGTGTTCCTCACTTTCTGGGTTTATGTCACTGTCGTGGTTTCCTGCAATAGCATAAATTGGGCCGGGATAGTTTTCAAAAGGAGATAAAAACTGTGTATCATAGTGCTCTGCTTCGCCATAATGATATACAAGGTCGCCAAGGTGATACAAAAATGATGGCCGATCTTCGATAGCCTCGGCGTTTGCATACTGAGCTGCCATTTGGGCAACCAGCTGATGTTGAATACCAGGTGTGCCTAATCCCCCTGTATCGCCAATCATATGAAAAACCATTTTCCTTTTGTTTCCTGCGTTAGGTACGTTTAGCCGATAAGGGTAACTGCCCGAAGGCTGCGGTAAAGATTGGAATTTATGAGCGTCATCAATCTGTTCTGTTTTTAAAACAGCGCTGTACAAGGTTTTAGTACTGATCATAACCATATGCTTTGATTACAATAAAATTAAAGCATCAATATTAAAGCATTGTTAAGAAACTGATAAGAAGTAGCATTAAAAATATACACAATTATTTTAGGCTGCCATAGGGTTGTCACTGGCCTGCCTATATTTGCTGCTATAATAATTAAAAATGAAGATAGAAAAAGAAACACTTAGCGCATTTCCTATTATTGGAATTTCAGTTAGAACAAGTAATGCTGAAGGGCATGCCGCTAAAGATATTCCTGAGTTATGGGCTCGTTTCTGGGCAGGTAATGTTGCTGGGCAGGTGCCGGGTAGGGTAGGCGATGACATTTATAGCATATATACGGAGTATGAAGGTGATTACACGCAACCTTATACTACGTTAATAGGTTACCGTGTGGAAAACCTTGATCATATCCCTGAAGGCTTTAAAGGTTTAATGATTGAAGCCGGACCTTATGTAAAGTATACAGCGAAAGGGAATTTGATGCAAGGTGCGGTAATCAATGCCTGGCAGGAAATATGGAATGCGGACATTCCAAGGGCATATACGGCTGATTTTGAAATCTATGGATCCCGCGCCCAAAACCCGGAAGATGCTGAAGTTGATATTTATCTGGCTGTTAAGGATTAACAGGTTTGTTTTTTTTGCTAAGTTTGAATATACTAACTCATAACTTATGATAAAATTGAACAGATCAATAGGGGTTCCTGCACTTGCTGGAACTATCTTATTCCTGGCTGCATGCAGCAATTCCGGCGTTAAAATGGGGGAACTTCATTCGGGTATTATCCTTAAAAACATGGATACTACCGTAGCGCCCGGTAATAACTTTACAGAATATGTAAACGGTACCTGGATGAAAAACACCAAGGTCCCTTCTGATAAGGCTTCTTTTGGAGCAATGGCTATTTTAGCTGATAAGACTCAGGATGATGTTAAGGCTATTATAGAAACCGCCGCAAAAAGTAATGCAAAAGACGGTTCTGAAGAACAAAAGATAGGTGATTTTTTCGATTCTTATATGGATATGAAAACTCGTGATGCTGTTGGTTTAGCGCCTTTAGCCCCGGAGTTTAAGAAAATTGATGCCCTTACAGCCAATAAAGACCTTGCCGCTTATTTTGCTTACGCCAACAGGATAGGCTTTAAAGTCCCTTTTGGTCTTGGGGTAATGGAAGATTTTAAAGATCCAAAAAAATACATGCTGTATAGCTGGCAGGGAGGCTTAGGCTTGCCTGATCGCGATTATTATCTGCTTACTGATGCTAAATCAAAAGATATCCGTGATAAATATGTTTTGCACATTGAAAACATGTTAAAGATTGCCGGAATACCTGATGCAGGTGCAAAAGCAAAGAAGATTATGGCTTTAGAAACCTTATTGGCTTCTAAGCATATGAAAAAGGAAGATACCAGAGATATGGCTGCCTTATATAATAAGTATGCAGTAAAAGATCTGAATAAGCTTCTTGCTGATTTTGACTGGAACACCTTACTTGCTGAGGGAGGTATAAAAGGTGTAGATAGTTTGGTGGTGACACAAGTAGCTTATACGAAGGATCTGACTTCAATTTTGAAAAATACACCAATTGATACCTGGAAAGACTATTTGAAATGGGGGGTGATTAATGGTTCTGCAACTTCATTGAATACAGCACTGGATCAGGAGAATTTTAACTTTTATAGTAAAACGCTAAGGGGTGTTAAAGAAATGAAACCACAATGGCGCAGAGCAGTAGATGTTGTAAATAATAATCTTGGTGAAATGGTAGGTAAATTATATGTAGAGAAGCATTTCCCACCTGCGGCTAAAGAGCGGATGTTAAATTTGGTTGACAATCTTTTAAAGGCTTATGAGTCGAGCATTAAAGAGCTTGACTGGATGAGCCCGGAAACTAAAAAACAGGCTTTGGTAAAAATCAGTAAGTTCACACCAAAAATTGGTTATCCCGATAAATGGAGAGATTACAGCACTTTGAAAGTGGTTAAAGGTGATCTTTATGGAAACCAGGTGCGGGCAACTGAATATGAGTACAACAGAACAATCAATAAATTAGGGAAACCGGTTGATCGCGCTGAGTGGGGAATGACCCCGCAGACGGTAAATGCCTATTATAACCCGCCAATGAATGAAATTGTATTCCCGGCAGCAATTTTACAGCCTCCATTCTTTGATATGAATGCTGATGATGCTGTGAATTATGGCGGCATTGGTGCCGTAATCGGGCACGAGATTGGTCATGGTTTTGATGATCAGGGTAGTACTTTTGACGGCGATGGTGTGATGCGTAACTGGTGGACAAAGAAGGATACTGAAGAGTTTAAGAAAAGAACCAGTGCTTTGGTAGCTCAATACAGTGGCTTTAAAGTTTTTCCAGATCTGAATGTGAATGGCAACTTTACCCTGGGTGAAAACATTGGCGACCTTGGCGGTTTGAGCATTGCTTTAAGAGCATATAATGCAAGTTTAAAAGGTAAACCGGCGCCGGTTTTGGATGGCTTCACGGGTGTGCAAAGGGTGTTTATTGGCTGGGGACAGGCCTGGTTAAATAAATCAACTGAAGAGAATTTGAGAACTCAGGTTGGAACCGATCCGCATTCTCCTGCTCAATTCAGAGTGAATGGTGTGGTAAGAAATATCCCGGAATTTTATACCGCATTCAATGTGAAAGCTACAGATTCATTATATCTTGCCCCGGATAAAAGAGTAAAAATCTGGTAAGAGATCCTGATGTTGAATAAAAAAAGGTCTGTTCAGTTATAACTGAGCGGACCTTTTTGTTGTTTGGTTAAGTTATTTTTAACTACTGATGTAGTGTTCCAGTTGAGAAATAGTCTGTTGCTGATCTTCAATGATGAATTTTACCACGTCACCAATAGATACCATGCCTTGCAGTTGGTCTCCCTCCAATACAGGCAAGTGCCTGATGTGTTTGTCAGTCATCAGCCCCATGCAGAAATCAATTGTATCTGAGAGCAATACCGTAATGGGATTTGCAGTCATTACGTCTTGTACAGCCGTGTCTGCAGATGATTTACCATGTAGGACGATCTTTCGGGCGTAATCTCTTTCCGTAAAAATTCCCTTCAATTGCTGCCCTTCCATGACAAGGAGAGCACTAATGTTTTTTTCCATCATTACCTTCAGCGCGTCTAGAACAGAAGTATGTTCGGATACCGAGAAAATCTGTGCCGATTTGGTGCTGAGCAGTTGTTTTACAGTCTTCATAAGAGATTCATTTTAATTAAAACCACTAATTCTATCGACCTCACCTCTTTCATTTAACAGGAAGAGAAATATATAGGAAATTTAACTAAAAAAACACAGAATTGCAATACACTCTATAAAAACATTATAAATAATGATTTAACTAAAGTATAGCTAAAATTTCTTCTACATATTGCCTGTCATTAGCCAATCTTGGAACCTTGTGCTGCCCGCCCAGCTTACCTTTTGATTTTAACCAGTTGTAAAAGGTGTTGGATGGTGCAATGTGCACCTTTGGTCTGCGTAAAGCCAGATCTTTAAAGCGTTTTGCGTCATAATCTGAGTTTACCTCCCTCAGAGTCTGGTCCAGAACATCTACAAATCTTTCAAAATCGTTTGGCTGCTGGTCAAATTCAATGATCCATTCGTGTCCACCCACTTCTTCTCCTTTAAAATAAATCGGACAAGCAGTATAATCTTTAAACACGGCATTGGTTTCTGTACATGCTTTGCAAATGGCTTGCTCCGCATTATCGATAATCACCTCCTCGCCAAAAGCATTGATGAAATGTTTGGTTCGGCCCGTGATTTTTATGCGATAAGGAGCAAGACTGGTAAACTGTACTGTATCACCTATCATATAGCGCCACAACCCCCCGTTAGTAGAGATAATGATGGCGTAGTTTTTATTCAACTCCACTTCATCAAGCGATAGGGTTCGGGGATGTTCTTCTCCAATATGTTCAAGTGGCAGGAATTCATAATAAATCCCATAATCCAACATCAGTANNANCTCATCAGAATTCACTTCATCCTGGATGCCAAAGAAGCCTTCTGATGCATTATAAGTCTCCAGATAATACATGTGNTTACATGGAATCAATTCTTTGAACTGCTCTCTATATGGTTTAAAATTGACGGCGCCATGGATGTAAAGTTCAAGGTTTGGCCATACTTCCAGCAAATGCTTTTTGCCGGTCATTTCCAATACTTTTTTAGCCAGTACGATGGTCCATGTAGGAACCCCGGCAATGTTGGTTACATTCTCTTTGATGGTTGCCTCAGCCATTTTTTCCATCTTCTCCTCGTAATTGTCCATAAGGGCAATAGAGATGTTTGGCGTGCGGTAATACTCGGCCCATACCGGTAGGTTTTTTATCAGAACAGCAGAAAGGTCGCCATAAAAAGAGTCTTCATTGAGCTGATTGATCTGGTGACTGCCACCTAGTACTAACCCCTTTCCGGTAAGGATCTGATTATCCGGCCTGTTGTTGCAAAAGATGGAAAGCATGTCTTTCCCACCTTTAAAGTGACATTCCTGCAAAGACTCTTCCGATACCGGAATAAATTTACTTCTGTCGCTCGTGGTTCCGGATGATTTGGCAAACCACTTAATTTCTGATGGCCAGAGAATATTTTGTTCCCCTTTAAGCATTCGTTCGATGTAAGGCTTAAGGGTATCGTAATTTTGTATGGGTACTCTTTCTTTAAATTGCTGCGGAGTAAGGATGGAACGATAATCGTATTTCTGGCCCCATTCCGTGTATGCTCCACTGGATATCAGTTTCTGAAACCATTCTTCCTGCACATCATGTGGATATTTCATAAAAAGCTCAATCTGGTGGACTCGCTTTTTCATATACCACGTAAAAATTGAATTTACAATTGCCATGTGTTGGGTTTTGAATAAGGATTATAGGTTTTTTTTGCGGAGCACGAAATTTGATCCCAGGTATACTCTTCTTACCATTTCATTGGAAGCAAGTACCTCAGGTGTGCCGGATTCGAGGATTTTACCTTCAAAAAGGAGGTAAGCCCTGTCGGTAATTGACAATGTTTCCTGAACATTATGGTCTGTAATCAATATCCCTATATTTTTTTGTTTCAGCTTTGCTACGATGGTCTGGATTTCCTCCACAGCAATTGGGTCTACCCCTGCAAAAGGTTCATCCAGTAAAATGAAATTAGGATTGGCCGCAAGTGCCCGCGCAATTTCAGTCCTCCTTCTTTCACCACCTGAAAGTAGATCGCCTCTGTTTTTACGTACTTTATGTAAGCTAAATTCGGTAAGGAGTTCTTCAAGTTGGGCATGACGTTCTTCCTTGTTCATTGGAGTCATTTCCAGAATGGCCATGATGTTATCCTCAACAGATAACTTCCTGAATACGGAGGCTTCCTGAGCAAGGTAACCAATACCCTTTTGCGCCCTGCGATACATCGGATCTTTAGTAATGTCCTCGTCATCTAAAAAAATAGTGCCTTCATTGGGTTTAATTAAACCAACAATCATATAAAATGAAGTCGTTTTACCAGCCCCGTTTGGTCCCAGCAGACCCACAATTTCGCCCTGGCCTACACTAAATGAAACGTCGTTAACAACAGTACGTTGCTTGTATTTTTTAATTAGGTGCTCAGCTCTTAATATCATTTATAATTATAGTTTTAGAATTATGATTATAGATTTTAATATCTAATTCTTAATCTAGTTTAATTCCTTTAATGTTTAACTGTAAGCGCTTTTGCTCTTTCCATACATTCTCTTCAATGGTATAACAAACAGAAAAAGGCCGGTTTGGTTGTAGCAGATGTTCGTACTCTTCTGCCATTCCAAATCCTATGCATTCAAAAATAGGGGAATTTTGTTGTTTTATGGTTAATTTTAAATGTTTTGTGCCTACAACAAAGGGCCGCCCTATAAAAGTTACGTTGTGACTTACAAATACTGGAGCGGTGTTATGTGGACCAAAAGGTGCCATTTGTGCAATAATACGCTGGAATTTTCCATCTATCTGCGAGAGTGCAATCTCATTGTCTATCTTTATTTCCGGGCAAAGTAAGTCGTCGGTAATTGATGCCCCAACAATCTCTTCAAAACGTTCAGCGAAAATATCGATGTTCTCTGGTTTCATGGTTAAACCTGCCGCAAACTTGTGTCCACCAAACTGTACCAGTAAATCTTCACACCCCAATAAAGCCTCGTACAAATCAAAACCGGCAACTGAACGGGCCGAGCCGGTGAGCAAACCATTCGATTTAGTAAGCACAATTGTAGGGCGGTAATATTTCTCTGTTAATCTGGAGGCCACAATACCAATAACGCCTTTATTCCAGCTTTCGTGATAAACTACTGTAGTTTTTTTATTGATCAGGATTTCGCATTCGCCAATTAAAGCAAGTGCTTCGGCAGTGATAGACTGATCTGATGTTTTACGTTCGGTATTTTGCAGATTGATGAATAAGCTTTGTTCTTGTGCCAGGTCATCTTCGGTGCAAAGTAACATTTTGACCGCCTGGTTGGCATGATCCATTCTGCCGGCGGCATTGATGCGCGGAGCAAGCGAGAAAACTACATCTGTGAGCGTGTAATCTTTGTTTTTGCCGGATATGTCCATCAATGCTTTTAAACCCATGCAAGGATTAGTATTCAGCTTGATCAATCCATGATAGGCCAGAATCCGATTCTCATCTTCTACAGGTACGATATCAGCGGCAATGCTTACCATAACAAGGTCTATATACCTTTCATATTGCTCGGCTGGTAATTGGTGCGTCAGGCAATATGCCTGGGCTAATTTAAAGCCAATGCCACAGCCTGCCAGTTCTTTAAAAGGGTAGGGGCAATCTGAACGTTTAGGATCCAGTATGGCTACTGCTTCGGGAAGTTCATCACCTGGCAAATGGTGGTCGCAGATAATGAAATCTATACCTAAAGTATTCGCATAAGCAATCTTATCGGTTGATTTGATGCCGCAATCCAGTGCAATGATTAAATTGTAACCCTCTGCTTTCGCATAGTCAATCCCTGTTGTAGAAATTCCGTATCCCTCTTTATGTCTGTCGGGAATGTAATAAGCTATATCAGCAGTGAATTGTCTGAAGAAGCTAAATGCTAAAGCTACAGAAGTGGTTCCATCTACATCATAATCGCCATAGATCAGGATTTTTTCCTTATTGTTTAGCGCAGTATCAATGCGTTTGATGGCCTTGTCCATATCCTTCATTAAGAAGGGATCGTGCAATTTAGCTATCTCCGGTCTGAAGAATGCACGGGCCTCATCGAATGAAGTAATGCCTCTTTGAACCAAAATCTGCGCTAAACTGTTATCTATATTTAATTTTTGTGCAAGCAAGTTTGTTGTTTCGGGATTTCCCCCCATGGCTTGCACCCATCTTTTCTTCATTCTTATCTGTTTGTTTATCAAAGGTTATGAATTTAGCATGACCTTTTTGGTATCAATTGTCAGCCGGAAGTTCATGCAGGTTCCATATCTTTGCATCGATTCGTAAATATATCATTTAATTTCTTCTTACTAATAACTACGCCAGTGCAAGTTTTCACTTTATACGAAGGTTCTTATTCT
>Ga0065714_10064919_pt1 | contig 15468 bp, 17 predicted proteins | sample MisRhiReplicate2_FD_59101 | JGI IMG/M metagenome (GOLD analysis project Ga0065714, IMG submission 59101) | Miscanthus rhizosphere microbial communities from Kellogg Biological Station, MSU, sample Rhizosphere Soil Replicate 2: eDNA_1 v2... | ecosystem: Host-associated > Plants > Roots >...
TGAAACACGGATTATGGCGGCGGGGGGGGAGGGGGACTCAAATCAAAAATCATAACAAATGATATGAATTCCGGTTCTTGAGTGTTTTATAGAATTATTGATTTTAGTGGTTTGTGGGCTCGAAGTATCTTAAGGGGCTCGGCACCCCCCCTTCCCCAGCAGCCTTGTCGACGGTACTCGAAGTCGATAATTCGAAGAGTGCCCTCGCAGATTTAACTAAAGCTGAGCTGTGCTCAGGTACCCTGGTGATCCCCCATGAGTCGTTCGAATAGTGTTGCCTCGATCAATCGATATGATCAAAAAGTGCTCTATGGAAAAATCCTTGTGATCGGTAATGAGGGTGACACTGGTTACCTGCAACTGGTGGAAGGGGTGGAAGCAAGTCAATTTGGTATCGTGCTGGTCGATTGTTATACCTGCGTGAATGAAGCATTGCTGGCCGATACTGTGCTTGTGTTTGTTTTTGTGGGGAGAGGTGAGGCGAACCTGCAGCGCCTTCAGTTGGAATCTCTGGTGCGTCACGCAAGTGGCGTCAATGTAATTCCGATTGTGGGATACGCGGATCAGGCATGCATCGCTTATTTAATGGGCATAGGCTGCATAGATTATTTGTTGGCGCCGTTCAGTACATCCCAGCTTGCTGCGTTACTGCAAAGACAGAAAGCTGCCTCGGATGCTCAGGAAAGTTTCGTCTCTTGTTCCCCTGCTGGCCGGCGATTGTTGGCTTTGTCCCAACGCGTTGCGGCTACCCGGGCACCCATCCTCCTTACGGGGGAGACCGGGACAGGCAAGGAAATGATAGCGCGTTATATTCATCAATTTGGCACGAGCAACAAGGGACCTTTCATTGCAATCAACTGTGCCGCGATACCCGAACAAATGCTCGAGTCAATATTGTTCGGCCATGAGCGCGGGGCATTTACTGGTGCGCAAAACTCGCAGCCGGGCAAATTTGAGTTAGCCAACGGCGGCACCCTACTGCTCGATGAAGTGGGCGAACTGCCGCTGGGGTTGCAAGCCAAATTACTGCGTGTGCTGCAAGAGCGTAGTGTGGAGCGGCTAGGGGCCTCGAAGGCTATCGAGTTGGATGTTCGAATCATTGCGGCAACCAACCGTGATTTGAATGTAGAGGTTGCCGAAGGCCGTTTTCGTGCTGACCTGATGTTCCGCCTCGACGTATTTCCGCTGTATATCACGCCGTTGCGTGAGCGACAGGAGGATGTGCTGCCATTGGCGCGCCGTTTCATCGCGAGGTACGCCCCGCATGAGCACACCGATTGCCTGTTGACCGAAGCGGCCTGCATTGCGCTGCTGCGACATACCTGGCCAGGTAACGTGCGCGAGCTGGAGAACACGCTGCAACGAGCTCTGGTACTGCGGAATGGCCTGTTCATACAGCCGCAAGATTTGAATTTGCCGGATCCTGCGGGATCACTGCTCAGTCAAGACTCGCCCGACAATGACTTACCGCAAGGTAAGACTGCTTTGCGGGCGACGGGGAAGTGGGCCGAGTATCAGCATGTTATCGATACCATCCGAAAATTCAGCGGACACAAGGCCAAGGCCGCGTACAGCTTGGGCATGACACCGCGGGCATTGCGCTATCGATTGACCGCAATGCGTAAACTCGGCGTGCAGATGCCCACCTTTTAACTATTGACGGTCAACCGTTCAATTCAGCCGCCCCGGTTTAATTTCAGCCCCCTGGGCTGGCCCATTGGAGCAACAGAGTATGAGTTCAATAACCAAGGTTCAGGAGATAATGCTGAGTCAAATGGATCAGGCCAAAAATCTGATTCAGGAGTCGCCGATAAAGCCTGCGGCAATGTCCAACATGCCTGGCAACAGTGGCGTCGTTGGCGAGTTTGAGGCTGTAATGCGCTCTGTTGATGCTCGGCAGCACATTGCTACCCAGGCCACTGCCGCCGTTGACAGCGGAGTCAGTGACAATTTGGCGGGTGCCATGATCGAAAGCCAGAAAGCCAGCGTCTCCTTCAGTGCTTTGGTGCAGGTGCGCAATAAGCTGGTCGCCGCGTTCGATGACGTGATGAGAATGTCGCTTTGAGTGGATGTGAGAGCTAGCCGTGCTGCAAACAATCAAAGAAAAAGTCAGTGCTTCCACCGCAGGGTTCAAGCTTGATCCTCGCCTGGGGCTATTCGCGATGGCGGGTGTTGCGGCCGTTCTGGCTGTGGGTATTTCGTTGTACCTCTGGCGCGATAACGAATCGATGCGTCCGCTCTACGGGGAAGGAGAGGCCTATCCCGCCACCGATGTAATGCAGGTGCTGGATTCAGAGAGTCTGAGTTATCGGCTTCACCCGCAAAGTGGCCAAATCATGGTCCGTGAGAATGAATTGGCGCGAGCTCGCATGCTGCTCAGCGCCAAGGGTGTAAAAGTGAGCTTGCCCGCGGGCTATGAGCTGTTCGACAAGGAGGAGCCGCTGGGCACCAGCCAATTCGTCCAGGATGTCCGCTTGCGACGCAGCCTGGAAGGCGAATTGGCGCGCACCATCATGGCGGTCAAGGGTGTACAACAGGTACGCGTGCATCTTGCCTTGCAGGAAAATACATCGTTCGTGGTCAATAATCGGGAGCCAGCCAAGGCTTCGGTGATGGTGCAGCTCAAACCTGGTTACAAGCTCAAGCAGGACCAGGTCATCGCGATTATCAATCTGGTGGCCAGTAGCGTCTCCAAGCTCAAGATTGACGACGTTAGTGTCGTGGATCAATACGGCACACTGTTGTCCCGTGGTTTGAGTGAAGGCAATAGCGCTTCGCAGAATTGGCAGGTGGTGGGTGACTACCAGCAACAAACAGTGGGTAATATCGAAGAGGTCCTCGCGCCGATCCTCGGCCAGGGGAACTACCGAATTAGCGTTACCGCCGACATTGACTTCAGCCAGAAAGAAGAAACGTACCAGGCCTTTGGCGATACAGGGAAGGTACGTGATGAGGTCGTTGAAGATGAAAGTGTCATGGACCAACTGGCGATCGGTATCCCGGGTTCGTTGAGCAATCGACCTCCGGCACAACCGGCTACCGGGGCGGCCGCGAAGCCTGATACAGGCCCAAAGACAGCCAACTCGGTACGCAAGGGTACGACCCGTAAGCTCGACTATGACCAGACTATTACGCACATCAAACATTCGGCGTTCAACCTGCGTCATCAAAGCATCGCAGTCGTTTTGAATGGAAAACCCGATGATGGTCAATGGCCGGCCCCGACCCGTGCCGCACTAGAGGCAATGCTCAAGAGCGCGGTGGGTTTCAATTCGGAGCGCGGCGATACATTGACCCTCAGTGTATTCCCGTTCGCGGCGTATGACACTAGCGTCGCCCAGCAATACTGGTGGCAGGACAGCAATGTGCATGGCTTGATCAAGCTCGGGGTTCTGGCGCTAATCAGTTTGTTGTTGCTGCTGCTTGTGGTCCGTCCGGCGATTGGTCAATTGACCCGACGATCCATTGCGATGGACGACGATAAACTGGATGGCGTTGATGTTGATGCCGCATCGGTACCTCAACTCCAAGGCGCGGCTGCTGCCCAGGTCTCGGCCAACAAAGGCCTTTTGGAGTTCAACCCGCTGTCCGAAATTACCCTGCCAGGCGCTGGCTCGGGTCTGGAATTGCAGCTGGAGCATTTGCAAATGCTCGCAAAAAATGACTCCGAGCGCGTCTCTGAAGTGATTAAACAATGGATAGGGCGCGATGAAAGAAAGCACAACTCTTAAAACGGAGGCACTTGAGGATATGCGCGCGCGGACGTTGAGTCGCTCAATGAGCTCTCTCGAACAGGCGGCGATTCTCATGCTGAGCATCAGCGATGATGTCGCCGCCGGGGTGCTACGGCATTTTTCCCGGGAGGAAATTGTTAGTCTCAGTCAAGCCATGGCTCGACTGAACAATGTAAAGCAGCCTATGGTCGGTGAGGTCATCGGACGTTTTTTCGATGATTTCAAACAGCAGAGCAGCATCATGGGGGCTTCTCGCGGGTACCTCTCCGGGATGCTGGGCAAAGCCTTGGGCAGCGACATAACGCGCAGTTTGCTAGACAGTATTTACGGCGAAGAAATTCGCGCCAAGATGGTCAAGTTGGAGTGGGTCGATCCTAAGCAGTTCGCAGCGATGATTTCCACTGAGCACGCGCAGATGCAGGCGGTGTTCATAGCATTTCTGCCACCGGCAATGGCCAGCGAAGTGTTGGAAAGCATGCCGGCTTGGCGTCAGGACGAGTTGTTGTTCCGTATTGCCAATCTGAGTGAAATCAACGGCGATGTCATTGCCGAGCTGGAGCAGTTGATCGAGCGCAGCTTGTCGGTGTTGTCCGGACAGGGTGCTCAGGTGCGAGGAATCAAACAGGCTGCGGACATCATGAATCGTTTCAAGGGCGATCGTGAGCATGTGTTCAAAATGCTGCGCGGGCACGACGACTCGCTGGTGGAGAAAATTGAAGACGAGATGTATGACTTCTTTGTTCTCTCGCGTCAGACCCCGGAAGTGCTGCAGACGTTGCTGGAAGCGATACCACTCGACAATTGGGTCGTAGCATTGAAGGGCGCAGAGCCTGCACTAATCAAAACGATCCAGTCGGCGATGCCCAAGCGTCAGGCTCAGCAAATGGAAGTGCTCAATCGCCGTCAGGGGCCTGTTCCTTTAAGTCGAGTGGAGCAGGTTCGAAAAGAAATCATGGATGTCGTGCGCGGGATGGTGGCGGACCGTGGTCTGGCATTTCAACTGTTTCGCGAGCCAACCGTCTAGTGAGAGGTGAGCGTTGTCTATCAAATTAGTGGCGGGCAATCATCGTGATTGGCGCCCTCATCGGTTTGCACCGCTGAGCAGTATTCGTTCGCAAGATTGGAGTGCTGACCCGGTATCGTTGCAGCGTGCGATTGCCGCCGGCTTTCATGAAGGCAGTGAGAGGGGGTATCGCGAGGGTGAACTGCTGGGTCGGGAAAGTGGCCTGGAGGAAGGACGTATTGCCGGGCATGCACAGGGCTTGAGCGAGGGCATGCAGCAGGGGCGGATGGAGGGGCGCCTGACATTCGATCAGGCGAGCACACCTTTGGTGGAAATGACCGAGCAATTCAAGGTGTTTATCGCCGACTTCGAGATTACCCGTCGGCAGGAATTGTTAGCGTTGGTTAAAAAAGTTTCACAGCAGGTCATTCGCTGTGAGCTGACGCTCAATCCCGCCCAGTTATTGACGCTGGCGGAAGAGGCGTTGGCCAATATGCCCAGCGATACTCAGGATGTCTCTATCCATTTGCACCCGGATGAATGCACGAGGATCAAGGATTTGGTGCCAGAGAGTGCCGCTGCCTGGAGGCTTGTGGCCGATTCGTCTCTGGCACTGGGCGAGTGTCGTATCGTCACTTCCCAGACCGAATTGGATATCGGTTGCCAGCAGCGTCTGGACGCGTGCGTCGATACTTTGTCGGAGCACTTGCACTTGATCGAGGATTAGCCGTGCTCAAGAGTTTTAAGCTTGACGATGCCCTGTTGTCACTTGAATCAGTGCAATTGGCCAAGGTCAGTGGTCGGCTCGTACGTATGACTGGGCTGCTGCTCGAAAGTCTTGGCTGTCAACGTGTGACCGGTCAGCGCTGTTACGTCGAGCAGGCAGATGGCGGCTTGCTCGATGCTCAAGTGGTGGGGTTCAACCGGGAAATCACTTACCTGATGCCTTTCAAGAAACCCATGGGGCTGACGTCCGGTTCGCGAGTATTCCCGGCCAAGGACGAAGCGCTACTGCAGATTGACGAGTCCTGGCTCGGGCGGGTGCTGAATGGCCTGGGCGAGCCGTTGGACGAGTTGGGAAAGTTGACCGGGCGCGACACGCTGGCGGCGCAATTGCCCAAGGTTAATCCGCTCAGACGAAAACCGGTCAGTGAGCCACTGGACGTCGGCGTTCGAGCGATCAACGCGTTGCTCACTATAGGTAAAGGTCAGCGTGTCGGTCTGTTTGCGGGTAGCGGCGTTGGCAAGAGCGTTTTGCTGGGAATGATCACGCGGCAGACCAAGGCCGATGTGGTAGTGGTCGGTTTAATCGGTGAGCGGGGTCGGGAGGTGCAGGAATTTATCCAGCACTCATTGGGTGCTGAAGGGTTGCGCAAGGCGGTCGTGATCGTGGCGCCGGCAAATGAATCGCCGCTGATGCGGCTCAAGGCTGCCGAGCTTTGTCACACTGTTGCCGCTTACTTTCGCGATCAGGGCAAGGATGTATTGCTGCTGGTTGATTCGCTGACGCGCTACGCTATGGCTCAGCGTGAAATTGCGCTGGCGTTGGGCGAACCGCCGGCCACCAAGGGTTACCCGCCGTCGGTGTTTGGAATGCTTCCAGAGTTGGTGGAGAGTGCCGGGAACGGAGAGGGCGAGGTCGGCAGTTTGAGCGCCATCTACACGGTTCTCGCCGAAGGTGATGACCAGCAGGATCCGATTGTAGATTGCGCGCGCGCCATTCTTGATGGCCATATCGTGCTGTCCAGGGCGTTGGCCGATGTCGGGCATTACCCTGCAATCGATATCGCAGCGTCGGCAAGCCGCTGCATGAACCAGGTCGGGAGCACCAAGCATTTGCGCGCCGCACGAGCATTCAAGGAGTTTTACAGTCTTCATGAAAAGATCAAGGACCTGATCCCCCTCGGTGGGTACACGCCGGGAATGGATGTCAAAACCGACAGGGCGGTACAACTGGCGCCCAGTATTGAACGATTCCTGCGGCAGGAGACGAGTGCTGACGCTGATCTGGAGATGAGCGTCGCCACACTTCAAAGCATCATTAAGTAGTGAGGTGTTTTCCATGAAAGCCCGAATCACTGTGTTATCCCGTCTTGCTGAAATCCGCGCAATACATGTGCGTAGAATGCTCGGGCGCGTCACCTATCAACAGAATCTATGCTTGCGCTACCGCAGCAACATCACCAGCCTCTCTCGTTTGAGTGGCTTCAGTTCCAGCACAACGACACCCCTGCAGCGCAACAATCACCAGCAGTACAAAGCTACTCTGCACAAGATGATTAATCTACAGGTGCGCGAGCTTACTTTGGCCGAAAGCAATTTGTCGCGTATTCGTGCCGAGTTGATGCAGGCCATGCGACAGGAACAAGTGGTTGTTCACTTGATCGAAAGCAAAATGGCACAGTGGCAGCGTGCACTGACGGTGCAGGAACAAAAAATCCAGGATGGCCTAGCATCGCAATGCTGGTGGCGCAATCAAGCGCCTGAGATGTGAAATCATTTTTCATTTAAGTTGTGCTTTAAAGTGGTCGCCTCTTGTAAGTACCAACCCCTGTTTTGGATCTCATCATGGAAATCACCAGGCAATTCAGAGCGGCTCTCTCTGTACCGAACGACCCTGCGCCCCCTGTTGGAGCTACCTTCAGCGGCGCCGCGTCGGCTGTTTCTGCAATCGCGCCCGTGGGGGGCGTAAGGTCGGGGCTTGAGGCAATCCAGCAGGCCTTGAGTGCATTGCCCCACGTTGATATGGACAAGGTGGCCGCAATCAGAGGCGCACTCGCCTCGGGCGACATTGCTCTCGACAGTCTGGGGCTCGCGTCCAGCATGCTGGGCTATCATCGCGGAAAAAATGAGTGAGCAGGCGCGAGCAGCTGCTTAGCATCGTTGATGAGGATCTCGGTCGCGACCTGGCTGATTATCAGTGCATGCTGGGAATGATGGCAGAATTGCACCAGCATCTTGTGCGGCGAGACGTCGTGCAGGTGAACGCCATCAATGCCCAGCTTTCGACCCTTATCGTGAGTATCGGTCGGCGTGCTGCGCGGCGCAGCAAAATACTCGTCGCTTTCAGGCTGGGTGTCGATGGTGGAGGGGTGTTGCGGCTGTTTGACTACTTTGCCCCTTCGCGTCGAGCACAGTTGCACGAGATCTGGATCACTCTGGGGGAGCGCGTTCGGCTGTGCCGGCAATTGAACGAAAATAATGGTCGTCTGCTATCAATGCAGGGCGAACTACTGGATCGCGTGTTGGGTCGATCCAGTGAACATATCTATACCCCGTCACTGATCTAGGTCTTCCTGGTTTGGCTGTGTATTTGCTCGCTTGGAGCATTCGCTTGAGCTCTCGAAATGTTCGATTCCGATTTATTGAATTAAGTCGGCGGGGGGGCGGTAGCCTTCCAAATGCAGACTGTCGGAATCTTGCGGCGGAAAAAACCTTTCCCTTTTGTTTTTTTGGAGGGGGGCGAAAGCGGAAATATCATTTCAATTGAGACTGCAATAAACCACATAAATCAGTAAGTTAGTGACTGGCATAGAGTTTGCTAGTTGTAGCGTACAGGAGATTTCATTCATGGCTATCGATACCAACTACATTCAGCAAAGTGCCAAAAGCCTGGCCGATTACGAGGTCTATCGCGCCTCTTCGCAATTGAGTCGCAACGAAGCCAAGTACAAGGCGCAGCTCAACGCATTGACAGCGCTCGACACGGCAATCAAGGCAATGACTGCTTCCCTCAAGGGGCTCAAGGGCTCCACGGGAAGCATGCTGGTAAACAAGGCTACGTTCAGCAAAGAGGGCATGGCTTCCGCTACTGTTGGGGCGAAGGCTGTGGAAGGCAGCTACGACTTTTTTGTGAAACAGCTCGCATCCAAACACCAATTGGCGGTAGGTGGCTTGGGCGGCGCCACTCCCATTGACACTACCGGCGCACTCACGCTGGAGCAGGATGGAAACAGTTTTACGATTGATTTGAGTACGGTTGATACCGACGGAGACGGCCAGAACTCTCCTGAAGAATTGGCTGCCGCTATAAACGGGGCTGCCGACAATACTGGTGTCAAGGCGACACTGGTGCGCAGCGGCGGTGAAGTGACGTTTGTACTGTCCAGCGAGAAAACCGGTGTGGCCGGTGAAATCACAATGACGCCACCGGCTGGCGGGGCGTTGGCCGGGGCTCCGGTTTCCGAGCTCTCCAGAGCTCAGGACGCAATCATCATGTTCGGTGGCGAAGGCGGGGTAGAGATGACCAGCAGCTCGAACACCTTCGACAACATCATTGACGGCGTCAGCATGACGTTTATCAAAAAACACGAAACAGGCGAGTCACCGCTGACCGTTGATATCAAGCGTGACAACGCTGAGACGACGGCGAAAGCGCAGGCATTTCTCACCGCGATCAATGCGATGCTGAGCACTTTCGATACGCTGACGGCTACCGGCGGTACCGATGCAAGCCGTGGCGCGCTGGCAGGCGATTCAAGCATCCGCTCGATCGAAAACATGCTCAACAGTGTTCTGCGCGCTGAAGTCGGTGGCGTCAGATTGATGGATTTCGGCATTGTTTCCGACTCCAAGGGCAAGCTGACAATCGACAGCAGGCGTTTTGAAAAGGCTCTGGAAGCCAATCCGGAAGGGTTCGACAAGCTATTCAATGACAGAGGCGCCCTGCTGGATACGCTCGACAAGAATATGCAGCAATACACCAGTGGGACAAATGGGGTGATGAAAAACCGCAAGGAAACCCTCAACTTGCAGCTGGCAAAAGTCGCCAAGCAAGGCGTTGACCTGGAGAAGCAGTGGGACTCTCACTATGCGCGCTATTTGCGGCAGTTCACCAACATGGCGCAGATACAGGAATCCATGGCCAACACAGCAGGTCTCTTCGGTCTCTATCGATGAATACATTTGAAATGAATGATGGATACGAAATCTACCGGTCGGTCGATCTGGAAGTTCGTGCGTATTCATCCTCGGCCTACGAACTGGTACTGGTGCTCTTCGATGGACTGCTCGACGAACTGAATCGCGTGCATGGGCATATCGAAGGCAAGCGCTTTGAGCTGAAGGGGAAATCGCTGGAAAAGTGCCTGAATATTCTCAACGGTCTTAAGAGCTCGCTCGACTATGAAAATGGCGGTGAGATCGTCAGAGACCTCGCCCGTCTATACGACTATTGCATTCATCGGTTGATCGACGTCAGCGTTTCGCTGTCGTTATCCGGCCTTGATGAAGTCGTTCACCTGCTCGGACAACTGCGTGATGGTTGGGAGGGGGTAAACATTGCACGGGCATGAGCGTAGCAAAGTTACCAGCCTGCAGCAGCAGCTGGACGAAGCCCTCGCTGCAGAGGACTGGCCACGTATTGCAAAAATCGACTTGTCCATCCGTGAGCTGTTGGAGGATTTGCGCGCCAATGCGCTGCTCGCCCTCTTAAAGCCGGAGATCGAAGCGCTCATGCTCTCGCATCAATGTGCAGGGCAGGTGTGTGCCGATGAGTGCAATCGGCTACGCGATATTCTCGATAAGCACATCACTCACGGTGACGGGCGCAACGCGTACATGCAGTTAGACAGTTTTTTACCGGAACGTTAAGCGATGAACGTCTACTTCAACGCTATATCGGAAGGCAATGCCGTTGGAACTCTCGATGAAGTTAGCCTTGTGCAAGCTTCTACCGACGCAGTTGTACAAGATGGTGAAGCCATTGTGCAGTATCCACTGTTTACCGAGTGGCTCGATCAAGTTGACACACTTGACCCGCAACATGACGGAGCAAGTGCTATGCCGTTTGAACCTGAATCGATACCGGCCATGTTGGAATTGATGCCGATGGGCTCTCTGTCTGATGTCGATCCGCAGCAATGGATGTCCGCGATGATCGGTCAGCATGCAACCGAGCTGAATGCAGTCGAACGCGTAGAACGTACGTTTAATCAGGCTGTACTCGGTGAGCCAGCACGCGGGATGCACTCGGGATGGATCCGGCTATCCGACAAGGCGCCTTCAGATAGTGACGCACCTGTTCTTCGCTACAGCGTCGACGATTCGTCGTCGTTTGATGACTCTGTGGAAGCGCGCAAGAACGTTCTGGAAGGGGGGGGGCGAGAATCGACTAACAAGGCCATCGAGCGTTTGCCAATTGATGTTCGTGCCACTCAGTCGCCCGTTGTTCAGGTTCAGGTTCAGGTTCAGGATGATGTTAAACCGCAATGGCGCAAGCCTCCCGAGGCCGCGCTATCTCCGTCTGGCGGTATTGCCAATGCGCCGACTTCTACCGGTCACGTGCTCGAGCGTCAGGTAATGCTCATCGGTCCCGAGGCCAAATGGGGGGAGCAGATGTTGGCTGCGCTGCGCGATACCGTTCAGGTTCAAGTACAACAACGTTTTCAACATGCGTTTATACGCCTTGATCCTCAGGAGTTGGGCAGCCTGGAAATTTCCGTCAGCCACGAGTCTGGACGTTTGAGCGTGCAGATCTCCGCTGCTCAAAGTGATGTTGTGCGATTGCTGCAGCACGGCAGCGAGCGTTTACGTCAGGAACTGGGTGAGCACAATGCCTTGGAGGTTGATGTTCAGGTCAGTGGTGAGAAGCAAAGGCAGGGTGACGGGCAACGCAGGGATCAAGCATTTGGGAAGCCAGGATCCAGCGCTATTGCTGCACAGGCCGAGTCCGAAAAAACCTCCTCCGATAGAGCCCGTGGCAGTGACGTTTTGGTCACTGTTTAACGAGTAACCGGCGGCCTGCCGCTTCGTACGATGCATTCATAAACAGGTAGAAAATTCAGCCATGACAATGTCACGAGTTATTTTATTGGTACTGGGTTTGAACACGTTGATTGTCATGGGCAACTGTGTCTTTAGTTTTCTGCAATGGCGTGCTGGTTCGTCATCCGCTGTGCATACAATGGGAGGAAACGGTAACCGGGCAACTATGTCGCAAATTGAAGATCTTGCTTTTTATCCAATAGAAAAGATTGTGCTCAACCTTACCGAAGGCAATGAAAAGGCTTATTTTTTGCTTGATCTGTCGTTACATACTAAAGAGAAAGCGCAACCTGCCAATTTCAAGCAGATTGAGCCGCTGGTGCGAAATTCAGTCGTCACTTCCCTGTCCGAATTAAAAGCGAGTGATCTGAAGGCAATGCCTATTCGCGATGTACAGGCGCGGCTGGAAGCGGCGTTGGTGGCAGATTTTTCCTCCAGAAAACTTGAAGTGCCCTTCCTGCACATTCTAGTAAGCAAATTATTGGTGCAGTAACCGTATGAATGCCAACTCGGGGAACGACTACGGAGCCTCGCGCGCAATTGAGCGCGCATCGCAACTTCCAGCGCATGTGGAACAGCAGTGGCTAATGCAATACCTGCCGCTGGTCAAGGGCATCGTCAATCAGCTGTCTTTCCAGGCCAATCAGGTCCTCGATCGAGAAGACATGGAACAGATAGGACTGATGGGCCTTCTTGAAGGTTTGCGCCGTTACGGTACTCCGGACGAGGCATTCGGAGGATTCGCTGCGTTGCGAGTACGGGGAGCGATTCTGGACGAGTTGCGACGCCAGGATTGGCGTCCGCGTCAGGTTCGCCAGCAAGCACACAAGGTTCGCGACGACATTCGTAGCTTGAGTCGCCAATTGGGGCGAATACCGCGCGATGAAGAAATCGTTGAGTTTTGTGGATTGAGCGCCGCCCAATACGAGCAGCATTTGCAGGCTGAGGCGGGAGAGGCAATAGAAAGCCTAGATGCATTGCTCACCAGTGGTGTTCACGATTTTGGGGGCCATAGCGCCAATGTGGAGAGCAACGTTCTTGATGAATGTTTCCTCGCTCAGGTGCTGGATCGGTTGAGTGAGCGCGAGCGATTGGTGTTGACACTCTATTACCAGCACGAGTTGAACCTCAAAGAGATAGGCCTGGTCTTGGGTGTAAGCGATGTAAGGGTCTGTCAGATCAGTAAACAGGCCATAGATAAAGCTTGTTCTTATTTAACAAAGAGAAATTGAATTGTGCAGAAATTAATTGGCGCCGTGATCATTATTGGCTGCGTACTAGGTGGTTTTACGATAGCCGGCGGGGCCATGAGGGTGTTGTGGCAACCGGCGGAGGTGTTAGTCATCTTGGGCGCCGCGCTGGGTAGCCTGATCGTCGGTAACCCCAAAGAAGTGTTGTTGGAAATCTGCAGCCAGATCAAAGACGTCTTTCAGTTCAAACGCCGCGGTGAAGAGTTTCAGCGACAATTGCTGATGCTTCTCTATGAGCTATTAGAAATGGTTGAAGTCGGTGGCCTGAAGGCCCTGGACGAGCACATTGAAGAGCCTGAGCAAAGTTCATTGTTCATCCGTTATCCGCTTATTTTGCGGGAAAAAAATCTGATGGCGTTCATCGCCGACAACTTCCGGTTGATGGCTATGGGCAAAATCAGTGCTCACGAACTTGAAGGCTTCCTTGAGCAGGAACTGGAGGCCATGAGTGAAGCGCTGATGCGCCCGTCGCGTTCGCTGCACAAAATTGGCGAAGCCATGCCGGGCTTCGGCATTCTTGCGGCAATTCTGGGCATAATCATTACCATGGACAGCATCGGCGGGTCGGTGGCCGAAATTGGTGCGCATGTGGCGGCAGCCTTGGTGGGCACTTTCCTCGGGATCTTCTTCTGCTACTGCGTTATGGACCCGCTGTCCAATGCCATGTCGATGATCATCAAAACCGAGTTGTCGGCATTGGAGTGCGTCAGGACGACTCTAGTCGCTCACGTTGCGGGCAAACCGACGCTACTGGCGGTTGATGCCGGGCGCAAATTGATTGAGCAGGATGTGAAACCTGCTTTCAAGCGATTGGAGGAGTGGGTCAATGCGCATGAGGACGCGAGGGTCCTTGAATGAGGCTGGGCAATGACAAACATGATGAAATCATCATCAAGCGTCGGGCTAAGAAAGATCATGGCGAAGCGCATAGTGGCGCATGGAAGGTAGCGTTCGCGGACTTTACATTGGCAATGATGGCGTTGTTCATGGTGCTCTGGATTATTCAGCCACAGGCCGATGATGAACGTAAAAGAAGCAACGAAGATTATGCTCCGACGATATTTAATTCGGGTGCCGGGATTTTCGACGGGGTGGTCACCAAACCCGTTGTGGTCAACTGGGAACTTAAAGAGCGCAATGAACCTACGCCCAAAGGTGCTAAAGAGAAAGGTGAATCGCAACATCTCGAAACCGCAGCTGACCTTAAATCGCTTCAGGAAGTCATGCAGACCTTAGCGCAAGACAACGAACACACCAGCAATCTGGAAGTTCATGTAGTGCCGCAAGGCTTGCGTATTCTGATCAAGGATGACGAGCCGCGATTTATGTTCGAGCGAGGCAGCGCGAGGCTCAATCCACACTTTGAAAAACTGTTAAGCAATTTGGCCAAAATACTATCGACCGTCGACAACAAATTGATTGTCAGTGGTCATACGGATGGAACGCCTTACCGTAACAAGTCGGGATACGACAATTGGGATCTATCTGGCGAACGTGCATTGCGTGCACGTACCGTTCTGGTCGGCGCGGGTTTGCCAGCGACTGCTTTTCTGCAGGTATCTGCCCAGGCGGACGGTGCTCCGATCAGGCCTGAGGATCTCCATAGCGGTGTCAACCGACGGATCGAGATCCTGATGCTGACCACCAGGGCAGAGACTGTGTATCGAGAGTTGTTCGGCCAGTCATTCGCCAGCTACTCGAGCGATGGTGTTCATTTCGTCGAGACGAAGAGCGAAAGCTCCAACATGCAAGCACCGCTTTGATTTGCAGGCTGCCATGGTCGGTTCATTGATATTTCAGATGTTGATTTGAGTGTAAGTTGCAACTATGGAAAAAACGATTTCGTTGATAAGCCCGCTGTTGCCACCGCTTGAGGAATTCATTCCTTATCTTGAGCAAATTTGGCAAAGCCGGCATCTTACCAATAACGGTCCCTTTTTAAGGGAGCTGGAGATTGCTCTGGCCGACTATTTGGGGGTGGAGTTTCTTTCCCTGTTCAACAATGGTACCACGGCACTGATTACCGCCCTGAAAGGTTGTGGGGTCAAAGGTGAAGTGATTACGACTCCGTATTCATTTGTAGCCACTGCCAACTCTCTGATGTGGAATGGATTGACGCCAGTATTTGTCGACATTGAAAAACACAGTTTCAATCTGGACCCGCAAAAAATCGAGTCAGCGATCACGCCACAGACGACAGCGATCCTGCCTGTGCACTGCTATGGTCATCCATGCAATGTCGAGCAGATTCAGCGAGTTGCCGATCGGCACGATTTGCGGGTTATTTATGATGCAGCACATGCTTTCGGCGTAAATGACGCTGGGGGCAGTGTCTTGCGGCACGGTGACATGAGTGTCTTGAGCTTTCATGCGACGAAGGTGTTCAACACCTTCGAGGGGGGCGCGATAATCTGCGCAGATGCCGTCACAAAGCGCCAGATCGATGAGTTACGCAATTTTGGCTTCGTTGACGAGGTCACCGTCAATTCATGTGGCATCAACGGGAAGATGAGCGAAATCAACGCAGCTTTCGGCTTGCTCCAGCTCAGGCATATTGATGTTGCGTTGCAAAAACGTAAGAACATCGACCGCCTTTTTCGCGAGCTGTTATGCAGCGTAGAAGGAATAAAAGTCGCCGCGGCCGCGTCTAATCATTCGTACTTTCCAATATTGGTTGAGGCGCAGTTTCCGCTATCGCGAGACGCGCTTTATCACG
>Ga0065714_10000038_pt1 | contig 15462 bp, 9 predicted proteins | sample MisRhiReplicate2_FD_59101 | JGI IMG/M metagenome (GOLD analysis project Ga0065714, IMG submission 59101) | Miscanthus rhizosphere microbial communities from Kellogg Biological Station, MSU, sample Rhizosphere Soil Replicate 2: eDNA_1 v2... | ecosystem: Host-associated > Plants > Roots >...
CTTGCCTTGGGGGAAGTAGTCATTTTGGATATCGACTACGATGAGTGCTTGCTTGGCCATGACTGTTTCCTCGAAGAGCTTGTTGGTGTGGAATGGAGTATTGGGTCTGGCAGGCCGTCCGAGGATTGGCCGCACCGACAATAGAAGGGGGAAAACTGACAATGGATGTAGAAAGGGCAATCGCCGAGCTGGGTGTGCTGATCTATCCCGGTGCGCAGATGGCGGCGGTGCATGGGTTGACGGACTTGTTCGGGGTGGCGAACCGGATTGCCGCCGAACATCAGGCGGCGCAGTTGCCGTTGCTGCGGGTCAGCCATTGGCAGGTTGATGGCGATCAGGCGCCCGAGCGGGTCTATGACAGTCATCCCGCTGCGGACGGTGCGTTGGTGGCGGTGTTGATCCCGCCGTCGATTGCCGGTTTTTCCGAAGGCCAGGCACCGCAGGCGCTGTTTCGCTGGCTGCGTCAGCAACATGCCAATGGCGCGACACTTGGCGGGGTTTGTGTGGGGTCGATTCTGTTGGCCGAGAGCGGCCTGCTCGACGGTCGTAGCGCCACCACCCACTGGACCTCGGCCAAAACCTTCGCCGAGCGTTATCCGGCGATCAAGCTCAAGGCCGACACACCCATCGTTGATGACGGCGACCTGATCACCACGGCGGGGCTGATGGCCTGGTCCGAACTGGGCTTGCGTCTGGTCAACCGTCTGCTGGGGCCGAGTATCGCCACCAGCACCGCGCGGTTTTTGGTGGTGGAACACAGCGACAGCGCAAGTGAGTGCGGCAGCAATTTTTCACCCATTCTCAGCCATGGCGATGCTTCGATTCTCAAGGTCCAGCATTGGCTGCAAAGCACCGGAGCGACCGATGTGTCGGTGGCGACGATGGCCGAGCGGGCAGGGCTGGAAGAGCGCACGTTCCTGCGTCGATTTCGTGCGGCAACCGGGCTCAAACCCACCGAGTATTGCCAGCACTTGCGGGTTGGCAAAGCCCGGGAAATGCTCGAGTTCACCAACGGCACCATCGATCACATTGCCTGGACGGTGGGGTATCAGGATCCGAGTGCGTTTCGGGCGACGTTCAAGAAAATTACCGGGTTGGCGCCGAGTGACTACCGGACACGGTTTGGGGTGACACCCTCAGCCGTGGCTCGGTAGCCAGATCACAAAAGAACAAAAATGTGGGAGCGGGCTTGCTCGCGAATGCGGTGTGTCATTCGGCATTAATATCGACTGACAGATTGCATTCGCGAGCAAGTCGGATCGCCGCACCGCCGCTCCCACATTTTGATCTGTGTAAGCCTTAGGTCGTGCAAAATGCAGGANTCTTGAAGGCTGTCGTGCAGAATCAAACAGGCAGGGTGCCATCATGTTTTTCGCAACGGGCTGATTTGAAAAGCGTTTGTCTTCGGCTCCCCTTGGCCTGATCTCTGCAGCCCTTCAACTACATTCATCTAGCGCAGATTGAAGGGGGACGCATGACCCCGGCAAATCGCAAGAAACTGGTGGTCGCCCACTCCGTGCACGCCGAGGCTCCGTTGCACGAAGTGGAAACCAATCGTGCGCTGGCCCGTTGGCTGGCGCAGATCCTGGGGCTTAAATACGGCGGCAGTTACGACCCCGAACTGCACAACGGGCGAGACCTGTATCTGTTGCCGACCCAGACACTTGTGGGCGCCGCTGCCGCCCGGCAATTGGGCGTCAAGGGGCCGGAGGATTTGTGGGGCGGTTACGTTGAGCATGATTTCATCTGCACCAAAGCCATCAGTCACGGGTTGCGCAACAAAAATGCTCGCGCTCCGCAAGGCTGGTCTCCGTTGTTTTGCGAACGTGTGCGCAGCGTGGTGCTCGACGGCCTCAGTGTTTTTTCCATGGACGATGCGCGGCCCGCGGCAGAACACCTGCTCTACACCGGCCCGATCCGCATCAAGCCGATTCATGCCTGCGCCGGACGCGGTCAGGAAGTGATCGAAAGCCTCGACCAGTTCGATGCCATCCTCGCCAGACCCGAGGCCAAAGCGCTGTTCACCGAAGGCGTGGTGCTGGAGCAGGACCTGGACCACGTGATCACCCACAGCGTTGGTCAGAGTTTTATCGGNGACACGGTGCTGAGTTATTGCGGTGATCAATACTTGACCGAAGACGGTCAGGGCGAGCAGGTTTATGGAGGGTCCAACCTGCTGGTGGTGCGGGGTGACTACGACGATCTGCTCGAACTGGAACTGCCGGACGACGTTCGGCTGGCGATCCGCCAAGCGCAAGTGTTCGACCGTGCCGCGGATGAGGCTTATCCCGGTTTCTACGCCTCGCGGCGCAACTACGACATCGCCCAAGGCGTGGACAGTAACGGCAAACCGCGCAGCGGTGTGCTCGAGCAGTCCTGGCGGATGGGCGGTGCCAGCAGCGCCGAAGTCGCCGCCTTGCAAAGCTTTGTCAACGACCCCGGCATGCGCGCGATTCGCGTGTCGTCGGTCGAGACCTACAGCGACCAGCCGCTGCCGGCGGACGCCATCGAGGTGTATCGCGGGCCGGCGCAAAACAGTGACTTTCTTCTCAAGTACGTAACGGTTAAATCCTATGACGGCTAGAAGCGAAACCATTCAGATCGACATCGACGATGAGCAAATGGTCGGGACTTTTCTCAGCCCCAAATCAAAAGTCCCCGGCGTGCTCTTTGTGCACGGTTGGGGCGGCAGTCAGGAGCGGGACCTGGAACGGGCGAAAGGCATCGCCGGGTTGGGTTGCGTTTGCCTGACGTTCGACTTGCGCGGGCACACCGATGGGGCCGGTCTTGCGCTGAATCGAGTCACGCGCGAAGACAACCTGCGCGACCTGCTGGCGGCGTATGACCGCCTGCTCGCGCACCCGGCGCTCGATACCTCGGCGATTGCCGTGGTCGGCACCAGTTATGGCGGTTATCTTGCCTCGATCCTGACCTCATTGCGTCCGGTGCGCTGGTTGGCGCTGCGGGTGCCGGCGCTGTATCGCGATGATCNATGGCACACGCCCAAACGTGACCTGGACAAGCTCGATTTACGTGATTACCGCAGCACGATCGTCCGAGCCGACAGCAATCGCGCGCTGCATGCCTGTTCGCAATTCACCGGGGATGTGCTGTTGGTCGAGTCAGAGACTGACGACTACGTACCGCACGCAACCATCATGAGTTACCGCGCGGCCTGTCAGCAGACGCACTCGCTGACCCACCGGATTATCGACGGCGCCGATCACGCCTTGAGCGAACCCGTTTCGCAGCAGGCGTACACCTCGATTCTGGTGGGCTGGATCACNGAGATGGTGGTGGGCGAGCGGTTGAGCATTATTCAGTCATCGTGAAAAAACGGACGGCTAATGCCTCGGTTTCTTCGAAATCCGCAACGACTTGGCCTTGGCTTCCACGATCAGGTACATCACCAGGGTAATCAGTAGCGGCAGGATGAAGTAGATCGCCCGATACGCCAGTAATCCGGCCACCAGGCTGCCTCGGGACACTTCGTGTTGCAGCAGCGCCACGAACACCGCTTCAAGCACGCCGAGCCCGGCAGGAATGTGTGTGATAACCCCGGCAATCGCGCTGATCAACAACACCCCAAGCACCAGTGGGTAATCCAGCTTGCTCGGCAGCAAGGTGAAAATCACCGCCGCCATCAGCGACCAGTTCAGCGCCCCGAGGGCCAGTTGCAGCACCGCCATGCGCAGGGACGGCAGGTCGATTTCCACCCCGCGAATCGCCCACTCCCGTCGCCTGGAAAACTGACACGCTGCCAGGTACCCCGCGCTCACCAGCANCAACAACACNCCNACACCTTGCAAGGCGTCGCTGCTCAGCTTCCAGCCTGGCGGCATTCGCACCAGTCCGCTGCTGAACACTGCACCGGCAATTACCATGTAGCCGAACCAGTTTGTCGCCAGGCTCAACCCGAGAATTTTCGCGATGTTGCCCTTGCTCACCCCAAGTCGCGAATACAGCCGATAGCGCATGGCAATGCCGCCGACCCACGCGCTCAGGTTGAGGTTGAAGGCATAGCTGATAATCCCCACCGGCAGGATCTGCTTCCACGTCAGGTCCTGGCGAATGTAGGTNCGGCCGATCAGGTCGAAGCAGGCGTAAACCAGAAAACTCACCAACGTCAGAGCGGAGGCGATGATCAGCGTNCGCACCTTGAAATCTGCAAGGTTGTCGAACACTTCATCCCATTCGATGCGCTGGGCAAGCAGGGTGAACAGCACGATCAGCGCCAGGAAAAACAGCATTGTCAGCGGCCGTTTCCAGCGGCTCCAGCGGGATTTGCCCGGCGTTTCGGCGTGGGTCGCGGGTTGTGTATCAGAGTGGCTCATCAGGTGTCACTCCCGGCGGAATGGGAAAAGGGTTTCAGGCGCGGCTTGTGCGCCGGCAGCCAACCGGCCCAGGCCGGGAAGTGCCGCAGGAAGTGAAACACCAGAAAGCCGACGGTCATGTGCCAGACCCGTCCGCGCGGGGACTTGTCTGCGGACATGACCTTGCAATGGTTGTTACTCAGGTCTTCGAGGCGCTCGAACAGGTCGCGGTTGAAGGCGCGATCGCGGATCAACACATTGGCTTCCAGGTTCAAGGACAGGCTCAACGGGTCGAGGTTACTCGAACCGACCGTGCTCCAATCCTCATCCACCAGCGCGACTTTGCCGTGCAGCGGACGGTCGCAATATTCGTAAATCTGCACACCGGATTTGAGCAGGTAGTCATAGGTCATGCGCGCGGCGAGTTTGGCCGCCAGCATGTCGGGCTGACCTTGCAGGATGAGGCGCACATCGACGCCACGGCGCGCCGCGTTGCGGATCTCGCGCAGCAGGCGATAGCCCGGAAAGAAGTAGGCATTGGCGATCACCACCCGGCGCTGGGCAGTGCGAAGAACCTGTCGGTAAACCTCTTCGATGTCGGTCGGATGTTCGCCGTTGTCGCGGTACACCAGGCGAACCTGGCCGTCATGATCGGTGAACGCCAGCTCCGAGCGCCGTTGTCTGCGGCGTTGCCACCAGTATTTGGCGCGAGCCGGGCGACCGCTTTGCAGCAAGGCGAAGTGATGGATGTCGGCCACCGCCGGGCCTTGCACTTCAACGGAATAATCCTGTTTGGCCTCAGGGCCGAAGTCAGCCAAATGGTCGGCAGAAAAGTTGATGCCGCCGATGAACGCAATCGTGCCATCGACCACCACGATCTTGCGGTGCAGGCGGCGGAACCAGTTGGTGCGGATGCCCAGAGTTTTGGGCGCCGGGTCGAAAATCTGGATGCGCACGCCGGCCTCACTCAGGGCGGCGAGGTACCCCGTACTCAGTTCACCGCAGCCAAAGCCATCGAGACTGGCGGTGATTCGCACGCCGCGTTGAGCGGCTGCGATCAGTACTTCCTGCAGCTCATCACCGACCTTGTCCTCAAACACAATGAAGGTTTCCAGGAGGATTTCAGTCTTGGCCTGACGCATCGCCTCGAACACCCGAGGGAAATACGCTTCGCCGTTTTCCAGCAGCTCTACGCGGTTGTTGCCTTGCCAGCCATATTCGATGTCGACCACGCCCGGCTCACGAATCGGCGGGGTTGTGGATAAGTGCTCCACGTTGGTTTTATCCATCGATGGGCTGCTCAAAGCTCGATCTCCACCGACAGCGGTGCATGGTCGGAAAGGTGTGACCAGGGCCGCGCGGCCAGCACTTGCGGCTGACTGGCCTTGAGGTTGCGCACGTAGATGCGGTCAAGGCGCAACGCCGGCAAGCGTGCTGGAAAACTGCGCGCCGGTTTGCCGTGGAGTTCGGCGAAAACCTCCCGTAGNCCGCTGGGTTTGAGCAGTGCGTCGGCNCGCTGGCGCCAGTCGTTGAAGTCACCGGCAACGATCACCGGGGCATCGCTGGGCAGTTCTTCGAGGCGCTGGGCCAGCAACTTGAGTTGTTCGGTGCGGTGGGTTTCGCGAAGACCCAGATGCACACAAATGGCATGCACTTCCTGGCCGTCACCGGGCAGGCGCAGCACGCAATGCAGGATGCCGCGGTTCTCGTGACCGCTGATGGAGACGTCGAGGTTGTCGTGGCGAATGATCTGGAATTTCGACAGCAGCGCATTGCCGTGATCGCCCGCCGGATAGACCGCGTTGCGCCCATAGGCAAACTGCGGCCACAGGGTGTCGGCGAGGAATTCGTACTGCGGCATCGCCGGCCAATTGCTGTAGCGCTGGGGATGACGCTCGTGGGTGCCGTGGACTTCCTGCAAAAACACCACGTCGGCGGACACGCTGCGCACCGCTTCGCGCAATTCCGGCAGGATGAAACGCCGGTTGAGCGCGGTGAATCCCTTGTGCGTGTTGACCGTCAGCACGGTAAAGCGGCGTACGGAGGTGATGATGGGTTGCTGTTCGTCGGTGGTGCCGACCGGTTCGGAAATGCTCATGACAGCACTCCTTCGGCGGCCCGTTCACCGGGTCGGGTGGCGAGGTCTTTATCCAGATGAAAGCGCTCCAGCAAGCGGCGGGCATCGAAGGGCGCGCGGACTTTGATGTCGTTGTCGAAATAGCAAAACACNTCNCGGGACTTGCGCGCCTTGGGCTTTTGCCGGGGGGCGATCAGCTGCGGGTCGGGCGGTTGCTGACCGTGGTGCCAAGCCTCGATCCGGTCACCCCAACGCTTCAGAGCCTCGGGGGTGTAACCGCTGGCATAGAGTTCTTCGGCACCGTGCAGGCGCAGGTAAACGAAGTCGCTGGTGAGGTCTTCGCGGTACGGCCATTTACCGGCGGTGTCGGCGATCACCAGCGCAGCATTGTGGCGTTTGAGCAGGCGGATGAAGGCGGGATCGACGAAGCTCTCATTCCTGATTTCTACGGCATGGCGCAAAGGCTTTTTTCCGTAGGCCTTCAGGCTGGCGTGACCGTTCAGGTGCGAATCATGCTGGCGGGCGAGGGCGGCGGCCTCTTCGGTGTCGTGGGGCAACTGCTCGAGAAAGGTCTCGAACAACTCGGCATCGAATTTGAAGTTGGGCGGGAATTGCCAGAGGATCGGGCCGAGTTTTTCCTTGAGTTCCAGCACCCCGGACGCAAAGAAATTCGCCAGGGGTTTATGGATGTCCCGCAGTCGCCTGATGTGGGTGATGAAACGCGGGGCTTTGACGCTGAAAACGAAGCCCCTTGGGGTTTCGGCGTACCACTGGGCATAACGTTCGGGCCGTTGCAGGGCGTAAAACGATCCATTGATTTCGATGCTGTTGACCGCCCGTGAGGCGAATTGCAATTCGCGCTTGTGGGTCAGCCCCTTCGGGTAGAAATCCCCCCGCCAGGGCGTGTAGCGCCAGCCTGAAATACCGATGTGGATCGCCGCCATATCGCCTCCCGTCTGATGGTCTTTCGGACTGCCCCTGTCTTTTGATGACTGTGGGGCGGNCGAGAAAGTTTCGACGGGACTACGGACGGTACACGCTCGACAAAATACCGCAGATCAAATGTGGGAGCGGGCTTGCTCGCGAAAGCGGTGTGTCAGTCACATCATCGCTGGATGTGCCGCCGCCATCGCGGGCAAGCCCGCTCCCACAGGGGGCATCAGTGGCCTGTGACTACTCGGGTTAAACCTTCAACCGGTTCGGCATACACCGGACCCAATCGATCAAGACGACCGCTCCAAGCGGTCAGCGCCAACGCGACCAGCACCACCAGACCACCGATCCATGCGGTGTGGATCAGGCCCATGTGAGCAACGATCAAGCCACCGCCCCACGCGCCACCGGCAATGCCGAGGTTGAACGCGGCGATGTTCAGGCCCGACGCCACGTCCACCGCCTGCGGGGTGTGATGTTCGGCCTGACGCACCACGTAAACCTGCAGGCCCGGTACGTTGCCGAACGCAACCGCACCCCAGACCAGCACGGTGGCCAGGGCCAGCCATGGGTTGCCAGCGGTAAAGGTCAGTACGAACAACACGGCAGCGAGCAGGGCGAAGATGATTTTCAGGGCGCTGATCGGGCCGCGTTTGTCCGCCAGTTTGCCGCCCCAGATATTCCCGACGGCCACCGAGATGCCGTAGACCAACAACACCAGGCTGACGGTGCTGGCGCTGAAGCCGGAAATGTCCTGGAGAATCGGTGCCAGGAAGGTAAACGCGATGAACGATCCGCCGTAACCGACCGCGGTCATGGCGTATACCAGTAGCAGACGGGGTTGCTTGAGCACCTGCAATTGCTGCAACAGTGAAGCCGGTTTGCTGTGGGCAATGTTTTTCGGCACGTAAAGCAGGCTGCCGATGAACGCGATAACCCCCAGTGCAGACACCGCGAGGAAGGTTTCACGCCAGCCGAAATGCTGGCCAATGAACGTCCCCAGTGGCACGCCGGTGACCAGCGCCACCGTCAGGCCGGTGAACATGATGGCGATCGCGCTGGCGGCTTTCTCCTTCGGCACGAGGCTGGTGGCGATGGTCGAGCCAATCGAAAAGAACACCCCGTGGGCCAGGCCGGTGACGATCCGCGCAATGATCAGCGACTCGTAGCTCGGCGCTTTCCAGGCCAGCAGGTTGCCGAGGGTGAACAGCACCATCAGCGACAACAGCAGCAATTTGCGNGGGACTTTGCCAGTGAGGGCGGTCAGCACCGGGGCGCCAATGGCGACGCCCAATGCGTAGAGGCTGACCAGCAGGCCGGCGGACGGCAGGCTGACGCCAAGGTCGGCGCCGATGGTGGGTAACAGGCCAACGATGACGAACTCGGTCGTCCCGATGGCGAAGGCGCTGAGGGTCAGCGCGAGCAAGGCAATGGGCATGGCTGCAACTCCGGTGGATTGATTGATGGAGCGCAGTGTCCGGGTTTGGGTTGTGTGGAAAAATANAGGGATGGGCATTTGATATTTGCCTCACGCGCAAAGATCACCCCGGGTTGAAAATTACCTGTGGCGAGGGGGCTTGCCCCCGTTGGGCTGCGGAGCGGCCCCAAAACCCGTCAATCGGTGTTCTCCAGATACACCGCGAACAATGGATTTACGCCTGCTTCGCAGTCGAACGGGGGCAAGCCCCCTCGCCACAGGGAGTCGCATTGGTGGGCTATCTCACNGCCAAAACCGAACTTGCCTACACTTTCCCGATCAGTTCCTTACAGACCCTTTTGCAGGAGCGCCGCGTTTGTTCAAGTTCAAGACCGCGATACTACTGGGGGCATTGTTGATTCTGGGCAGCAACGAGCTGGAGGCTGCCGCACTGCCGGGTGTGCCGGCGGCGGCCACGGCCACGACACCACTGGCCCACCCCGAACCGCTGGTACAGGGTGGTTTGCTGGGTGCCATCAGTTCGAGCATTGATCAAGTCCAGGGAAAACTCGATCTCAACGAGGACCTGCTGGACGCCTGGCGTCTGCGGGCAGACCGGGCAGCGGTTGAGGTGGATCAACTGGTCAATCATCCATCGTCCCGTTCAAGCTGGAGCGTGGCGGGGGATTTCCTGCTGTTGTCCGGTGTGTGGATTGGCGTTTTCGCGCTGCTCTGGTTGCTTGGCGGGCTGCTCGCCAAACGTCTGTGCCAGAACCGCCTGCTGCTGACTCGCGAGCGCGGTCAGGCATTACTGGGTTATGTGTTGCCCTACACGGTTCCGGCGCTGATCAGCCTGCCGCTGACGCTGTATGTCAGCCACTTTCTGCAAGTGTCCGCCGGCCGGGCGCTGGCATTGTGTTTCGCCTATGCCACCAGCAGCGGCATTTTCGCCGCGTCGTTGCTGTTGTCGCTGGTGGTGCTGTTCAACGCCGGCCACAAGCGCCGGGCGGTGCAGATTATTCGTCGGTACAGCCCACGCCCGCTGTTTTTGATGGGCTTTCTCGTGGCGCTGAGCGACGGCTTGACCAGCCCGCAGATCGCCCGCCTGCTCGGCGGCAATCTCACCAGCAGCGTCGCGGTGTTCACCGGGGTGGCGGCTTCGGTCACCTTTGGCATTTTGGTGATCAAGATGCGCCGTCCGGTCGCCCATCTGATCAGTATTTTGCCGTTGGCCCAGCGCCTCAGCCAGCCGGCCTTGCGTGAAATGCTGCGGATCTTTTCCGGGCTCTGGTACTGGCCGATTCTGTTGATGGTGCTGGTGTCGGTGATCAACCTGATCGGCATTGGCGATGACAACCAGAAAGTCCTGCGCTGTGCGCTGTTTACCACGGTGTTGCTGATTGCGACGGTGTTTCTCAGTACGTCGCTTCATCACCTGTTCAAGTCGCGCAGTGAGTTGGCCGTGCGCCGCAGCAGTGCCTACAAAGAACGCTTTATCAGCCTTTCGCACGCGTTGCTGCGCATCGCCCTGGCGATTGTGTTCATCGATGTCCTGGGGCGCATCTGGGGGGTGTCGCTGTTTGAATTTGCGGTGAGCAATGCGGTCGGCCGGGCGATCAGTGATTCCCTGAGCCGAATCGGTTTGATTTTCCTGGTGACCTGGATGGTCTGGGTGGTGTTGGACACGGCGATTCAGGAAGCCCTGAAACCCCCTGTCAGCAAACGCTCGGCGCGCCAGCCCAGCACCCGGGTCAAAACCATCCTGCCGCTGCTGCGCAACGCGATCAAAATCGTCCTGGTGGTGATCTGCGCCATCACCACCATGGCGAACCTGGGGATCAACGTTGCACCCTTTCTGGCCGGTGCCGGAGTCGTGGGGCTGGCGATCGGTTTCGGTTCCCAGCAGCTGGTGCAGGATGTGATCACCGGATTNTTCATCATCATCGAAGACACGTTGTCGATTGGCGATTGGGTGGTGCTCGACTCTGGCCACGCCGGCACCGTCGAAGGCCTGACGATCCGCACCTTGCGCCTGCGCGATGGCAAGGGGTTTGTGCACTCGGTGCCGTTCGGTCAGATCAAGGCCGTGACCAATCAATCGCGGCAATTCGCCTATGCGTTTTTCTCGGTGCAATTCACTTATGACACCGATGTCGACAAGGCTATCGAGTTGATCCGCGAGGCCGGGGATTCCATCCGCGACGATGCGTTCCTCAAGTACAACCTGCAAGGGTCGTTGGATGTGTTTGGTGTCGACAAGATGGACCTTAACGGCGTGGTGCTGACGGCTCAGTTCCGCACGGTGTCGGGCGGGCAGTACGCGGTGAGTCGCGCGTTCAATCAGCGTTTGAAAAAGCTTGTGGATAACAGTCCGTGGGTGCATTTCGCGCAGACTTATCCACAGCAGGTCTTGATGCCCAGGCNGGCTGTTGAGCCGCTGCAAAGCGATGGGCTTGCATCGGAGCATTCATCGGTGTTCCTGTCGGATCAGCCGAGAACCCAATGATTTGAGTGAGCTTACTGGCCCCTTCGCGAGCAAGCCCGCTCCCACAGGGGATCTGTGTCTGAGCAAGGTTTTGTGGCCGACACAGATCCCCTGTGGGAGCGGGCTTGCTCGCGAAGGGGCCGGACCAGACAGCATCAATGCTGGATCAGTTTGATACGGACCTCAGTACTGTCTTGCTGATCCAGCTCCAGCCAGAAAATCTGCTTACCGGCAATCTCGGCAGCGGCGGGCAATCCATCTCGATACACCAATCGATTACTCGCCAATGCCGGTACTTTTGCACCCGGTAAAAGCGTCCCGGCGAGGTTCAGCGGATCAACTCCGCACACGGCAATCAAACTCCCGTCATGCGGCCGTCGCCGCACCTCGCGCAGCAAGGGTATGGCCTCGGGCAACGCAAACTGNTCACCGGCCAAGCCACTGACAAACCNTCCGCCGCGGATCTCGCCCCGAGCTTCCAGCCGATGGAACGTGCGCAGCAATTCCCGCCAGCTCGGCAACCAATCCGCTTCACGTTCCAGCAAGCGCCAGAACACCACGCCGTAGCGNCGGAGCAAGGTCATGGCGATGTGTTCNAGGGTGTCGGTCGGCGTCGGTGCCGGACGTTTGTTATCCACAANCGGAGCTTGCGCGCCGCGTCGCAGCAAGGCCCAGCGCCCGGCATCGTCCATCCCGCCGACNAACGCTCCGCGCCCGCGTCGGCTGCTGCGATTCTGGCGTTTGCTGGCCGGCGTAATCAGTGCTCGCAGACCGGCGAAGCTGTCGGCATTCACCAACCCGGCGCCGACCAATTCCTGCAAGGCGATTTCCAGNTCCGAGCGCAGCAGATGAGCCTCGTGAGTCAGCTCATCGAAGAACAGCGCACCGTGTTCGCTGAGTGCTTCATAAACTTTTTGCGTCTTGGGTGACAGTTCGCTGACCGGCGTCTGCTCGGTCAATCCGCTCCACAATCCGACCTGACTGCGCGGCAGCAGCAGAATCGGTGTGCTGCGCAGCGCCGTGCTGGCGCTTTTGTTGCGTGCGGTCAGCCGCGTCCAGACCAGTTTGCCGCTGCGACACAGGTCATCCAGCCAACTCGCTGAATAGTCTTTTATTCGCGCCGGCAGAATATCGCTGTCCCAGGCTGAAGCGGCGGCGGGGTAGCCTTCGAACTGACCGACTATCGCGGGCAATACTGCGTTGCCCTGACCCTGAGTTGCAGCGGACAGATGCTGCCAGTCGAACAGGAAACGCATGAAATCCTGCAACGCCACGGGCTCGATTTCCCGCCGCAGACGCTTGACGGTGTAGCGGTGAATCCGCGCCAGCAGGTGGCGCTCGCACCATTCTTCCTCAGCCGTGCCNGGGGTGAATTGACCGCGCAACACATAGCCTTCGCGTTCCAGTTGCGCCAACGCCTGGGTGACTTGAGTTGCCGGTAGTCCGAGCGGTTCGGCAATCGCGTTCAGCGGTAGCGGACCGAACGCGCTGAGTCGCGCACGGATCACTTCCAGCACCGCTTCGTCCGCCGTCCAGACTTCATCGAACCCGGGCAACGCCTGCAACGGTGGCTGCAAAATCGCGTGTGGATACATCGCGTTCAGGCACGTCAGCCGCTCCAGTGCCAACCACAGCACTTGCCCGGTATTGACTTGCAAGCGGCTGGCGCGACCGCTGTCGGCCAGGGCGTTCAGCCAATCGAGCCAGTCTGGATTAACCAAGGCTTCGGCGTCGGAGATGCACGCGAGGCTCATCAACGCCTCATGCATTTCATCGACGCCAGTGGGCGTTGGCCAGGCTTCCTCGCGCACGGCTTGAATCGCGTCCGCATCCAGCGCACCGAGGTCGTCGGTGGACTGTGGATCGCTCCAGCGGCGGTTGAGCACTGCTTGAGTGCGACGCTCTTCCAGCGGCGCATCGTCGAGAAAGGTGTAGGGCCGGGCGCTGAGAATTTCCGCTGCCAGTGGCGAGGGCGCCGGCAGGTCGCGGCTGATCAGGCGGATCTCACCGCGCTCCATGCGCCGCAACAACGCCAGCCAGCCTTCGCTGTCCATGGCCTCGTGCAGGCAGTCGTCNAGGGTTTGTTCCACCAGTGGATGGTCGGGAATTTCCCGTTCGCCGGCGAGGTTTTCCACGCAGGCAATCTGGTCGGGAAACACGCTGGCGATCAGGTCTTCGCTTTTCATCCGCTGGATCTGCGGCGGGACTTTGCGCCCGCCACTGTAGCGTGGCAGCGCCAGCGCGACCCCGGCATTCCAACGCCAGCGCACACCGAACAGCGGGGCCTCGATCACGGCTTGGATCAGGGTGTGCTCGGCGCTGTTGCTATGCAGATAGCGCCAGACATCGTCGAGTTCAAAACTGTGGCCGGTGGACAGCGACAGCACGATGGCGTCTTCGCTGGCGGCGGCCTGCAATTCGAAGTTGAAGGCGCGGCAAAAACGCTTGCGCAAGGCCAGGCCCCAGGCGCGGTTGATGCGGCTGCCGAACGGCGTGTGAATGATCAATTGCGTGCCGCCGGACTCGTCGAAAAACCGCTCCATCAGCAACGTGTCTTGTGACGGCAGGGCGCCCAATGTCAGGCGCGCACGGGCCAGGTAATCGACCAATTGTTCGGCACTGGCCANGTTCAGACCGAGGGTGTCGGTCAGCCAGTCGGTCGCGGGCTGCAAGTGACCGGGTGTGGCGCCGAGCAGCGCATCGAGTTGCGCTTGCAGGCGGGCCACGGCGAACGACAGTTCNGCGCTGCGNCCTGGNGCTTCGCCGAGCCAGAATGGAATGGTCGGCGGTTGGCCTTGAGCGTCTTCGACCCGGACCTTGCCAGTTTCTACACGCAGGATTCGGTAGGAAGTGTTGCCCAATTGGAAGATATCCCCGGCGATACTTTCCACCGCAAAGTCTTCGTTGACGCTGCCNATGTTCAACCCTTGGGGTTCGAGTAAAACGCTGTAATCGGCGTTGTCCGGGATCGTCCCGCCGCTGGTCACGGCCGTCAGCTTGGCGCCCCGGCGACCGCGCAGGGTCCGGGTTACAGCGTCGCGNTGCAGGTAAGCGCTGCGGATGCCCAGGCGACCGTTGTAGCCTTCGGCGAGCATCTGCAGCAGCGCTTGATAATGTTTTTCGTCGAGTTCGCGGTAGGGCGAGGCGTTGCGNAACATCTCCAGCAGCGCCTGCTCCTGCCATTCCTGGCAACTGACCTCGGCGATGATTTGTTGCGCGAGTACATCCAGTGGCGCCTTGGGGATCAGCAAGGTGTCGAGTTCGCCGCGCCGCACGCAGTCGAGCAGGGCGGCGCACTCGATCAGGTCGTCGCGGGTGGTGGCGAACAAACGGCCCTTGGGCGTGCCGCCGACCTGGTGCCCGGAGCGGCCGACCCGTTGCAGAAACCCGGCAATCGAACGCGGCGAGGCAATCTGGCAGACCAGGTCGACATCGCCGATGTCGATCCCCAATTCCAGGGACGCCGTGGCAATCAGCACTTGCAGCTCGCCGCGCTTGAGGCGCTGTTCGGCGTCGAGACGAAACTCCTTGGCCAGACTGCCGTGGTGGGCGGCCACCGCGTCCTTGCCGAGGCGTTCGCTCAAGTGACGGCTCAGGCGTTCGGCGAGGCGTCGGGTGTTGACGAAAATCAGCGTGGTGCGGTGTTCGCGGGCGAGGGCGGCGAGGCGGTCGTAGACCAGTTCCCAGATGTCATTGGCCATCACCGCCGACAACGGCACGGGCGGCACTTCGATGTCCAGATCCCGCGGGCGGGCGTGGCCGATGTCGATGATTTCGCACTCGCGATCACGGCCAACCAGAAATTGCGAGACGGCTTCAATGGGTTTTTGCGTGGCAGACAGGCCGATCCGCATCAGCGGTTGCGCGCACAACGCTTGCAGCCGCTCGAGGCTCAGGGCCAGGTGGCTGCCGCGCTTGCTGGCGGCGATCGCGTGNATTTCGTCGACGATCACCGTGCGCGTGGTGCTGAGCATTTGTCGACCGGAGTCGGAGCCGAGCAATACGTAAAGGGATTCCGGGGTGGTCACCAGGATATGCGGCGCGGTCTTGCGCATCGCCGAGCGGTCTTTTTGCGGTGTATCGCCAGTGCGCACGGCAGTGTTGATCTGCAATTGCGGCAGGCCCATCTCGCGTAACTGCTCGGTGATGCCGGCCAGCGGGTTTTGCAGGTTGATCTGAATGTCGTTGGACAAGGCCTTTAGCGGTGAAACGTAGACCACCAGGGTTTCATCCGGCA
>Ga0065714_10064920_pt1 | contig 15454 bp, 10 predicted proteins | sample MisRhiReplicate2_FD_59101 | JGI IMG/M metagenome (GOLD analysis project Ga0065714, IMG submission 59101) | Miscanthus rhizosphere microbial communities from Kellogg Biological Station, MSU, sample Rhizosphere Soil Replicate 2: eDNA_1 v2... | ecosystem: Host-associated > Plants > Roots >...
TGGAGCGCGGCCTGCTGCTGTTGTGCGAATTCAGCCGGCGCAATCGCACGTTGACCGCGCCGGAACTGGCCCGACGCCTGTCGCTGCCGCGCTCGACGATCTTTCGCCTGCTGACGACGCTCGAAACCATGGGCTTCGTGACCCGCAGCGGCAACGAATACCGCCTCGGCATGTCGGTGCTGCGCCTGGGCTTCGAGTACCTCGCCTCACTGGAGCTGACCGAGCTCGGCCAGCCGCTGCTGGCCCGCTTGTGCGACCGCCTCAACTACCCGAGCAACCTGGTGGTGCGCGACGGCCGTTCGATCGTCTACGTGGCCAAGGTGTCGCCGCCGTCGGTGTTCTCCAGCGCGGTGAATGTCGGCACGCGCCTGCCCGCCCACGCCACCGTCCTCGGGCGCATCCTGCTCGAAGACCTGTCGCTGGCCGAGTTGCGCGAACTCTACCCGGAAGATCACCTGGAACAGTTCTCGCCGTGCACGCCGAAGACCGTGATGGAACTGTTCGACATGGTCCAGGCCGATCGCCAACGCGGGTTTGTCAGCGGTGAAGGCTTCTTCGAGTCGGCGATTTCCTCGGTGGCCGCACCGGTGCGCGATCAGTCCGGGCAGATCGTCGCGGCGCTGGGCGTGACGATTCCGACCACCCAGATCGCCCACGTCAACTTCAACGAATTGCTCCTGCAAGTACGCCGCAGCGCCGACGAACTGTCGCGGTTGCTCGACTACAACAGCGCGACCGGGCACGACGGCCACAACCGCGTAACGGCGCTGATGAGGGATTGAGATGAGTCTCTATCAACTGCAAGACAGCACCGCGATCGTCACCGGTGGCTCCTCGGGCATCGGCCTGGCCTGCGTCGAACTGCTGCTCGAAGCCGGCGCGGCCGTGGCCTTCTGCGGTCGCGACGAAGATCGCCTGCGCAGCGCCGAAGACCAGTTGCGTGAACGTTTTCCAAAGGCGCGCTTGCTGGCCCAGGCCTGCAACGTCCTGGACGCCGACTCGGTCAACGCCTTTGCCGCCGCCAGCCTGGCCGCATTGGGGCCAGCCAGCGTGCTGGTCAACAACGCCGGGCAAGGTCGCGTATCGACCTTCGCCGACACTACCGACAGCGCCTGGACCGAAGAACTGAACCTGAAATTCTTCTCGGTGATCAACCCCGTCCGCGCCTTCAAGGCACAGCTGCAAGGTCAGGCGAACGCCGCCATCGTCTGCGTCAATTCGCTGCTGGCCAGCCAGCCGGAACCGCACATGGTCGCCACCTCGGCCGCGCGCGCCGGGGTGATGAACCTGGTGCGCTCGATGGCCACCGAATTTGCCGTCGATGGCATTCGGGTCAACGGCATCCTCATCGGCCTGGTCGAGTCCGGGCAATGGCGCCGCCGTTTCGAAGCCCGCGAAGAACGGGATCTGGACTGGAGCCAATGGACCGCCCAGCTGGCACAACGCAAACACATTCCCTTGGGGCGCCTGGGCCTGCCGATCGAAGCGGCCCGCGCAATCCTGTTCCTGGCCTCGCCTCTGTCGGCTTACACCACAGGCAGCCATATCGATGTTTCTGGAGGCCTGTCCCGCCATGCGTAATGAAAATACTGTCACCGTTGGCGCTGCCATCACCGCGTTTCTCGAGCAATGCGAGGTCAAGGCCGCATTCGGTGTGATCTCGATCCACAACATGCCGATCCTCGATGCGTTCGCCGTGCGCGGCAACATCCGCTTCGTCATGGCCCGCGGCGAAGCCGGCGCGACCAACATGGCCGACGCCTATGCCCGTACCACCGGTGGCCTGGGTGTGTGCCTGACGTCCACCGGCACCGCAGCAGGTAATGCTGCGGGTGCGATGGTCGAAGCGCTGACCGCCGGCACGCCGTTGCTGCACATCACCGGGCAGATCGAAACGCCGTACCTGGACCAGGAATTCGCCTACATCCATGAGGCCCGCGACCAGCTGACCATGCTCAAGGCCGTGTCGAAGGCCGCGTTCCGGGTGCGCAGCGTCGAAACCGCAATCAGCACCCTGAAGCTGGCCGTGCAGACTGCCCTGACCGCGCCGACCGGGCCGGTCAGCGTGGAAATCCCGATCGACATCCAGTCGACGTTCATCCCGATGCCGACCGACCTGTCGCCGCTGCCGATTCCGGTGGCCGTGCCCGCACCCGAAGCGCTGGACCTGGTGGCCGAGCGCCTGGCCAGCGCCACTCGCCCGCTGTTGTGGCTTGGTGGCGGCGCGCGGCATGCCGGCCCGCAGGTCAAGCGCCTGCTGGACATGGGGGTCGGCGTGATCACCTCGACTCAAGGTCGCGGTGTGGTCAACGAAGATGACGAGCGTTGCCTCGGTGCGTTCTCGCAAAACAAACTGGTCGAGCAGTTCCTGCAAAGCTGCGACGCCCTGCTGATCGCCGGTTCACGCCTGCGCAGCAACGAGACCTTCAAATATGCGCTGAAGCTGCCACGCAACACCCTGCGCATCGACGCCAACCCGGCCATCGAAGGGCGCAGCTACAACAGCGAACTGTTCATCTGCGGCGATTCGGCGCTGGCGCTTGAAGGCCTGGCGGATCGCCTGGAAGGTCGCCTGCACATCGACCCGACGTTCCTCGCCGAGCTCAAGCAAGTGCGTGAAAAGTCTCGCACGCAACTGATCGCCGACCTCGGCCCGTACTCGGCCATGGTCGAACAGCTACAAGCGCTCACCGGGCGCAATTTCTCCTGGGTGCGCGACGTCACGCTGTCCAACAGCATCTGGGGCAATCGCCTGCTGACGTTGTACCACCCGCGTGCCGGCGTGCATGCACTCGGCGGCGGCATTGGCCAGGGTTTGTCGATGGGCATTGGCGCGGCCGTGGCGGCAGCGGAAACCGCGCCTGAGCGCAAGGTCTTCGCCCTGGCCGGTGACGGCGGTTTCATTCTCAACCTCGGCGAGCTGGCGACGCTGGTGCAAGAGAACGCCAACGTGGTGATCCTGCTGATGAACGATCAGCGCTACGGCGTGATCCGCAACATCCAGGACGCGGTGTACGGCAGTCGCCACTGCTACGTCGACCTGCACACCCCGGATTATTCCAAGCTGGCCGAATCGCTGAACCTGCGCCATGGACTGGTCACCGACCTCAAGGATTTCGGCAAGGTGGTCGACGGTGCGCTGTCGCAGCCAGGTCCGTTCCTGCTGGAAGTCGACATGCTCAGCGTCGGCAGCTTCGCCACCCAGTTCGCCGGTCCGCCCAACAGCGAAACCAAAGCGCAAAAAGCCACGGCCTGAGGACTTCGCCATGTTGCATATCACCATGATCGGCTGCGGCGCCATCGGCGTCGGCGTGCTCGAACTGCTGGAGAAAGACCCGCAGTTGTGCGTCGACTACGTCATCGCCTCGGCCGGTTCCGAAGAGCTGGTACGACAAAGGCTGGCCAGTTTCAAACAACCGCCGCAAGTGCTCACGGCCTTGCCGGCCGACGCACGCCCCGACCTGCTGGTCGAGTGTGCCGGTCACAAAGCCATCGAAGAACATGTGTTGCCGGCCCTGGAGCGTGGCATCGCCTGCCTGATCGTCTCGGTCGGCGCGCTGTCCGAAGTCGGCCTGGTGGAGCGCCTGGAGGCAGCGGCCGAACGCGGTCAGACCCGCATCGAATTGCTGCCCGGCGCCATCGGCGGCATCGACGCCTTGTCGGCGGCCAAGGTCGGCGGCCTGGACTCGGTCAACTACACCGGACGCAAACCGGCCCGTGCCTGGAAAAACACCCCGGCGGAACAGGCGTTCGACCTGGACAGCCTCAGCGAAGCCACGGTGATTTTCCAGGGCAGTGCCCGCGAAGCGGCCCGCCAGTACCCGAAAAACGCCAACGTCGCCGCGACCTTGTCGCTGGCCGGGCTCGGCCTGGATCGCACCCATGTGACCCTGATCGCCGACCCGCTCTGCGAAGAGAACGTGCATCACTTCGAAGCCCGCGGCGCCTTTGGCGGGTTCGAACTGAGCCTGCGTGGCAAACCGCTGCTGGCCAACCCGAAAACCTCGGCGTTGACCGTCTACAGCGTCGTCCGCGCCCTGGGCAACCACGCCCACGCGATTTCGATTTAGGGAACTGCGATGACTCTCGAACAGACGTTACCCATTTGCATTGCCGGCCAATGGCGACTCGGCCGGGGTGAGCGCTACGCCACCTGCTACCCCGCCACCGGTGAAGCCGTTGCCTGGCTCAACGCCGCCAGTGTCGAAGACGTGGAAGAAGCCGTGCAAGGCGCCCACCAGGCGTTTTTGCACAGCGGCTGGGCGCAGCGCAAACCCCATGAACGCGCCAGCGTGCTGTACCGCATCGCCGAACTGATCCGTGAGCGCAGCGAAGAACTGGCACAGTTGCAGCGCCAGGACAATGGCAAGCCGATCAACGAAACCCGTGCCCTGGTGGCCAGTGCCGCCGGTACTTTTCAGTTCTTCGCTTCGGCCTGTGAAACGCTCGAAGAAACCATCACGCCATCTCGCGGTGATTTCGTCAGCATGAGCGTCTTTGAACCGATGGGCGTGATCGCCGCGATTACGCCATGGAACTCGCCCATCGCCAGCGAAGCGCAGAAAGTCGCTCCGGCGCTGGCGGCTGGCAACGCCGTAGTGATCAAGCCGGCGGAAATCACTCCGCTGATGGCCTTGCAACTGGCACGCATCTGCGAAGACGCCGGGCTGCCCAAGGGCTTGCTCAGCGTATTGCCGGGCAAGGGTTCGCTGCTCGGCGATGCACTGACCCGTCACCCGCTGGTCAAGCGCGTGTCGTTCACCGGCGGCACCAAAACCGGCAAACACATTGCCCACATCGCCGCCGACAAGATGATGCCGGTGTCCCTGGAACTGGGCGGCAAATCGCCGACCATCGTTCTGGAAGACGCCGACCTCGACCACGCGGTGGCCGGCGTGTTGTACGGCATTTTCAGTTCGTCGGGCGAAGCCTGCATCGCCGGGTCGCGGTTGTTCGTCGCCCGTGCGCTGTACGAGCCGTTCATGACGCGCCTGGTGGCAGCGGCGGCCGCATTGCGCGTCGGTGATCCGGCGGATGAGCGCACGCAAATGGGCCCATTGATCAGCGCCGCCCACCGCGAGTCGGTGGAGCGTTATGTGGCACTCGGACTGGCCGAAGGCGGACGCCTGCTGCTCGGTGGCCAGCGTCCCAGCGGCGGTGTTCTTGATCAGGGTTACTACTATCCGCCGACCATCCTCGAAGGTCTGAACAACAGCCAGCAGGTGTGCCAGGAAGAAATCTTCGGCCCGGTGCTGGTGGCCATGCCATTCGACGACGAAGCGCAATTGCTGGAGCAGGCCAACGACAGCCTGTACGCCCTCGCCGCCGGCATCTGGACGCGTGACTACAAGCGCGCCTGGGCACTGGGTCGAAAAATCCAGGCTGGCACGGTGTGGATCAACACCTACAAGCAATTCTCCATTTCCACCCCCTTCGGTGGCTGGCGCGACAGCGGCCTGGGTCGTGAAAAAGGTCGCCTGGGCATCCTGCAGTACATGGAACAGAAAAGCCTTTATTGGGGCATGAATGAACAGCCACTGGCCTGGGCCGGTGTGCAACCAGAGGTAGGGTTATGAGCGTTTTAGGCATTGATGAAGTCACCTATGGCGTCGAGGACCTGGCGACCAGCGCTCGGTTCTTCAGTGACTGGGGCCTGAGTAAAGTCAGCGAGCAGGCAGACGAGGTGATCTTCGAAACCCTCAACGGTTGCCGTGTCGTGCTCGCTGACATCAACAAGGTGGGCCTGCCACCGGCGATCGAACCCGGTTCAACGGTGCGCGAAGTGGTCTGGGGCGTCGAAAGCGATGCCGACCTCAAGCTTTACAGCGAACGCATCGCCAACGACCCGGGCTTCATCGAGGCGAACGGCCGTGTTGGCTGCACCGACCCCAATGGCCTGGCGATCCGCCTGCAAGTGACCCGCAAGCGCGAACTGGACATCGAGTGCAGCGGCCACAACACCTGGCAAACCAAGGGCCGGATCAACAAGGCTGCGCCGATCTACGAGCGCGCCACACCGATCGAGGTCGGGCATGTGGTGTTTTTCGTCAAGGACGTCAACGCCTGCGAAGCCTTCTATCACGAGCGCTTCGGCTTCCAGGCCTCGGACCGTTATCCGGATCGCGGTGCGTTCCTGCGCACCGCTGAAGAAGGCGGGCACCACGACCTGTTCATGCTGCAACTGCCCGCCCCGCGCGCCGGCCTGAACCACGTCGCGTTCACCGTGCGCGATGTGCACGAAGTGTTCGGCGGCGGCATGCACATCTCCCGCTGCGGCTGGGCCACGGAAATCGGCCCGGGGCGTCACCCGGTGTCCTCGGCGTTCTTCTGGTACTTCAAGAACCCGGCCGGTGCATTGGTCGAGTACTACGCCGACGAAGACCAACTGACCGGCGAATGGCAGCCACGCACCTTCGAGCCGGGCCCGACCGTCTTCGCCGAATGGGCGATTGCCGGCGGCATCGATGGCAACACCCGACGCCAGCAAAATGTCGACGCGCCCCAGGGCAAGTTCCTGACTGACAAACCGAAATCTTCAGACGGAGGTCAATGAGATGCGTAATACCCAACCCTACCTGGAGCCGCATCAGGCCCGTAAACGCCCCAATACCCAGTTCGAGGACCTGCTCGGCGACTCCATCGAGCGCGCCTTCGGCAACGGTGTGACCGAGTTGCCCGAGCTGCTCGCGCACCTCAACCTGGCCGGGCCGCCCTGCCCGCTGACCAGCGGTGAGTGGACAACGGACGCCTATAAAACCCTGATGGCTCGGCTGGGCGAATGACCCGCCGGAGGTAAACAAGAAATGAACATGAACACAACCGTCGATCCTGTAGAACACCTCCTGGCAAACGGCTTGAAGAACCTCTGGTTCCCGGTCCTGCCTTCTGACCAACTGGGCGAGAAGCCGGTGTCGATCCGTCGACTGGGCTACAAGATTGCCCTGTGGCGCGACAATGACGGCAGCGTGCACGCCCTCGAAGACCACTGCCCGCATCGCGGCGCGCCGTTGTCCCAGGGACCGGTGCTGGGCGACCGCCTGCAGTGCCCTTATCACGGCGTCGAAGTGCGTTGCGACGGCACGGTCACCAAGGTGCCCGGCAGCCCCGGTTGCAAACTCGAAGGCAGCCGCCCGACGCGCATGTTCCACACCCGTGAAGCCGCCGGCGCGATCTTTCTCTTCAACGCCGCCGAACCGCACGTGGACACCCCGCCGGAACTGGTGCTGCCCGAGCAACTGAGCTCCCCCGAATGGAGCAGCTTCCTGTGCTACGCCGAGTGGCAAGGCGACTACCGCTATGTCATCGACAACGTCATGGACCCGATGCACGGCACCTACCTGCACAAGATGTCGCACTCCATGAGCGAAGGCGAAGCCACCGCCAAATTCGTCACCCGCGACACCGACAAGGGCTTCTTCTTCGAGAAGGAAGGCCAGCGCGGAGTGAACTTCGACTGGACCGAATTCATGGACGACAGCTGCCACTGGCTGCGCCTGGAAATCCCTTATCCGAAAACCGGTGGCCCGGGCGGCAACTTCACCATCATCGGCAGCTACACGCCAAGCAGCACCTCCTTGTCGGCGGTGTTCCACTGGCGGTGCCGGCCACTGACCGGCTGGCAGCGCGACACTTGGCGCTTCCTCTACAAGAACCGTCTGGAAGCACGCCACTGGGCGGTGCTGGAACAGGATCGGGTGCTGCTCGAATTCATGGAACCGGACGCCAACCAGCGGGAAAACCTCTACCAGCATGACCTCGGTGTGGTGCGCCTGCGTCGCTACCTGAAGAACGCAGCCAAGGCTCAGCTTGAGCTGATCGACGCGAAGCAGTTGCCATGAAGCCGATCGTGCATTGTGTTCTGGCCGGCGCGCGTGTCGATTTGCGAACTGTCGAAAAGAGGTGACCGATGTCCCATTCCTCCCCCATTACCGCGCTCGTGCACACCTTGCGCTACGAAGCCGAAGGCATCATCAGCGTCGAGTTGCGGCCCTATGGCGATACCGTGTTCGCCCCGTTCGAAGCCGGCTCGCATATCGATCTGCATCTGCCCAACGGCCTGGTGCGCAGCTACTCGTTGCTCAACTCACCGAGCGACCGTGGCCGCTATGTGGTCGGCATCCTGCGTGATCGCAACAGCCGTGGCGGCTCGGAATATGTGCACGGGCAACTGCGGGTCGGCATGCAACTGCCGATCTCGTCGCCGCGCAACAATTTCCAGCTCGACCTGAGCGCCAGGCACAGCGTGCTGGTGGCCGGCGGTATCGGCATCACGCCGATCTACTGCATGTTCCGCCAACTGCTGGCCCTGGGAAAATCCGCCGAGCTGATCTACTGCGCCCGTTCGCGCCAGGAAGCCGCACTGGTGGAAGAGCTCAGCGGCCTGAGCGCCAAGGTGGTCTACCACTTCAATGACGAAAAAGGCATGCCGCCGGACCTCGGCACCTACCTGGCTGGCCAGCCCGACGACACGCATTTTTATTGCTGCGGGCCGACGCCGATGCTCGATGCCTTCGAAAGCACCTGCGAAGGCCTCGGCTATCCCCATGCGCACATCGAGCGTTTTGCCGCGGCAGAACTGCCGCCGTCCGAAGACGCGCAGAGCAGCTACAGCGTCGAGCTGAAGAAATCCGGCAAGACGCTGTCCATCGAGCCGGGGCTGAGCCTGCTCGATGTGCTGCTCGAGGCCGGTTGTGACATCGAGCACAGTTGCCGCGAGGGGGTGTGCGGTTCATGTGAAACACGGGTCCTGGAAGGTGAAGTCGACCACCGGGACGGCGTGCTGACCAAAGCCGAACGTGCCGCGAATAAATCGATGATGGTCTGCGTATCGGGATGCAAGAGCCGGCGACTGGTACTCGACTTGTAGCAAGTTTGCGTTATTTCATCCGTTGAACAGGCCGGCTTTTTAGCCGGCCTTTTTAATGCGCGTAAAGTAATCGCCGCACAACGAACGTGCAGTTTGGTTACCCCCTGAACGCGCTGTTTCGCAGGCAATACATAAAAATGCGTTTCCCATATAAACAATTGTTTTAACTCGATTTTTTAGTTAACAACATGGGATTGCAGGACTGGCATGGTTTCTGCTCTATCCCTGTCAGGTTCATAGGTCAGACACCGTATTACCGACGAAACAGCCAAACAAAAACACACTGCATAACAGCAACACATCAAGCCTTCCGTTGATTGCCACTTCCAGGGCGAGCGGGAAAGTGTTGCCGGTCACTTTGCAGTGCTCAACAGCGCAGGGGAAGTCAGCATGAAGAAGTACGTTATAGGCCTGGGACTGATCATCAGCAGCAGCGTCAGTTTCGCCGGCGAACCCGGCCCTGCCGCCCCCGAGACGTCGACCACCGCCAAGAAGCCGTTTCCGCATATCGCCTGGCGCAGCGATGACGGCCAGAGCAGCCTGGACATCGGCGGTGCCTTGCGCACCAACTACCGCGACGAGCACTGGGACACCACCGAAAACAACGGGCGGTTCCTGTTCGACACCTTCCGTGTCGATGTGCAAGCAACTTACAAAAACCTCTACAGCGATGTCGGCTACTGGTTCCAGGACGACGGCAAACGATCCATCGATCGCGGCTTCGTTGGTTATCGCCTGAACAGCAATTCCAACCTGCAAGTGGGCGCGCCGTTCAAGCCCTTCGGGCTGGAACCCTACCCGCAATTCGGCTGGAGCTATCACCTGCCCTTCTTCATGGGTTACGGCGTCAGCGCCGGCACCGGCTTGAAGTACAGCTACAAGGACAAGGACTGGGACCTGCAACTGGGCTACTTCCCGCGCATGTTGCCGTCCGACATTCGCTACTCGCCGGAAGTCGGGCGATACGCCGACCTCAAGGACAATGCCATCCCCTTCACCCAGTCGCGCCAGGACAACGAGAAACACAACCAGCTCAACGCCCGCGTCGCGCGGACCTTTGTCAACGATGGCTGGAAGACCGAAATCGGCGCGTCGTTGGCCACCGCACAGCTCTACAACGCTACCACCAAAGATGACGGCGACTATTGGGCCGGCGGCATCCACGCCATCATCAACGCCGGCCAGTGGACCGTCAGCACCCAGGGCATTCGCTACGAGTACGACCCGAAAAATCCGGCCGGCGTCAGCGACAATTCGATACTGATGGGCAGCAACGGCCTGACGCCCGCCTACCTGATAGCCGCCAAGGCCACCATCGCATCGCTGAACGTCGCCTACGACATTCCCACGCCGAAACTCGGACCGCTGAAGAAAATCAAACTCTACAACGACTACAGCCGCATGATGAAAGACGAGAGCGGCTGGGACGACTCGCAGATGTACACCGTGGGCGCACAGTTCCTGGCGATGCCGATCATGGGGTGGGTTGATTTCACCTGGGCTAAAAACGCCAACCCCTATGGCGGCGCGGAAAACGGCACGGGGTTCACCAATACCAGTTCGATCGGCAGTAACCAGTGGTACTACCGGACCAACATCAACATTGGGTACTACTTTTGATTTGGTAGGAGCTGTCGAGTGCAACGAGGTTGCGATCTTTAAAGGCAAGAGCAAAAGATCGCAGCCTGCGGCAGCTCCTGCAGGCGCAGGAGTGAACTGGCCTCGTTTCCTCCCTTTTTTCCCCAATCTGCGAATTACCAACTAAGGTTTATAGCGGTAATCGCCATGCCATCGCCCATTGGCTGGCAGGCATCGGCAAGCGGTTGAACAGGGAGGTTTTGATGAAAAGCGCTCGCAACCATTTCCATGTCGGGTTTGCCCCCCATTTCAAACGTAGCGCCTTGCTGGTCGCCATGGCCAATGCCCTGATGCTGGCGGACGCCCAGGCCGCCTGTGGGCCGCTTGCCGTCGGCACCTACAATGTATCGCAAACCTGTACGCCTGCCGCCGGCGTCGACGCCTCGATCAGTACTCAAGCGGGTACGGCCATCACCACCACTGCCGGATCCTCGGTGCTCAGTCGAGGCAACAACGCCAACTCAACCGTCACCCTCAGCGGCACCACGATCAACAGCACGCCACCGACGGCTGCAAACGCGGTGTTCTCTAACGTAATCGGATCTACCGGCAATGCGTCCCTGAGCGTCGATGGCGGTACCAACACGGTCAACGTGGGTGGCAGCGCACTCGACGCAATGGCCATCACCAATGCCAGCAGCGGGCTGTCGACGTTCTCCGTCACTTCGGGCACCACGCTGAACATCCTCAACAGCGTGGTTGGCAATGAACATGACGGGATCGATGTGAATGCCAGTGGCGGCGGCGGGATCAACGTTACCCACGACGGCAGTGGTCAGATAACACTGCTCGGCGGCAACGGCATCTGGACCAAGGCCACCGGCAGCGGAGCAACCAGCGTCAGTGTGGGTGCCGGGGTCAGCATCCTGGTCAACAACGACGATGCGCTGTCCGCCGGCGATCCCATCACCGATGACACCTTGCCTACCGCTGGCGTCGGCAACCACGCCGGCGTCCACACCCGCGCGGTCAATGGCAACACCACCCTGGTGAACGCGGCGACTGTCCAGGCCGTCGGCATGAACGCCTTCGGCCTGTTCACCGAAGGCGGCGCCGGCAATACCCGGTTGAGCAACAGCGGGACACTCAGCGCCAATGGCGTCAATGGTTTCGGCATTCGCTCCTTTTCCACCGTTGGCAGCATCGACATCGTCAACACCGGTGCGATCACCACCACCGGGGGTGGCGGACATGGTATCTATGCCAACGATAACGTTGGCGCCACCGGCTCAATCAGTATTGAAAACAACGCCGCTATCAACGTCGGCAACACGGCCAATACAGCCGGCTCGCGGGCGATCTACGTGATCAAGCGCGGCACCGGTGACGCGACCATCACCGGCAGCGGCAATCTCACCGTACTCGGCGGGCTCAACACCACGCGCGCCTACGGCATCATCGTCAGCGCCGAAAACAACAATGTCCTTATCGATTATTCCGGCAACATCTTCGCCAGTGGTTTTGGCGCGGGCGGCATCCGGGTCGACTCGACGGGCGGCAATGTCCGGGTCGACTACTCCGGCGACCGTATCGAAACGATCAACAGCAATGCCAACGGGATCTATGCCTCGACCCAATCACCCACAGGCACCGTGGACGTCAACGCTGGCGGCACGATCATCACGCATTCCGATGCCGGGTCGGGCGACGGCAGTGGCATTGGCTCCTTTGGCATACAGGCCCTGACCCTGGGCGGAAATACGAATGTTGCGTTCACCGGGCCGCTGATTGACGTCAATGGCCAGGGCGCGGCGATTCTGGCGGGCAATGCGTTCAACTCGGGCACTGGCGTGGGTACCCTGAATGTGAGTAACAGTGGGGAACTGATCGCTCGGGGCAATCAGCAGCGTGGCATCCGTACGTTGTCCGTCAGTGGCCAGCAGACTATCGTCAACACCGGGCCGATTCAGACGCTGGGTGCCAGCGACAGCCAGGGCATTCTGGCGCAAGCATCCGGCGCGGCCACGCTCTCGGTCACCAACACCGGGGCAATAACCACGAAGGGCACAGGGTCGTCGGCGATCGATGCGTTGACCGAAGGCGGAGCGGTCAGCGTCAGCAACAGCGCAACCCTTCAAGGTGGATGGGCAGACAGCGGCGGCGTGACCCTGGGCGGTGCCACCCAGACGTTGACGAACACCGGCGTGATCGGCGCGCTCAGCGATTCAGCGGTGCGTGCCGATGCAACCACGCCCGGGACGAACTTCATACTCGACAACACCGGTCAGATGACCGGTTCGGTCAATGCCGTCAGTGCCGCCAGTACCGTGACCAACAACGGCACCTGGATCTTGCGCAATTTCGCCGACAGCACCGGCAGCGGCACCCGTGATACCTGGGGCGTTTCGACCAGCAACCTGGGGTCGGCGGGCAACAACAGTATCGACAACAGCGGCGTCATTCGCCTGGCGGCGCAACCCGCTACAGGCATCGTCAATTTCAATGCCAGCGGTGCCTATCTGCCCTTGGGCCAGGCGGCCAATACGCCGACGCCGGGTGGCGCGGTACAGGGCCAATTGCTCGGCGTGAACAGCTTCACCCATAGCGGCACGCTCGACCTTGCGGCCGGCACCAGCACCGTGGGTAATGTGCTGCTGATCAGTGGCGCGACCACCGCCGGTACCGATGGCGGCGGGACGTTCGTCTCCAATGGCGGCAGTCTGCTGCTCAACACCACCTTGAACGCAGGCGGCAGCAACAGCCGTTCCGACATGCTGGTGGTGGACTCCACCAGCACCGGTAGCGGCGGTGCCACCCGGGTTACCGTGAGCAATGTCGGCGGACAGGGCGAGTTGACCCAGGGCAACGGCATCGCTGTCGTCGAATTGCTCAACAAGACCGATGGGGCAAGTGCCCCCAACGCCTTTCGCCTGGCCAGCCGGGCCGTCGCGGGGCCCTATGAGTATCGCCTGCAACAGGGTGCCGAGGATGGCAGCGCCAGGGACACCTGGTTCCTGCGCTCGGATGCGCCCACGCCTCCTGCCCCCCCTGTTCCGCCAGACCCGACCCCCGATCCGACGCCGGACCCTGATCCAACGCCTGATCCCGCTCCGGTTCCCGATCACGTGCCGAATTTTCGTCCGGAGGTTTCGCTGTACGGCGCGGTTCCGGCGCTGGCGCTGGTCTACGGCAGGACGATGGTCGATACCTTGCACGAGCGGGTCGGCGAAGAGCGTCTCAACGCCGGCGATCCATTGCCCAAGGAAGATGAGTCCACTGTGGCCCCGTCCATGGGCTGGGGAAGGGTGATCTATCGCAGTGGCAAACAGGACGGCGATCGCAAGAACGCCCTGGGCAACACCCCCGAGTACAACTACGACCTGACCGCCTTTCAGGTCGGCACCGACCTCTACCGTAAAGTCAGGACCGATGGCAGTCATGAACAGGCCGGTGTGTCGCTGTCGGCGGGCACCATCGACGCAGGCGTCAGCCACTACACCCGCCGTCCCGCCGGTGAAGACACTTTGCGTGCCTATGGCGTGGGCGCGTACTGGACGCACTTCGGCCCGTCCGGCTGGTATCTGGACGGCGTGCTGCAGGTCAACCGCTTCGACATCGAGGCCAAGCCCAACGACCTGGCCAAGTTGAAAACCCGCGGTTGGGGCTACACCGCCTCGCTGGAAAACGGCTACCCCTACGAGTTCGACAAAGACTGGTACGTCGAACCGCAGTTGCAGGCCATCTACAGCTACGTCGATCTGGACAGCAGCGACGACGTCGGCGCCAACATTCGTTTCAAGGACGTGGATTCGCTGATCGGCCGGCTCGGCGTGCGCATCGCCAAGGACTGGGACACCGAGGGCGTCGACAAGAGCGAACGGCGCACCAACGCATGGGTTCGCCCCAGTGTCTGGCATGAGTTCAAGGGCCAACCGAAGACCGAGTTTTCCTCTGAATCAGGTTACGTCCCGTTCGAAGCCGACATCCAGGGCACCTGGGGCGAGGTGAATCTGGGGGTGGATTACCAGGCCAACCGGCGCACCACGTTCACGGCCTCGGCGGGTTATCGCCAGGGGTTCGATGGGGACAGCCATGGATATGACGCGATGCTCGGATTCAAGATCAACTTTTGAAATCTTGCGCACTGAACGCCGTTGCGCCCTATGTGAAACGGCGCTCTCAGCTGTCGAATCGACTCAACGAGGTGTAGGGATCGAACGGTATGTAGCGTGACTGGCGGTCACGCATGACTTTGACCATGGCAACGTCCGGGTCCTGGGAAAAGATCAGGCGACCCCGTGTAGCCACCAGATGATCGAGCAAGCGCTCCTTGTCGCCGACCACGCATTCCGGGTAGCGATCATAAGCGCTGTTGACGTTCAGGCTCAGCCAGTGCGTTCCCGGGATCAGTTCGCCGACAAACACCACAGGCCCGCCCGGCAGCAGGATTTCCGGCAACAGTTGCCCCGGTGTGTAGCCGTCGCTGAAATGAAAATGCCAGCCGTGACCGAGGCGGTCGCAGCTATGGCCATCGATCAGGATCAGCCGCCCGCTGTTTTCCAGGCGATGCAAAAGCGGCGAGATGAACAACTCCCGATCACGTGGGTGGGGTTGGCGTGCACGCACCCAGTGACGTTCGCCCACCAGGTAATGCGCCTTGCGAAACAGCAGCCGTGGCATCTCCCCTTCCCTGACCCGCTCAAGCAGCTCTTCGGACAGGGGTGCATGCAGGTGGGTCAGCACCACCGCATCGATATCGTCCTCGCCCAGGCCATGCTGCGCCAGGCTTTCCAGCAACCCTGAAACGGATGGCTGGCAGCGGCAGGCACGCGGTATCGGCGCCAGCAATGCATCGGCACCGGCCAGCACGAGGATGTTTTTCCCCTCCTGCTGCACCAGCAATGCACGTGACGCAAGGTCGACCCGGTTGTCCAGGTCTGGCGTCATCCATTGCGACCATTTCTGCCGCGGTGTATGGCCGAACAGAACGCCGCCGTCCAGTTTGCGACG
>Ga0065714_10064921_pt1 | contig 15447 bp, 13 predicted proteins | sample MisRhiReplicate2_FD_59101 | JGI IMG/M metagenome (GOLD analysis project Ga0065714, IMG submission 59101) | Miscanthus rhizosphere microbial communities from Kellogg Biological Station, MSU, sample Rhizosphere Soil Replicate 2: eDNA_1 v2... | ecosystem: Host-associated > Plants > Roots >...
CTGATTTCACGACTGCTGCGCAGCCGAACGCAGGCTTCGCCAGCTGCTACAACAATTGCGTTACAGCAGAAATTGCTTAACTGATCGGCATTAAGCCCAAAGGCTGCCTTTTGCTCATCTGGTGATTTGATTCAGGACAGGAACCCGCCGTCCACATTCAACGAAACCCCAGTGGTGTAGCTCGACGCATCACTCGCCAGGTACAACACAGCGCCGGCCATCTCACTCGGATCGGCCACACGCTTGAGCGGAATCTGCGCCAGTGCTGTCTTCAGGATCGCATCGTTTTTCACCAGGGCCGAAGCAAACTTGGTGTCGGTCAGGCCCGGCAGCAGGGCATTGCAGCGGATGCCGAATTGCGCGCATTCCTTGGCGAACACTTTGGTCATGTTGATCACGGCGGCCTTGGTCACCGAGTAGATACCCTGGAAAATGCCTGGCGAGACGCCGTTGATCGAAGCGACGTTGATGATGCTGCCGCCACCGTTTTCGCGCATGATCTTGCCGGCTTCCACCGACATGAAGAAGTAGCCGCGGATATTGACGTCGACGGTTTTCTGGAAGGCGCTGAGGTCAGTGTCCAGTACGTTGCAGAATTGTGGATTGGTCGCTGCGTTGTTGACCAGAATGTCCAGGCGGCCGAACTGTTCCTTGATGCCGGCGAAGACCTGGCTGATCTGTTCCATTTCACCGATGTGGCAAGCGACGGCAGTGGCTTTGCCGCCGGCGGCGATGATCGCGTCGGCCACATGCTGGCAACCGTCGAGCTTGCGGCTAGAGACGATGACATGGGCGCCTTGCTGGGCCAGTAATTTGGCGATGGCTTCACCGATGCCGCGGCTGGCGCCGGAGACGAAAGCGATTTTGCCGTCGAGGTCGAACAACTGAGTCTTGGACATGGGATTCTCTTATAAAAAGTCTTGTTATTGGGGCCAGCTTTGCGAGAAGCGCGCCAGGCGGATCAGAGGCTGGATTTCGAAATGACCTGCAGGCTCATTTGCTCCAGCAGCTTGTTCATGTGAATGAACTGCGCGAAGCGTTTGTCCTGGGTCTGACCATGGAAGAAACGGTAGTAAATCTGCTGCACGATGCCGGCCAGACGGAACAGGCCATAGGTGTAGTAGAAGTCGAAATTGTCGATGCGGATGCCCGCGCGCTCGGCGTAGTAGTCGACGAATTCACGGCGGGTCAGCATGCCTGGTGCGTGGCTGGGCTGGCGGCGCATCAGTTGCACCGGTGCCGGGTCGCCGGCTTCGATCCAGTAGGCGAGGGTGTTGCCCAGATCCATCAGCGGGTCGCCGAGGGTGGTCAATTCCCAATCCAGTACACCGATGATCTGCATCGGGTTATTCGGGTCGAGGATCACGTTATCGAAGCGATAGTCGTTGTGGACGATGCTTGAAGTCGGGTGGTCGGCGGGCATCTTGTCATTGAGCCAGGCTTTGACCGCTTCCCACTGAGGCGCGTCCGGGGTCAGGGCTTTCTCGTAGCGGTCGCTCCAGCCTTTGATTTGCCGCGCAACGTACCCTTCGGGTTTACCGAGGTCACCCAGGCCATAAGCGTTGTAGTCGACGCGGTGCAGTTCAACGAACTTGTCGATGAAGCTTTTGCACAGCGCTTCGGTTTTCGCCGAATCCAGGCCTAACTCTGGTGGCAGTTCGGAACGCAGGATGATCCCGTTGACCCGCTCCATCACATAAAACTCGGCGCCGATCACCGATTCGTCGGTGCAGTGCACGTAGGCTTTGGGGCAGTACGGAAAGCCGTCCTTGAGCTGGTTGAGAATGCGGAATTCGCGGCCCATGTCGTGGGCGGATTTGGCCTTGTGGCCAAACGGCGGCCGACGCAGGACGAATTCCTGCTCGGGGTATTCGAGCAGGTAAGTCAGATTCGACGCACCGCCCGGAAACTGGCTGATCTTCGGCAAACCACTCAAGCCCGCAATGTGCGCCTTGAGGTATGGATCGATCAGGCTGGCATCGAGTTCTTCGCCGGAGCGGATACGGGTGGACTGGTCAGTAAGCGCCATGCTTATCCCTTCTGCTTATTTTGGAGGCCAGACATCATTGACTAATCTAATGGTGAGGCAGGGGTGCCACAAGTGCGGCAGGGTCTTATAGGTTAGCGTGTTGCTGGATAATCAACGTTCTTGATGTGCAGGAACAGGCTCGGCGGACTATGGTTTCAGGGGAGCGCCGCTTCCAGGAAGGAGATTCGACATGGGCTGTCCGCAAGTTTGCTCCACCGCGACCCTGCAATGCAGTTTCGGCGCGGCACCAGCTGTACTTAACGTTCTGCCGGTGAATCGCACGCTGACCGGGGGCATGCCAGCGGCGAACATCATGGACCACATCCCGTTGGTGAACATCATGCCTTTTGGCATGTGTATGAGCATGGCCAATCCGATGGTCGCTGCTGCGACTGCGGCGGCGCTCGGGGTGTTGACGCCAATGCCCTGCATCCCGGCCACTGCCGCCCCATGGATCCCCGGCGGCGCGCCGACCCTGCTGCTGGGCGGCATGCCGGCGATCGATGCCAACAGCACCCTGATGTGCAATTGGGCCGGGGTGATAAAGATTGTGATGCCTGGACAAATGCAGATGCTGATTCCCTGACTAACACGATCAAACTGTGGGGCTGGGCTTGCTCGAAGGCGGTATGTCGGGTGGCATTGATGTTGAAAGTGCCGGCCTCTTCGCGAGCAAGCCCGCTCCCACATTTGGATCTCCGTCGCCCACAAATACCACCCCTGTGGGAGATTCTATGTCGCAGGATCACTCCAGCGCCTGAACCACCAGCGCACCCTCGAAATCGGCTTGCCCTCGGCGTCCAGCGGTCGCCCATCGGCGGCAAAGCCCTGTTCCGGTTCCAGCAATTGACCGTTGAGATAACGGGCCTCGACGGCGGGTTTACCGTTGGGATGAAAGCGCTGATACCGGCCCTCGCGCACGCCGTCGCGGTAGAACTCGGCCTCGGACAGTTGCCCATCGGGAAAGTAATTGAACGCCTCCCCATGCAGCAGCCCTCGGCGGTAAGTCGCCTTGCGCTGTAGCCAGCCTTGCGGCGCATGGAAACTGGCAATTCCCTGCAGCTTGTCATGAACAAACGGCAGCTGCGCCGAGACCTTGCCGTTAGGGTGATAGAGCAGAGTAGTACCTTGCAGCTCGCCCTGGCTGTAGTGCAAATCAGCCTGAGCGCGACCGTCATCCTTGATGTTCAGCACACCATCGAGCTGGCCATCCAACAAGCGACCTTTGAGGTGTTTATCGTTCTGCTGCAGGTCCAGCGGTGTGATGGCCATGGGTTCTCCTTGTCAGTTGACCTGCACCAGCCCACCCTTGATGGTCAGCATGCCGCCGCCATCCACGGTCTGCGAAGCGGCGGCCTTGTTGGTCAGGCTGATCCCGGCATCGTTGGTCATTGTCGTGCCGGCCTTGTTTTCCAACGAGGTACCGGCCTGATTGCTCAGGGACGTACCGGCCTTTTGGCTGATCGAGGTAGTGGCCTGGGTCGCCAGATCCGCGCCACTCTTGATGGTGAAACTGCCGCCACTTTCCAGGGTCAGGGTGCCGGTCACCTTGATCATCAGGTTGCCGTCCACCGTCAGGCTGTAATCGCCGGTGACCTTGTGCGTGTAGTTGCCACCGGTGCTGTGGGTCTGATCAGCACCCACGGTCACCGTGCGACTGTCCTTCACATCGAGATTGTCGCTCCCCGTCTGGATGGTCACGCTGCGTTTGCCTTTCTCCAGGGTCACGGTCTCGTCGCCTTCTTTCACCGTGCGGGTGCGGGCGTTCTGCACGGTCAGGGTTTCGTCGTGGCCGACAGTGGCGGTGGTGTCGTTGAGCACGTTGATCTTCAGATCTTTCTGCGCCTGGAGAAACACCTCTTCGGCGTCCTTCTTGTCCTCGAATCGCAGTTCGTTGAAACCGCCGCCGCCCTTGGACGATTGGGTCTTGATCCCGGACTGGGTCTGATTCGCTGGCAGCGCATAGGGCAGGGCGTTGTCACCGTTATAGACGCAACCCGTCACCAGCGGTCGATCGGGATCGCCATCGATAAACGTCACGATAACTTCCTGGCCGATGCGCGGTACGAACTGCATGCCGAAGCCCTTGCCGCTCCAGGGTAATACCACCCGCACCCAGCAGGAACTGGCTTCGTCGTTTTTGCCATCGCGATCCCACGGAAACTGCAACTTGATCCGGCCGTATTCGTCGGTCCAGATTTCTTCGCCAGCCTTACCGACAACGATGGCGGTCTGAGTGTGCATTCGCGGTTTTGGCGTGGTTCGCTGCGGCCGGAACGGTGTGGCTTTGGGGATCGCTTCGAAGCGATTCTGGTAGCCGTCGTGGCTGGCTTCATGAGTGACCGAGGTCACCACCCAATCAATATTCAGTGTCGTGTCATCATGGCCGGCCAGGGTGAACCAATGCCCCGGCACCAGCCAGCGGCAATCGCTTTCACCGACAAAGCGCTTCTCCTGACTGCGCAGTCCATCGACTCGCTGCTTGGTCAACGAATCGCCCCGAGCCTTGGCGTTGTAGCTGCCGGGATGCTCGTACATCGAGCGGGGCCCGGCGACTGCTTCAGCCTGGCTGTACAGCGACGTGGTCGGCGTGGTGAATTCGTAATCCGTCGCCCGATACACCCCGGCGACCGCTTGCATGCAAACCTGGCCTGAGCGAATGCCGTGCAATTCGCGCTCACCCAACTGCTGACCGAGATAGTTCACTTTGGGTCCATTGGGGATTGGCACAAACGCATCGTTGCTGTCACCCAGTATCAGCGTGTGCTTGCCTTCCTCGTGGGTGAAAAACCAGAAAATGCCTTCTTCTTCCAGCAACCGCGAAACGAAAACGAAATCGGTTTCGGCGTACTGCACGCAGTATTCGCGTGGGGTGTAACTGCCGCTGAGCTTGAGCAGGAAGTCGGTGAAACCGTGGGCCTTGAAAATCGTGGTGACGATGTCTGAGGTGCTGAGGTTCTGGAACACGCGGTTGTTGCTGGCCAGTGTCAACCACCAGAGCCATGGCCGTAGAACAAGCTGATAACGCTCGGCGGTGGCGTCGGCGGGGAGTTGGCGGATTTCGGCGACCAGCGCATCCATAGGGCGGTTGAGGGCGTCGTTGTGCAGGGTGGTGGTGACGTGAGTCGCGACGGCGGTGGTCAGGGGAAGCGAGTCGCCGTCGTTGAGGCCGTTGAGGGTTTGCGAGCCGAGCTGGTTGAGGGCCTCTTCGCCGGAAAGGGATTCAGGGTACAGTGCCGACAATGAGGCGGCGGTGAGGGAGATGCTGGAGGTGGCATCGACGGAGCGCGGCATCAAGTGGCCTCAGGTGGTCAATGAATCAGCTTTGCAGTGAACCATTCTTGGCGCGGCTGCATCAAACAAGCTTAAGTCCGGCCAATTGGCAGCGTTCATCTATTGAGGTGTCCGACATGTAACTGAATCTCAACTTGATAATGTCGTAGAAGGCGCGTTTGCTGAGGCCGAATACCTCAGTGCTACCCTTGGTTATCTTGCTGCGGGCCGTGGTGGTCAGTTTCACAAGATCGTTGATTTGGTTAGCTGCTAACTCGTCAAACATTAAGGTGAACAATACGGCTAACTGGTTGGCGTCTGCCACATTTATATTGGTGTTGTTTTCGGTAATGGCGTATTCCTGATAGATGTTCTTATAGTTGTGTGTCAGGCGTTGCTTGATGGGAATATAGTGGTTCAGGGCGGAAATACTAGCCACCACCACGGCTATACCATCGGGAACTTGAGCATTCCAAGGTAAATGTTCCATGGGTGCCGGATTCTTTTTAGTGGGAGCCGGTTCTCCCAAAGCAGAGTTTGTCAGGGCGGTGAAGTTGTAAGTGGCCGCACCGACAATTATCACTCCTTTGTCACTGGTGCCCAGTGCCAACACACTTTTTCGTTGACTGTCTAATGCGCCGCTGGTGTCTAGGATAGGATAAAGGTCATCCCTGATGTCTGGGTCCATCACCTGATAGATATGATCCGTAACAGTAGGATTGTCGTCCCCGCCTAATGAATAAATGAACTGATCGGCGATATAACAGAAATCTTCGCCTTTGACATGTATATGCAATCTTTCACCAACGTATTCGACCTCGGTAACTTCTTTTAATAGCCGCAGGTCATGAGTTTCGCAAAGCTCGATGATCTTTGCATTCCTGGCCCCAGGCAGTACTGCTCCCGCGAATTTGTTGCCGCTGGGGCGGGCGAACCAGTTCATCTTTGGCGAGTGTTTGCTGGCAATATCGACCACCCAGGCGGCGGTGGCGCTACCGCCGTAGATAGCGCGGTCAATATTGGGGATTTGTTGCTCCGCGTTTTCAAGAAATCTGATGCCTTCAATAACTTGTGAGTATTCAATGCCGGGCGCAGGTGTCCCTATTATTTTGGGCGGTTGACGTTGGGCACCAATGCCGGTGGCAATCACTATTTTTTCAACGATTAATGCATGTGTAGTATCAAACCAGGCGACGTAATTTCCTGGTTGGGTGAGTGACTTGGATATCCGTCGTACCTTGCGTGAAGGATTGTGGCCGTAGCGGCTACCATTAACGATTTTACTGACGCCTTGCTGAAAAACACCTGAGGAGAGAAAGTTGTCCAGGTTCATTTCACCATTGGCAACGGTGAACGACGGAGGCGGGGAACCCGGTAAGTGCAAGAGGTGAGCGGGCTGACCCATGGAGTGTTCTACGAGTTTTGCCCATAGTCCATCTTCACCGACAACTACAGTTTTATAGCCATCGGATGAGGTGTTCAGGAACACTGCAGCGGAAACGCCTGCACCTATTATCAGTCGGGTCGGCATGATGACTTACCTCATAGTGGCTGCACTACCTTCATCGAAAAATAACCAGCACAGCCCATGGCGATAGCTTCCTCTGCTGTGTGGCATCTTCGGGCTTACACTGTGCTCCTGTTTATCCGGGACTTACTCCAACACCCACTCCGCCAACTTTCCCGTCACCTGCGTCATCAACACATTCTCGACATCCCTCGCACCCGCCGCACTGCACTTGGCCAACACCGCCTGCACAATCCCGGCATCAAACTCGAATTGTTTCCCGGTCGCGGCCTTGTAGCGCCCGCGCAATTTCTCCAGTTTCGCCAGCACAATCCCTTCCAGTGTCGCTTCATCCAGCGGCCGATACGCCACCACCGTCATCCGCGCCAGAAACGCTGGCCGAAACGCTTGCAGCAGGACTTTGTGCAACGCTTCGTTGAACGCATCAGTACCCAGTTGCGCGACCGGTGTGTCGAGCAACAATTCAGCACCGACGTTACTGGTGGCGAGCATCACGGTGTTTTTGAAGTCCACCACCAACCCGGTTCCATCCTCCATCACGCCTTTGTCGAAGACGTTGTAGAACGCTTCGAGTACATCCGGATGCGCCTTTTCGATTTCATCCAGCAACACCACCGAATACGGTTTACGCCGCACCGCTTCGGTCAGCACGCCGCCACTGCCATAGCCGACATAGCCGGGCGGGGCGCCTTTGAGTTGGCTGACGGTGTGGGCTTCCTGGTATTCGGACAGGTTGATGCTGATCAGATTGCGTTCGCCGCCGTAGAGTGCGTCGGCCAGCGCATAAGCGGTTTCGGTTTTGCCTACGCCCGTGGGGCCGACCAGCAGGAATACCCCGACCGGTTTCTGTGGGTCGGTGAGGCCGGCGCGATAGGCTTGTAAACGCTGGGCGATGGTGCCCAACGCAACGCTTTGTCCCATAACGCGCAAGCCCATTCGTTGGCCGAGGGTGCGCACAGCGTGGGCTTCATCGGCGAGCATTTTGCCGACCGGGATACCGGTCCATCCGGCAATGACGGCGGCGACGGTTTTGGTGTCAACCTGCTCTGGCACCAGTGGATCATCCTGGCGAATGGCGTCGAGTCCGGCTTCCAGGCGCACCAGTTCGGCGGCCAGATGATCGATGCGGCTGTCGGTGGCTTCGTCCGGTTTGTCGCTGTCGGCACGTTCGCTCAAGGCGAGTAACTCGCGACGGGTTTCCAGCAGTTCGCGCACGGCGACCCGTTCTTCGTTCCAGCGGGTTTCCAATTCGCGAATGGCCTGCACGTTGGCGACGGACTCGCTTTCCAGCAGGGTGATGCGTTCACGGTGATCGAGCCCGGTGGCCTGTTCACGGCGCAGGCGTTCGACTTCGTCCTTGAGGCTGTTTTGCCGGTGGCGCAGGCTTTCCAGCGGTGGCGGTACGTCGTGTTGGCCAAGGGCAACCCGGGCGCACGCGGTGTCGAGCACGCTGATGGCCTTGTCCGGCAACTGGCGCCCGGAGATGTAGCGATGGGACAGTTTCACCGCTTCGTGGATGGCGGCGTCCAGCACTTGCACACCGTGGTGTTGTTCCAGTTTGGCGGCGACGCCACGGAGCATTTCCACGGCGGTGATTTCGTCCGGTTCCTCGACTTGTACCAACTGAAAACGCCGGGCGAGGGCCGGGTCTTTCTCGAAGTATTTTTTGTACTCAAGCCAGGTCGTTGCGGCCAGGGTCCGCAGTTCGCCACGGGCCAGTGCCGGCTTGAGCAGATTGGCGGCGTCGCTGCCGCCTTCCGCGCCGCCAGCGCCAATCAAGGTGTGGGCTTCGTCGATAAACAGGATGATCGGTTTGTCCGCGCTGCGTACTGCATCGATGACCCCTTTGAGGCGTTGTTCGAACTCGCCCTTGACCCCGGCACCGGCCTGCAACAGTCCGAGGTCAAGTACCCGCAGGCTCACTTCCTGCAACGACGGTGGTACGTCCCCGGCGGCGATGCGCAGGGCCAGCCCTTCGACCACGGCGGTCTTGCCCACGCCCGGCGCACCGACCAGGATCGGATTGTTCTGTCGCCGACGTAGCAGGATGTCGATGCACTGACGGATCTCGCCATCGCGGCCGACGATGGGGTCTATGCGTCCGGCATGGGCGTCAGCGGTGAGGTCCTGGGTGTATTGGTCCAGCACTGAATCCTGTTTTGGGGCTGAATGGCCCGCCGCTGAAGGGCGCTTTCCACCGACGTGTTCGCGTGAGCTTTCGGTCCACTCCAGCAGGTTGCTGCGTAGCGCCTCTCGGGGAATCTTCAAGAGTGATGACGCGCTATTGAGCAGCAGACCGCGACGCTCGTCGCGGTCGATCAAGGCCAGTAGCAACAAGCCCGAACGAATGCTGTCCAGCCCCAGTACGCTGGCCTGCACGACTGCATCTTCCAGCAGGCCAATGGTGTGTGAAGACAATGCCGGAGTGCGGGTGCTGCCGGATTTGAACAGTTCCAGGGCCTTGTTGATTTCCGCCGTCAGAGCATCGCGCTCCAGGCCGAAGCGCGGCAGCAGATAAGCAAAGTCACCGCCCTCGATGTCCAGCAGTTCCAGCAGCAGGTGTTCGATTTCGACGTAATGATGACCTCGTTGCAGGCAGCGTTGCGCGGCGCGTTCAAGGGCGCGACGGTTGTCCGGGTTGAGGCGTCCGATCAGGCTGGCCAGTTCCATGTTCAGGTGATCTCCAGCTGTCGAAGACGGGTTTCGATGCGTTGCACGGCAAGGCTGGTTTGTCGTTGTAAACCGCCATTCCAGCCAAGCTGCGGCGGTGCGTCGCGACCCAGTTTTATCGGGCCGGCACCACGCACCAGCAACACCAGCGTGCAATCCAGGTCAGGGCCGAAATACAGGGCGCTGAGGCTGGCCAGCGCCGGGTGTGATTCGCCGTCAGGCAAAAACCTCGCCGCCTGGGACGAGGACAAGGGACCCAGGGTCAGTCTGACGCCTGCGTGTTCATCCCAGACCCGAGTGCCGGCCACGGCTGTTCGGCCCAGTTGCAGGTTGCGGCCGCCCGGGATCATGCGGCTGCGACTGGCGGGCGGAATCTCGCGCCATGCACCTTCATAAGCACTCAGCTGCACAGGCAGTTCGAACTGCTCGCGTACGATCGCCGCGAAACCGGCCAGGGAGCGACGGCCGTCAGCAAACAGCGCGCTACACGCCAGCACGGCGGAATCGGGTATGGCCTGACGTTCCTGCAAGGCTTTGGGCAACAGCCCGGTCAGCGCTCTTAATTGCGCCTGTACCGGCGACGCGGCGGGCACGTTGAATCCCACGGCGATCCGGTGTTTGCGCATCACTTTGTACAGCAGGCTCAGCAGCCGATGCTGGAACAGGTCGAGGAACTCAGCCGGTGCGAAGTCTTTGGCCCGAGCGCGTTGCTGCAACCATTCCTGATAGGCGTAAGGTAACGGGCCGTCAGGGCCTCCGAGGCCGAACACTGGCGTGCTGAGGATCGGTTGCTGGTTGGGTTCCTGGGTCAGGCTTTCGATTTCGCTGGCAGAGAATAGTGGCGTCAGCGGCCCGCGCAAGCGCAGGGCTTCCGCTTGAGGGGCGGTGCCACTGCCGAGGGATTCGGCCTGGGGGTGTTCGCGCTCCAGCAGCAATAACGCCTGCAATAATTCGAACGCTTGGGGGTCACGTCGCAGCCGTTGGCTCAGGCTCAGAGGGACAACGGCATGCCGGCTTGGGGTTGCCATGTCTTGACCTCCTTGTTTGATTGAACCAGCACCGTGCGCACGAAGCGGTTGGCCGTGGCATAGAGTGAAAAGAATTGCGCCAGTACCGCTGAAAACAACACCGCGCTGCTGCCAACAAAATGTTGTGGATCGAGTTGCAGTTGAACCTCCAGCCCATTGCGCCAGCCGCGCCAGGCGTCTTCGCCGACATGACCAATCACCCGTTCGCAACTCAAACTCAATAAGCCTTCGATTTGCCGCCAGGCGCTGGCCTCGTCACGCAGGTTGTGCAACTGCAGGATCTCCTTGAGCGCATCCAGTGCCTGCGGCCCTTCGACCAATGAAAGATGATTGAGGGTCAGTTGCGACACCAGCCGCCAGCGCGATTCGCCGTCCAGGCGCGGCAAGCTCTGCGGGTTGGGCGGATTGCGCAGGCGCGCCCAGGCCACCGGCCCCGGACGCTCGAAACCCAGCGGCGTACCGGCTGGAAGGCTTTGGGCCAAGTGTCGATTGGTGCAGAGCAGTTCGGCGGTGAGGCTGTATTCGATGACCTGCGACAGAGGATCGAGTCGCGTGTCCACCAAACTCACCAGTAAATCGGTGCCGAGGCGATTGGGAGTCATGCTGCTGACTCGTCGCGCATGCCAGTAGCATTGCTTATCGGCGCCGCTGTGCTGACTGCCGTAATAGGCTGGTACTCGTTGCACGCCTTGGCTGGAACTGGCACGCATCGCCCGGATGCTATGGATCTCGACGCTGTTTTCGCGGTGGCTGTCGGCGACCAGGCGGTATTCGCTGCGGGTGCCGTCCGGGCGCAGAGGCTCCGAGGTGCGTGGGAACAGGTTGATCACCGGCGTGCAGCCCAGCGCAATGTCGCTGGCCTGAAGGTGTAAACGGCTGCTGGGCGCGCGATCGAAGACGATGTACAGATAAAGCGACTGGCTATCGCTGGTGGCGCCTGCCAGTGGAAGGTCGAAGAAGTTGAATTTGTCCGGGAAGGCAAAGTACTCGGCGAGCAAACGCATGCCCGGGTGCACACCGTCCTCGTCCGGCAGCAGCACTTCATCGTTGGCAAACCCGACGATTTGCGGCAACCCTGTCAGCGCTTTGGGTACGCTGCCGACCGGGCCGGCCAGTACCTTCACGGCATGGGCACCGAGCAGGTCATACAGGCAGGCGTTGATCATCGGCGAAGCGGTCAAATGCACGCGCAATTGTTCGATGCCCAGCGCCGACCATTGGCTTTCACCGAGGCAGCGCAAACTCAGGCGCAGCGCTGAGCGCGCTTGAACAACGCCGGTCAGGGCCTGTGCTTCTTCGCTACCCAGCAGCAGCGCCTCGTTGATTTCCACGGGCCACAGTCGAACCGCAGCGCTGGTGCGAAAGTGAATGCTTTCGCCTTTGCTCGTGGTGACGAACAACGGTGTGTCCCGGGGCAGCGGGTAGCCGCCGGCCAGGTTGCCTTTGCTCGGGTCCGGTTCGAACTGCACGATGGCGCAGGAAGGAAGCGGACGCATGGCCAACGGGTAAAGCTGTTCGAGCAACGCATCGCTGAATTCAGCATAGTCATCATCGAGACGGCGTTGCAGGCGCGCGGCCAACAGCGCAAAACCTTCCAGCAGCCGCTCGACGTGCGGGTCCGGGCACTCATCGGGTGACAGTTCCAGGCGCCTGGCAACCTTGGGGTAGCGCTCGGCAAAAATACTCCCGGCGTGGCGTAACCAGGTCAGTTCCCGTTGGTAGTAGTCGAGCAGTTGCGGGTCAATCGAGTCGCTCATGACGTACCTCAAGGCCATCGCTGGCCCGCTCGATGACAAATGCCACGGGCCAGTGCTGCCGGCCGCTGCGTAGCTTCCCGATCAGCCTGATGCTCAGTTGCTGCGGATGGCCGGGCACCGGGTCAACCTGAACCTCACCCAGTTTCAGGCGCGGTTCGAAATGGTTGATCGCCTCGCGCACGTCCCGCGTCAATTGACGACGGTCATCGCTGCGCTGCTGTTGCAGGGCGGTCCAGTCAGCGATGCCGTAGTCGAGAATGCTCGGCGGGGAGGTGAGTGCCTGTGGCCTGCGTCGGGTATTGAACAGGCGCAGCAGTTCCGTGCGGACCGAGTCGAGCAGGCCCTGAAGGTCGAACTCCAACACCGTGTCGACCTCACTTGAGGCGAGTCGCTCGAACAACGGTGGGTGCATGCCGGTGCCTGCCATGTCCGACGCGTCCGCTTACTTGCTGGCGAGCTTGTTGGCGGCCATGTCCCAGGTCGTGGCGGCCGTACCTTCCTTGGTGCCATCGTCTTTTTGTGCCGTGAGCTCCCATTTGATTTTGGTGAAATTCAGAGACACGGTTTCCACCGGTTTGCCCCCCGTGCCACCGCTGACGCTGACGTTGGACAGCACCACGTTGGTCAGGGTGTAGGTGATGAACGGCATCAGTTTGCCATCGCCTTCAGCAGCGTTGCGCCCGACGATGAGCTTGGCTTCCGGGATTGGTTTGCCCGCGCAGCAATATTCGTTGAGGGAAGGTGTGGAGCTGTCGACAAATTTGGTCACCGTGAACTCACCAATGTGCGGCTTGCCGGAGGTCCGCTCCGAGTTGCTGACATCGTTTGTCACCTGCATGGCCACGTTGTGGCTGTAGGACATGACTTCGATCTTGTCCGTATAGCCCTCGAGCAGACAGTCACCTTTGATGTCGCCGCCGAGGTCGAGAATAATTGCATCCATCGCATGAACTCCTGAAGGTTATCGCGCTAGATAAACGGGGAAGTCCCGCCGGGTTGGCCGGCGGGAGTGTGGCGGGTCAGGCGGCTGCCGGAGGCGGCAGGGAGGCGACCAGACGGATAGACGCAGTCAGCTCTTCGAGCTGGAAGTGCGGTCGCAGGAACACCGTGGCCTTATAGGCGCCCGGCTTGCCGGCCACCTCGGTCACATCCACCCGGGCTTCACGCAACGGGTATTGCGCCTTGATCTCTTGCGACGCGTTGTCGTTGATCAGCACGTAGTCGGCGATCCAGTTGTTGAGGTAGGTCTGCACATTGTCGCGGGTCATGAAACTGCCGACCTTGTCGCGCATGATTACCTTCAGGTAGTGCGCGAAGCGCGAGGCGGCAAGCACGTACGGCAACATCGCCGAAATCCGCGCATTGGCATTGGCCTCGTTGGTGTTGTAAAGCTTGGACTTGTTGGTGGTCTGGCCGCCAAAGAACACCGCCACGTCACTATTTTTCTTGTGACACAGGGCGATGAAACCGAGGTCGTTGAGCTCTTTTTCCCGGCGGTCGGTGATGGCCACTTCGGTCGGGCACTTGAGCGACAGGTCGCCCGAAGTCGTGCGGAAGGTATGAGCCGGCAAACCTTCAACCGCGCCTCCGCCTTCCGCCCCCCGAATCGCCGCGCACCAACCATATTTGGCAAAGGCCTCAGTGATGCGCTGTGACAAGGCCCATGCGGCGTTGCCCCACAGGTATTTACTGTGGTCAGTGCCGTTGACGTCCTCAACGTAATTGATGCCTTCCACCGGCGAAGTGTCCGGGCCATAAGGCAGGCGCAGCAGGAAATGCGGGAGCACCAGCGACACGTAGCGCGAATCTTCGCTTTCGCGGAAGGAGCGCCACTTGATCAGTTCCTGGCTCTCGAAGACCTTGGACAGGTCACGCGGCACGGCGAGTTCAGTGAAGCTGCTCATGTCGAACAAGCGTGGGCTGGCGGCGGCAATAAACGGCGCGTGAGCGGCGGCGGCGACATTCGACAGTTTCTCCAGCAACCCGATGTCCTGTGGGTGCCGGCCAAAGGTGTAGTCACCCACCAGCAAACTGAACGGGTGCCCACCAAAGGTGCCGTATTCTTCTTCGTAAATCTTCTTGAACAGCGCGCTCTGGTCAAACTCGACGGCTTTTTCCAGGTCGTTTTGCAGCTCCTTCTGCGTGACGTTAAGCAGGCGCAGTTTCAGCCGGGAACTGGTTTCGGTGTTTTGCACCAGCAGGTGCAAGCCACGCCAGGAGGCCTCGAGTTTTTGTAATTCGGGATGGTGCAAGACTTCATTGAGTTGCGCACTGATCAGCTCATCGATCTGGCTGATGCGGTCGTTGATCATCGCCACGGTGTCCTTGTCGATGGACATGCCTTCGTCGAGGACCTGGGTGGCGAACTCCGCGAGCATGTCGCGGGCATAGTCTTGCTGGCTGTCGTCATGGGCCATGCGGCCTTCGGCGATGATGCGGTCGAGCAAGGACAGGCTTTCTGTGGCGCTTTCACTGGTTGTGGCGCTGGCTGAAGCGGGCATGGCGACGTCTCCCTGAGTGAATGAGTGATCAGGCCTGCGGTTGATCAGGTGAGTCGGTCGGTGCTTCGCTCACGCCTGCGGCGGGGGCGGCGGCGGTTTCCGGACGGGCAGACTTGATCTCGTGCAGACCTTCGGTGTTGGCGATGACGTCGCGCAGCAGTTTGTCCAGGTCATCGTTGCCGTCGAGTTTGGTCAGCAGGTCGCGCAACCGCTGACGGGCTTCGAACAAGCGCCGCAAGGGGGTCACTTGCTCGACCACTTTGACCGGGTCGAAGTCGTCGATGTGTTTGAAGTTGAGTTCGATGTTGAGCTTGCTGTTGTCACCACTGAGCGTGTTGGTGACCTGCAAGGTGGCGCGGGGGGCGATCGAGGCAAGCACTTCGTTGAAATTGTCGCGATCGATCTCGGTAAAGCGCCGCTCGTTCAACTTGGGAAGTGGCTCGAGAGGTTTGCCGGAAAGGTCGGCGAGAATGCCGACGACCAACGGCAATTCTTTTTTCTCGATGGCGTTGCCGATTTCGACGTCGTAAGTGATTTGCACCCGGGGCGGGCGGACCCTGTCTAGCTTGTGTTGAGTGCTTTCTGCCATGTTGGCTGACTCCGATGCATGAATGGGCGCAATGCATCGGGAGGCCCGCTCATCGCTTTCCCTTGCTGGGCC
>Ga0065714_10003023_pt1 | contig 15438 bp, 13 predicted proteins | sample MisRhiReplicate2_FD_59101 | JGI IMG/M metagenome (GOLD analysis project Ga0065714, IMG submission 59101) | Miscanthus rhizosphere microbial communities from Kellogg Biological Station, MSU, sample Rhizosphere Soil Replicate 2: eDNA_1 v2... | ecosystem: Host-associated > Plants > Roots >...
AAAGAAGCCTCTCGGGCGTAGGGTCCGTGGCTCGCGGCTTTTTGATTCTATCTAAAGCCGCCGCTCGCACTGTGCGAGAAAGGCGGCTCCACCTGCAAACTGCCGATCAGGATCGCTGGCTTGCGCACACCCAGTCGGCGGCACGTTCGGCGATCATGATTGAAGCGGCGTTGGTGTTGCCGCCAATCAGCGTCGGCATGATCGAGGCATCCACCACGCGTAGCCCCTCGATCCCATGCACACGCAATTGGCTGTCCACCACGGCATGCTCGTCACTTCCCATTTTGCAGGTGCCGACCGGGTGATAAATGGTGTCGGTGCGTTGGCGTAGCAACTCGATCAACTGTTCGTCACCGTAGATTCCTTCGCTGTACATGTCCTTCAGACCGTAACGTGCCATCGGAGCTTGCTGGATAATCTCCCGGGTCATCCGGTATCCGGTGAGCAGAGTCTCTACATCGTCGTCATGCCCCAGAATGTTGGGGTCGATACGCGGTGGGGCGCTCGGGTCATTTGATAGAAGGCCGACGCTGCCAACGCTCTTGGGGCGCAACACACAGACGTGGCTACTGAAACCATGACCCCAGTGAAGTTTGCGGTTGTGGTCGTCAATCATCGCGATCACCGAGTGCAACTGGATATCCGGGCGAGAAAGGCTGGCATCGGTTTTCAGGAACGCGCCGCCTTCGGCAAAGTTACTCACGAAAGGGCCGCGTTGATGCCGGACATAGTTGATCAACGCCTTGCCCATCTTCAGGCTGCCGCGCAGGGAGACGCCCATCAAGGATGTGTCGTGGCTCTTGTAGCTGAGCACGACATCCGGATGGTCGCGCAGGTTCTGCCCAACGCCGGGAAGTTCGTGCTGCACCGGTATGCCCTGCGGCTTGAGTTCCGCTTGCGGGCCGATCCCCGAGAGCATCAACAAGTGCGGGCTGCCAAAGCATCCGGCACTGAGCAGCACTTCCTGGCGGGCCTTTATCGTCTGGCGGTTGCCCTTGATTCGCAATTCCACACCGACGGCTTTCTTGCCTTCCAGCACGATGCGCTCGGCGGCGATCGAGGTCAGCACGGTGAGATTTTTGCGGGTATGTCGAATCGGTTTGAGGAAAGCGGTGGCGGTGCTCCAGCGCCGGCCATCGCGGATAGTCACGTCATACTGACCGATTCCTTCCTGGTCGATGCCGTTGAAGTCGAGGTTATGGCGGTGTCCGGCCATCTGGCCTGCCTCGATAAAGGCTTGGGTAGCCGGATGAATCGGGTTCTTGCCGACATAAAGTTCGCCATCCGCGCCGTGATAGGCGCAAGTCCCGCGGTGGTTCATTTCACTTTTGCGAAAGTACGGCAGTACGTCGGCGAATGACCATCCCGGATTACCCAGGGCCTGCCAGTCGTCAAAGTCACTGCGATGACCACGGATATAAACCATGCCGTTGATTGAACTGCTGCCACCCAACACCTTGCCGCGCGGTTGATAGCCGCGACGTCCGTTCAGGCCACGTTGCGGTACTGTTTGGAACGCCCAATTGACATGTCGGCTCGGCAGGATCGCAGCGACGCCCACGGGTGCATGGATCAGTGGCGAGCGGTCTTCCGGACCGGCTTCCAGCAAACAGACCGTGACGTTCGGATTTGAACTCAGGCGGTTAGCCAGGACGCAGCCGGCTGAGCCGGCGCCGATGATTACGTAGTCGAATTCCATCACAGCATGATCCCGATTAGCGAACAGGGGCCGCGTCACAAGGAAGCAGCAGTGGATACCTGGGATGGATTGTTGGCTGAAACCTATAGAAAATTATTGACCTCTCATGACATTTATTTGATCTTTGATGACATGACTTCTTTGATCAGAACCACATCGTTTATCGGATTCCGTGAAGTGACGAGCCAGCTGGGCGGGCAAACTGACCTGATGCTTGAACGCTTCCGCATCAATCCGCACTTGCTCAAAGACGAGGACGCACGCGTGCCGTTGCGATCGTTGGTAGGGCTGCTGGAGTTTGCCGCGCGAGAGTTGGAGTGCCCCGATTTTGGTCTGCGCATGGCCGAATATCAGGACTTGCATGTACTCGGACCCATTGCGGTGATCGCTCGAACGTGTGCAACGGCGGGGGAGGCGTTGGCGCAAGTCATCCGTTTTATCGGTTACCACAGTCCCGGCATCCAGCTTGATCTCGACCTGAGTGAAGCCCGGGCTCCGCGTTTAGTGATCGATATCCGACTGTCTGGACCGAGCCCACGACGGCAAATGGTGGAGCTGGCGATGGGGGTGGCGCATAACGGAATGAAGTTGCTCTATGGCGACAACTTCGTTGCCCAGTCCGTTCTGTTTTCCAGTCATTTCTCATCGGTGCAGGCTTACCGACGCTATTTCAAAACGACGGTGTACACGGGTCAATCCTGCAACGCGCTGGTGCTGCGCGATGAACAACTGAGTCAGCCACTCGAGCAACATGCCCCCTACTTGCATCACGCACTGGAGCAGTATTTCAACCAGTTCGACTTGCAAGCGACATCGAGTGTCGTCAATCAAGTTGAACGCTTGGTCTTGCGCATGATGCCGATACAACGTTGCCGTCTGCCATTGATTGCCGAGCAGCTCGGTATGCACGTGCGCATGTTGCAACGACGCTTGGCCGAGGAGGGGCGCAGTTTTGATGAAGTGGTCGAGGCCCTTCGCCGTGAACGTGCCGACCACTATCTGGCCGAAAGGCACATGCCGATGTCCCAAGTTGCCGGTCTTCTGGGCTATAGCGAACAGAGCGTGTTCAATCGCGCTTGCCGGCGCTGGTTTTCCATGTCACCGGGAGCCCGGCGCCGTCAGTTGCTTGGAGGTGGCGACCCCTGATGAGGTCGCTCGACCGGGTAAATCATTTAGTGGCTTGCGCGACATTCCCGCAGAAAATATTGGCGTTGCCATCCTCGGGTGAGGTTCGCAGAAGAACGGAGTAGTTGCCCGCAAGCAGGTCTTGCATTTTGATCGGCGCGCTTCGGTAAAAGGTCCACCCACCGGTCCCCGCATTGGGTTCCGTATTGACCTTGTCGTTCAGTGCGAAGGCGACGGGGCCGGGTTGCTGGCAGCTGCCTTTATTGATGAACGTGAAGATGCGCGGGGGCATGATGGTCCCGGTTGGAACACCTGTGATGTAGAAGTCGAAATTGGTTTTATCGCCCACGCTGGTCAATGTCGTCGTCGCAATCTTTCCAGGATTGGCGTGGGTCGCTGCCAGAGGAAGATTCATAGAGTGGTTTGATGAACTGGTGCAACCGACGAGACTTGCGGTGACCAAAAGCGCTGCCAGAGGACTGTAGAATTTCATTGCCAATCTCCAGTAATGGAAGAAGTGCATGGGGGGCCTATTGGGTATAGCTCATAAATACGGTGTCGCATTCTTGAGCCTCTTCTTTTATAGCCCCCCGGAAAAATCCCTGGATCCCCCGGTTTATCAGTCAGACACCGTTAACCCGCAGGCTTACGCGCTTGAGCACCTGTAGGTAGGTTGGGGGGGGCGGTACGATGCCGCGCTGTCGCAAAAGTGCATGCAATTTTGGCAGACGAAAATACGGTACCGAGGCCATCAGATGATGCTCAACGTGAAAGTTGACCCGAATAGGTGCCACGCAGGCGCGAGCGATCAAGCCGGCGTGTGTGGTCCGGGTATTGCGAAGAACGTCCGGGCTTGACTCCAGGCAGGCATGTTCCGCCATCGAGCGAATGCGGATGAACAGCGGGAACGGAGTGATATAGGCCAGCACCCAAACGCCGTATAGCCAGGCATTTCCACTGATCCACAACACGGCAAAGAGCAGGGCGTTGGTGAGGAGCATGCCGCTGGCGTTTCTGAAGAAGGTCCGCGGGTAGTCCCACCAGCGGCGACCCTCCTGCGGCAGGCGCCGAATATCGCTGGTCAGCGACCATTGCAGTATGCCCGCATCCATCAGCAAGCGTCCCGCCAGGAACTTGAGGCCGGTCACGCCTGAAAGATCACGCAGGCACTTGCGCATCAACGAGCGACGAGTCGTAGGCAACCCCGCCACCAGACACAGATCGGGATCGTCGAGAGTGGAGGTTTTTGCGTGATGGGTCAGATGATAGGGACGGTACTTGCGCAGCTCATTCCAGATCGGTCTGGCGCACAACCAATCCACCAGCACGTCATTGCACCATTTGCTCTTGAACAACGTGCCGTGGGCGGCGTCGTGCTGCAAAATCCCGAAGCACAACTGGCGTCCGGCAATAATCACGACACCCAGGATCAGGGCGAGACTGAATCCCCACCAGGGCAAAAAGTCGCGAGCCAAAGCCAGACCGAAAAAGGTCAAGGCCAGCACCCCCCAGGTAGATCCCACCGCCCAGGCGCCCCACAAATCCGAGCGTTCGCTGAAGGATTTGATTTCGTCGCGGCTGAGAATATCGCTGATTTTAGTTTTGTTATGCATGTCTATCCTCGACATCAAAGGCCTGTAGCCGGCCTGGGTGATGAGTCAGTTGGGGCTTGAGGGCTGTTGGAAAAAGGTCCGCCAGATCTGGTGACCGTGGTCCACAAAACGTTGGGTACAGGCAAGGAATTCGGTGCGCAGCGCCACATCGACCAAGGGGTGTGGCAGCAGGGGATCGAAAACGATCTGGCGAATGGCATCGCGGCCGAGGGTGAAAGATTCGCGTGCGGCTGCCTCCAATTTCAGTTGCCCGGCGCGCAGGGTCCAGCTGTCCAGTTGCTCGCAGTGGCGGCGATAGCTGTCGTTAAGCAACTCGCCATTCCACAGGCTTTGTATTCGCTGTGCTTGCGCGTCTTCGAAGCCCGTGGCCTGGAAAACCAGAGCGGCCGGCTCCAGGCCGAGCTCGATCAAACGTTGCCGCAAGGATTCGACATCCGGCTCGACATTGTTCGGGCGCACGTACAGATCCTTGTCCAGTTCCGCGAAGCCCAGCATGTGCAGCGCACGTTCACGCTGGCGCAAGACGTTGCGGTCACTGCGCCCCAAGGCGTTGCACGCAACCATCAGATAACTACCGTCCCATGGGCGCAGATGCTGCTCCACGCTACGCCACCCAAACAGCTGCGCCGAGATGTCCTTGGCTTGCGGTCCCAACTGATAACTGCCGCGTCCCGCACCTTCAAGTAAGGCTTCGATCGTGAGGCGCGCCAGCGTGACCCGAACGTTGTTTTCACTGATTCCGAAAAGCTCACACGCGACGATGGCTTCCTTCACCTGCAAGGGAACACCGTTTTTAGCGACCAGCAGTTCGAGCACCAGGCTTTTTGCGCAAGGTTTCATTATCTTCCCAAGTCGTTACGCTTTCGGCTGGAAATTAGCGTGCTTGGAAATATTACGCAATAGGTAATTAAAAAACTAAATCTGTAATTATCAAGGTTGATGCGTAAATGTGAGGGCTGACAGGGTGCTGCTAAATCACTCCATCCTCATCGCGGCGAGAAGGCTTTCGCGCTGACAGATTTCCTCTTCCACGGCTCTCACTTCCTTCATGTACACCTCTACCGCAGGTGGCAGTGAGCGCTCTTTGAGGTAGATGAAGCCATAACGGGTGCGCAGTGCGAGGTCATGGATGGGTAACGGTACGAGTTCACCAGCCAGGATTTCCTGCTCAAACGTCGATAAATTCCCCATGGCCAGCGCATTACTGGACTCGACGAACTTGACGATTTGCATCGGCACGTCTATTTCGATCGCCGGTACAAAATCCCCCGTCAGCGCATCATAAGCGCCAGCACAACCCAACGTTGCCGGGAGCAAATGGTTGGCCAGCCGCAGTGGGAGGCGCGACGCCACCCACGGATAGTCGAGTGTTTGCGCCAACGTCAGTGAACGACGTTTTGACAGCAGCGGATGACCGGGGCGGCAAAACAGGCGCCCTACATGTTCACCCACCAGCTCACAGGTGAACTCCTCCCTGCCGAGTAACGTGCTGATTTCGGCAATCCCCAGATCCACTACCCCTGTGGCGACCTGATGGGCGACCTCACGCCATCCGGCGACATGGGCAGTGACCTTGATGTGCGGATAGCGGGCGTGCATTCGCGCGATGCTGGCGTAGCCGCTGGTGACGCTTGGATAGGGACCCAACGCCACCTTCAGTGCGCCGATATCGCCTCCTGCCAGCAAGGCGATGTCACGCCGCAGGTCTTCCTCGGCCATCAACAAGCGCTGGCTTTTCTCGCGAAGCAGCTGTCCAAACGCTGTCAACACGACGCCTTCCGTGCGTCGGTCAAACAGCGTAACCCCGAGTTCGCTCTCCAGCGCCTGGATGCTTTTGCTCAATGCCGGCTGGGAAACCCCCAGCGCTTTTGCTGCCCGACCGAAGTGTGCGTGTTCAATCAATGCCAAGAACTGACGTAGGCGGCGAGGCGTCATGTCATAACCTTTATGTTATCGAAAAGCATCAAAATGGAATTTTTCGTAATCAAATGAATATGCTATTCATGGCCGTACCGGGTCAAGCTGGCGACGCACATACACAGGCAAACCGTGCGCAAACAACGGCATTGACGCTCATTTGCACCCCTTTTTTGCGCAGGAACCATTACATGCATAACAAGACCCTTCATCTGGCACTGGCAATCACGCTTGGCAGTGGCGTCAGCCCTGCGNTTTTTGCTGCAGATGCAAANGGCGCANGNTCAGATTCNGCCTCAACACAAAATGCGCACTTCGATAGCAAGGGCAAAGCGCCGTCGACTTACACAATCGAACTGCAAAATGGTGTGCGCAAGGCACTTCCATTCGCGGACAAGCGCGACTTTGAAGAAGCGAAAAAAGGCTTCATCGCTGCACCGACCTACGACAAGATCATGGCTGATGCCGGGAACGTCGCCTGGAACATGGGCAGTTATAACTTCCTGACTGAAGGCAAGGACTTCGACAGCATCAATCCGTCCCTGCAACGCCAGGCAGTCCTCAACATGGCCTTCGGTCTGTATGAGGTGGTTCCGGACAAGATTTACCAGGTTCGCGGGTTTGACTTGGCCAACATCACCTTCATCAAGGGCGATACGGGCTGGATTGTGTTCGACACCCTGATGTCGAAGGAAACCGCCAAGGCAGCCCTGGACTTCATCAATGAAAAAGTCGGCAAGCGTCCGGTTGTCGCGGTTGTGATTTCTCACTCCCATGCCGACCATTTCGGTGGTATCCGTGGAGTGGTCGATGAAGCCGATGTGCGTAGCGGCAAGATCCCGGTGATCGCACCCGAAGGTTTCATGGAGCATGCCGTGGCGGAAAACGTCTACGCCGGCAATGCCATGAACCGGCGCGCGTTCTTCCAATATGGTGTGATGTTGCCGCACAGCCCCTACGGCCATGTCGACATGGCCATTGGGAAAAATGCCTCCATTGGCAGCATGGGGCTGATCGAGCCCAATCGCTACATCTCGAAAGATTTCGAAACCATGACCATCGACGGTGTGGAAATGGAGTTTCAAAGTACGCCCGGTACCGAAGCACCCGCGGAGATGAACACCTGGTTCCCGCAATTCAAGGCCTTCTGGGCCGCCGAAAACATTACCGGCACGATCCATAACATTTACACCCTGCGCGGTGCTCTGGTCCGTGATCCGCTGGTTTGGTCGAAGAACATCAACAATGCCCTGTATCGTTATGGGCAACAGGCCGATGTCATGTTCGCCTCCCACAGCTGGCCACGCTGGGGCAATGACCGGATTCAGGACGTCATGCGCGCGCAACGCGATGCCTATGCCAACCTGAACAATGCGGTCCTGCACGCCGCCAATCAGGGCGTCACCATCAACGAGATTCAAAACGTCTACAAGTTACCCGAGAGCCTGAAAAACAACTGGGCGACTCATAGCTACCACGGCTCGGAAGAGCACAATAGCCGCGCCGTGATCAACCGCTACCTGGGCTACTGGGATGCCAACCCGGCGACACTGATGCCGCTGTCTCCGAAAGATTCGGCACCGCTGTATGTAGAAATGATGGGTGGCGCCGACAAGATCATGACCAAGGGGAAATCCCTGTTCGATCAGGGTAAGTACCGCGAAGCCTATGAAATCCTCAATAAACTGGTGTACGCCGAACCCCAAAACAGCAAGGCCAAGGACCTGCTGGCGGATGTTTATGAGCAAGTCGGCTACCAGAAAGAAAGTGCCGGAGTACGCAACAGCTTCCTCGCTGCGGCGTATGAACTGCGCCATGGCATGCCCAAAGGGGTGCCGCCGAAATCCACCGGGCCTGACATGATCCGCGCCATGAGCACCGAGTTGTGGCTTGAATACCTCGGCATCGCCCTGGACGGCAGCAAAGTCGCGGATCAACACTTCGTCTTGAACCTCAAGACTCCGGACAATGGTGAGCAGTTTGTGGTTGAGTTGAGCAATTCGACGCTGACCAATATCAAAGGGCAGCAGGCGAAAAATCCCGACCTCACCATCACCGTTAACCGCTCTGATCTTGAAGGCGTAATGGCGAGGAAAACCGGCTTCGATCAACTCGTGCAGGCTGGCAAAGCCACATTCGAAGGCAACCCTAAACCCTTCGCACAGTTGATGACCGCCATCACCCCGTTTACCCCCGCGTTTGAGCTGATACCTGGCACCAATCAGTAATCCATCGCCTGCAATACGGTGAAGTAACCTTGCGCACGTGGAGACCTGTCGTGCGCAAGGTGCACAAAATCCGGGATCAGGTTTTCAGGGTTGCTGTCCGAGACGAGAGAGTGTCTCGCGCATTGGTTCGACTGATACCCCGATCCACCCATCGAGCGGTCTGTTCATTTCTTGAATAAGCAGGATCGCCGCGGAGGCCGAAAGCGCACACGTAAAAAACGCGACAACGACCGTCCCGTTTTTGGGGGCGAACACGCCGAACGCGCCGAAGATGACGGATAGCCATGCGACGAGAATGATCAGAAACGTAACGGGAATCGAGCCTTGGGCTTGTAGCAGTGTTAACCAGCGTGCAGCCAGCACTTCATCGGCAATCTGTTGCGCATGAGCCTTGAGCGCTCGCTGAGAATCGTTGCCAGGCTTCAAATCATCAATCTGTTGCCTGATGGCGTCCGAATGGCTGATGGCCTGCGGGTTGTCGAGTTGCGAGATCGTTGCACTGTCGTGTGATGCAATAAGCTCGATCACGGCAGCATAGTTGCGCTTGAACTGCGCACGGATGTCCTGGGTTTCGGGTCCGTACCTCGCCAGCGCCCGGTCGAATTGAAAAACTTTGGCCGCGTTGACAGTGAGTTCAGTGTTGGTCGTTTGGAACGTCAGTCTGGCGGACGTGATCAACAACCCAAGGACCATGGCAGCCATTGTCGCTATCAGTCCGGTCGCCAGTTTTACAACGGCAATGGACTCATCGCTCAGGTGGTGTGCTGGCAATAACGTCCGTATGTAAAGACCCAACAGTGCGCTGCTGAATACACATGCAAAAGCAATCAGCGCGATGAGAAAAGGGCTCAATTCAAATCTCCAGTCATGGCACCGCAACCGCACGGATGAAATCAGTTGTTTACTGTATCTGCACGATGCCTGGTGGTGACCAGGTACCGGAACCCGCTGGAAGTATGGAAGGCGCGTGCGTCTTCGGCCAGTAGAGACGCATGACGAGGTAAATGGCGTCGTCGGGGGCTGGCAACCAGTTTGCTGCATTCTCTTTGCAGGGAGGTTCGTTCTGGATATAGAGAGTAAGCGAGCCATCCGCATTCTTGTTAAGGCCGGACAACATTGGTGAATTGATGAGGTAGCGGTTGATCGGGTTTTTGATCAATAGCTGACGCTTGCTGTCGTACATTGTGACTGACCAGAATGCATTTGCTGGAGGGAGCTGTCCGGCTGCAAAGGTGAGTGTGTAACGGTGACTGCCATAAAGTAAATTACCGTTCGCATCGTTGTGAGCGAGGGGATACACGGCTTCGACAGCATCATTGCCATAAATGCCAGCCTTCGCAGCGGCGGCGCGCTTTAACCAATTATTGTTATAAAAGGCTTCGTCTCCGAAGAGGGAGCCGACTGTCCACCCATTGATTCGCTTCATTCCTTGCGACAGATACCTTGAAATTTTCTCGTCACCGTCCTTCATGGCGAGCGAAATGGCTGCTTTGTGCTCCATAGGAAGATCTTTGAACTCAACGGTCTTTTCCGGCCCGATACCGATGGTGGCGAGTCTGGCGCGAAGTTCTTTATCCGCTGGGGTTTCTGGTACGAATTGAAGTGCGGCTTCCAGATACGGGTAAAAGTTGTCGTTGATGCCTGCGGTTGTGGCCGGAGGGAAATCAGTGTCAGGTGCGGCGGCCGGGGCAGGTTGTTTGAGGAATGCCGAGAGTGGCTGCACCTTGTACCCGGCTTGAACCTTCACTACGTTTGGCATGTCCTCCGGACCGAAGAGTTGGGTGCGAAAAATAGTGAGCGCGAAGGGGGTGGTCGAGTGAAAGACGTTTTCGATTCCGGCAGGTATCGAACCTTTCCAGTCAGGGCCAACGACCAAGTAAGCGCCTGGCTCCGTGCCAGTGGCGCGACTGCCTATGTAGCCGAAGTTATAAGTGTTGCCATCGATGAACTGCACCGAGTAATAACGTTTGATTTCGACGGCGGGCACGGAAATGACCATGGGTTGCGCACGCAGATCCAGCCAGACCATGGAGTAGGGCGTATCACTGTTGGGCGTGGCGAAGGCGGTGTCCTCATAGGTAAAGACGCGCGTTTCATTGAATAGCTGATTGAACGGGGCTTTATATTGTCCGGAGTTCTTGTTCAGCACGAACTCGTTCATGACGGCATAGTTCATCACCAGGGGCAGGCCGTAGAGGTAGGCTTCTTCCGCGATGGCTTTGGTCTCGGGAATGCTGGGGACAGTAGGGCCAGCCTTGCCTGCACAGCCAGTCAGCAGGATCACTGAAATGACCATGTAAAGCGCGCCGACGAACAGCATGCGTGGTTGTGATTTCCTGTGTCTTTCTCTGTTAAGCATACGATCACCGTCGACCAACCTTTGACTGCGGATCAGACTGCTCCTCTGGATACACCCATCTGCGATGAGAGCGTAGTCCAGTTTGACCTCCTCAAAGGACATGAATGGCTGTGTCTAATGTCGATGCCATTTCGGCAGATGGCGGTGGCCTTTACCTCGTGACCAGTCATCAGTCATGAGTTGAATCGACGTAGATGCCCGTTGTATCTGCTCTCGAATAATGTTAAGTAGCTGTTTTAGAACAAAATTATTTTCTATGGGGGCTTCCCGGACGGCGTGAAAGTTGGTAAATTTCCGCCCACACGCAGCAACAGCTACAGGGGCGTCGCCAAGCGGTAAGGCAGCAGGTTTTGATCCTGCCATGCGTTGGTTCAAATCCAGCCGCCCCTGCCATATTCTGTATAAAAAAACGCCAGCACCCAACCGGTCTGGCGTTTTTTTATGCCCGTCACTTGCTCTCCAGGCGATACGCCTCAGCGTTCGACCGACTTCGCGCCCTGAACTTGTTGATCCGCATGGTAAGACGAGCGCACCAACGGGCCGGACGCGACGTTCTTGAATCCCATGCGCAGGCCTTCCTCGGCAAACCAGGAAAACACGTCCGGGTGCACGAAACGCTGGACCGGCAAGTGGCTGCGCGACGGTTGCAGGTACTGGCCGAGCGTGAGCATGTCGACGTCGTGCTCACGCATTCGCTGCATGACCTCGATCACTTCCTCGTCGGTTTCGCCAAGGCCCAGCATCAGGCCGGATTTGGTTGGTACGGTAGGGACCAGCAACTTGAATTTCTGCAACAGGTCCAGTGACCATTCAAAATCCGATCCGGGTCGCGCTGCTTTATACAGGCGCGGCACCGTTTCCAGATTGTGGTTGAACACATCCGGCGGCTCAGTTGCAGTGATCGCCAGCGCAACGTCCATACGCCCCCGGTAATCCGGAACCAGCGTTTCCAGTTGCACGCCCGGCGAGCGCTTGCGGATTTCACGCAGGCAATCGACAAAGTGCTGGGCGCCGCCGTCGCGCAGGTCGTCGCGGTCCACCGACGTGATCACCACGTACTTCAGGCGCAGGTCGGCGATGGCCACTGCGAGGTTCATCGACTCGTCGGCATCCAATGGTTTCGGTCGTCCATGGCCGACATCGCAGAACGGGCAACGGCGGGTGCAGATGTCACCCATGATCATGAAGGTCGCCGTGCCCCCGGAAAAACACTCGCCGAGGTTCGGGCAGGAGGCTTCTTCACAGACACTGTGCAGCTTGTGTTTGCGCAGAAGCTGCTTGATCCGGTCGACCTCGGGAGAGATCGGCATGCGTACGCGGATCCAGTCGGGTTTACGCGGGAACTCATCGGTCGGGATGATCTTGACCGGAATCCGCGCGACCTTTTCTGCACCGCGCAGTTTGATGCCGACTTGCATTTTGGCCGGGGCGGTGCCGGTTGATTCCACGATTGGGTTCATGTTTATTTTCTTTTGCTCGAGAGGGCAGAGGCGAGTTCCACAGCTTGTCCGCCAAAAAACAATCCAATGTGGGATCGAGCCTGCTCGCGATGACGGTGGATCATTCAACATTGATGTCGACTGACATTCCGCCATCGCGAGCAGGCTCACTCCTACAGGGATTGGGGGTGGCTGATCAGTCGCGGTAAACCGGGAAATCGCTGCACATCGCGGCGGCTTGTTTGGCGATTTGCGCCTCGACATCGGCATCACCAAGGTGATCGAGCAAGTCACAGATCCAGCCCGCCAGTTCGATGCTCTGGGCTTCCTTGAAACCACGGCTGGTGATCGCCGGCGTACCAATGCGCAACCCCGAGGTCACGAACGGCGATTGCGGATCATTGGGCACGGCGTTTTTGTTCACTGTAATCCCGGCTCGGCCGAGGGCGGCGTCGGCGTCTTTACCGGTCAGGCCCTGACGAATCAGACTGACCAGGAACAGGTGGTTGTCGGTACCGCCGGACACCACGTCGAACCCACGGTCGATAAACACTTTGGCCATCGCCTGGGCATTGAGGATCACCTGCGCCTGATAGGTTTTGAAACCCGGCTCCAGCGCTTCCTTGAAGCACACCGCTTTGGCGGCGATCACATGCATCAGCGGGCCGCCCTGACCACCGGGGAACACCGCCGCGTTGAGTTTTTTCTCCAGTTCCGGATTAGCCTTGGCCAGGATCAAGCCGCCACGAGGACCGCGCAGGGTTTTGTGGGTGGTCGTGGTGACGACGTCGGCGAATGGAATCGGGTTGGGGTACAAACCGGTCGCCACCAGCCCCGCAACGTGGGCCATGTCGACAAACAGGTAAGCACCGACTTTGTCGGCAATCTCACGGAAACGTGGGAAGTCCAAGGTCTTCGAATAAGCGGAGAACCCGGCGATGATCATTTTCGGCTTGTGCTCGACCGCCATGCGCTCGACTTCGTCGTAATCAATCAGCCCGGTCGCGGTGTCGATACCGTACTGCACGGCGTTGTAGAGCTTGCCAGAAAAGCTGACTTTGGCCCCGTGAGTCAAGTGGCCGCCGTGGGCCAGGCTCATTCCCAGCACGGTGTCGCCGGCTTGCAAGAGCGCAAGGAACACCGCGGCATTGGCCTGGCTGCCGGAGTGCGGCTGGACGTTGGCGTAGTCAGCACCGAACAATTGTTTGGCCCGATCAATCGCCAGTTGCTCGACCACGTCAACGTGTTCGCAGCCGCCGTAATAGCGCTTGCCCGGATAGCCTTCGGCGTATTTGTTGGTCAGGCCGCTGCCTTGCGCTTCCATCACCCGTTGGCTGGTGTAGTTCTCTGAAGCGATCAGTTCGATGTGGTGCTCTTGCCGTGCATCTTCGGCGTTCATTGCTGCCAACAGTTCGTCGTCGTAGCCTTTGATCTGGTCGTGTTTGCTGAACATGGTGGTGTCCTGTGTGGATGACGGGAAGGTGTTGAGCGGCATCAAGCGTCGGCAGAGTCTTGGGTCAATCGCGCGTAGGCGTGTTGATCCAGCAGGTGGTGAATGGCCTCGGCGTCGGCCGGTTTGAAGCGAAAGAACCAGCCTTCGCCCAAGGGATCTTCGTTGACCAGTTCGGGGGCGGTTTCCAGCGTCGCGTTGACCTCGACCACGTCGCCGTCCAGCGGCATGCCAATGTTGCTGGCCGCTTTCACCGACTCCAGCACTGCCGCTTCATCACCGGCGCCGAACGTCCCCAATTCAGGCACTTGCACGAACACCACATCGCCCAACGCCTGCTGGGCATACGGTGTAATGCCAACGGTGACCAGGCCATCCTGCTCAAGCCGTAGCCATTCGTGATCGACGGTAAAACGCAATTCACTCATAACTGCTCCTCATTGTTCAGACCCATCCGCTGCTGGTGGCGGATGACGTTTACAGGCTCGTGCGGGGGCGCCGAGCGTGGTTTGGTCTGAGATAGCAAGGGCGGTGCCAATATTGGTTAGTTGTTTTAAATCAACTGGTTGGTGTGTTTTTATGAAGGGCGAAGAGTGTTGGCTGTATTGAAATCAATACGGGCAAGAGAAGGATAATGAGCAGGGCAGGAAAACACGGGGCGCGGCAGTTTGTCTTGAAATCGATACGCTGTATCGATTTGCAAACACCAACGTTTGCCACACCCCAAAAACCCTGTGGGAGCGAGGCTGCTCGCGATAGCGGCATGACATTCAACATGGATGTTGACTGACAGCCCCTCATCGCGAGCAGCCTCGCTCCCACAGGGGATGTGTGTTGTTTTCAGGACTTGCTGGGAATGCCGTACTTGCGCAGGCGAATGGCGATGGCGCTGTGGGAGGTTTGGAGGCGAGTCGCGAGCAAACGGCTGGATGGATAACTGCGATAAAGCTGCTCCAGCAGATGTTTTTCAAACCCTGCAACGGCCTCTTCAAGGCTGCCCACTTCACCGTCGTTCTGCCGCTCGACCGCCGTTCTGGCGATGTCCAGATCGTCGATGTCCACCAGCGGGTTTTCGCAAATCGCCGCCGCCCGGAAAATCACGTTTTGCAACTGGCGGACATTACCCGGCCAGCGATTGCCGAGCAGGGCGGTAAAGGTGCTCGGTGCCAAACGGCACACCGGGCGCTGGATCTGGGCGCAGGCCTGCTGCATGAAGTGATTGGCCATCAACAGGATGTCGTGGCCGCGTTCGCGCAGTGGCGGTACGTGCAGGTTGAGCACATTGAGGCGGTAGAACAGGTCTTCGCGAAAGTGGCCTTCGCTGACCATTTTTTCCAGGTCTCGGTGGGTCGCACTCAGCACCCGGACGTTGACCTTGACCTCGCGATCACCGCCGACCCGGCGAAAACAACCGTCGCTCAAAAAGCGCAGTAACTTGGCTTGCAGGTAAGGCGACATCTCACCGACTTCATCGAGAAACACCGTGCCCTGATCGGCCAGCTCCAGCAGGCCGAGTTTGCCGCCACGTTGGGCGCCGGTGAAGGCACCGGCGGCGTAGCCGAACAGTTCACTTTCGGCGAGGCTTTCCGGGAGTGCCGCGCAGTTCAG
>Ga0065714_10003243_pt1 | contig 15436 bp, 10 predicted proteins | sample MisRhiReplicate2_FD_59101 | JGI IMG/M metagenome (GOLD analysis project Ga0065714, IMG submission 59101) | Miscanthus rhizosphere microbial communities from Kellogg Biological Station, MSU, sample Rhizosphere Soil Replicate 2: eDNA_1 v2... | ecosystem: Host-associated > Plants > Roots >...
GAGCCTGCTCGCGAAGAGGCCCTGCAAAACGCTGGAGATTTTACTGTCCAGGCACCGGACACCCCAAATCCCCCTCCTGACATTTCAGGTAATTCTTGAACGTCTGCACCCGCGCCTTGGTCAAGTCCGTGGTGCAGTTGCTGTAGACCAACGGATACAAGCTGCCCCCTTCCACCCCCGATGCCGAAAATGTGCATTCGGCTTCCCGAAACGCAATCCACGCCCGCTGCGTCCCTACCAACAACTTTTTGCGGTCGGGCTGACCCTTCAGGCGCGTGTTGATTTGCTGATAAAGCGTATTCAATTCCTTGTCGGCCGCTGCATGCTGTTGCGCCGCGCACTGGTTCATCGTGGCTTGGTCGCTGGCGTTGTCGCAGTCCGCTGCGACAGCCATAGAGGTAAACATCACAGGCGCCAGCGCCAGGAGAAAGCGTGAATGCATGGAGGAAACTCGCTGTGACAAGGGGGAATTTGGGGAGCAGTGTAGCCAATTGCCGACCGAGGATGACCTGCCAGAGGGGCGCTACCCGCCAACTGTCTCGTCAGCAAACCCGAACTTATGCGCGCAAATGCGGCCGAATATTGCGGGCATGGTTGATCGCAGCAAGCGATTGGTACAATTTTAGGGTTGGTCTTGTGGTTGTTACTGACCTACTGTTCATTACAGGAGGTGACATATGAACCCAGCATCAGATCGCATCGAAAGGAAGATCCTGCTCAAGGCGAAGCGTTCGCATGTCTGGCGCGCGGTGGCCAATGCCGAAGCGTTCGGGCAGTGGTTTGGCGTTGCGCTGGAGGGCAAGCGTTTCGTCGCCGGTGAGTGGACCCAGGGGCAGATAACCTATCCCGGGTATGAGCACCTGCTGTGGAATGTTCTGGTGGAGCGGGTCGAGCCGGAGCGGCTGTTTTCGTTTCGCTGGCACCCTTACGCCATCCACCCGGAAGTCGACTACTCCCAGGAGCCGACCACGCTGGTGAAATTCGAACTCGAAGACATGGATAACGGCACGCTGCTCAAGGTGTCCGAATCCGGTTTCGATCACATTCCCCAAGCTCGCCGCGAAAAGGCGTTCCGCATGGACAGCCGTGGTTGGGAAGAACAGATGAATAACATCGAACAGTTTCTGGTTGAAAACGCCAAAGCCCACGAACAGGAGGGTGGTTGAGGCTACAGGTCGCTAAACCCGTGGCCTGCAGGCTGGACACCTGAGGCGTCTAAGGGTTTTCGGAAGGGCGGCAATAGCGAATGTCTTACACGCGGTGGTAGCTATGTCGTCTGTTGCAGATTGGATCCGTCACGTAATCTAGCCCCATCAACTGAAGCACAGGAAGCGCTTCAGGATCACGGATGATCGACCATTAGCAAGGATTGGCTACCGACAGGGAGTCGACAATGGTCTTGGGAAAACCCGCTTAGGCGGGTTTTTTTTCGCCTGTCGAAAAGTCTGGCGGTGCTTAGAGTCTGGCCGCCGCCCGTTCGGTGATTTGCGTCCGCTGCTCAAGCGAGGCAGCTGCACGGCGATGCGCTTCGGCCAGAACACTCGGTGGTGCTGTTTCAGCGCTGCCCGACTGGAACGGCGGTGCCGGGGCATATTCCAACTGCAACTGCACCAGTTGCGCCGTGTCCTTATCGAACAACTCTGCCGCCAGGGTCAGGGCAAAATCTATCCCTGCGGTAATCCCGCCACCGGTCAGCAGATTGCCGTCGCGCACCACCCGGTCTTTCACCGGGATTGCACCCAGCGGCTTGAGCAATTCGTGATAGGCCCAGTGGGTCGTCGCCCGTTTGCCTTTGAGCAAACCTGCGGCGCCGAGCACCAGCGCGCCGGTGCAGACCGAGGTGACATACCGCGCGTTGGCGGCTTGAGCCTTGATGAAGGCCAGGGTTTGTTCATCCTCCATCAACGGCCCGACGCCACCGCCGCCGGGAATGCAGATCACGTCCAGCGCCGGGCAATCGTCGAAGGTCGTGGTCGGATTCAACATCAGGCCTGTGCTCGCGGTGACAGGCGCCAGGTCCTTCCAGATCAAATGCACCTTCACGTCCGGCAACGAAGCCAGTACGTCATAAGGGCCCGTCAGGTCGAGTTGCTGAACCTGAGGAAACAACAGAAAACCGATCTGCAACGTCATGGCTTATTTCTCCTGAAGTGAGTGGACGTCTTCACTGTAGGCTCGTAGGATTTGGCGTATCCGCCAATCACCCCACGAATTACGCCAATCATGCCGAAAACCATACACGTGCTCGCGTTTGCCAATGTGCAGCTGCTCGATGTCACCGGGCCCTTGCAGGTATTCGCCTCGGCCAACGACATTGCCCGCCAGAAAGGGCTGCCGCCGCCTTATGCACCGTCGGTGATTGCCAGCGGTGGCGGGGCGGTGATGTCGTCGGCGGGCCTGGCGCTGCTGGCTGAAGCGTTGCCCGAGGACGGCAGTGACACGCTGGTCATTGCCGGTGGCTGGGGCGTTTATGCGGCCGCAGAAGATCAGGCGCTGGTGGCATGGGTGCGTGAACATGCGGCAAGTTGCCGGCGGGTATCGTCGGTGTGTACAGGAGCGTTTTTGCTGGCGGCCAGTGGCTGGCTCGATGGTCGGCGGGTGGTCACGCACTGGACGCGTTGCGAGCAGTTGGCGCAGAAACATCCTCTGTTGCAGGTCGAGCCCAATCCAATTTTCATTAATGACGGGCCGGTCTGGACCTCGGCTGGGGTCACGGCTGGCATCGATCTCGCCTTGGCCATGGTCGAAGAAGACCTTGGTCGCAACATGGCCCTGGAAGTCGCCCAACAACTGGTGGTATTCCTCAAGCGTCCGGGTGGCCAGTCGCAGTTCAGCGTGACGTTATCCTTGCAGAAAGAAGGCGAGCGTTTCGACGAACTTCATGCCTGGATCAGTGAAAATCTGACCAAGGACCTCGGCATTCCAACCCTGGCCCTGCAAGCGGGCATGAGCGAACGCAGTTTCGTACGCCACTATCGCGCCGATACCGGGCAGACCCCGGCGCGGGCTATTGAGTTGATCCGCGTGGAAACGGCGCGACGGTTGCTCAGCGATACCGGCGTGCCGATCAAAAGGGTGGCGGTGCAATGCGGGTTTGGCAGTGAAGAGACGCTGCGGCGCAGTTTTCTAAGGTCAATGGGGGTGACACCGCAGGCTTATCGCGAGCGGTTTTCGGTCAGTGTTGCAGCAGATCCAGTAGCGCTTTGAGGGGCTGCTTCATGCCAACTTCAACCGAGTAACACCTTTTGCCAATGTTCTTCGCTGATGATTGCTATCGGTACGCCACTTTCCCTGAGTTCAACGGCTCGTTTGATCTTGGTTCCATAGCTGCTATGGAGCCATTGATCATTGCCGATGCTGCCCACCACCAAGTAGTGGACCTTCTTGCTGACTGATCCACCGATCAGGCCACCTCGCTCAACTATGAGCGATTCGCACTCTTTTCGCGGCCCGTAAGCCATCACTCCGGTAAACAGAAAAACTCGATCAACGCAATTCAAACTGGGTGGCGGGTTGTCGAGTGGGAGAGTGGTCGGCGCAGTAAAAACTTGAGCCGAACCCACCGGAAGACCAGCGAGTTGACGGAGCTTTTCCAATAACTCAACAGATTCCTCGGCATCAAGCACACCGTCACTCAGCATGTCTTCGAGGCGTTTATAGAGAATATTCACAACCGGATCGCCCAAGTGGCACAGATGGGTTTCAATCCAGTTTTTTAGAAATTCGGCTTCCTGTTGGTTGATCTTGCCGTCAGCGGCGAGGCCAGCGGCAATGCCGACCAACGCGTCAGCTGAGCGGCGGTCAATCCGCGCTTCGTGGAAGAAGCCGCTGTTTTGAAACTCCTGATGCAAATCGACCATGAGTGCCTCTCCCTAAGTTTCCACTTCCGCCACCTGATTAAAGTACTTCGACCGATCCGGCGTAAACGTCACCACCATTCCAGTCCGCGAGCAGGCCAGCACCCGCTCTTCACCCAAATCAACATCCAGATCCTCCCCACGCAAACCTTGCCATTGCGCGAGGTATTTGAGCGATCCGTATTTTTCGAGTTTTTTCAGGCTGCGACTGACGCCTCCCTTCCAACCCAGCACCGGCAGCTCCCCGGCAAGGCTTCGTTTGGCGAGTTCGGGGAAGCGGACGGCGCGTTGGCGGCCGATTTCCCAGCATTTGATCAGGCCTTTGTCCGGGCCTTCCCACAGTTCATCGCGGTTCAGGCCGAACCGAAGGGGCGAGTCGATACTGCGGTGGATGCGCTGGCTCATTCAGGTTCCTTGAATTCGGGGTTTTGTTGGACAGCTCCGCTGTACCCGTTGACATTGGATGTTAGGGGGGGATGTAACGACTGGCAACAAGGTATTTCCGGGTGTAGGAATGCACGGTGCTGGGGTGAGGGGGGGGAGTGCTTGTTTAATTTTCGTAGGAGGCATTACCTCCGCACCCATAAACCCTCGCCGCAGTTGGGTTGTTATGTCGTGTGAGAGTGTTTAAGTCTTTCATGAGCAAGCTTCTCTCCTACAAACAGCCGCGCAAAACGGGAAATTTCCTACGGCCTCTGTCGGTTGCGGGCGAGGAAACTGAGTCGATAGCCTTTCCCTGCCGCTGCCTATTAAGCGATCAGGTTTGGTCACCCGTAAATGTCAGGCGCACAAGCGCCAACCTGAGCATGCTGACGATTTTTTTTTGTACTTGTCGGTATGCTTTGCGGCGGGCTGTGCGCGGGGCACTTTCAAGTGCGCCGGGTGCCTGACTTCCCGGTTGACCAACCTGCGTACCGCCCACCCCCCATCGTTTGGTCACGAGGGTTGGGTTTGTCTGGGCGAGTTGTTGGTGAACCGGGCGCTGGACAATATAGATCCGGAGAATGCGCAATAGCGGGCAGTTAATCAGGCAGGTGTTGTGAATGATGGCCTCATCGCGAGCAGGCTCACTCCCACATTGGATCGTGGGTGAACACACCACTTGTGAACACCAAAGACCCTTGTGGGAGTGATCCTGCTCGCGATGGGGACGCCACGGTCTCACGGCTGCCAGATACTCTTCTCCCCACTCAATTTCCGATCCAGAAAACACGCCGCGCTGATCAACGCCAGATGCGTCAGCGCTTGCGGTGTGTTCCCAAGATGCCGCGCATGACTGTCCAGCTCTTCGGCATACAAACCCAAAGGGTTGGCATATCTCAGCAACTGTTCAAACTCCAGATGTGCCTTTTCCACCTCACCGGCCCGCGCCAGGCATTCGACGTACCAGAACGAACACGCGGCAAACGCGCCTTCGGTGCCGTCGAGACCGTCGATGCGGGCGTCGTCGTTGCGGTAGCGATAAACCATGCCGTCGCGCACCAGGTGTTTTTCTATGGCTTCAAGGGTGGAGAGCCAACGCGGGTCCTTGGCGCTCACGAAGCGCACCAGCGGCATTAGCAACATCGAGCCGTCGAGGGCGGTGCCGCCGATGTGCTGGACAAAATGGCCGCGTTCTTCGTTCCAGAAATTATCCCAGATGTCGGCATAGATGGCCTGGCGCATCTGGTCCCAACGGGCGAACGGGGCGGGCAAAGAGCGTTTGGAGGCAAGGCGAATGGCGCGGTCCAGGGCGACCCAGCACATCAGACGCGAGTGCAGGAAGTGGTGCTGCTCGCCGCGCATTTCCCAAATGCCAACGTCAGTCTGCTGCCAGGTTTCACACACTTGATCGACCACTTCTACGGTGTGTTTCCAGCCTTCATGGGATATGGCGTCGCCATATTTGTTGACCAGATAGATCGCGTCCATCAGTTCGCCGAAGATGTCGAGCTGGACCTGATCGCAGGCACCGTTGCCGATGCGCACCGGTGTGGCGCCACCATGGCCGGACAGGTGCGACAGTTCGGTTTCCGGCAGTTCCTGGCGACCGTCAATGGCGTAGAGGATGTTGAGTTTCATCGACTTGCCATGGCAGTCACTGACTCGCCCACGCAGCCAGCGCATGTAATCGTTGGCTTCCTGGACAAACCCCAGGCGCATGAATGCGTAGACAGTGAACGAGGCATCGCGGATCCACGTGTAGCGGTAGTCCCAATTGCGTTCGCCGCCGGGCGTTTCCGGCAGGCCAAATGTGGCAGCAGCCAAGATCGCGCCGTGTTTACGCGAGGTCAGCAGCTTCAGGGCGAGGGCCGAGCGGTTGACCATTTCCCGCCAGCGACCGCGATAGTTGGAATGCCCGATCCAGTCGCGCCAAAATTTTAAAGTGCGCTCCAGGCAAATCGCGGCGGCACCCTCCTTGAAGCGCGGGTCGTCGAGTCCACCGAGTAGAAATTGGGCACTCTGATCCTGTTTCAGGGTGAATTCGGCGACCGCGGCATTGCTATGAACCCGCAATGTCTGATCCGACGACAGGCGCATGGACAGCTGATCGGCGGCCACGAACGTCACGTCTTTTTTATCCATCTGCGCGCGCGTCCTGGCACGAGCGTAGTCATGACGCACGGCGCAGCGCATGTGAAATGTCGCCTCGCCGCTAACCACTCGAACCCTTCGCATCAGTAGCGGCAGATCGTCCTCGCTGTCGCCGATGGGCAGCAGGTCGGTGACCTCGACCACCGCACGCTCACTGAGCCAACGGGTTTGCAGCACGTTGGTGTCGGGCAGGTAAATCTGCTCACGGCGAGCATCGGGCAAGTCCGGTGACAGTTGGAAAATGCCGGCTTCGGGTGTATCCAGCAACGAACAGAAAATCGACGGGCTATCGAATTCCGGCCAGCAAAAAAAATCCACGCTGCCCTTGTCATTGACCAGTGCCGCGCTGCGCATGTCGCCGATGATGCCGTGGGCGTCGATGGCGCTTTGTCGTTCGGGATGGAGGTCAGCCATTGTCGCGAAACTCCGGGTAGAGGCTCATGCCGCCGTAGATGAAAAGGGGGGGCGACGATGTAATGGGAAGCATCGGAGGCGAGAAACATTGCCGCGTTGGCGAAATTTTCGAAGTCCTTGGTCAAGGGAGGTCGGCAGGAACACGAGCGCCTTGAAGTGAGGGCTTAATCAGATGACTAGCGGGTGTTGTCGGGAGTTCAGAGCAGACCATGAAAAGATCCTGACCTTCAGCTGTTCTCCAGTCGCGAGTACCGCAACAACTCGTACTCTTCATTCATGATCACGTCTCGTCTTCGATACGCCCATCGCTTGCCGGCCGGTTAGCGCTTGTTCTTTCCAGGCGTTCAGCCCTGTGGGTCCACAGGTATCGAGCAACCGGCGGAACCAGATAGTGAAGGTCTCGGGCGAGGCGGCAATGCGTGCGGGAAGTTCGGGCAATGGCTGCCATTGCCAGTCATTGGCTTCTTCGGGGTTGGCGATGGGGTCGCAATCGCTGACGCCGACGAAAATGTGGCCGTATTCGTACTCGATGAGCTGATTTGAAACCGGTTCACGGTAGAGAAGGGTGAAAACTTTACGTAGCTGACAGGTGATGCCCATTTCTTCGAACAAGCGGCGTTTCGCTGCGGCAGCGGTCCGTTCTCCCGGGCGGGGATGACCGCAGCAGGTATTGCTCCACAAACCTTGGGAATGATATTTCCCGAGAGCACGCTGTTGCAGCAGCAGGCGCCCGTCGCGATCAAAAATGAAGATTGAGAAGGCGCGGTGCAAGAGGCCCTGTTGATGGGCCTGTAACTTCTCGGCGATGCCTTTTTTGCGACCGTGTCGGTCGACCAGAATCAGGAACTCGTCCATAGCCAGACTCCATTGTGTCTTCGCTACCGGACCTTTACTCATGACCAGACTACGTAGGGAAATTCAGACGTGTGCATGTATGAGTTGAAATCTAGTCAAGGCATTTGCACCCTGCAAAATTTCCATTAGACCGATTTCATTGTCTCGTTAAAGTGTCAGAGGGTGTGCCGACCTAAGTGTTTTGTACAAGGTGATCGCAGGTTTCCATCGATTGCCGTTGGGTTTAGTGACGTTCACATTCAACCAACAAATCCGGACTGTTCCCTGGATCAGTCTTATGGCAACTTGCACGCCCTGGCTGAGACTCGACCCCATGGCAAACCCCTACCGCGACCTGTTCAAAGCCCCCGGCAGCCGAGCCTTCGTGCTGGCCGGCATGATCGCGCGCATGCCGATTTCCATGACCGGCATCGGCCTGATCACCATGCTCTCGCAATTGCAGGGTGGCTATGGACTGGCCGGTGCTGTAGCAGCGACCTTTGCCCTGGCTACGGCATTTTGCGCGCCACAGGTCTCGCGGCTGGTGGACCGTTTTGGGCAGCGCCGGATCTTGCCTGTGTCCGCACTGATCGGTGGCGGGGCGTTGTTGTTGGTGTTGCTCTGCACCCGCTTGCAGGCGCCGCAGTGGACGTTGTTTGTGTTCGCAGCGCTCGCCGGTTGCATGCCGAGCATGTCGGCGATGGTGCGGGCGCGCTGGACCGAGGTCTATCGCGGTGAGCCTGAATTGCAAACCGCGTATGCGCTGGAGTCCGTGCTGGACGAAGTCTGCTTTATTGTCGGGCCGCCGTTGTCGGTGGGCTTGTGCGTGATGGCGTTCCCCGAGGCCGGGCCGCTGGCGGCCTTGCTGATGCTGGCAATCGGCGTCACGGCGTTCGTTCTGCAACGTGGCACCGAGCCGGCCATTCATCCGCATGAAGAGCACCATCAAGGCTCGATTATTCGTTCCGGCGAGATTCAGTTGCTGATGCTGTTGATGGTCGCCATGGGCATCATCGTTGGCGTAGTCGATGTGGTCAGTGTGGCGTTTGCCCAGCAGCAGGGCCAACCGGCGGCGGCGAGTATTGTGTTGTCGGTATATGCGATGGGTTCGTGCATGGCCGGACTGGCGTTCGGGGCATTGCGCTCGAAAGTGCCGTTGCCGCGATTGTTCTTGTACGGCGGGGTGGCGACGGCGGTGACGACGCTGCCGTTGCTGCTGGCGAGCAATATTCTTGGATTGTCGTTGGCGGTGTTTGTTGCCGGGCTTTTTTTTGCGCCGACCTTGATCGTCGCCATGGCCCTGGTGGAGCGCATCGTGCCGCCGGCCAAGCTGACCGAAGGCCTGACCTGGCTGGTCACAGGCTTGAGCATCGGCGTGGCGATTGGCGCGGCTGGTTCGGGGTGGTTGGTGGATGGGTTCGGGGCGCGTAGCGGGTTTTGGCTGGCGATAGCCGCAGGCGCGGTCGTCCTCGGTTCCGCCGTCCAAAGCTTCCGCCACTTGAAATAAAGAACCAATGTGGGAGCGGGCTTGCCCGCGATGGCAGTGTGTCAGTCAACATTGATGGTGCTGACATACCGCTTTCGCGGGCAAGCCCGCACACATTTGATCTCTGACTAATTCAAATGCTGCCTCATCCGTTCTCTCTACAGACAACTTTTCGAGGTAAGCCCGGTGACCCAGCTGACATTGCTGTGCCTGCCCTATTCAGGCGCGAGCGCCATGGTTTACAGCCGCTGGCGGCGCAAGCTGCCGCAGTGGCTCACGCTGCTACCGGTGGAACTGCCCGGCCGTGGCGCGCGGTTTGGCGAGCCGTTGCACACCGACATGCGGCGTCTGGCGCTGCAACTCGCGCAGGAACAAATCGCCACGCTCAAGACGCCGTACGCGTTGTTCGGCCATAGCCTGGGCGCATTGCTCGCCTGTGAAATGGCCCATGCGTTGCGCTCGCTAGGCTGCCCGGAGTCGGTCGCGCTGTTCGCTTCAGGTACGGCCGCGCCGACGATGCGCGCTGATTATGATCGCGGTTTCGCCAAGCCGAAAACCGATGCCGAACTGATCGAGCAACTGCGTACCCTCAACGGCACCAGCGAAGAGGTGTTGGCCAACGAAGAGCTGATGAGCCTGACGCTGCCGGTCCTGCGTGCGGACTTTCTGCTGTGCGGGCGCTTCGAACCGCAGCAGCGCCCCTTGCTCAATTGCCCGGTGCATGTACTCGGTGGCAAGGCCGATCGCGCCACCACCGAGCAATTGATCGGCTGGAGCAAGGAAACCCGTGGCAGTTTTTCCTTGGACATGCTCAGCGGTGGTCACTTCTTTATCCATGAGCACGAGGCCAAGGTGTTGCGGGTGATCAAGGATCAGCTCGACGTTCACCATCGCCGCCACGCCATGGCCGGCAGCGCCTGATACAAAAAAACTGTGGGAGCGGGCTTGCCCGCGATGAGGTCATGCCAGTCAACATTGATGTTGAATGTTAATCCGCCTTCGCGGGCAAGCCCGCTCCTACAGTTGGATTTTTGGCATCCTCAGGTTCCGCGTTCTGCCTCCTTCCTGATACTTATTCTCATTCGTTAATTTTTCCGGTGTGCATTCGTTTTATAGGGACGACGTGCCTTTGTGCTTCCCGCCACTGATCCGGATCCTTAGAAATGAATGCTGAAGACTCCTTGAAACTCGCTCGCCGGTTTATCGGGTTGCCCCTGGAAAAGCGCCAGATGTTCCTTGCGGCCTTGCACAAGGAGGGCGTTGATTTCGCTCGGTTTCCCATCCCGGCTGGCGTCGAGGCCGAGGATCGCCAGGCGTTGTCGTACGCCCAGCAACGCATGTGGTTTCTCTGGCAACTGGACCCGCACAGCGGCGCCTACAACCTGCCGGGGGCGGTGCGCCTGACCGGACGGTTGAATCTGCCCGCGCTGGAGCAAGCGTTCGCCAGCCTCGTCGAACGTCACGAAACCCTGCGCACGGTGTTCCAGCGCCAGGTCGATGACAGTTTGCTGCAAGTACCGGCCAGTGCGCCGCTGGTCATCGATCATGTGGATTTCAGCACGCTCCCGGCCACTGAGCGCGAACTCGCCGTATCGCAAGCAGCCGAGCAACAGTCCGTGCAGCCATTCGATCTTGCAGTCGGCCCTTTGCTACGCGTGACGTTGCTCAAACTCGCCGATCAGGAACATGTGCTGCTGCTGACCCTGCACCACATCGTGTCCGACGGCTGGTCGATGAACGTGCTGATCGACGAGTTCATCTGCTGCTACGACGCGTTCGACGCGGGCGCTCAACCGCTACTCGCGCCATTGCCGATTCAGTACGGCGACTACGCCCTGTGGCAACGACGCTGGCTGGAAGCGGGCGAGCAGGCGCGTCAACTCGATTACTGGCAAGCGCAATTGGGCAACGAGCACCCGGTGCTGGAACTGCCCACCGACCACCCGCGCCCGGCAATGCCGAGCTATCGCGGCACTCGCTACGAATTCGCCGTCGACCCGCAACTGGCCGAACAACTGCGGGCCACCGCGCAGAAACACACCATCACCCTGTTCATGCTGCTGCTCGGTGCGTTCAACGCGTTGCTGCATCGTTACACCGGGCAGACCGACATCCGCGTCGGCGTGCCGATTGCCAACCGCAATCGCGCTGAGATCGAAGGTTTGATCGGCTTCTTCGTCAACACCCAGGTATTGCGCACGCAGCTAGACGGTCAAACCCGCGTCGACGACTTGCTATGCGCCATCAAGGAAACCGCCCTCGGTGCCCAGGCCCATCAGGACTTGCCGTTCGAGCGTCTGGTCGAAGCGCTGAAGCTGGAGCGCAGCCTCAGCCACACGCCGCTGTTCCAGGTGATGTACAACCACCAGCCGCAGGTTGCGGACATTGCCACGGTCAGCACAGCGTCCGGTCTGGCGCTGGGTGTGATCGAGTGGGAAGGGCGCACCACCCAGTTCGACCTGACCCTCGACACTTACGAAAAGGGCGGCAAGCTGCACGCTGCAATGACGTACGCCAACGATCTGTTCGACGCAGACACCATCGCGCGCATGGCCCGGCACTGGACCACTCTGCTGCAAGGCATGGTCAGTGATCCGACGCAGCGCATCAGTGATTTGCCGCTGCTGGAAAGCGCGGAATACCAGCGCATTGTCAACGACTGGAATCACGCCGACGAAAGCTTCCCGCAGGCGCTGTGCATTCATGAACTGATCAGCCAGCAAGTCGCAGCGAATCCGCATGCATTGGCTGTGACCTTTGGCACAAAGCAGCTGAGTTACACCGAACTCGACATCCAGGCCAATCGCCTGGCGCACAAATTGATCGAGCTGGGTATCGGCCCGGAAGTCCGCGTCGGCGTAGCCATGCCACGCTCCGAAAGCTTACTGGTGGCCTTACTCGCGGTGCTCAAGGCCGGCGGTGCCTACGTGCCGCTAGACCCGGATTACCCGGCCGAGCGCGTGGCCTACATGCTCGAAGACAGCCGCGCCCTGGTGTTGCTGACCGAGCAATCCGTTGCCGCGACACTGACCGTGGCAGCCGAGACCCAAGTGTTGCTGCTGGACGGCCAGGCATGGACTGAATACCCGGCAAATGCCCCGCAAACTCGCGTTACGCCGGACAACCTCGCTTACGTGATCTACACCTCCGGCTCCACCGGCAAACCCAAAGGCGTGGCCATCGCCCATCGCAACGTGCTGGCGCTGATTGACTGGTCGGCATCGGTCTACAGCCGCGATGACATCCAAGGCGTGCTGGCCTCGACCTCGGTCTGCTTTGACCTGTCGGTGTGGGAGCTGTTTGTGACCCTGGCCAATGGTGGCTCGGTGATCATCGCCCACAACGCCCTGGAATTGCCGCAGCTGCCGGCGCGGGATCAAGTGCGCTTGATCAACACCGTGCCGTCGGCGATCAATGCTTTGCAGCGCGCCGGACAGATCCCGCCAAGCGTGCGCATCATTAATCTTGCCGGCGAGCCACTGAAGCAGAGCCTGGTGGAGGCGTTGTATCAGCAGCCAACCGTCGAACACGTCTACGACCTGTACGGCCCGTCGGAAGACACCACCTATTCGACCTGGACCCGGCGTGAGGCTGGTGGCCGCGCCAACATTGGTCGCCCGCTCAAACACACCGCCAGCTATTTGCTGGATGCCGAGCTGCAACCGGTGCCGCAAGGCGTTTGTGCCGAGCTTTACCTCAGCGGCGCGGGCATCACCCGCGGTTATCTGGCACGGCCGGGCATGACTGCTGAAAAGTATGTGCCCAACCCGTTCGCCAGCAACGGTGAACGCTTGTACCGCACCGGCGACCTGACTCGCTATCAGGCCGACGGTACGCTGCAATACGTCGGGCGTATCGACCATCAGGTCAAGGTTCGTGGCTTTCGCATCGAACTGGGTGAAATCGAAGCGCGGCTGTTGCAGCGGGACGCCGTACGCGAACTGGCGGTGCTGGCGCAGGATGGCGTCAACGGCCAGCAACTGGTCGCCTACATCGTGCCGAACGATCCAGCCTTGCTGGACGACGTCGACGCTCAAGCGACTCAGCGTGAAACCTTGAAAGCCGCGCTGCGCCAGCATCTGCCGGACTACATGGTTCCGGCGTTCCTGCTGTTCCTCGATCACCTGCCACTGACCCCCAATGGCAAACTCGATCGCAAAGCCTTGCCGGCCATCGACGGAGCATCGCAACAACGCGAACACGTCGCGCCGCGCAGCGTTTTGGAAAAATCCCTGGCCGCGATCTGGCAGGACGTGCTGGCCATCGATAACGTCGGTCTGGAAGACAACTTCTTCGAACTGGGCGGCGACTCCATCGTGTCCATGCAAGTGGTCAGCCGCGCGCGTCAGGCCGGGATCGTCTTGAGCCCCAAGGATCTGTTCCAGCACCAGACCATTCGCAGCCTTGCTCAAGCGGCCCGCAGCGGCGAGCAGCCGTTGACCGACCAAGGCCCGGCGCAGGGCGAGGTGGCGCTGGCACCGATGCAGCAGTGGTTTTTCGAGCAGGCAATCCCTGAGCGCCAGCACTGGAACCAGTCGCTGCTGCTGGTACCGCGTGAGGCATTGAACGCCGAGGTCCTGGACCGCGCCATTGAGCAATTGCTGACCCACCACGACAGCTTGCGCCTGCGTTATGGACAGACCGTCGAAGGCTGGCAGCAAATCTACGCAGCACCCACCACGGAGTCGGTGTTGTGGCAGCGTCAGGCCCGGTCGGTCGAAGAACTTAATACCCTGTGCGACGAAGCCCAACGCAGTCTCGATCTGCATAATGGACCGCTGATGCGCGCTCTGCTGGTGGCGATGGCTGACGGTACTCAACGCCTGCTGCTGGTGATTCATCACCTTGCGGTAGACGGCGTTTCCTGGCGCGTGCTGCTGGAAGATCTTCAGCGGTTCTACAGTGGCGGCAACCTGTCGTTGGTGAAAACCAGCACGTATCAGCGTTGGGCCGAACGTCTGAAAGCGCACGTTCCAGCCTTTGGAAACAGCCTCGGTTATTGGCTGGCCCAACTGAAAAACGCAGCGAATGATCTGCCCTGCGACCGTCCGAACGGCGCGCTGCAAAACCGCTTCGAACACAAAATCGAACTCAAACTCAACGCCGAACACACCCGCAAACTGCTGCAACACGCCCCGGCGGCCTATCGCACTCAGGTCAACGACCTGCTACTGACTGCACTGGCGCGCGCGGTTTGCCGCTGGAGCGGGCAGGGCCGCGCGCTGGTTCAGCTCGAAGGCCATGGCCGCGAAGACCTGTTCGACGACATCGACCTGACCCGCACCGTCGGCTGGTTCACCAGCCTGTTTCCGCTCAATCTGGTGCCGTCGAGCGACCTCGGCGCATCGGTCAAGAGCATCAAGGAACAACTGCGCGGCGTGCCGGACAATGGCCTCGGTTACGGCACGCTGCGTTACCTCGGCAGCCCGACGATTCGTGCCGAACTGGCCGCGTTGCCGCAACCGCGCATTACCTTTAACTATCTGGGGCAGTTTGACCGTCAGTTCGACGATGCCGCGATGTTCTTGCCCTCTACCGAAGGTAACGGTCTGGGCCAGGATCCGTCGGCGCCGTTGGGCAATTGGCTGACAGTCGAAGGTCAGGTCTACGGCGGCGAGTTGTCGCTGAGCTGGGGCTTCAGCCGCGAGATGTTTGACACCGCGACCATCCAGCGTCTGGCAGACGATTACGCGCTGGAACTCAAGGCCCTGATCGATCACTGTTGCGCCGTTGAATTGCCCCAAGCCACACCGTCGGACTTCCCGCTGGCGCAGATCAGTCAGCCACAACTCGACGCATTGCCGGTCGCGAACCTTGAAGACCTGTATCCGCTGTCGCCCATGCAGCAGGGCATGCTGTTCCATACCCTGTACGAACCGGGAGTTGGCGCCTACATCAGCCAGTTGCGCCTGGACATTCAAGGCCTCGATCCCGAGCGATTTGCCCACGCCTGGCAGACCGCACTGGAGCGCCACGATATCCTGCGCAGCAGCTTCCACTGGCAAGACCTCGACACCGCGCATCAGGCGATTGTCCGTCAGGTCGAGTTGCCACTCGAAGTGCTGGACGCGACCGACACCGACACACTGGCCGATGCCGAGCGCGCCCAAGGCTTCGAATTGGGCAGCGCGCCGCTGTTCCGCTTGAAGCTGGTCCGCACCGATTCCAACGACTGGCACCTGATCTACACCAGCCACCACATTTTGATGGACGGCTGGAGCAACGCGCAGTTGCTGGCCGAAGTCATCCAGCATTACGCCACCGGGCAATC
>Ga0065714_10064923_pt1 | contig 15393 bp, 38 predicted proteins | sample MisRhiReplicate2_FD_59101 | JGI IMG/M metagenome (GOLD analysis project Ga0065714, IMG submission 59101) | Miscanthus rhizosphere microbial communities from Kellogg Biological Station, MSU, sample Rhizosphere Soil Replicate 2: eDNA_1 v2... | ecosystem: Host-associated > Plants > Roots >...
CATGTGACGCGCATAGGGCCTTGTACTCGGCTGAGCGACGATCTTTACCAGCAGGTAACGTGACGTACTGCTTGGCGAAAGAATCCGGCTCAAGGATCGCTGAGTGCGTTGCACTGCCAACGGCCATCGCTGCCGTCTGCTTGAAGTCGCCGTACTTGAAGTGTGCCGGACTGACTGCGATTTTCTTCAGTCCGGTGCAGCTGATGCCGGGGCCTGCGTGATACTCGGCATTAGAAAGCTGATCAGCCGTATAGATGCCTGGCTTCATTGTCCATTGTGCGATTGCTGTCATTTCGCTCGCTCCTTAAGCATTGCGTCGGCGACCTTGTAAGAGTATTCGGCCCAATGTTCCGGGCTAAAGGTGTTTCCGAATTCCGCCGTAACCATGCCCTGCATAGATTTTGCAGCAAAGTAATCACGAAGGCTCATACCGCTTTCTGCGCATTTGTAGTTGTTATCGTTATCAATGTGGTCAACCAGCGGAAACGCAGAACCGCCATCGTCTTGAATGCTCATTTTGCAACCCTCTCAAAATACTGCGCCAATTTCATATACCGATCCCGCTTAGCCTTCGTAATCCGATGCCCAAACTTATCAGCCTCGCCGATGATTGCTATCCAGAGTGCGTCGCGGTAGATCATTGTGCATAGCTCCATGAAATACCGGGGAATCCACGGCTTCCGCGCTCACACATAATTCCACGTTTGCATTTTGGGCAACTGCTTCCCACATCAATTCGATATTCGTGATGACCACAATAATCGCACTTACAGTTCATAACCACCTCCGCTTTATTTGTAAGGCAGAGATTAGCCCGCCACTTTCCTCCAGTCAACAAAAAAGGCCAACTATTTCTAGCTGGCCTTTCTGTTCTGCGGAGAACTGTTAAGCGGCTTTCGGCTTCCTGATCTCTTTCGGCACCTTTGACTGGAAACGCATGACCAATTTTCGCAACCGCTGTTCGAAATCATCCTTGTCCTCTTCGTTCAGGTTCTCGATGACGACGATTGCGTCATGCCAGAGAGCGCCGTTCATGTGGCCGGTGGATCGGAGCAGTACACCCTTAAGCTCTGGATCAGCAGGCTTGACGGGAGGCGTCGCAAGCTCCTTGCGCTTCTCAGCCACCGCATCAACCATCTGCCGCACCGACTCGAACTCAGTCACCTTCATTTCATACTTGAAGGCAGCGCGGAACATGGAGGCGTACTGCTTGACCGCTCTAGGTGCCGGAATCAGCGTCGAGCCAGGAACAGGACGGCCAATCACGTTCGACCAACCATTCTCTTCATACCCGATCATCAGCCACGGGTTGAATTTCTCCAGTGTGTCTATGTTTTCTTCCTTGACTAGCTTCATAAAAGCTCCGGCTACATTGTCCAGCTTGTCCCCCTGCTCGGCGATCTGCTGGAGTACCAGTGCTTGCTTGCTTTTTGGAGTAGTCATGATGTGTCACCTCAATTTTAAGTACCTTTGGGTTGGGGCCAAGTTACGTTTTGCCTTGACCTGTTGTAAGCATAGGCTTACGTCGGGAATGGTCAAATACCGCTTTCGCATAAGCAGGTGACGCAAATTGCCAGCAGAAATATGGATCCACGACGGTTTTAGTGGAAAAGGTTGTGGTATGCTTGTCACCTCAAACCATTACATGAGTAACAAAGCATGATGACGCTGGTCCAGATCAGAGAAGCATTAAAGGACAAAAACCTGGCCTACGTGGCAAGAGAGATAGGCATGACGCGACAGAAGCTATGGGCCATCGCGAAGGGCGAGACAGCAAATCCAAGCATTCTTACGGCAGAGAAGATCAGCGAATATCTGGAGCGTAAGGTATGAGTAATTGGGGATTTGTTTACTGCATGTCTAACGATTCCATGCCTGGGTTGTTAAAAATTGGATACACCACAAAATCTCCACTGGGACGGGCCGAGGAGCTCTCGTCATCATCTGGAGTGCCAGAGCCTTTCTCTGTGCTCTTTTACATAGAAACAAAAAATCCATATCAATTGGAGCAGTCTATCCATGAAGAGCTATATCGTAAAAGGCCTAATGACCTAAGGGAGTTCTTTAGAATTTCTGATGAAGAGCTTTATGAGATTTTCAACAAAATAGACCTTTATGACGGGCTGCTGATGCAAAGTACTTTTTATCAGGGAATTCTCATGGAGCGCAGATTTTCAGAGTCAAAATCCATATCTCGCGCAAAAGTGGAAGAGGAATGATATGGCCGGTGACTGGATAAAATTTGAGCTTTCAACGTTTGAAAAAACGGAGATCTACCAGATTGCCGAGTCGTCAGGAATTGACGAGGATGCCGTCATAGGGAAGCTGCTCAGGGTGTGGGGGTGGTTCGACCAGCAAACAGAATCAGGTAACGCTATGAGCGTTAGTAAAAAGTTACTTGACCGTTTGTGTGGCGTTACAGGATTCTGCGACCACATGATAAAAGCTGGATGGATGACAGAAACAGGAGATGGATCGGAGCTAACTATTTCTCTTCCTAACTTCGATAGGCACAACGGAAAGACCGCCAAGAATAGGGCTCTCACGGCAAAACGTGTTGCTCTTCACAAGGTTAACGCTTCGCTAACGCCGGTTGCGTTACCTAGAGAAGAGAAGAGAAGAGAAGAGAAGAAAGAATCAAAACCCAAGGTTGATAAATTTGATGCGATGTCGATGAAGCCTGAAAACGTAAGCGCGCAAGTCTGGGCTGAATGGTGCCAGGCAAGATTAGAAAGCAGGAAGCCATTAACCAAGGCGATGTGTACCGCTCAGGCTAAGCAGCTAGACGGTCATGGCAATGCAGATGAGGTTATCCGTAAGTCTATTGCTGCTGGATGGCAGGGGCTATTTCCGGATAGCGTCAAATCGGCATCTGCGCGACACAGTGGATTCGACCAGATTGATTACATGGACGGCTTGACCGTCGACGAAAATGGCTCACTACGATTCTGAGGATAATGATATGGCCTTTAAACAATTTACCTACCACGCTGGTCTTTGCACCGCCCATCCTGAAGAGCTGGCCGGCTCAGATGATGATGGAGTAAGCCTTTCTTTTTGCGCTACGTGCAGCCAAGAGAAACAGCGAGATGAATATCTAATCGAGCAAAAGGCACAGAGCGAGGCAAGGAGAGCCAAAGCGATAGCTGATCGTGTTGCGGCCTGCCGGATTCCAGCCAGGTTCGCTGACAAATCATTCTGGGACTATTCGGCATCGTCTGGTGGTCAGCGCTGTAATCTCGAGAAGTGCCAGGATTATGCTGAGAATTTTGATACCCATTACGCTGACGGTCGATGCCTAATCCTTTCCGGCACTGTCGGGACTGGTAAAACCCATCTCGCGATTGCAATCTTGAAGGATGCGGTTGAAAAGCAGGGCTACACCGGGAAATACTGGACCGTAAACGGACTGCTGCAAGTCATCCGGTCTTCATACGAGAAAGACTCTGGATTCAGCGAATCTGACGTGATTGCCTCGGTCACGGATACTCATCTGCTAGTTCTTGACGAGGTGGGCGCAACAAAGCAGTCGGAGTTTGAGATGGCAATGCTGTTCAACATCATCAACTCGAGGTATGAATGGAAGCTGCCGACCATCATCATCTCCAACCTCGGGCCAAAACAAATTGGCGAGGCGATTGGCGAACGATGCTTCGACCGTCTGCGCGAAGGTGGCGGCGAATGTCTTGTCTTCCAAGGCGAATCAAACCGCAAGAAATAGATTGCTCCGGCGCCAAGGAGGCAATACCATTGGAAAATAATTATTCGGAGCGGGAAAATGAGAGATCCATTTAGCCTGGAGGCTGAACAGAGCGTTCTCGGCGCCATGATGATCGACCCAGCGTTGATCGACCTACTGGCAGCAGACCTTGAGGCGAAGGACTTCTACTGGCAGGACAATGCCGACGTTTTTACCGCAATCATCGAACTCAACTCGCTTAACCGCAAGATTGACTTCCTGACTGTCGGCGAACACATTGGCACACTGGACAGTGGTGATCCAGCATTTGCCTACACGGCTCAGATTCAAAACGGCACACCCAGCGTCGCCAACTCAGAGCAGTATTCACGCATCGTCCGTGAGCGCTCTCTTGATCGATGCCTAATCGCCGCTGCACAAGAGATTCATCAGATCGCGCACAGCACAATGGATACTCCGGACAAGATCGCGGCTGCTCAGTCTGAGATCCTGGCTATAGACGGAGAATCAGCTACTGCTGAAACCGTTGACGCATTCGATGTTCTGGTAGAGCACATGGATTTGCTTGAGAAGCGAATGAATCAAGGGAATTCAATCTCTGGAATTCGCACCGGAATGCAAGAGTTCGACGAACACACTGGCGGATTACAGCCAGAACAGCTCGTGATCATCGCTGGCCGTCCTAAGATGGGCAAGACGACTCTAGCTATGGATATCGTGCGTAACGCTGCCATACGCGAGAAGAAGGAGGTTTTGGTGATCAGTCTCGAAATGAGCAATCGCCAGCTTATGGATCGACTCATTGCTGCCGAAGGCGAGATCCCACTGGATGCCATGAAGGACGGATCGGCGTGCAGCGATCACACAGCAGGTCTTACGCTTGCAGCAGCCAGGATAAAAGATGCACGCATGACGCTTTCTGATCGGCCAGGTTTGACTATGCGTCGTATTAGGTCGATGTGTCGGCGACACAAACGCAAGCACGGACTCGACATGGTTATGATTGATCACCTTGGACTTCTCGACTCAGACGATCCTAAAGCTAACCAAGTGGCAAAGGTTACGGAGATCTCCCGTCAAGCTAAGTTGTTGGCTAAAGAGATGAAAATCCCTGTGATCCTGCTGTCTCAGCTAAACCGCGCCCTTGAACAGCGACCGAACAAGCGACCAGTCCCGTCAGACCTTCGTGACTCCGGCTCTATTGAGCAGGATTGTGATATGGCGATCTTTGTCTACCGCGATGAGGTCTACAACCCAGATAGCGACCGCAAGGGGATTGCAGAGATCATCCTTTCCATATCTCGCGAGAGTGAGGCGAAGACTTTCTACGCAATGTTCCAGGGTCGATACGCACGCTTTGCACCGCTTGAGTCCGGCGCGTACATTCCAGAAGAAAAGGACACGCCGAAGCAAGTCGAGAAGGTAAGAGGTATGAAATTTTAATGTACAGATCACTTTTTGTTCACGTATTAAATATAGATGAAGCTAAATCGCTTGGATTCAAGGAATATTTCACTGCAATTCCTTGCGTACAAGGTCATTTTTCACCAAGGTATACATCTTCTTTGGCGTGTATTGAGTGTTCAAGGATTGCCAGAACAAGGTGGGGTGAAGAAAACAGAGAAAAAAGACTTGCTTATTCAAAAAAATACAGGGAGGACACTAAGGAATCAAGGGTTGTTGCGATGAAAGAGTGGAGGGAGAAAAATAGAGAACATAGTGTTGAGTACGCTAGAGCATATAGGAGGGACAACCCTAAAAAGTCTGCTGAAATATCGAAAAAATACAGAGATGCAAATCCTGAGATAAGGGCCGCTCATGGAAGAAACAGAAGAGCCAGGGAGAGGCTTGCAGAGGGAAGCCATACGCACAACGACGTTACAAAGCTATTGGAGTTTCAGGGGGTGAAATGCGCAAACTGTAGATGCAAGCTCTTTAAGTCCGGACCGAAAAAATACCATGTAGACCACGTTATGCCATTAATTTTAGGAGGATCAAATAAACCAGATAATCTTCAAATACTGTGTCCAGGCTGCAACACAAAGAAAGGAGGCCTTGATCCTCTTGACTGGGCAAAGAAGAATGGGAAGTTGCTATGAATCATAATATTGCTTGCCTAAGCAAGGAAGAAAGAACCAATATAGAGGATCACAAAGCAGAATGTCTCCAGAGATGGAAGCTAGCTCGGGACCATGCCAGCGCGATCTATTTGGGGTTGAAGGCGAATCGCGGTAGATTGTGGGCAGAAAGGACTCTCAAGGAAAAGCCCGACATCGAAGCCGAAACCCGGCGCCAACTGAACTTATTGCTGAAGGTGAAGAAATGAAAATGGAAGACGATCTTGAATACGCAAAGGCAGAGAACGAATGGCTTAAGCAGTGTCTTGAAATACAAAATGCGAACTGCCCTGATAGATCGACACTACCTGGCATCGCGGGATCGAAGAAGGTCTTTCAGGTATTCGTAACCACTGAATGCGGCTGCGACATCGAAGAAGGCGAGTACGGCGTAACCATCATCAATATGTTCGACTCATTTCTCGAATCAGGTGATTTTGAGTTGATCGAGGAAGCCATTGCAGAGGTTATTGGTGATCTGAAGCTGCCAGAGGAAGGCCAGACTCCATTCATCGTTTATGAGGCAGGCGAACGACAAGACGTGTTCTGGTGCAAATACTATCTGGTCAAGATGGATCCAGACGAATGATTGAGATAACCGTCCCTTATCCGCCAAAAGAGCTAAACCCTAACACAAAATTGCACTGGGCTGCAAAGATGGGATACATCAAGATGTATCGCGGCACCTGTAAGGCCATAGCAGGCGAATCTAGCCACGTTATCCCTGGCGGCGACCTAGTGCTAGACCTTGAGTTCTTTCCGCCTGATAATCGACGCAGGGACGACGACAACATGATTTCCAGTTTCAAGGCTGGCCGAGATGGGATTGCAGAAGCGCTGGAGCTTGACGACGTGCGGTTTCAGCTCCGTGTACGCACTCGCGACAAATTCCCAGGCGGAAAGGTCGTGGTGAAAATCTACGAAGACGTGGATTAAGTGCTTGACGCCAACCCAGCAGCACCGTAAATTGTTTTCACATTCAGAGCATTTGGCAGGGGGAAGGAAAATGAAAATTAATTGGAATAAGGCTCCAGAAGGCACGACGCACAAAGACATTAAGTACGCGCCAACTGGATTCTGGTATCGGCTTGATTTCGAGAATGACACAGCCGCGTACTGCCCTCATGATGAAAATATCTGGATTCGCAGCGGGAAAGCATCTGAATATAACGATGGTTCCATGGACAATATGGTGGCTCGGCCAGTTTTGATCGATGAGGCAGCTGCCGAAGATAGACAAAAAGGAATTGAAGAGTTGCGCTCGCTTCTTAGTAAGGTGGCCTGTGATGATTATCATGCGGCAGTTGCTATCTACGATGCCGGCTACCGCAAGTAAGTGTTTTCCAGAGAACAGTTAAATTGAGAGTTTGGAGGGGTGTGATGGGTAGCAGGCAGCAGTTTGAAGAGTGGGCGCGGAAAATGTCCATGGATCTTGAGTATCGGAACATTCCTGGCGTTGGGCAGTTCTACGAATGCCCTAGAACACTTTTGGCGCTGGAGGCTTGGAATGAAGCGCGCGAGTCGGTGGCGCTTGAACTGCCAGAGATTACTAAGGATCACATATTCTTCGCGCTGAATTGCCACATGGAAGACCCTAGCGACGATGAAGAGGACGGATTCAATGCTGGCGTTAGCTGGTGCCGAGCATTCCTCAAACAGCAGATTGCTAAAAGGAGTGGCAAATGATCAAGCCTCGCTATGGCCGATTCACTGACGCGTACCGAGGCGGTGGCTACATGATCAGCTTCGGATTTAAAGAGGGCTGGCTACTATTCGCATTTAGACTGGTGAATTGGCATTTCTATTTCACAAAGGTTCGCGCAAGATCAGCTTTCAGGGCTTACTTTGGCCCGTTCGAAATTGAATATTACAAGGCTATCAAATGACCCTAACCGACCTACTCCCCCTCCTAATCGCCATCTACGAAAAACACGGCGACCTACCACTCGCTACAGGCTTCGACGACCATAAGCCTATTGTGGGGGCGCTGGTGAGTGAGTTTGAGAAGACTGGCGAGCTTGGGAAGAGGGGTGAAAAGTTTGTTGATTTTTATTGAGGGATAACGCATGAGCAAGGTTATGCAAAGAAAGCTTACTAACTGGTCCAATGAGCTTAATCACTCGATGCCGAAAAGTTTTCTAGTAGATGGGCCGCGAGATCAGCTTGTGAAGCCAAATAAGACAATGGTTAAGAAGATCCATGAGCGGCTTAAGGGGGAAAATGAATGAGCAGCAGAGAAGAGTTTGAGGCGTGGTTTGAAGAGAATAAGGATTTCATGCTTGGCACTCGCAAGGTTAGCAAGCCTGACAGCTTTTTCGTATGGCAAGCCTCCCGCGCACACGAATCCGACCTACTCACAGCCCTTATCGCAATAACCAACTCCGGCCCCGACGCAATACCGATCAAGGAGGCGTTTGAGATGGCGCATAGGGCGATTGAGCGGGCACTGGCGTCATAAAGTTGACTAAATCGTCGCCATTAATAGTCATACTATTTGGAGTGGGATATGAACGACATTCGCGCAAAGTTTGAAGAGATTTGGCCGGTGCCTGAGGGTATTGGTTGGGGCGAGGCGACCAAGTGTTACTTCGCTTGGTATCCCATGGCTCAGGAAGACGCAGTGGCGCACACCGCCCGCCTCGACACCTTCATCCGCTGCCAGGAGACGATGGCGCCGGTTATGTCGCTGGTGGATGAGCTGGTTGCTGACATTCGATATCGCGCATACCATGATGCCGACGATGAGGATGACGAGAAGTCTAAAGCGTTGCTGCATCGCGCCCAACAAATATTGGGAGATAGGGAATGAACGCACTACCCGGACAAATGGAATTGGCGACTGTGATTGATCATCGTCGTGCACCTGTTACATACCGCAACATGATGAACACCAAGTCAGGTCTATGCGAAGACTTGCAGCGAATTCAAGAAGACGCCCACAAACCAGCCAGTGTGCGCCTGGCTAAGATGCTATCCCTGTACGACGATCAGCCCTCATCGCAATTGTGGGGAGATATTCAGCGTTTGGCGCGGGAGATACTGAAATGAGCAAAGAAGTAACGTTGCGAGACATGCTGATGCCAGAGTTCCGGCATGCAGACCCTGCCGATTACGAGTTTCGTGGAGACGGGAAAATTGTGCGCAAGGATCGATGGGAGAAGGGAATATTCGCAATCGCCCGCGCTCTCGGTATCAATTGCCGCGACGGGTTCGATATTCCAGATGTTGTCTATGCAGTAGAGGCAATAGTCGACCAGATTGAGCAGCAAGGTGAGAATCCAGAAGAGGATTAAATAACCCTTGCAAAACCACCAAAAGGCTCCTAATGTGAGCCTTTCTTTTTGGATTATTTTTGGAGGGGTTATGAGCGTCGAGAAAAAACATCTGGTTCCTGGCTTTCAGTGCGGATGGTACAGCAACGAAGGTCATCTTGTAGCTGAGTTCGAGGTTATTGAGGTTATGGGCGGCAAGGTTGCCCGCCTTAAGGTCTTGCGCAGTCGCCGGTCTGAGCTTCAAGGCCGATTTGAAAACTATGTCGTCCGCGACATGCTTGAATGGGCCGATCATATTCGTCCTGGCGTGGAGATGTTTGTATGAACGAGAAAATTTGCGGATTCACAATGCAAAGCCTGAAAACAAAGGGCGAGCCGATCCCTGAGGCATTTGAATTGTTTCTGAGAGAGGCTGCACCGCTCATGTTTGAAGCACTTAAAAATCTTGAGAATGATGCCGGCCAGATTCCGGATCATGCATGGGATCTATGTCAGCGGGCAATAGCTGCTGCGGGAGGTAGTGCGAAATGATGAGATCTTTCGATCTAGTTGGAACAATTCGCGGGCGCGAGTACTCGGATCATGGTGAGTTCGTGACCGCCGATGACTATTACCATCTACAGCTATACAGCGAGGCAGTTGACAGGCTTAAGCTGCGCCTAGAGGAAGAGAATGCAGTTCTTAGAGAGGCGGCAGAGCGTTACTGGTGGGTACGCGAGCAATCTCGAAATGAATCTGGCGTCCGAATTGTTCACCCATTCGGAAAAGGAACAGGTTTCAGGAATCAGATTGACGCAGTTATTGACGAGGACATGAACAAATGACCATCTCAACCACAACCCTAAAAAACGCAGCCAGAGCGATTGAGTGTGACCTGTGGACTGATCCAGCTACGGGCGCGAACTACCTGGCTAAGGATGGGGCTATTCTTAGGAGGTGGGAGCCATTAGAAGATGACAAGGACGCATATCAGTTGGCTTCGAAGCTATTTGACTGCATCGAGTTTGTAACCGTTGAATGGCCTGACGAGGACGCGGGCATGATGAGAGTATCTGTCGACTATCGCGCTACACGAGAATCTATCGTGGAGGCTGCTGCTGAGATCGGAGCAAAACTATGCCAATAATCGCTTGCACATGGTTCGCCTACGTGTATTTAATGCCTGCCGTTAAGGTGAAAATTAGTTATTGGAGGGGTGTATGAGTGATTATTCTGAAATGGGTCGCAGCCGACTGATTGCTGAGATAGAGCGCCTTCAGTCATTCAAGACTGCTTACATGGAGTGGAGCGATAAGACTGAATGGGTTCAGGATTCAGTTGAGGCTGGCGAGCTAGGAAAGCACAGAGCTGATGCTATCCGTATCCGCCTTGATAAGCTCAAGGCCGAAAATCATTCCTTGAGAAAATTCATCAGCAATCTTGCCGAGAGTGACGCAGAGATTGCATACGCATACGCCGCTATCAGTTCTCCGGAGAACCCTTAATGCCAACGCTGAGCATCCTAGGGCTCACTCTGGAGGCCGATATCCAGTACGCACACACAGAGCCAGCCACGCGTCACGCAAACGGCCACAGCGAGCTTGAGTGGACTTTGCTCGAAGGCACAGACGAAATAGGCGAAACAATTTCGAGAAAAGGTCTTGACTTAATCGCCGATAAGTTTTTAGATGACATCGAACGCGCTATTTGGGCGCAGATAGGGAGATAACAATGAGCTCAATCACAGTCACCAAAGCACGCATCGCACTCGAAGCCGCGCACATGGCATACGTTCAGGCAGACATCGAGCATCCAACCGCCACCCACATCGCAAAAGAATCGCTGACCAATGCGCGCCACGAATACTGGAATGCGTGTGCTGCGTTTTGCACCAAGCTGGAGTTTGCTACGGATCTTGGCGAGGTTCACGAGAATCTGGTTGCGCAGGGGCTTTGGACATGATGGTTCGTGTTCTCTGGTCGGTAGCCATGTCGGCGCTATCTGTCACGGCATGCTTCTTCGTCGCAGGTAACTTGGACCCTTTTAGCTGGGATGGGCCAGATAGGGCATTTACAGTGCTTATTGCTGTGGTAGTGTTTGGGCTTACGGCGACATGCCCATACATCAAGGAATCAAAAAATGCATGACCAAATCATCAAGGAAATGAAGAATCTCGGCTGGAATATGAGCCTGATCGCCAGCCGCACAGGGATTAGCCAGAGTAGATTGGAGGATGGGAATATGGGGGTTAGGGAGCAAAGGAAGCTGCAAGAGATCGCGTACCTGGAAGCGCATATTGACATCGACGAGTTAGAGGGAGAAGAAGAATGAAATCCCACGAATTCCTACAGGCAGCAATCGACGTTCAGGCTGAGCGTGGCAAGCAGTACGACAAGCCGACTGGTGAGCGCTCAATGGGCGCCACTGTGACAGCCTTCAACACCATCACAGGGCGCGATCTGTCAGAGGCTGAGGGTTGGCTTCTCTTGCAAACTCTCAAGGACGTGCGGCAGTGGCAGAACCCTTCGAAGTATCACCATGACTCCGCACTTGACGGCGTGGCTTACTCGGCGCTTAAGGCTGAGGCGTTGAGTGAAGAGTCAGGCGAATACGACTTCTGCGGCGAAGATCCACGCAAAGAGCCTTCACATATTATTTCGGATATTCCTAATGGGTATCATTGGGATGATGCGCCAGATGGTTTTGAATGGTTCGCTACAGATCCAGAAGGAGCTTTCTGGTTCAAAGATGAACCACTGTCAAGATCCGGCGGCACTGCATGGGCGTGGCCTGGTAGTGGTGGCTGCACGGCTATTGACGATGACCGCAAAGAACTATTCAAATGCAAACGCCCAACGAGCACAGCCCAATGACCGAATACAACGAGCAGTTAGTCAAGGAAGCGATTGCGTCAGGTCGTACTAACGGCGAGATGGCTACAGAGTTCGGCGTGAATGAGCGGACTATGCGGCGGTGGAAGGCTAGGTTGGCGCTTTCGGGCTACAGCCCTGAGCATCAGATGACCAGGAGCGTGCCAAAGCCATACATCGTCAAAGGAACGAGTCAGCTCTACAAGCGCGGCGAGGAGGCGCCAGTTCTGGAGTGGATCAAGACTAGCGTTCAGCACGAGCAAATGGCTGAGATGCTTCGTGAGTACGCAAACGCCTATGTCGAAGAGGTTGAGCGTCTAGAAGTTCCTGAGCCAGCGAACATCGACGACCTAGATACCGACATCATCCCTTGGTTTCAGATCGGTGATGGGCATGTCGGCATGCTTGCTCACTCGAAAGAGGTAGGGCATGACTTCGATATCAAAATTGCAGAACGTGAGCTTGTCAAGGCAATGCACCTCCTGATTGATCGTGCGCCTAACTGCGAACGCTGCGTCATTCAAGATCTTGGCGACATGACTCACTACCAGGACTTCACAGCCAAGAGCGAGTCAGGCCACGACTTTGACTACGACAGCCGATATCCGAAGATGATTGAGTCGGTAGCGCGCATCATGCGGTCCATCATCGAAAAGGCGCTGCATAAGTTCAAGTTCGTTGACGTGATAATCAACCAGGGCAACCACTCGCGCTCCAATGATGTGTGGATGCGCGTCTTCTTGCAGCACGTATACGGTGACACTGACCGCGTCAAGATCCTAGACAACTCAAGCGTGTTCATCCCGTATCGCATGGGTAACACATTCGTCATGTGCCACCACAGCGACAAATGCAAGCCGGCACGACTGGTTGACGTGATGGCTACCGACTTCGCGCACGATTGGGGCGAATCCAAGTACAGGTACATTGATATTGGTCATATTCACCATCGACAAGTGAGCAAAGAGTTCTCAGGTGTTACGGTTGAATCGTGGAATCAGCTTGCACCAGTAGACAAGTACGCGCATGATGGCGGCTGGCGGTCTAATGCGTGCCTTACGATGGCGTTACGGTCTAAGACATACGGCGAAAAGGGTCGCATCACTCTTACCGTTGAGGAGGTACAGGATTTGATCGCAGGTGCAATGCCTGGGACTGCTGCAAAACAGCGCAGAATCGTACACTCGGTATGATATGATTTGTGTGTCGAGACAGCCCCGGCCAGGGTTTCCATGCGGATACATGGATTATCGACACAAATTCATTGCCTTATCCGAGGTATCAGATGCAAGAAAAGCATATTCACATCATTTCAAAGGCTCAAGCTAAGGCGCTGGGCCTTCGTCGTTTCTGTGTGGCTGAGATTTGCAGGAAAGGCCACATAGCGGAACGATTCACCGCTGATGGCAAATGCACAGAATGCAATCGCCTGATGTGCGCGAGAAGATTTCAAGCGAAGAGAGATGCAGACCCAGCAAAGAAAGCATCGATTGCTGAGGCTGTGCGGATCGCAGCAGAGCGCAAGATGGATGTAGCGGCGAAGTCAGAGGCTTGGAACAAGCTGCGAGCATCAAGACAATCCGCGATAGCGTCTGGAGCGCTGACCTATCACGGCAGAGAGTGCATTTATGGTCACGGGACAGAGAGATACACGAGTGGTGGCAACTGCATTGCGTGCTCCGCTGAATTCTCAGCGTCCGATCACAAGAAGGAACACGATAAGAAATACCAGGCGGACAACGCAGAAAGAATCCAAGAAAGAAGCAAGGCGTATCAGGCTAGAACCTCGGCACAAAGAACAATAACCGCAACCGCCTGGGCTCGCAGGAATCCAGAGAAGCGACGATCTATATCGAATGCATACAAGCACCGAAGGCGAGCCATAGAGAGGCTAGGATCGACAACTGCCGAGCTTAGAGAATGGGAGGAGAGAGCAAGGAAGGATTGCTACTGGTGCGGTAAGAAGAAGCTGAAGAAATACCACGTAGATCACTACCAGCCGCTATCGAAAGGCGGGGCGCATACTGTGAGCAATCTGGTAATAGCATGTCCGCGATGCAATCTGAAGAAATCAGCAAAAGCTCCCTATCTTTTTGCGCAAAGCATTGGTAGGCTATTCTGAAATCAATCGAGAGGGTGATCTATGATAAATGTCGTGACGAAATGGGTTGATGGCAGTCCCGCACAATTCAAACCCGGCCAATTCCTAGTCTACGAATCCGGCGAGTATTCGCTTGTAGGCAGTAATACGGCTATCACGTCAACGCAGAAGATCGTGAAGCATACGACGCTGATTGAGGTGTATGAGTTGGAGTGGTTGCAGTCGATGGCTGTAGAAAGATCATTGGGAGTGAAGGCATGAGAAAGCCAGATTGGAAAGACGCTCCAGAGTGGGCTAATTATTTTGCTCAAGATCCATGTGGCACTTGGTTCTGGTTTGAGATTAAGCCAGTGGCAGTTGGTGACTGGGTAGAAGGTTCGATCCATGGGCGCATTGAATTGGCGCAACATCGTTCGGTAGATTGGCATACAACTCTTGAGTCACGCCCATGACAACCCTAATCGCAATCTACCTGGCAGTCGGGTTCTTTAGCTACTGGCCGGCGATATACTTCTGGCTGGATGGTGATGAGCTAGACGACGTTAAATGGTGGCACTGGGGCATGGCGTGGGCTACTTGGTCAGTCTGCTGGCCTATTCGTTATGCGCAAGATGCCTGGTATTGGTGGAGGGCTAAGAAGTGAGCCAAGAAGGTTATTTTCGACTATTCTGCGTTCTGGTTGTTATCGCTGGCACATGCAAAATTGGAGCAATGATGTTATGACCACAATCAACGACCTAGACCAAATCAACACAATGGCGATGATGACCATGTGCGAGCTTGGGTATGCGCGGTATGAGCGGTTCCGTGCTGGACTTAAGATGGATGAGGAAGCTTGCGATAAGTTGAGGCAGTTCGTGCATTCCAATGCTGATCGCGAGCACGAGCTAGAACTACGAATTAAATGCGCACCGATGTACAGACCTATGGCATAATCACCTCAAGCGATATCCCCCTCCGTCGCTTGCTGCACCTTCAGCCCATCGTGAACCGTCCGATGGGCTTCTTTTTGCCTATTAAATGGCAGTTTTTACGAAAAACTGGCAGGATATGTGCAGTTTTATGCATGTGATATCATTCCTGCATCCGGCGACAATGCCAGCGCAGGACTTGAAATCCTGTTAGCTTCCGGATCGGATTGGGAGATGATACCCGGTCGCCGCAACACACGCCCCAAGCCTATGACCATATGGTTATGCTCAAATCGGGGCGTTTTTATGTGTGTGTGAAAAAGTGATATCACAAAGCCACCGAACTGAAACTGATATCATTATGTCCAACTAGGTACATTCCTTAAATCAGACCACATCCACAATGAAGAAGCCCATGAGCGATCCAACTGGCGACCCAAACG
>Ga0065714_10002890_pt1 | contig 15384 bp, 10 predicted proteins | sample MisRhiReplicate2_FD_59101 | JGI IMG/M metagenome (GOLD analysis project Ga0065714, IMG submission 59101) | Miscanthus rhizosphere microbial communities from Kellogg Biological Station, MSU, sample Rhizosphere Soil Replicate 2: eDNA_1 v2... | ecosystem: Host-associated > Plants > Roots >...
TGGTTGCGCAAGATAAAGCGCTGCAATTTGCCGCTTGGGGTTTTCGGCAATTCGCTGACAAATTCGATTTCACGGGGGTACGAGTGCGCCGCCAGACGCTTGCGCACGTGCTGGCGCAGCTCTTCGGCCAGCTCGGGGGCGGCGCGGTATTGCGCGCTGAGCACGACGAACGCCTTGACCAGTTCGGTGCGCTCCGGATCGGGCTTGCCGACCACGGCGGCCTCGACCACGGCCGGGTGTTCGATCAGCGCACTTTCCACGTCGAACGGGCCAACCCGGTAGCCGGAAGTGGTGATCACGTCATCACTGCGACCGACGAAGCTGATGCTGCCGTCCGGGTTCCACTCGACGGTGTCGCCACTCAGGTAATAGTTGCCGACAAAGGCCTTGGTCGGCCCGCCTTCGTAGCCGGCGAACCAGCACATCGGCGATTGGCTGCGGTCGATCGCCAGGATGCCCGGCTGCCCGATACCCAGCTCCTTGTACTGGTCGTCCAGTACCACGATGCGGTGGCCCGGCGAGGCAAAACCGGCGGCGCCCATGTGAATCGGGTGCTCAAGGCCGTGGTGGTTGCACAGCACCATGCCCAGTTCGGTCTGGCCGTAGTGATCGTGGATGACCACGTCGAGGTTGTCGGCGAACCAGCGGATCACTTCCGGGTTCAGCGGCTCGCCGGCGCTGCTGACGATACGCAGCTTGCCCTTGATCGACTTGGCGAATTCATCGCCGCCGGCAATCAGCAAGCGGTAGGCCGTCGGCGAACCCGTGAGGTTGCTGATCCCGTACTTGTTGATGACCCGGCAGGTGCTTTCGAGGGTGAACGGGCCATCGTAAAACGTGATCGGATGGCCCATGGACATCGGCCCCGTGACACCGAAATAAATGCCGTAGGCCCAACCCGGGTCGGCGACGTTCCAGAAGGCGTCTTCCGGGCGCAGATCCACCGCGTCGCGGGTGTAGCTCTGGAATGCAACGATGGCCTTGAGCGGCACCGACAACGCTTTCGACGGGCCGGTGGTGCCCGAGGTGAACATCAGCAGGAACGGATCTTCGCCGGTCAGCAGCACCGGTTCACAGTCGGCGGAGTAGTTGGCCAGTTCGGCCCAGAAACTGAAATCGCCATGCACCAGGCCCTGCCCTTTGGCACCGGTGACGGTCACGATGGTCGGGCAATCGGCGACTTCGGCGAGTTTCGGCCGGTTCACTGCATCGGTCACCACCACTTTGGCGCCAGAGCAGCCCAGGCGGTGCTCGATGGCCTTGGGGCCGAATGCGGTAAACAGCGGTTGATACACCGCACCAATGCGCCAGGTGGCGAACACGGTGATCAACAGTTCGATATTGCGCGGCAACAGGCCGGCGACCTTGTCGCCTTTCTTCACGCCCTGGGCCAGCAGGTAGTTGGCGAAACGCGCGGCCTTGTCCTGCAAGTCGGTGAAGGTGTACGTCGCACCGGTGCCGTCGCGTCCTTCCCAGAACAGCGCGATGCGACCCGGCAAGGCATGCCGGTCACAGCATTCGACACAGGCGTTGAGGGCCGTCAGATCGCCCGCGAGCGCGGCATCGACGGTGTGCTGATAATTGAACTGAGAAGTAGCAGACAAGTAATCGCGCATTGCCAGAATCCCACTGTGTTTTTTATAAGGTTGGGGGGAACCGTAATCAACAGGGAAATACTCGCTCTGCGCGGGTTACCGGGCAATGGTCAAAGTTATCAAGTTGTCTGACTGCTTTGGCCAAAGCCCGCGGGTCATCAGGAAGTGAAGCGCACCCCGGGTTTGGCCCGCTCGTCCACGGTCAGCTCGAACACATCCGGCCGGGCGTAGTGGCCGACCACGTCGTAATCGTAGCGGGCGCGTACCAGGTCGTCGGTGTCGATCTGTGCGGTGAGTAGCCCGGCACTGTCGCGCAACGGTCCGGCAAGAATGTCGCCCATGGGGCCTACGATTACACTGCCACCGGCAATCAACGGCCGATCCGCCGGCCAGTTGGCGATATCCAGGCCCAAGGCCTGGGGCGATGCCTGGACCTGGCAGGCGCTGACCACGAAGCAGCGCCCTTCATGGGCAATGTGGCGCATGCTGACCTGCCACATCTCCCGCTCGTCCACGGTGGGCGCGCACCACACCTCCACACCCTTGGCGTACATCGCCGTGCGCAGCAGCGGCATCATGTTTTCCCAACACACCAGCGCCCCCACGCGCCCGACCTGACTGTCGATCACCGGCAAGGTCGAGCCATCGCCCTTGCCCCAGATCAGCCGCTCGGTGCCGGTGGGCATCAGCTTGCGGTGTTTGGCCACCAGCCCGGCCTGCGGATCGAAGTACAGCGCGGTGCAGTACAAGGTGCTGCCGGCGCGCTCGATCACGCCGATCACCAGATTGGCTGCGGTGCGTGCGGACAGCGCCGCCAGCGCCTCGGTTTCCACGCCGGGTACATCAATGGCATTGGCAAAATAGCGGGCAAAGGCTTCGCGCCCTTGCGGCAGGCGATAGCCCAATTGCGTACCAAAGCCCGCGCCCTTGGGATAACCGCCCAGCAGCGCTTCCGGCATCACCACCAACCCGGCGCCGGATTCGATGATTGCGTTTTCATAGGACAGGATCTGTTCCAGGGTTTCAGCCTTGCCGCCGGGCAAGGCGCCGATCTGCAGCGCCGCAACGATTGATTTGGGCATCTTGGAAACTCCATTCGCATCAGGTGTTGCTCATTCTCCGGCGCCAGGCAATCATCAATAAAGACCGATTCAATGCTGAATGATATGAACCAAATGAATATCACCGACGTCGACCTCAACCTGCTCAAAGTCTTCGAGGCGCTGCATGAAGAGTCCAGCGCCAGCCGTGCCGCCTTGCGCCTGGGCGTGACGCAATCGGCCGTCAGCGCGGCCTTGCGTCGCTTGCGCGAGCTGTATGGCGATCAGCTGTTCGTACGCACCGGACGCGGCCTGGCCCCCTCGCTCAAGGCCAATCAGCTCAAACCGGTGGTCAGCGATGCCCTGAACAAATGCCGGCAGAGCCTGGCGATGGTCGACCCGGCTGCGCAACAGTACGAAGGTCGTTCGGTCACCGTGGGAATGTCGGATGATTTCGAGATTGCCTACGGCCGGCGGTTGATCGAAGAGATCGCCCGTACTGCACCGAAACTGCGGCTGATTTTCCGCCAGACCCACAGCCAGATCGTCGCCCAGGCGTTGATGGAGCGCAGCATTGACCTGGCGATTAGCGCGGGCGGGTTTGCCGAGCGACTGCTCAGCCGTCAGGTGCTGGGGGAAGGTGGTTATCTGTGCCTGGCGGACCCGTCGAGCCTGGTCGAGGGTCAGCAGAGCATCGGTCTTGAGGAGTTTGTGGCACGCGAACACATTCTGGTGTCGTCCGGCGGTTTTATCGGGATTACCGACGAGGGTTTGGCGGCGCTGGGGCTCAGTCGACGGGTGTGCGCCTCGACCACGCATTTTGCCGCGTTGCCCCATTTGCTCAAAGGCAGCCGGGCGGTGGCGACCATTCCGGCCCATGCCGCCCAAAGCATCGCTACGCTCAGCGGGCTGGCGCTGCTGCCCTGCCCCCTGGCCTTGCCGCGCTACCCGATCGAACTGGGCTGGCGGACCAGCACCCAGCTCGACCCGGTGCTATTGAAAGTGCGCGAGGCGATCGTCACGAGCTTCGCCTGACGACCGATGTTATTTGTTGGCCGCCATCAGGCGATTGACTTCACTGCGCACCATGTTGGCGTATTCCGGTGGCGACATGCCATCCAACTCGGCGCGCACCCATTCGGCCCACTTGCCTTTGCGCTTGGCCCGTTCGCCGAACAACCGCGCGGCCTCACCCTTGGCCTTGCCCAGGTTGTTTTGCCAGAGTTCGAACAGACGGGATTTCTCGTCTTCAAGCGCAGCGCGCTCGGCGAGGGGTTTGTCGGCCAGATTGAAGCTCATGGGAATTTCCTGCTGCGTAAAATAGGCGACATCTTACACTGTAGGACGAAAGGTCCTGCGCCGGTTTTTCAGCAAGATGACCTCCCCGGGCAAAATAGCTGCAACTTTTCCGACGGCGGCAGACTCCATTGTTCACTGTCCACTTACCTGCAAGGAGTACTTCAATGGCCCGCAAAACCGCCGCGCAAGCCGCCGAAGATCAAATCAAGGATCAAGCCTTCAGCGAACTTCAAACGCTGATCGAAGAATCGGAAAAACTGCTGAAAAGCAGCGCCTCGCTGGTCGGGGAAGAAGCGGAAACCCTTCGTGGACAGATCGCCCTGAAACTCCAGCAGGCCAGGGATTCGGTGAGCAGCGTGCGCGAGCGCACCCTGCCCGCGGTCGAGGCCACTGAAACCTATATCGGCGGGCATCCATGGCAAACCGTGGCGATTTCCGCCGGGTTTGGTTTGGTGGTGGGATTGTTGTTGGGGCGTCGATAAACACTGGCAAACACTGAACCCTGTGGGAGCGGGCTTGCTCCCACAGGGGGTTGCGGCGTATCTAAAGGATCACTCCCCCGCCAATTCCCGAAGATTCGCCAGCGTCCGGGCATCCAGCTCAATGCCATCGACCTGCGACCTGGCGCGTTGATGATGACGCCGATCCCCCGGCAAACGCTTCAGGCCGACCCCGTGCATTTGCCGCACCAGTTCCTGGCTGCGCTCGGCAAAACTCTGCCCCGCCGCTTTGCCCGGATCGATCACGATAAGCAATTGGCCAGTCCAGGGTGTCTTGGCGCCAGGGTGGTTCTTCCAGTCGAACTCGAAGGAAAAATTGCCGCCGGTCAGTGCCGCCGCGAGCAACTCGACCATCATCGACAACGCCGAGCCCTTGTGCCCACCGAAAGGCAGCAACGCACCGCCGTCGAGAATCGCCTTCGGGTCCGTGGTCGGTAGGCCGAGGCTGTCCACGCCCATCCCTTCCGGCAAGCGTTCACCCTCGCGAGCGGCAATTTGCACATCGCCATGGGCAATGGCACTGGTGGCCAGGTCGAAGACAATCGGTGCGCCACCGGCCCGTGGCGCAGCGAAGGCAATCGGGTTGGTGCCGAACAACGGCCGGTCGGCACCGTGGGGCACCACGCAGGTCATGCTGTTGACCACGCTCAATGCCACCAGGCCTTCATCCGCGAAGGGTTCGACATCCGGCCACAAGGCCGCGAAATGATGTGAGTTACGGATCGCCAGTGCCGCGATGCCGGCACTTCGGGCCTTTTGCACCAGTAGTTCGCGTGCCGCCGCCAGGGCCGGTTGCGCAAAACCGTTATTGGCGTCGACCCGCACAAAACCTGAAGCCACATCTTCGACCACCGGAACCGCCTGGCCATTGACCCAGCCGCTTTGCAGCGTCGAAACATAACCTGGAATCCGGAATACCCCGTGACTGTGCGCGCCGTCGCGTTCGGCCCCGGCGCAGTTTTGCGCCAGCACCCGGGCAACGTCGGCCGAGGTGCCGTGACGCAAAAAAATCTTCTCCAGCAAAGCGCTCAGCGCATCGAATGAAAGGTGGGACGGGACAGCAGTAGAGGCGTGATCGTGTGGCGCAGACATCTGAAGCTCCAGACTGATTATTGGAGGGAACAACAGCGTACAAAGNCCCGCCGATTAACAACGCGCGGCGAGCGACCTGTCAACCTTTCGCTCTGGGTCGATCAGAGATATCCCTCTCACGAATGCCCAGGCCCCGTGCGTTATCTATTTACCACCCGTGCCAGCGCACCGGCTTTTAGTGTCGAAACTCAATCCACAGGCGCCTGTGAGTGGCACCTTGAACGAGACTCGACGATGTCTACACCCGTAACTCCGCTGTTTTTCCCCGAGGCGCTGACATTGCGCGGCCGCTGGAAAGAACTTGGCAAAACCCATGGACTGAGGCAAAAGGACTTCGAATGGTTCAGCCATATCGAACTGGCCACCCAGGCACTGCGCGATAAGCAGACGCCGCCCATGCTGGTGAAGAACGTGCTGCTGAAAATCCCGGGGCTGGAGCCTGTGGCGCTGGCCGGCAGCTTTGTGTTGACCGCGACACCCGATGACAATGGCCTGATTCTCTACACCCCGTACGCCGGGATAAAAAAGTTCGCCAACCGTACGGCCCTGACCGACCATCTGGTGACGCAACTCAAGGCCGCCAGTGAAGACGACGACCTGCTGGCCTTCATGGCGATGTCTCAACGCAAGGCCATGGTGGACGCCGACGAAATCGTGTTGGACTTTCAACCCATCGACGGCGACGTGTTCGAAGACCAGCGCATGACCCTCTCCACCCATCAGCAACTCAACGACCAGGCCCTGCTCGACGAATTGAAAGTGCTGCCGTCCCTGACCTCGCTGCTCGACACATTGCTGAATCAGAAGCTGGCGGCATCCTTTCCCGGTCTGGATCAGAGCCAGACCCAAGTGAACTTCTACCAGGCAACAACGCCAGAGAATGCTGACGAAAGCCATCCGGCGCGACGCTGGGTCAACTCCCTTTCCTTGAGTGAGGCCGTCCTCCTGCATTATCGCCATCAGCTTTGGCCGGCCGGACAGTCCCACGAATTTTTGCATCCGGAAAAGTCCCCGGCAAACGCCGACCAGCCACTGTGGGAAGCCGCAGTCACGACAATCTCGCGCCAACTGATCAGCCTGCTGGTCGGGCAGCTCGAAGGCTTCTGGGCTGCACCGAGCGCCGACGGCGCATCCCGTCGAGAGTTCTTCGGCCAGGCCATCGCCGATCAGGCGCGAGTGCAACTGCTGCTCAAGCGAGAAGCCGAGATCATCACCCCGGAGCAAAGCCAGGATTTGCACGCGTTGATCTCTACGGCCAGCCGGACGAACCAGGCAATGACGGTCGAAACCGTGCGCCTGTGGGAGTACAAGGCCAATTATGTGGAGCTGGCCGGCTCACTGATGGTCAGCACCGGCAATGCGTTTCTCTACACGCCCACCGCAGGCCTGCAGGTACTCAAGGACTATAAGGACTTGTGCGATACGGTGCGCAGCAAGTTCAGCGCTGCCGGTCGCGAGGATGAACTCTATGGCCTGCTGAGCCTGGACGAGCGTCAGCGTTTCATTGGCTTTGACCAGCCGAATGTGACCGGGGAAGCAATTTCCGGCGAGATCTTCCCCAAGCTCTTCGACGGGATCATCGGCAAGCAACGGCAGAACATGCAATATGCCCTGCAGGTGTTCCGTCACAGTGACGGCACCGTGGACATCCACGCCCTGTTCGACAAAGCGCTGGATATCCGCTCGATGATCAACGAGCGCCTGCTGACGCTGGCTACCGACGGGCGCTGGAGCACGCGGCCCGTGCTATCCGGTGATCAGCATCCCTCCACGGTGCTGGCCCACACGGCGGCCACTTTCGCCAAGTCCTTCAACGACATCGAGACACCGTTCAAGACGGATTTCGCAGCACAACCGGTCGCTGCTCTGGCCCTGCAACGGGTCTATCTGGAAAACATGAAACCCCGCCTGGCCCATGCACTATCCGTTGGCCTGCGTGGCGAGGCCAATATGCGAGTGCTCGGCGCGACACTGCGGGATGCGGATCGGGCCATTGTCGAAACGGTATTCAATCCGGACCGGGCCGATCGGCAGAACCGTCCGGCCCTCAACGGCTTCCGACCCGACGCCTACTCATTGACACTGGAGTGCTCCGGTCAGCGCGATGTCCTGCCCCTGGCCTATTGTCTGCTTTTGACCGAGCGTGGCGGACTCGACCCCTCGCATTCCGGCCGGACAATCCTTTGGACACCCGCCGAGGGCCTGGAAGTCTTTGACAATATCAGTCGCGCAAGGCTGGAACTGAACAGACGCCTGCTCGAACCGCAACAACGCCTGGCGCTGCTGGAAAACCTGACCCCGGCCCAACGCTTCCTTCACCAACGCTACTCACTGGGACCGTTGCGGCTGATCGAAGGGTCTGTATTGGAACGGGTCGCGCAATCATCCATCGAGCACTTTCTGGCTCGCTGCGAACACGTACGCATTTTCAAGCTGAGCGACACAAAGCGCAAAAAAGCCCTTAAAGACCTGACCACAACGGTGCTTGACACCAACCTGCAACGAGCCAGGTCGATTGCCCTGGCGATCGGCCAGCAGCAATCCCTGCCCGCCTGGCTGGGAATGGCTCCGCTGCAAGACCTGCGACTGCACCTTGAACTGCTGGAGCAATACCGCAACAGCGTTGTTGAGGACAAAGACTATTTGCACGGGATCAAGCCCCTCAAGTCGTATGTGCATGAAACACTGAAATCGTTGCTCGCCGACCGCTTCCCGGCAACAACACTGGACCCCGACAATATTCAAATCACCCCGGACCTGGCGTTGGTCGGCCCTGCCCGGAGCCTCACCGAGTTCGCCTTGCACCACGTCAACATTACGCAAGGCACCGGGTTCAAGGTCGGGTCGGCAACCACGCAAACCCTGCCCGCGGGGCTGGACCAGGCGGCTGTTCGCCAGTTGCTGCTATTACTGAAAATTGCGCAGAACTACACCAAACATATCACCGACAACTTGTCGAACAATTCGGCGGACGTGGAACAACGGATCCTGCGCTTCGTCAAGCAACTGCCCTGGCAATTGCTGCAACACGCACACGAACTGAAACTGCAGCAACGGCTGTCCGACAGCGCTTTCGATTTGCTTCGACAAGTATTCGACATGCCGGACGCCATCGCCCGGGCTACCGTAGCAGGTGCGCACGCCATTGCCCGACCACTGGAACTGATCAAGACAACCGGTGCCGCGGCCGTCAAGGCACTGGGCCTGTACCTGATCGGTCCCGGCAAAGACAAGGCAGGCCCGCAAATCCTCTATGCCCCTTACCACCCCAGTGGCTCACCGTTCGTTGAGTTCGACAATGAGGCCAGCGTTGTCGCGGCGCTCAACACACCGGGGCCATTGCAGGAGATGCTGCTTCGTCGCCTGCCGACCAGTCAGCAAACAGTGTTTCGCAACCTGCTCAAATCCACCGTTGGCCAGTCTAGCGAAATCACCCTGGCGTCCAGCCCCATCAATGGCAACCTGCTGACCCACTTGTTCCATGACAACACCAGGCTGCTGGAGAAGATGCTCGGCAGCCAGGCAAACGCAACCGCTCAGTCTGACTGGGAGGCTGTCAAACATCTGTTCAGCTCCGGCATAGAGCGCATTTCAGGCCTGCTGCCGGGCAAACTCGCGTATGTGCAGTTTCTTTGGAGGGCCTACAAGGACGCCAAAAACTCAGCCGAAGCCCTACAGGACCATCACTGGACGACCGCCTTGCGCGAGTTTATTGCCGGCGCGGCACAAATCGTGTCATTGGGCCGCTTGTCGCTTGAAGGGTGGGCCGAAAGCGCCCAGGCAACCAGCGAAGCCGCTGCTCAACCGGCCGTCCCCGCCGTGATCGCGCAACCCTGGTCGCAAGTCCGGTCGACAGCGCAACTGCGTACCCGGCTGCGACGGTTCGAAACCACCACCGAACTCAAGGACCTGACGAAAAGCAGCACCGACGGCACCTATCTGGAAGCGGGCAGCAAGAAAACCTTCGCCGCCATTGCCGGCAAAGTGTACGGCGTGAACAAGACCGGAGCGGTCTGGCGAATGGTCAAAGGCGAGCAAGAAGGCCCGGTGTTGCTGGCTACACCCGGCAAGCAACTGGTCATCGACCCGGATGCCCACACCGTTCACTTCGGCAAAGCCGTCTCGAAAATGCGCAATCAGTATGTCAACGCCTATGTTGCCAGGCAGGTGCTGAACATCGAGGCCCGGGGAATGGAGGAAATCCGCGCAAGACATCCCGAAAAAGCCCGCATGATCGTGCAGGCCATCGACATGGCTCGCTATTACGCGTTCAACAGCCTGCACAACCTGGTGCAACTCAGGGAACTCGTCCCGGGCACACGGCTCGATACCTTCCTCAAACAGTTCTTTGATGTTGACCTGATCGACAAAGCACTGCTCGACAAAATCAGGCAGGCCGTCGTTCCCATTTGCAACGCGCTGGTCGATCCCGATGAAGACTGGATGAACTCGCAACGTTTTATCGTGGGTTCAAGCCGGGACCCGGAGGACAACCTTGTCGCGTTTGTCGTGGACAAGGATCAACAGCGCAATGTGCATTTCACGGAAAACTTCTTCGATCAACAACTGGACTGGTACAAATCCAGCCTGACTCAGCCCTTCGATGTCGACGGCCACAGTCAGGCCGCGACCCTGATACACGAGTTCGCTCATTTGTTTTCAGGGGCCGTGGACATCGCCTACCTTGAGGCCAGGCTACCGTTCAGCGATCTGGTCGCGTCGGTCACCGGCTATGGCGCAGCAAAGAAACAGTCTCAAGTGGATTTCCAGCGAGAAGCCTTGTCGATGAAAACGCCAAAGGACGAACTGTTCGCACGCTGGAACAGTGGGCGGCAATTATGGGTCAACCTGGACTCCATACCGAGCACTTCCCACATCGGCAAGAAAATTCTGCAACTGACGGGCAGCGAGACCATGGCTAAGGCACGGGAAGCTTTTTTTAACGTGCGGGACTCGAAGTTCCGAACCAATGTCATTTTGCACAATGCCGACTCGGTCGCGTTTTTGATCTGCGAAATGGGCCGGCAACTGGACCCGGTACCGGTCGCTACGCCCCCTACACCCTGATCCTGGCGAAATAACGCGCAGATCCCCGGATCTGTGCGCTATCGCGGTGTTTGATTTGATCTTTTTTTTACGCATCCCATGGATACTGCTACCCGAGAGCAGATGTTCCAGAGGCGAAGCGTTGAAAAAAAACCACACATTGATAGTTAAATGCCATGACTGATGTTCTCGCAGACTCCCCCCCAAGGTTAGAATGCAGGAAATCAGGAAGGGCCAATGACCGACCACACGATCTCGGAAGCCGAATACGACGCCATCACCGATGCCGCTGCGCATTGGTGCATGCGTCTGCACGCCAATGACTGCACCGAGCAAGAGCGTCAGGCGTTCGAGCAATGGCGTAACGCGCATCCGCTCCATGCCATCGAGTACGAAGCGATGCTGGAGATCTGGGATGTCGCTGGCGACCTGCCCCGTCCCGAGCCCGTCGTGCCGCTGGTTCGCCCCAAAGTGGAAAATCCGTGGCGCCGCCTGGCGATCGCAACGGCGGTCTGCGCCCTGGCGTTGCCGGTGGCCGGTTATGGCGGCTGGCATCTGGGCTGGGTGCCAAACGCGTACCAGCATTTCGAAGCGACCGACAATGTCCGAACGGTCACCTTGAAAGACGGCAGCCAGGTGGAACTGAACCTGGGCAGCGAGCTGACGTACAGCAACTACAAGGATCAGCGGCAAGTCACGCTGGAAAAAGGCGAAGCCTTCTTCAGGGTCAGCCATGACACCCGTCACCCCTTCGTGGTCAAGGCCGCCGAAGGCCGGATTCGCGTGACCGGCACCCAATTCAACGTCTGGATGTATGAAGACCAGGTCAAGGTCAACCTGATCGAGGGTTCGGTACTGGTCAGCAGCAACGCCAACCTGAATGGCGACGGTTTGCACCTCAGCCCGGCGATGCAGGCCAGTTATCGCCACGGCGACTTCACCCCCCGCATCAACCAGACCTATGACAATGACAGTTCGCTGGCCTGGCGCCAGGGCAAACTGGTGCTCGACGATCTGTCCCTGAGCGATGCGCTGCCCTTGATCAATCGCTACCTCGACAAACCGCTGATGGTGGCCGACAACAGCACCGGCTCGATCCATATCGGCGGCATCTACAACATCAACGAGATCAACGGCCTGGTGAAATCCTTGCCGCGCGTCCTGCCGGTCTACCTGACCCGCAATCAGAACGGCAATCTGGTGGTCAACGCGATTCCGCAAACCTCTCCGAAAAGCTGAAAAGGCCGCCACCCCTTGCGGGGTGCGGCCTTCAGTGTTCATGCAAAACTTCTGTTCCTTACTGCGCGGCCACCTTGGCATCCTGCCGACGGATCGTCTGCACCTGATAGTCCGGATCGGACAGGATCTGTTGCTCGGTGAAAGGCAGCACGCTCCATTGCTTTCTCGAAAAGGCCTGCGTCTGGTCCCGTGAATATTTCGACGCCGGGTCGCTGGACAACGAGAACGCCAGCAGCCCTTTGGCCTGCGGTCCGTTTTCGTCGAAGGTCACCACCTGCAGGTAACTCGTACCGCTGACCACCTCACGCTTGCCATCGCTGCGCGGCACGCTCTGGATGGCGTTGTAGACCCCCAGTGCACCCGGTCCGCCGTGGATTGGCGTCTGTTGCCCGCCGCTGCTGACCACCTGGATATCGCCCCAACGGCTGTCGGGTTTCAGGCCTGCCGCCTTGACCTGATCGACAGATGCCCGCATCGCGTCGCGCAGTGCCTGTGCAACTGGTGGCCGTTCAACCGCCAAGCCGCGCGGGGTATGTTGTGGATCCTGCGGATCGAATGCCACGCGCCATAGGTCCGGCACTGGCTCCAATGCCGCCATGACATTCTGGAAGTGCACAAAGCCCAGGCCGCTGCCCAGGTTGGCCTTGCGGTCCCAGGCCTTGAGGCTGGCGCACAGTGGCGCGAGGGTTTTGGCATCGGCACCGAGATCCGCCACGCAGAATTGCAGCAGGTCCGCCATCACCTGATCCGCCTGATAAACCTGATCGTCCATGACCATGCGTTGCAAGTCCGCTGCCCCGACCTTGCCGGCCTTGGCCAGCGCGCTCAAACGATCGAGGGCAAAGCGTGAACGCAGCCCCAATGGCTGGCTGTCCTGGCTGATCAACGGCGAATAGCCGGTCAGCGGTTGCGCCGGGTTGGCCAGCCATGCCGAGTCGTTGGAGTGCTGGACAAAATCCTTGCGCAGCAATTGCGGTAACTTGTCCGCTGCATAGATGCCCTGCTGTGGCGCCCGCGGGTCGATGTCCCAGGCACAGGCGCCGTTGGAGCCGTCGAGAGTGATCATTTGCAAGCCAACGCGCGGATCGCTGCACTGCGCCAGCTTGTCGACGCTGACGTTGGGCACCACCGAGAGGTTCATGTACAGCGTCTGCCCCTGATCGTCCGCCGCCAGGGTGTTGACCCACGGAATGCCCTGGATCTTGTGCACCGAGGCCTGGAAATCCTTGAGGCTTTCAGCGCGATTCATTGCGTACCACTGCTGCAGAACGCGGTCGTTGTCCAGATTGGCGTCACGCAGGCTGTAGGCGTACTGGTGGTCCCAATCCAGTTTTCCCGGCCATTGCACCACCGGACCGAATTTCGAGCTGTAGACCTCGTGGGGAATCGCCCGGATCTGCCCATCCGCCTGCCTGATGTTGACGGTCACGGTCTGCTTGTCCATCGGCAAGGACTGGCCGTCGAGCAGGTAACGGGTCGAATCCTTGGGGTCCAGTTGCAGGCGATACAGCGTGAAATGCCGGGAAGAATCCACGGTGTGGGTCCAGGCCAGATGTTGATTGAAACCGATGTTGATCACCGGCAGACCGGGTAACGCCGCGCCCATCACGTCCAGTTTGCCGGGTATGGTCAGGTGCATCTGGTAAAAGCGCATGCCGCCCACCCACGGAAAGTGCGGATTGGCCAGCAACATGCCGCGTCCGTTGAAGGAGCGCTCGCTGCCGACCGCGACGGCATTGCTGCCCCGCTCCAGAGCGAAGCGCTGCATCCGCGTGGCGGCCACCTGGAACGCTGCCTGTGCACTCGACGCCTGGGCCACTGCGTTGGGTGGCGTGGCACCGGCCAGGGCTTCGGCAAACTGGCCGACGCCACCTTCGACCAACAGGCGCCGGGTCAGCTTGACCAGATCCGAGGGGGTGATCTCGCGCACCCAATCGCCCTGACACTGCAGCGGTAAACCCTGGGCCCGACGCTCGCTCAAGGAGCGGTTGTACCCCGCCACATAGCCTTCGACCAGTTCACGCACTTCGGGGGTTTGGGCCTGCCAGAAACCGGCGACAGCTTGCGGAGTGTTCAGCCAGGTGAAAAACACATCGCTGACCAGGTTCTCCTGATCCGGCCCGAAGTACCGCGAACGTTCGCCGTTGACGGTCGTGATTTCGTTGGCCAGCAGGCACAGGTTGTCCTGGGCGTAGGCATAGCCGATGCCGTAGCCGAGCCCGCGCTCGTTGTCGGCGCGGATGTGCGGCACGCCGAAACCGGTTCGGCGGATATCCGCGCTCGTTTGCGCGGGCGTAGCGCTCGCGCTTGCCGCAAGGCTCAACCCCAGGCTCAACCCCAGAGCCACACCCGCCAGGCTCAACCTGGTTAACTGGCTGGAAATAATCACGCTCGCTCCTGATCGAAAAAACGATGGCCACGGTTGCGCATATCCACGCACGCCGTGCCTCCCTGTAGGGACGAAGCTCACCACAAAAATTTAGGGATTTACTGTGCAACGACCCATGGTCTGACAGGTTGATCACGCGATGGCGACAAAATTTCTACATTCGAACCTTCATGATTCGGGCTGCTCATACGTCTAGTCCTGTAAGAGCGCCCATTTTTTTCTTGATCAGGCTCTGAAAGGAGTTTTGCAATGTACAACTCGCAACTGCCAACGGACGGTAGCAACGCGCCAAAGGGTACTTCCATGGGAGTCGGCGTATTCGAGCCGCGTACCGATCGTCACGGCAACGAGCGGATCCGGATCCTGCTCAAAAGCTTTGGCCTTCGAACCAGCCTGATCCGCCTGAAAGTCATCGACGCCCTGCTGACGGCCGCCGAAAACGACCGCAGCCTTGGCGTGCGCGGCGTGCACAGCCAATTGCTGGACCTGGATATTCCCCTGTCCTTTCTCAGCGTGCGTGAAGTGCTAAAGCGCTTGTGCAGCGAAGGCGTGATTGTCCTCAACCCCGACAAAAGCTACAGCCTGCATCCCCAGGCTGCCGCCATTTTGCGCAACCGATGATCGACTGATCAGGGCTTGACCTTGCGGCGCATCACGCCATTGATGACCACCACGACCACCGCCACGCCAATGGCGATGTACTGGAACAGTTTTTCGCTGATGACGCCGGTATTCTGCAACCAGGAAAGGCCAAACATGATCCCCAGTACCACCAGGGAGATCAGAATCGAGTATTTCAAACGTTGCGACTGAGTCATTGCGGGTTCCTGAATCTGAAATTGTATCCGGTTTGTATCGACATGCATGCCAAGCGCTTACCCGGTTTCGGGGATAAGCCGCTACAAGCGGGGTCCCATGTTACAGCCGATGAAGAGTTTTAGCTTCATTGCGGCGATAACCATGAGGGCTTTCAAATGTTGCGTCGAATCACACTGCTGATTCCCCTGCTTGCCATCCTGACCCTATGACAACCATGGCGGACCAGGTTACTACCAGCATCGTTAACCACTACTCAATGCCCTGAATCCTTGCGGTAAAAGTCATTGCCCGGCTGGGCACACAGTTCCACCAGCCAATCGACAAACACACGCACCCGCCGGGACAACTGGCGGTGCGGCGGATAA
>Ga0065714_10064924_pt1 | contig 15372 bp, 15 predicted proteins | sample MisRhiReplicate2_FD_59101 | JGI IMG/M metagenome (GOLD analysis project Ga0065714, IMG submission 59101) | Miscanthus rhizosphere microbial communities from Kellogg Biological Station, MSU, sample Rhizosphere Soil Replicate 2: eDNA_1 v2... | ecosystem: Host-associated > Plants > Roots >...
ATCGCCATAAATTTTATAAAACCTTTACCCTGCATTTGTTTGTAATTATTAGTCTATATGCTATATATTTTTTTAACAAGTCGGCAAATCTAATTATTTTTTTAAATAATAGGCCACGTTATGAAAGTTTTTATTATAGGCCTTCAACTATTTGCTTTTAAGATTGTTTAATACCGTTCAAGTGTCGAAAATGTGTAAGCTACAGCATTTTTTTCGTCTGGCTGGTAATCTTCTGAATTTATTACTTTCCAGTCTTTCTTATTGATTTCCGGAAAGAAAGTATCCGCATCATAGGTTTCATGGACTGTGGTCAGATGAATACGATCTGCTTTACTCATCGCATGTTCATAAATTTGAGCACCGCCCACAATAAAAACTTCTTCATCCTGATCACAAAGCGCTAAAGCATCATCAAGATTTGTTACCACTTCAACGCCTTCAATGGCTAAGGCAGTATTTCTTGTAATGACGATGTTACGGCGGTTTGGCAACGGGCGACCAATAGAATCATAGGTTTTTCGCCCCATGATAATGGTATGTCCACTGGTTATTTGCTTAAAGTGCTTTAAATCTGCCGGTAAGTGCCATAATAACTGATTGTTTTTACCGATGGCATTATTGTGGGCAATTGCTACTACAATTGATACGATCATACTGCAACCGCTCCTTTAATATGCGGGTGAGCATCATAATCTTTCAATGTAAAGTCTTCAAATTTAAAATCAAGAATATTTTTAACCTCAGGGTTGATTTCCATTACAGGCAGTTTTTTAGGGTCTCTGCTTAATTGCAGTTTGGCCTGCTCAATATGATTGTTGTATAAATGAGCGTCGCCAAGTGTATGAATAAAATCGCCATATTCCAAGCCACATACCTGAGCCACCATCATAGTTAGCAAGGCATATGATGCAATGTTAAAAGGTACACCTAAAAATATATCGGCACTACGTTGGTAAAGCTGACAGCTCAATTTGCCATCTGCAACATAGAATTGGAAAAATGCGTGACACGGTGGAAGCGCCATGTGCTCCACATCGGCAACATTCCATGCCGAAACAATAATACGTCTCGAATCCGGATTGTTTTTGATGGTGTTAATGATCTGTTCTATCTGATCAATATGTCCGCCATCAGGCTTAGGCCATGAGCGCCATTGCGATCCATAAACAGGCCCTAAATTGCCATCTGCGTCAGCCCATTCGTCCCATATTTTTACCCCATTGTCTTTTAAATATTTAATGTTGGTATCTCCGCTTAAAAACCAGATCAACTCATGGATAATCGATTTCAAATGCAGTTTTTTTGTGGTAACCATAGGGAAGCCGTCCTGCAAATTAAACCTCATTTGATATCCAAATACGCTGATGGTGCCAGTTCCGGTACGATCATGTTTTTGTGTGCCATGATCAAGCACATGCTGCATCAAATCTAAATATTGTTTCATCTGATTAATTAAAAAAGGCTAATTGATGCAAAAGTACATATTAAATAGAATCTTTAATAAGGTATCTTTTGTGACAGGAGTAGAAGTGCCTTAAATCTGGAGATGATTTTAAGGGATTACTTTTAAGGTTATAGTTTGATACTCGAACTGTTGATTGAAGTTTTTTACTGTTGTTACCATTATAGGATCTACTCCAATATCCGAAGGGTCATAATCAACATATTGAGGGCTTGTTGTTGTTACTTTTGTTTTAAGCTTTAATGGCATTTTGTTTTCATTATAAGTGTACACGGATGATATAGATATTGTTCTTCTATAAGCCTCAAACTTTCTAAGCGCTTTGACGCAATTGTTAGGTGAGAGAAAAGATATAAGGTTAAAACTATCATCTATAGCATATTCGGGGGGTAACATTTTTTCAAAACCATCAAGGCCATATAATGGATTTATTGAGTTGTCGTATTCGAATTCTGATTCTGTTTCCGTTGAACTGTGGTTATCGCGTTTTCGGATCGTGTGTTCTTTAATGATATTGTCTCTGTTGTCAAGTATAAGGGTCTCGTAGATGTAATCTTCTGAGTCAGATCCTGAGTCGTTTATTAGAAATGCCGATAGCGGTCCGGTAGCGGCCACACTATCTTGATATTTGAAGAATAAATGATTACCAATGTCTTCTTTATTTGCGTCGTAGCGCTCAATTCTTGCTATCTTGTTATTCCGATAGAAAACTTTGTAAATGTTTTGAAGTGCCATTTCATTAGACTCGTAATCTGGGCCAAATTTGCGGATCTGTTTTAGCTGATTATCGGTGTAGTCATAAATGAGATACTCAAAAAGCCCTGTTGCATTGCTGAAGCGGTTAATTCTTTCAACTTTCCCAAATTCATTGTATTGATATTCCGTTTTTCCGTCGTCTTTTATTACGGCCTTTAATACAATTTTACGCTCTGTTTTTTGTTCTTTAGGGGCTTCTTCTGGCTTTGTTTTTTTGCATCCACCTAACGTAAACAGGGTAAGTAAAAACAAAATTGCTAAGGTATTAAAATGTGTTTTCATGATGAGTGCATTAATATTTAAGTAAAGAGTGCGCTACTTTTTACTGCTTTGTAAAGCTATATGGAAACGGGGCGAGATAAAATACCCATTATTGAGTATTTTGAACTTATTTACTAATGCACAATGTTTTTGATTTTTGTAAGTTTGCCAGCTTAACGATAAACGCAAAATCAATGCTTGCATTTGCTAATGCCAAGATCAATCTTGGTTTGTATGTAACTGAAAAACGACCTGATGGATACCATAATCTTGAAACGGTATTCTATCCGGTAAAAATAAACGATGTTATAGAAATTACAGATGCGGAGGAAACGACTTGTGAAATTAAAGGGATTGATATACCCGGTAGCGCTGAGGATAATATTTGCTTAAAAGCATTTGAATTGCTTAAAAAAGATTTTGATTTACCTTCGCAAAAAATCACATTGCTTAAAAATATTCCGGTAGGCGCTGGTTTGGGAGGTGGCTCATCTGATGCTGCATTTCTTGTCAAATTGCTGAATGATAAATTTGAATTGGGATTAAGTGTTTCTCGAATGGAAGGTTATGCGAGGCAATTAGGCGCAGATTGTGCTTTTTTCATTAGTAATAAGCCTGTTTTTGCAGAGGGAAAGGGGGATGAGTTTAGCGAGGTTGAAGTTGATCTTTCTGGGTATAGGCTGGTGTTGGTTAAACCGTCTGTTCATGTGTCTACTGCTGATGCTTATAGTGGAATTGTACCTGAAAACTCTGGTGTATCGCTAAAAGACTTAATTCAGTTGCCATTGAAAGATTGGAAATCAAATTTAAAGAATGATTTCGAAAAAACTGTTTTCCTGGAATATCCTGAAATTGCATTGGTTAAAGAGATGCTTTATCATGAGGGAGCAATATTTGCTGCCATGAGTGGGAGCGGTTCGTCAGTTTTTGCAATATTTGAAAATGACGTTCGATTACCTGAATTGGAAAAGAACAACAAAGTGTTTTATAATATTTAGTTTAAAAAGATATTTACAAATGGAAATAAATCTGATACGTAAAAACAACAAGTTTAATTTTGAAGCTCAGAACCCAAGCGGTCAAACGGTTGAGTTGGATGCTAAACCGGAAATTGGTGGAGAAGGTAAGGGATTCAGACCAATGGAGATGCTATTGGTAGGTTTGGGTGGTTGCAGCGGAATTGATGTTGTAAACGTGTTGACTAAGCAAAAAGAGCCGTTAGATGATGTTAAAATAAACATTAAGGCTACGCGTAAGGATCAGGAGATGCCGCCAATATTTGATGTGATAACCATTCATTTTGATCTTTACGGCGCGTTAAATGCTCAAAAAGTAGAGAGGGCTTTGGCTTTAACTTTCGAAAAGTATTGCTCGGTATCGAATATTTTAGAGCGTTCAGCTACGCTTAATTTTACTTACGAAATTCATCAGTAAACCAAATGTTTACCTGGGTATGATTTGTGCCTGGTGTTTGGCGTCATCCTGAAGTTAATTTCAGGATGACGATTTTATTTTTTAACTGATGTACTCGCGATCTTCATCGCTTAGGGTATTTTTGTGATCTCCTGATTTTATTGGAGTGTCAACTCTGTCGTAAGTGCTCACGGTAGTTTTCGGTCTGCCGGCCCAGTAGCCAAGTACAAATCCAACAAAAGTACATACACCCACTACCAGCAGTTTAGAGATTTCTTTCTTTACAAAAATGAAGTTAAATTCTACGGCGTCTGTGTTGATCATTAAAAAAATGGTAATGATGGCTGTGAATGCGATGATGAAAATGGTTTTGGTCTTCATGACTTAAAAGCTATAGTTTAAAATTAATTCTAATATAGGATTTTGGTTATATACTTTGTTTACAAAAACACATCTGGCGCCCAGGTCAAAAACCGGTTGGTAGCGTAACAGGTTCATGCTACTGCGTAATTCAAAACCAAAAGTTTTAGGTTCGGCTAAATTTGTTTCAGCACCAATATTCTCGTAATGACAAAACATACCTGCCCTCAGGTTTCTGATATAGGCAAGCGGACCAATTTCTGCGTCGGGAAAAACGATAGGAAAACGGTAGTTGAAAAGTAATGTGTTTCTGAGGATGCTTTTTGCTTTAATGTTGTTGTAGCCGTAAACGGTGTTTATTTCCTGGTCGTATTTTCTTATGCCCGATGTGTTTTGGTAATTGAAGTTGGCCAGGAAAGAGTGATTTTTTAACAACCCAGGGAAATACAGAAATCCTTCGAAAGCGAACAGTTTGCCGTCTAGGTTATCGTCGAACGGTTGGTGCATGTACGAGATTCTAAATATTTGTGCCCATTTTGGAGCAATGTCTCTTGCGGCTTGCGCGGTGCTATGGTTAAAAGTGAAATTGTATTCCATCGGGAAAACCAATTTGTTGATGAAGGTACTGGGCAGATTTTCCGGCTGGTATCTTTGCGTGTAACTGGTAAGCGTGTTAAATGAAAAGCTGTAAGTCTCATTTAGCGCATTTAAGGTAATCGGAACGGAAGCTTGGAGTTGGATGTTGTTTTCTCTCCAATCGCCTTGTAGAACGCCTGATTTTGTGTTGTAGAAGGTTCTTCTGGGGCGGTTCCTGTAAGTGGCTCTTATGATCGGGTAAAAACTTTTTAAGGTAAAGCCGGCGTTGTATTCGAATTTTTTAAGGTCGCGGTAATAATCCACCCCTGTGAAAAAACTGAATGTGTTTAGCAGGTTGTCTGAATTTAGTTGCAGTCCGCCACGGTATTCGTTTACTATGGCCGGAATTATGCTGTGCACGTTGAATAAATTTGTTAGTGCATGGTATGGTTTGGAAGTATAGCTGCTGTCGGGAATGTTGTTGAAGACACTGGTAGTGTTTTCTTGTTTTTGGACGGCGCTATCAAAATAAACGAAATTGTTTTTACCAATGGGTTTTGGTGATAATGGCATTTCGGCAATTTGGTAGCCCGTTAAACTGTAGTTGTTGAAAAGGATTGACACAGTACTGTCGGTTTGTGTTGGATTAAAGGCGCCGTATTTAGAGGCGCTCAGAGCGCTTATCTTTTTCGAAATAGTGTCTATGCTGTAAATGTTGTCGATTCCGTTGTAGTGCGCGTTAAATGCTATTCCTCGATTAATGTAGATCGGTCTGCTTATCTGCTGTTGCGTTTCCTTTATCAGCTGTTCCGTTTTTTCTTCTCTGTCGGTTACCCATAAGGCTTTTCCTTTTTCGCTCACGCTGATGTAAGTGATCAGGTTTCCTGTTGAATTGTAGGAAGGGGTTTGGAGGATCAGATTTTCGGGATTTGGAATTGTGTTTAGGGTTGCGCCTGTTTCGGCATCAAGTTCTATCAGGTTGCACTTGTTGCTGAGATCGACTTTAACTGCAATTATTTTTTTTCCGTCAGCTGAAATGGAAGGGGAGAAGATCCTGCTTCTTGCAGTTAGTTTTTTTTGCTGACCGGTTTTTAGGTTGTAGCTGCAAATTACGCTGTAGTTGCGCTGACGATATCTTGGGTCGTAACGAATCTCATCCCAAACAATAATTCCGTTTGCGTAGCTGAACCATGGTTGTTCCTGGTAGCCGATGCTTAGTAGCTTGGTTTCATTTTTAGCACTGTCGATAATTGTGAAATGTGCTGTCTCTGCTTTGCTCTGTTTGAGGACCAAAATTCTGCCGTCTTTAATTTTTACGGGAAGGTGGTAGTTGGTGCCAAATTTGGATTCGCTGTTTAGGGTAGGGTAGTTTTCGTTTTTTGATTTTTCATTTTGATCGGTCCATTCTTTTCTTAAAATTTCGGTGGTATGGTTAAACCATTTTTTGGTTCCGAGTTTGGTGAATTTTTTTAAGCTGTTGGAAAAGGAGTAGGGTCTGATCGGTCTTTTACTAATGTCGGTAAGTAGACTGTCGAAAATATTTCTTCCAAATTCCTTTCTGATGTTCGAAGCCATCAGGTACCCGAGTTGGTAGTAACCGGGAGTGATGTCTTTTTCCGATCCGAAACTTGCTTTGCTGTATGAGAATTTCTTGCCTTCGAGCAGGCTGGTTCGGTAAGGCATGATCCATGAAGGCTGTCTTCCGCGGCCGGCATTTGTAAGCGCAGTTTCGATGGTGACTGCGTCGCCTTCAAAAAACCAAAGTGGTATGCTGACTCCGAACCAGGCGAAGTAAATATACTCGGGAAAAGGGTAGGCTTTTCCTCCGGTTAATTTGTCGTATTGAGCGACGTGTCGGAGCTCGTGAACGGCAAGGTTGTTTAGCCAATCCTGACTGTCGAATTGCTGAGGTGGGGTGGTGTAAAATTCAGACTTTTTTGGGGCGAGTTGAACGAAGCCATTTGCGATCACTCCGCGGTTTTGAAGTACCAGTGGAATGGTTGTTTTTTGTCTTCCCAGACTGCCGCCAACATGTGGGTAAATGTAACCAAGTGTATTGGCTATTCTTTGTGCTTCTTTCTCAAGTTCGCTCGGAAAGATGATCTTGAATCCAGAAGCATTTATTTGTCGCCATTTTACACTAAGTGGGTTTTGGTCTCCTCCGAAAATCTGAGCAAAAGCACTATGTGAAATGATACTTAATATTGTTGTTAGTATTAAATTGAATATCAGTAGTTTAATGTGTTTATTTTGCGCCATTTACTGTATTTGCTAAAATAATTAGTACTTATATTTTTTTATGAGCTAATGTTGTTGATTTTTTAATTTATTTAAATATGTTTAATATATTGATTTTTAAATAAATATATTAATTCAATTAAAGGGTGTTGATTCTGGGTTTTATGAATTATTAGCGCTGAAATGATTGGTTTTTGATTTCTGGAGCTAATTAATTTCAGGTTGTCGGAATCTGCTATTAAGATACACTAATTAAGCTTAAAATGCAACAAAATTTCTTTGCTAAAATTTGGTGATGTATACGGAAATGATAAACCTGTTGCTGTAAAATTCTCAGGAAGTGTGCTGTGTTTTGTAGCGAAGTTGACTGCTTTTTGAGGCTTGATTTTGCCTTTAGGTTATGTGCAAAATTACTCTCCTACCCTCCCTTTGGAAGTGGTGGTTTGCTAATGTAAATTCTTCCTTTTTTTGTAGATAGGGTATAAGAAAACTGAGCCTAAAATGAGGGCGGCTCCGAGGTAAAACCCGGTTGACATTGCCTCTTTGGTTCCGAAGAAAATGAAGGCTAGAAGGATGCCGTAAACGGGCTCGAGATTGGTGATGAGTGCGACCCTGAAAGCCGACAAAGTACGCATCACAGATACGCCGGCAACATAGGCGAGCGCAGTGCAAATGGTACCTAAAATGGTCAGGTAAATCCAGTTCATAACACTTAAATTGAATGCCTCGGTAAGGAGAGTTTGGTCGGCTAACCGGTATAGTGTGATCCAGAAAAAGGCACCTGCAATCTCATAAAATCCAATGATTTTATGGTCGCTTTTTTGGACTAATGTGGAGTTTATAGTGGCAAATAGGCTAGATGCAAGGGCGGAAGTAAGGCCGAAAATGATGCCTAAAGTGTACTTTGATTCAAATTTAAAGATAAGATATATGCCTGTAATGATGATTAAACCCACAATAATATCGGGTATCAGGATCCGTTGTTTCTTTATTAGAGGCTCTAAAATGGCCGTAAAAAGGGTGAAAGAGGAGAGGCATACAAGCGTTACAGATACTGTTGAAACCTTAATGGCATGGAAGAATAGTATCCAGTGTATGGCTACTATACTACCTGTAAAAAAGAACTGTAAAAACTGCTTTTTGGTTACTTTGATGCTGGTTTTTGTAACCATAAAGTAGATAAAAAGGGTTATGCTGGCTATCGTAACCCTGTACCATACCATTTGTACAGCATCAATAGATATTAACGCTCCCAAGATGCCTGTAAAGCCCCATATGAACACAGTAAAATGCAAGATTAATAGGTTTCTGGTTACAGACGTTTCTGGTGTAACCGGAGACATTATTTGGGCGCTTTTCTCAGTAAATAATAGCCTAGCAAACCAAAGAATAAGGTCGGCGCGAGTACCGCAAACAGTGGGGAAGTGCCTCCTTTTAGGGAGAACATCTTAGCAAATTGATTCATTACAATGTAGCCAAAGCTTAGTAATATGCCTATTCCAAGAGGTAAACCTACACCTCCACGTACCTTTCGAGAGGATAATGCTACACCAATTAGTGTTAAAACGAAGGCAGAAAGTGGATGTAAGTAGCGTTTATACTGTTCAAACAGCAGGTCGTTCCAAATTCCTGTTCCTCTTGTCTTTTCTTTTTTGATTTTGTCTGATAACTCTTTGTTACTCAGGTTTTCAAATATGTTGTCGTAGGCCGAGAAGTCATCGGGTTTCATATCCAATATGGTGTCTTTTGGCTTAACTAATTCCCTTACAAAGGTTTCTTTTAGCCCATTGATATACCTTACAGAATAATTGGTTAGCCTCCACGTTCTTTTTAAAGAATCGTACTGTATTTCCTCTGCAACAAGCTTTTTTGTAAGTACATCGCCTTTGAAATTATCAAGAGAGAACCTTGATCCTTTCTTTGTTTTGTTGTCAAAACTATCCATGTAGATGTAGGTATTCGCATCTAATTTCATGTGGATATTGTTCTTGCTTGGTGATGCATTCTTCTTTACATAAGTATTTTCAAAGCTATTTTTAAGCTGATTAGTATAGGGTAGAATGAAAAGATTTGAAGCTAGATTTACAGAAAATATGATAAATGCCGATACAAAATAGGGTAAAAGGAAGCGATTAAAGCTTACTCCTCCGCTTAAAATGGGCACAATTTCCGTCTGGTCGGCCATTTTTGCTGTAAAGAAAATTACTGCAATAAAGTTGATCAGGGGCGAAAGCATGTTGACGTAAAATGGGATAGAACCTGCGTAATAAAGCGTTACAACTTGCCAAAAGGTGAGGTTTGCACTTAAAAAGTCATCCAGTTTCTCCGACAAGTCAAAAATAATGATGATCACTACAAATAAGGTCAGGGTATATAGAAATGTACCCAGATACTTACTGATAATGTACCAGTCGATAATTTTAATCCTGTCTTTAAAGAAATTCATTTACAATTTATTCCCTAAGATAGTTACCATTTTGTTTTTCCATGCATAAAACTCGCCTGCAATGATTTTTTTGCGAGCTTCTTTAACCAACCAAAGGTAAAAATGTAGGTTGTGTAGAGTAGCTATTTGTGCCCCAAGAATCTCTTTTGAGTGCATTAAATGCCTTAAATAGGCTTTTGAGTATACTTGATCTGCAAATAGATCGCTATCGGCTTCAATTGGTGAGAAATCATTCGCCCACTTCTTGTTACCTATATTAATGATACCATTTTTAGTGAAAAGCATACCATTTCTGGCGTTTCTTGTAGGCATAACGCAATCAAACATATCTACACCTAGGGCAATATTCTCTAAAATATTGATAGGGGTACCTACACCCATTAAATAACGAGGTTTTTCGTATGGTAAAATATCACATACCACTTCGGTCATTCCGTACATTTCTTCAGCAGGCTCACCAACGGATAAACCACCTATTGCATTGCCCTCGCGGTCCATAGATGCAATAAATTCTGCTGATTTTTTTCTTAAGTCTTTATATACTGAACCCTGTACGATAGGGAAGAGGGTTTGATTAAAGCCATATTTCGGTTCTGTAGAATCGAATCTTGCACAGCAGCGCTTTAACCAACGGTGAGTCATATTAATAGATGAGGCGGCATACTTATAATCACACGGATATGGGGTGCATTCATCAAACGCCATAATGATATCTGCTCCGATGGTGCGTTGTATATCCATTGCATATTCCGGTGTGAACAGGTGTTTTGAACCGTCTATATGCGAACGAAATGTAACTCCTTCCTCTTTGATTTTTCTTACTTTGCTCAAAGAATATACTTGATAACCACCACTATCTGTTAAAATAGGACGATCCCAACCGATAAATTTATGTAATCCGCCGGCTTGTTCCAGTACATCTAGTCCTGGTCTGAGGTATAAGTGGTAGGTATTTCCAAGAATTATTTTGGCATCGATATCATCTTTAAGCTCTCTTTGGTGTACTGCTTTAACTGTTCCTGCGGTACCTACGGGCATGAAAATTGGAGTTTGTATCTCTCCGTGATCTGTTGTAACTGTCCCTGCTCTTGCCTTCGAGTGTATATCTTTTGCCTGTAAACTAAACTTCATCTATGTATTTTTATTGATTTTTGGCACCCGTAATATGGGTGTTCAAAAAATCAGGGCAAAAGTAGCAAAAAACCAGCTATTTACGGTCTAAATTTTTTATCAACATAAATGCGCATTACAGATTAAAAATGAGAAATTTGCCGGTTACAAAAATACATCGTGGAATTAACCTTAATTGAGAGTTGCCTGCTCGGCGCTTTAATCTTTTGCTTTTTAGTACAGCTATATTTTAGCCTCTTTGTTCACTTAAAACTAGCTTTAGTTAAAATAGATCCTCTTCCTGAAACAGGTAGGAAGCCATTAAGTGTTGTGGTTTGCGCTAGAAATGAGGTTAATAACCTTACAGAGTATCTGCCATCGGTTCTAGAACAGAATTATCCTGATTATGAGGTTGTTGTGGTTAATGATAGGTCCTGGGATGGTACGCGTGAATTGTTGGAGACTTTTGAGAAGCAATATAAACATCTAAAAGTTGTTCAGGTAAATGAGGGAGAAAAGTTTATAGCAGGTAAGAAATTTGCTGTTACCATGGGTATTAAAGCAGCTTCAAATGAGTGGTTAGTTTTTACAGATGCTGATTGTTTACCTGCTTCGCAAGACTGGTTATTAGGTATGCAACAACCGGTAGATGAAAACGTAGATATTCTTTTAGGGTACTCACCTTATATGAAAAAGAAGGGGATATTGAACGCTTTAATTCGCTTTGAAACCTTTTTTACAGCAGTAAATTACCTTTCATTTGCATTAAAAGGTATGCCTTATATGGGGGTTGGCCGGAATATGGCGTATAAGAAATCGTTGTTTTTCAAGAAAAAGGGTTTCGCTGCACACATGCATATCCCTTCAGGTGATGATGATTTATTTGTGAATGCGCATGCTACTAAGAGCAATACGGCAATTTCAATTAATAAGGATACTCATGTTTGGAGCGAGCCAAATACAAGTTTTGGTGCATATTTGAGACAAAAGAAAAGACATTTTGGTGCTGGTAAGATGTATAAAGGGAAACATAAGTTCATTCTGTCGTTACAGATTATTATTCAGTTCCTGTTTTATGTATTCTTTGCAGCATTATTGTTTTTTAAAGCTACCTTATATATTGCATTAGGAGTTTTTGCTTTAAGTATTATAATAAGGTGTTTTGTTTATCCTCGCCTTTTAAAGCGGTTAAGTTATGGTAATTTGAGCTTCTGGTTTCCTATTTTGGATATTCTATTGTTCATTTTTCTAGTGTTTAACGGCATTGTGTCTATATTTGTTAAAAAAGTACAGTGGAAATAAAGTCTACACTTATACAGAAATATTTTAAAGAGTTAACTGATCAGCAGATAGCTCAGTTCGATCAATTGTACGAATTGTACAGTTTCTGGAATTCCCAGATCAATGTAATTTCAAGAAAAGACATTGATGAATTGTATGAACGCCATATTCTTCATTCGCTTGGGATTGCTAAATTCTGCACTTTTAAAGCGGGAGAGCGTGTTCTTGATGTTGGTACTGGAGGTGGTTTCCCTGGGATTCCTCTTGCTATCCTTTTTCCTGATACTCAGTTTCATCTGGTAGATTCTATCGGTAAAAAGATCAAAGTAGTTACTGAAGTAGCTTTAGCATTGGGTTTAACGAACGTTAAAGCCAGTCATTTAAGAGCTGAACAAATCGCTGATAAGTATGATTTTGTAGTTTCTAGAGCGGTTACCAGGCTTATTGACTTTTATCCTTGGGTAAAAGGTAAGTTTAATAAGGAGTCGAAAAATGCCATTGCTAACGGTATACTATATTTAAAAGGTGGCGATTTGAAGGAAGAGATTTCTGAATCAAAACTAAAAGCGGAATTATATCCGCTTTCAGCTTACTTTGAAGAAGAGTTTTTTGAAACTAAATACGTGGTTTATATACCTCAGTAAGGGTTAGTTGTTTTAATATTTAAAGAGCAGCTTCTTTTTTTAGCTCAGTAAATATTACATCTGCATCTCCGACTTTAGCTATTAGTCCTTTTTTATTGAGGATGAGGTGAGTAGGAAATGCATTGATTTTTAAAGTGTTAGAGAGGTACAACTCTTGGTCAGAAACAACAGCATAATCAAACTTCGTTTTCTTTAAAAAATCTTTAAGCTTTTTCTTGTCGTCTAATGCAAGGCTTACAAATAAAATATCTTTTCGATTTTTATAGCTTGCCACCCGTTTATTTAACTCTGGCATCTCTTGTCTGCAAGGCAGGCAGTTAACAAACCAAAACTTAAACACTACAATTTTACCTTTAGTGGATGTTTCATTGTATTTCTTACCATTTAAATCCACAAAATTAAAGCCTGGTAGTTTTTTCCCTTCCTTTTGATAATGCTTATAATGAGTCTGCCCATAGTCTTTAATAATCGCTTTAAGATCTGATTTAGTAGAAGCTGGCATTTTGTAGAGCTTGTAAGCTGGAGCCTCATCTGTTGAAACCAGTCTAAGTGGGAGGTAGCCGCCAGCTGCTATTTTTTCTAAAAGCCGACCTTTACTAATCGGCTTTAAGGTTTGATCGTAAGCAGTGAAATCATCTGATAATCTTAAATAATCTCTGTCATAATATAGCCAATGCATTACATCATCCAGAATTTTAGAAGGCTCAACAATGGGTTTTTCCTGTTTGGCTTGTGCTATAGAATTAAAGCTCAGCAATGTGAGTAGTGAAATTCCGATTAAAATATGCTTTGTTTTCATTTTACATTAGTTACTGCTGTTAATCAGGTGTTTATATGCTATTTTGATAACTTAATTACTTGACTTCGCCTCGAAGGTAATTGTGCCTCCCATTAGTTTAATGACACCGTCCCGCGCTGCTTCACCATATTTTGCAATTGCTGCAGCATTGTTTTTTGGAGTTACATTTGCTGATTTAGCAGTAAAGTTTATTGCCTTATTCTTCTGCTGGTTTACTATTTCTCCATCATTAATAATTAAAGGGTTCTTTCCTATGTTATCAATTGTCACTGGTTGATTCTTTGGAGATATTCCTGTAGTCTGCTCGTCGACTGATGTTTTAGCTGGTTCAACTGGGGGAGGTGGAGGCGGTACAGGCTTATCCGGTGTAACGATTGGTGGCGGGAACTTTACTTCCTTAAGCGATTTGGCCTTTTTCGGGGCTGCCGGTGCATCGGGTTTGACAATAGGTGGCGGGAATTTTACAGTTTTAACTTTAGGTGGTGGGAATTTAACATTATCCACATTTTTGTTGTGTCTTTCAACAGGTGGCTCATCGGGAGTTACAATTGGAGGTGGGAATTTTATTGTTTTAGCTTTTGCACCTGATTTGTTCTTAACTTTTTTAATACTCTCTACTTTTACTGGTTTTTCAGGTGTTTTTTTAATGGTTTCTATTTTAACTGGTTCTTGTAATGCAGCTTTGACTTTCTCGTATTTCTCCGGATACAAGTCTATCGCATAATCCTTAGTAAACGCCATGGTGGATGCACAAAGCATTCCTCCGGCAATTGGCAACACAAACAGGAGTTTGAGCCTCGCTCTTCCTGCTGATCTTTCTTTGTTTAACATGTTAATTCTCCTTTTTAATATTGATTGATTGAATATTTGATTGGTAAGTTGATTTGGTACAACTCCAAAGGAGTTCTGAATCAGAAACATAGCGTATTCATGTTTTTGAATTTCAGTGTCGGTTGTTATTCCGTCGGCAATGTACTCATGTAATAATTTAATGTCTTTTTTAATAAAATAGGTAATGGGATTGAACCAAGCCAGAATCTGGATGATCTCGAAAAAAATGATGTCTAAGCTATGTTTTTGCTGTATATGAACCATTTCGTGCTTAAGAATGGCATTTTTTTTATCTATTGAGGGATTTATAAATAATAGATTGAAAAAAGAAAAAGCGGTTGATGAATTAGGGAGTTCAACATATACGACGTTTCCCATGCGCCTTTTTGGTTCTTTAAGTGATAATGAAATTATTCTATAAATATTGATTAATAGACGAGCACTCAATAATGCTGCAATCGCTGAATAGCCTACAATAAGGAAATTGTCGGTGATTAGAAGCCAATCTAAGCCACTCTTAGTATCTGCTTCTGATAGCTTTATGGTAAATAGAAGTGGTGACGTACTATCGTTTTGCTGAGGATTTAATAGCTTGTTTAAGTAGCCTATCTGTAAAAGTGGAATAATAAAAGCCACAATACTGCTTACAATAAGATAACCCCTATTTAAAGAATAGAAGGTTTCTTTATGTAAAACCAAACGGTAAAACCCGTAAAACGCGGCTAAATACAGATTAGCCTCCAGCAGATAGTACAACCAGTTCATCATTTCTTGTTTTTAAGTTTTTCGGCAAGTTGGATCAATTCATCAAGCTCGTCCATGTCCATGTTTTTCTCTTTTACAAGGAATGACACCAGGCTTTGGTAAGAATTTTCGAAGTAATTGTTCATTACTTTATCAAATGCAAAGTGTTTGTATTCTTCCTCAGTTATTATAGGGAAGTAGATATGGGTATTACCAACGGCTTTATGGTCTATAAAACCCTTACCCTCTAATACCCTGATTACTGTTGATACCGTATTGTATGCTGGTTTTGGTGGGGTCATTTTATCAATTACTTCTTTTACCAAGCCCTCTTTTATTTCCCATAAAATTAGCATTACCTGTTCTTCCGCCTTTGTAAGTTCTCTCATTACGTAATATATGTTGTTGTTAATTAAAGTTACTACTATTTTTATAGTTTACAAACTATTTT
>Ga0065714_10002511_pt1 | contig 15369 bp, 15 predicted proteins | sample MisRhiReplicate2_FD_59101 | JGI IMG/M metagenome (GOLD analysis project Ga0065714, IMG submission 59101) | Miscanthus rhizosphere microbial communities from Kellogg Biological Station, MSU, sample Rhizosphere Soil Replicate 2: eDNA_1 v2... | ecosystem: Host-associated > Plants > Roots >...
CCATGCAAAAGTCTTTGCGCAGCCGGTGCGATCAACCGGGCCGGGCTCATTGGCATTGATTATTCAATCGTCGTTTTTGTTGCTCAGGGAGTTGCCATGAAGTCAGTGCTGATTGTGGACGATCATCCGAGGTTTAAGGTCTGGTAGGCTCTAACTCGGGCATCTAGCGGAATGAGTTTAGGCACATGCCCCCAACGATGCCCCGTACTGAGGCCGGTGCTGAGCACTTGGTGGGGAGGGCACAGGTGTTGTTAGGTTGTTGGGTTAGATTAATCCTAGCAACCAACCCAGCAACATGAAAGCACCGCTCTAGACCGGGGCTTGCACAGTAGTTGTTGCTATGTTGCTAGGTTTTTTATGTTCTTAGAGAGAAATAAAAAGAGACTGTAAATAGTATGACTATATGTGCTGTGTATATGTAGTCTGGAGACGGAGTAGGGGAAAACCTAGCAACACCTGACAACATCACCTGTCGATTTCGCTGAAACCATTGTGCTAGAGCGGCGCGTTGGTGTTGCTGGGTTGTTGCTGGGTTTGGGTGTGTTGCTAGGTTCAACCCTGCAACATGCGCATTTAACTCTCGTGTTATCCCCGCATCGCCCGTTGCACTGTGCTAAGTGACACGCCTAGGTCTTTAGCCGCAGCCCGGTAAGACGCCCCGTTGTCGATAGCGGCGCGAATCGCCCCATCATCTACGACCTTGGTCCTGCCTTTGTAGGCGCCGGCTTCCTTGGCCTTGGCGATGCCTTCGCGCTGCCGTTCCCGGATCATGCTCCGCTCAAACTGTGCCACGCTGCCGAGCAGGGAGAGCATGAGTTGCTGCATAGGATTGGGCTCGCCCGCAAACAGCAGCTGCTCCTTGTGGAACTGAACAGCCACGCCCTTGGCAGTCAGCCCCTCGACCAGCGCCAGCAGATCCGCCAGAGACCGCGCCAGGCGATCGATAGAGTGGACGTGCAGGGTATCGCCACCTCGAACAGATCGCAGCATGGCTTGCAGCTCTGGCCTGTCCACTGTGCTACCGCTGACCTTGTCAGTGAACACCTGGTCCAGCTGCACACCATCCAACTGCCTGACTGTGTTCTGGTCCGCCGAGCTGACCCGAATGTAACCAATGTTCATGGCATCACCTGTATTCATTAGGTTCTAGACATAATCATTCTGGTAAGCAATCGACCACAGCGCAAGGCTGAAAGCCACGTAACTGTATTCATCCGACGTGCGGTCAATAGAGTGTACCCAATTGAATACGAGCAGAGCCCCAGGAAAAGGGGCTTGCCTCCCGAACCATTGCGCAAGTCAGCACACAATCAGATCGTTGATCGTTCGATTCGACGAGGGAGGAAGGCAGAGGCGCGGGGCTGGGCTGCCAGGAAATGCCAGGGGCTGAGAGTCGACCGTGGTGGGGTGGGTATCGTCCTTCGTGATCGTTCACATACGTATAACTACACCTGAGATTTCAGATATCACCCCACAAAAACGGATCCGTTTAACTCCAAAATTTCCCCCGAAAAATTCCGCCATAAAATCTAGCCATATCCCCTAACCATTGTGCTAGAGCCTTAGCGCTAAGTTAATCCCTCTATAAAACTCCGCTTAAATTTAATAAGCGTTTAGCTTATCCGCTTGAATTATCTCGATTCCTTATCACAAATAGATAGAGCCGTCAATACCGTTCGTCTAATCTATATATCCATTTGGAATATTGATTCTTATAATGACGCATACCAGAAATTCACCGGCCGGGGGGTAGGTGAAATGAAGCCAGCAGCGCAGTCGCAAACCGAAGTCGTCACCCTGTCGCAATTGGCTGACTTGGCCGGACTCGACCCGACGTTCTTCAGCCAGCACAAGCAGGAGCTGCCTGCATCGGTGCCAATCCGCAACGGTAAGCAAGGGCGCCCTCAGGCTAGTTATCCGCTGGAACAGCTCGCCGAATTCATTCTCGAACGCACTGGTTTCCTCTCCGACATTGAAGCGCGTCTGCGCCTGGCGCTGGCACCTTCCGTCTACCGCAACAAGGAGCGCGCCGCCTTGAAACTTCCCGGCCTTATTCGCGTGATCGAGGACAACGACGGCGGCTTCGTCATCGTCCCTGAAAACCTCGGTGAGCTGGCGCCAGACCTTCGTGCCAAGTTCCAAGCGCTCCGTCTCCATGAACACGATGCGCTCCGCACCCGTCGCTGTGCCGAACGCCAACCCCGACGCACCACTACTCCACAGGAATCGCAGTCATGACCTTCGTTGAAGCAATGCTCCTGCATTACGACCCGCTGAACCTGCACCGTGCCGACCCGGAACTGAGCGATGCGCTCCATGCGGATGTCATGGCACAGGTCGGCGAAGTCATCGCTGCCGATGACCGTGCCCAGGACAGAGCCTGGATAGCAACCGGTGCCGCCCTCGACAAGGCTGCGCGCGATTCGAGATCGGATTAACGGGCGCTGCCCGATTGGGGGATAGCAACATGGCAACCATTATGGAAATGCTTAACCAGGGCATCGGTGGGCTGAACACTCCGCTGGGCCAATTGGGCACCAACCTGCTCGCGCAGTCAGGCCCGCAGCAAGGTAATCCGGGCGGCGGTGCTCGTCTTGGCCAAGCCTTCGCCGGTATGCAGCAACAGCAGAATCAGCAGCTGTTGCAGCAGTACCGCCAAGCCCAGATCCAGCAGGCCGAGGAACAGCGCGCATTCCAGATGCAGCAGGCGCAGGCCAAAGCCGAACAGCAACAACGTCAGCAGGCTGCCTTCGCTGATCCGGCTCTACAGCAACAGCTCGGACCGATCAGTCGTCAACTGGCACAGCTTGGTTTGGACCCGGAAACCATCCTCCGCGCCCAGTCGAATGAGTCGCTGAACGCTCACCGCACTGCGCAACAGCAGCAAGCTGAAGCGCACTTCCAGGCACAGATGGCTGCTCGTAATGCCGGGGGCGGCGGCGGTGCTGCACCAGGCCCGAAAGTCCCGACACCGCGTCAAGTTCTCGAAGAGCCATTGGAAAACGGCATGTTGCAAAAGCACATCTTCGACCCGGCCACGAACGCCTATAAGCCCTATGGCAAACCTTACCGCCAATACGCGCCAGGCAAAGCTGACCCGATGGACCAGCTCCTCGGTGAAGTCACTCCCGATGACAACGCGGGCGGTGGCCCAGCAGTGCCAGGCCTTCCGGGTTCGGGCGCTTCCGTCATGCAGCCGCCAGCCCGCCAAGGGGCTGACTTGTTGATGGTCGGCTCAGGCAGTAACCCAGCCGCCCGTCCACCTGCCGCGCCGAAGACTCGAGCGGACTTCGATCAGCTCCCTGTCGGAACACGCTACGTGGACCCGGCGACCGGGCTGACCGCTGTTAAACGGAAGTAAACCATGGCCACTCTGAGCGCCTTCGGCGACCCACTGGAAGAAGAACCAGCCCCCACGACAAGCCAACCTGTGCCACAAGCGCAGGCCACGCCTAAGGTGTCGGCCTTTGGTGATCCGTTGGAAGACGGCGAAGCCGATTTGCCCAACCGTACAGCCGGCCAATGGGTAACGGACATCGGCGGCAACGTCGGACGCGGTGCTTACAATCTCTTCGATGCAGGCGCGGGTATTGGCGACATCCTGACCGGGGGCGCGGTTACGCCGTGGCTTGCTCAGCATGGCCTGGATTCCAAGGCGGCTCGCCAGGTACTGGAAGACGAAATGTCGCCGCAGGCAAAGGCCTCGCGTGATGCCGTCCAGAACGCGCAGGGCTTCGGCCCCACCGTTCAGGCGATGGCACAAAACCCGGACTATGCCGTAGGCCAGGTGATCGAATCCGTACCCACTATGGTGGTCGGGGGTGTCGCTGGTAAGGGCGCAGCGCTCGGTGCCAGGGCGATGGGAATGAATGCAGGTCGCGCCGCACTTGTGGGTGCCGGTACAGGCGAAGGCCTCGCCACCGCAGGCCAGCAAGCCGCTAATACAGTCCAGCAGACAGGCGACCTGACACCAGGCCAGACAGCCGCCGCGCTCGGGGCAGGTGCTTTCACCGGGCTTATCGGTGCCGGGTCCGCTGGGTTGGGTGGTCGTCTCGGCGCTGCTGATATCGACGCCATATTGAGTGGTGCCGCTGGTCCCGCCGCTGGTCGCGGCATGCTCGCCAGGCTGGGTATCGGCGCCGGTATGGAGACGGGCGAAGAAGCCCTGCAATCGAGCCAAGAACAGATGATGCAGAACGCCGCGCTGGGCAATCCGCTGGGCCAGGGTGTCGGCAACGCAGCCGGCCAAGGCGCAGTGATGGGTGGCCTTATGGGCGCAGCCGGCGGCCTTCGTCGTCCGAACATGAGCGCGCCGCAGCCAGCCCCTGTGCCGATGCCCGCGCAACAGCAACAGGGCATGCCGCAACCTCAGGCCGCTGCGCCCATGCCAGCGCCGATCCCATTGGCGAACGCTGCCCCAATCGCACCACAGGCGCCTGTCGCGCCAACACCGTTCGCCGGCAGTGCCAACGTCCGCCCCTTGTTCGAATCGATGGGCATGGACCAGGCGCAGATGGATAAGAGCCTGGATCTGCTGCGCGACGTTGAACCGGATATCGAAGCATCACGTCGGGGCACGATCAGTTGGGAAGAAACCGGGCGACTTGCCGCACTGACTGGTACCACCGTCGAGAAGCTGCGCAAGCACCGCGTAGGCGTCGCCTTCAACGCAGAGGAACAAGTCGCGGCCACGCGCCTGCTGAAAGACCAGACGCTAAAGACTCTTGAACTGGGCAGCAAGATCACAGCCGGTACGGCGGGAGAGATCGACCAGGCCAATTTCCTGCAATCGCTCGCTGACCTTCGCACGACGCAGAAGGCAGTCATGTCCTCCCGCGCCGAGATCGGTCGGGCCATGTCCGCCATGCGCGCCGATGTCACGTCGATGAAGGAAGCCAGCCGGATGCTGGAGTCAGTCGGCGGTGCTCAAGGGGCGAAAGCGATTGCTGATGCACTGACTACTGCGGCCCGCGTGGGCGGTGTCGAGGCGGCCAACAAGATGGCCCGCGCCTCTGGGTCCGATGCGTTCTGGACGTTCTACAAGTCCGCGCTGCTGTCGTCGCCAGATACTCACATCGTGAACATGGTCAGCAACCTGTTCACCAGTGCAATGCAGGTTCCAACTCGGGCGCTGGCTGGCGGCATCGGTGCCGTGAAACGTGCTGTTGGTTTGAACGGCGAGACTCGATTGGGCGAATCCGCCTACCAGTTGGCGGGCATGCTCGAGGGTTCGCTAAACGGCGCTAAAGGCGCAGTCAATTCTTGGCGTACTGGCGAGGACGCATTCGGCGGCAACAAGGCCGAGATCTACCGCACTGACCACCCAGGCCAGAAGGTATGGGGCGTACCGCTGCGCCTGCTGCAATCCGAAGACGCGTTCTTCAAGAACCTCAATGACGGTATGGAGCGTTACTCCGTCGCCTACCGCATGGCCAGCCAAGAGCTGAAAGGCCAGGGTCCTGTCGCTGTGCACAAACGTGTGCAGGAGCTGATTGCCAACCCGCCTAAGGAATTGGCCGAGGCTGGGCAAGATGCGGCGTTGTTCCACACCTTCAACAACCAGGCCGGCAAACTCACACAGGCGGTGAACAACCTGCGTCACTCGCTGCCGCACGGCACCGGCAACCTGATTGTGCCGTTCCTGAAAACTCCGGCCAACCTCATCACCTACGCCGTGAAGCACAGTCCCGCCGCGCCGATTTTCAAGGAGGTCCGCGCCGATCTGAAAGCGGGTGGCGCGAAGCAGGAAGAGGCGCTGGCGCGGATGGGTATCGGCTCGCTGTTGATCGCCCTTGGTGCTGTTGGTGCCATGAATGGAACGCTGTCGGGTGGCGGTCCTGAAGAACCAGATAAGCGCAAGGCGTGGCTTGCTGCCGGCAACCATCCGTACTCGGTGAAGGTCAACGGCAAGTGGTACGCGTACAACCGCATCGAGCCGCTGGCCTCGCTGGTCGGTATTGCCGTCGACATTGCTACCGGTGCAGAGGATCAAGATCTAGGCCTCGCCAGCATCTTCAAAGCGGTGGGCCGAAACTTTACTTCAAAAACCTGGTTGCAAGGTCTGAGTGGCGCGATGCAGGCCATGTCAGACCCTGACCGCTACGGTGAAAGTTTCCTCGCCCGCAGCAGTGCCACGCTGGCACAGCCGGTCACATTGCTTTCGCACATCGGCCGCTACGGCGACCCGTACCAGCGCGATACAGACCGTGGCAGTTTCCTCGATCAGCTCAAGTATCGTCTACCTGGCGAGGCGTTCGGCCGTGAGTCCTTGCCGATCAAAACCGACCAGTACGGCCAGCCGATGATGGAAGCGCAGCGCCAGATTGGCCGCGCCGGCCCTGTCCCGATCACCACACCAAGTGACGACCCTGTGCGTATTGAACTGGCGCGCATTGGCTGGCTGCCGGGGAAAATGCAAAACCATTTCAGCGTACCGACGAAAGTGCAGGGTCAGCGTAGCAAGCGCTTCGATCTAACAGACGATCAGCTCCGCGAATTGAACGAGATTGCCGGTGCTCGCATGCACGCCGCAGCCGGGAACCTGATGCGCTCCAAGTACTGGGCAACCCTCAACGACGACGAGCGCCAAGACGCGTTGGACAAAATCATGAAGGAAGCGCGGGCCTCGGCGAGGGTCGCCTTTGTGCCGTACCTGGCCGGTGGCAAGCGTGGGCTTATCGATCTTTACCGCAAGCAAACCAGCAGCTGGAAACAGACCCATGGGGGTAAGAAATGACCGTCGTTAACCGAGAAGAACTACAGGCCGCTGTGCTTGAAGCACAGGCCGCACTCGACAAACTGCTCGAGATCGAAGCCCTACTCGAGCCCCAGCTGCTCGCCGCTCGCAGCGTGCTGCAGGATGCCGAGAAGGCGCTTCGCAATGCGACCAAGCCAACCAGGGCAGCGGTCCGCAAGCACGAACTCGACCTACTGAAGAAGCGCCTCGAGGAGGCCAAAGAAAATGCTTAATCCTGACTTGATGTACATCCGCGAAGACTGCCGAATCCTGTGCATTGACACCACCCGCGCCAACATCAGCACCGCTAAAGACGGCTACCTCGTCACGTTCGGTGAGCCGTTGGTTGATCTCGGCGCCACGCTGTCCGACCCGCCTGAAGATGTGCGGTGCAGCAACGCCGCGCAGGCCGAGTACGAAATGCTCACGGGTCTGCGCCGTATCCAACTGGCCGAACGAGTCAAAGTCCGGGCGGGTCGCGTCTACGGCTGGTCCGGCTCGGACATCAACCGCCGACCTTTAACCACCGAGGAACTGGCCGAATACAAAGCGGACATCGCACATGCGGCGAACGTAAAACGGTTAACCCGTGAACTGGCTGCCGTCGTAGGACAGAACGCTGCTGCCAGTGCTGCCAGTGCCAGTGCCGCTGACCTCGCCGACCGTTACAACGTGGCACCGAACAAACCAGCATCAGAACCGGCACCGCCACCAACACTGGGCACCGCCAAACTTAAACGCGCACCTAGCCGTGGAGCGAAAGCCTAATGAGCGACTTTAACGAAAACGAAGACCTGAGCCAGGGGCTCGCAGCGGAGTTGACGAACAGCGTCGGCATGGATGACGTTGGCAACGATATGCCTGAGGCTTTGGCCGCTGATCTCGAACAGCAGGAACAACACCTCGCCGAAAAGGACATCCGTCTTTCGACTGACGTCGAGGATACGGCGCAGGGCGAACTCGACCGCGAAGCCGAGCAAGACCAGGCCCGTGGGCGCAACAAGAAAGTCCCACTGGCAGCGTTGCACGAAGAGCGCAACAAACGCCAAGCGTTGGAACTGCAACTCCAGGCGCAGGCCCAGCAGATGCAGCAGCTCCAGGCTCAGTGGGCGGCGGCACAGCAGGCGCAGTTGCAGGCACAGCAACAGGCGGAAATCCCCGACTTCGACGAAGACCCTCGCGGGTACATCGAAGCCAAGGAGCGCCAGTTCGCACAGCAGCTCGATCAGTTGCAGAACGGCCCTGCTCAACAGCAGCAGGCTGCGGTGCAGCACCAGCAGGTGACAACCGCCGTCACCAATCTGGAGCAGCAGTTCATGGCGTCGGTGCCGGACTACGAGCAGGCGGTTGGCCATGTGCAGCGCAACGCCGACGCGCAAATACGCCAGTTGTACCCGCAGGCGACCGAGCAGCAGTTTTCGGAGATTCGGGCCGCTGCGCTGGGCGAGTTCGCCCGCCAGTGCCTGGCGAGTGGGATCAATCCAGCGGAGCGGATCTACGCGAAGGCGCAGCAGCTCGGCTACCAGCCTGCCAGCCGTGCACCACGACGCGAAGCACCGACCAGCTTGTCCAGCCTTGGCGGATCGCCGAAGGCTCCAGATGAAATGGGCACTATCAACGCCTCCCAGGTAAACGACATGAGCGATGCCGACTTCGACAAGTACTGGGCCAGCATCAGCCGCAGCAGCCGCGTCAAACCGAGTGTGTAGGGGGTGGACCATGTCCGAGGGAAACATCAATGTCCGACCCAACAAGCTGATCGCGGCACTGCTGCGCGAGCTCTCGGTGGAGGTCGGGCGCGGCAGCGTCGAGCATCGCCGAATGAACCGAGCCCTGCTGCGGGGCTTTCGCGCAGGGTTGATGGCGTCACAGCCGCAGGTGGATGCTGTCGCGATGGACGAAGCGCTGCGACACGAACTGGGGCTGCAGCCCTCGTTCCAGCGAAGACAACCTGTGCCAGCCGGCACAGCTGAAGTGGTGACGAAATGATCGATAAACGCGAAGGGACGACCAAGCAACCGGTGAAGCAGCAAGACTACTTCCGGCAATCACGCCCTGACCGATTGCCCAAGAACGAACCGGGCAAAAGCGGCGGGAAGAAAGGCAAATGACTGGTGTGCAGCACAAACGACAAGGGCGCCCATGGAGAGCGCCCTTTATTTTGCAGGCATCATTTTTTGTCTTTATCTTCCTGCTTCTTTTCGAGCACGCTCGTAACCGCTTTGCTGAGAACATCATAGAGCGGGTGCGAAGCTGGCTCTACGGGCTGTCCTTTAGCTGGATTGGTCCGGATTTCCATGAATACTTCGGCTGTGATTTCCTCCTCATACCCAGGAGCTTGGCGTTTGAAACCATCAACAGACATCGCCAGCGCAGCCTTGTGGGCGTACTCGCGCTCTAAGTGGAAAAGGTCTGCATAAGACTTCGTGAAAAAAGCCGTACACCAAGTTGCCGGTATCAGTAACAAGAACTTACCCAGTATAACGTACGGGCTATTTGTGCTGGTTGCGTCGATTCCTTGTACCCAACTGCCGAATAGCCCAGGAAGAAGCTGTGCGGCGAGCGGCACCGACGAAACGACCAGCAACGCAACAGATGCGTAAAACCCCTTCCTGGCGGCAATCATTCGAGTCTCATAACGGGCGCGAGCATCTTCCATGCTTTTAGCCAGACCTGCAGTTGTTGCTCCTGAGATCATGAAGTCTGCCAAGTCCGTCAAGCGGGTGATTTCTACGTCTCGCTCTTTTAGTGCCTTTTCGGTTTCTACCTTCTCTTGCTGAAACCTTTTGAACTCCGAGTTTCGATTGTCGAGCTGCTGCTGGAAAGCTTCGAATTTGCTCTGATAATCTGATATCAGAGTCTCGAGGGTTGATGCGCTCGCGCCGGTAGTCTTTATCTGTTCTACAAGACTGGTGACCGTGCCTACATCCGCGTTTGCTTGAGTTTGTAGAGTTCTAAGCGTCGTGATGATGGTCTCGGTTTCGGCTTCAATATTTCTTACTTGCTTCTCGCTAGCTGCGGCACGTTGAGAGCTGTCCTGCGCAGCAGTTGCGGAAGATTGAGCTTGTGTTTTAAATGTCTCTACTTCGAGAATTAATAAGCCAACAGCCTCTGCTCTTTTGGAAAGATCGTTTGCTCCTACTGCTTTCAATAGAGGAAGCATTGATGAAGCTATTGCAAGCAAACCATTGATCAGCTCATTAATTCGCTTGAAGCTTGGAGACGCGTCGATGTGTACATACTGGATATTTTCGTCAACCAAATAGAATACAAAGCTGTCGCCCGTATCAGCAATCTCTGTATTGTCGCGCCAGTGCGGCTGTAGCTGACCTATTATTAACTTTAGTTGTTCGGAAAATTCTACGATGCAGTTATTAATGGTGTGGCGGTTGGCGCCCATAACCAATTGCGCAACTTCGTCGCTTTCCTTATCGGGAAGCAATCCGATTAAAATTTCAAAGACCAAACGAATTTTACGTGAAAGTAAAGTCACCGACTGATCATTTAGAACCGGGCGTGGCCGTGCAAAATCGAATTTTCCTCGGTGAAGAAGGATGACTAAATTTTCCCATTCCGCTTGGGCAGCAAGTAATTCAGATTGAAGTTCTTTAAAGCTCATACCGTCCCTTCTATGAGAGTTGTTATGGCTTTACGATACAAGGCACCATGGCAATTTGATACTGGGCTCGAGTTGAAATTTTCTCCTGCCGGCGCGCATGGCTTCGATCCCGTTCGAGGAAGCCATGCACATAGCGCCCTATTGGGTCTCAGTAGTCAGTATTTTCAGGTTCAGCGCAGGCGTCGTCGGCCACTGCCTGCGCATTGCGGATTTCCTGCCGGGTCGCGCCACTCTTTTTCTCCAGTACTTCCACGTACGACAGCGCCACGTCGCACATTGCGTCCTGCTTCGCGCTCTGCTGCTGTACCCACCCGTAGATCCCGCCGACCACTAGCACGACAAGGCCAAGCTGCATGCTGCGTCCGATCCACTCGACCCAATCAATTTTCATGGTTGGACACCTCTGTTTTCGGATAGTCGTCGGGGTTCTTAGGTTCGGACTGCACAGGGGCTACCTTCGCCCGCTGCCGACGGAGTCGCACCAGCTTGACCCTTTGTTCGGCGCGCCATAGTTCGCGCTGTGCAGCAGGCATTTCTTCTCGCAGAAACTCTTGGATCTGAAGAAGTTCGTCGTACCTTAATTGCGCCACGCGCAGCGCCGCAGCGGTGCCAGATATGCTACTCATGACCTTCTCCCTCGGTTTTAGGTTTGTCGTCGGGCGCTTGCACGGCAAACAGGCGAACGCCTGTGTTCAGGTGCTCACCACGCTGCGCGGGTGTGGCCTTCTCCCACTGCGTAGCATTGCGTTGCAAGTACACCCGTATGACCGGGGGAGACTCCCCCTTCTTGAGGGTTTTCCCGTGCAGTCCCTCGATTCTCATCGGTACGCGCTCGCCGTACATGCGCTTCAACACGCCGCCGACTGTGGTGGTGTTGATCTTGCCCGCCCATAATTTTTCGTACTTGGTGATCAGTACGTTGGCGACGTCGGCGACCACCAGAATGTCCTTGTCGAATGGATCGGCGCCGGCCTCGATCAGCTCGGCGACGTTGTTGTACAAGTCACCTTGAGCCGCTCGTTGCATGGCTTTGGCTGCGTCGGTTTGTGGTACTGGCGCATAGGCGTCCCAGTCTTTAGGGAATACCCACGTCGCCAGTATCTGTGCGAGTGCCCCGGCCCCAGGCCCGTCGATCCAACCCACCAGCCGTTTGTAGTAGGCGTCCGGCTGGCGCTCGGCCATACAACGCAGCACTGCGATACGCCCATCCTTCTCCATCAGCGGCAGCGCGTCTTCGTGGTTGGTGGTGATGACAAAGTGCGCAATGTTGCGGATTTCCTTGGAAGCGCGCCCCTTGCCCTCGAACTGGATGAACTCTTCGGATACCTGGCTTTTGAAGTGTTCATACCCGTCGGCCTTTTCTGACCGGGCCATTTCATTGATGAATACAAGGCGCTTGTGCTCGATGGCATCGTCGAAGTTCTTCTGCAACATCTTGCCGGTGCACCCTGCCACCAGCGGCTGGCCAAACACACGGGTCAACAGCCGCTGCATCAGATTCTTGCCGACGCGCCCATTCTTCGAATACAGCAGGACCGCTGTGGGCATTTTGATTTCTGGCGTCTGGTACAACTGAGCCAGCCAGCACAGGAAGAACGTCACCCCCGCCACGTCGCCGTCGGAGAGGTACATCAGGTGGTTGGTCAAGATCGCAATGTCGTCAGCCATGGCGGTCGTGTCACGCTCGGCCATGGTGTGCTTGAGCACATGCCAACGGTTGAACACTTCCGGGTTGTCGTCCAGCTCCGGCTTGCTTGTCGGTTCCATCACGATGCGACGGACCACACGACGAAGTTCGTTTTTCCAACTCCACCACACCTCACCTGCAGACGCTCGCTTCGGCTCTATCGGGTTACCGTCCTTGTCGGGCGGCATGAGGATCAAGACGTCGTGGTAGTGCTTATCACAGTACTGAATGAATCCCTCTCTCCCCAGCTCGTCGCCACTCGCGATGTGATACGCCACCAGCTTGGAGCCGCTCGCGAGCATCACAAAATCCTCTGATATGTACTTGAGGGTTTCGCGGGATTCTCTATCGATGCTAAGGCCGCCAGTTGCGACCGTGGGGGCGGCCTTGGGCTTGGGGGCGGGCGCCTGCTGGTCAGTGCTGGCCGACAGCAAAGGCAGTGCGGTCGAGCCTGTGCCGAAAGGAACCTCGACGTTTGGCACCAGGGACTGCTGTGTCCGGCGTCTGGCTGCGGCCTCTTCTACGGCTTGTATTGCTTCGGCAGCGCGGGCGTGGACCGCCCGGAACAGATGGCCGTTATCTGCCACGTCCGCGAGCTTCTCGGCTCGCGCAGCGCGGGCCTTTAGATCCTCGATCCGGGGCTCGTCCTTCTCCTCTGCGGCAGCTTCCCATTCGGTGATGAATTCAGTACCGCCCCAATACAAGAGTTCGTTGGCGGCGGAAGCCGAAATTGAGTGTGTGGTTTTCGGTGTGCCTGACGGCTGCACCGTGGCCCCAACTAAACCAGCGTCTGGCTTGTTGCAATGGCCAACCAGGTGCTTGGCAGCGAGTTCGAAAATCGTCGGCGGCAGGCGGTGACTCGCAGACGCGGTCGAGCTATAATTGCTCATCGGAAATACCCCTTAACCCCTTCGAGTTCGCGCTCCTTGGGGTTTTCTTTTGTCCGTAGGAAATTCAGGCGGGCTGCTGATTGTTGTTCGAGTTCTTCGACCGCGCCTTCGCGACCAGATCACGCACGTAGGCTGTGACTTCAGACTCCAGCCAGGCCACCCGAGCAGGGCGTCCGTTTGCACGGATCTGGCCGATAGCTATGCGCTTGGGGAAGTTGGGGTCGGTCTTTTCCAGCTCGTCGATACGCGTCTTGCCAAGCCCGCCGAGGCGTGCCGAAACAACCTCGAATTCGAGCAGCGCGTCGGCGGTGCCGGTGATCAGTGTCAGTGGTTGATTGGCGTCGTTCATGGCGGTGTTCCTCAGCGAACATTGGCGGGTAGCAACGAGTAGCTGAGGCCCATGATAATTGTGAATCCTGAACGTAAAGACGAGATACGAAATTAGTGACTGCCGTTCGTCATGCCCTGCGCAATGCTTCCGCTTTCAGCTGATCCAAGTAGTCAGCCCACAGCTGCGCAGCGGCGCGGCGTTTATCCAGCAGTTGCGCCCGAGCGTAGGTATCGCCCAGCACACCGGGCATCTTGTGCCCTAAAGCCAACTCCAGAACGATCGGATCGATGCCCAGCTCTTCCTCGCCCAGGGTGCGGTACGTAGCGCGGAAACCATGCGCCGAAATCGAGCCGCGCTGACAGCCCAGGCTGTGAATCAGTCCAGCCAATAAGCTGTCGCGGGCGATGTGCCGAGCCGCATGCATGGGGGAGGGGAACACCCAGTCGGTGAGGCTTTCTGCCTTCAGGGTGCGCAGGATGTCGAGCGCCTGCGTCTGCAACGGAACTACCAGCACTTTCCCGGTCTTCGAGACTTCGTACACCCACTTTGCATCATCGAGGTTCACGTCCTGCCAGCGCATGCACACCAACTCAACCGGGCGCACCGGTAGCAGGGTCAGCAGACGCAGTGCCGACAGTACGCTGATGCCGTTGCGCTTTGGATACTCGTCGAGCAGACACAGGAAGTTGCCGAGGTCGACCGGATCTTCCAGCGCCTTGCGACTGGTCTTTTTATGCTTCGGCAATTTGATGCGCCGACCGGCCAACACGTTGCCTTCCACAAACCTCCCCTCGGCATGGTCCAGCACCATCTTCAGCAAACTGAGCACATGCTTGACCATCGCCGTCGAATCGCTGAGACGGTCGACCAGGGTCAGCGCGTGGCCGTAGTTCACGTCGGCTATCGGCAGGCTGCCAATCAGGGGATAGATGTGGTTTTCCAGACCGCCGCGATAGCCGGCCAAGGTCTTCGCTGCCAGCTTCGATTTGGTCAGCAGGAATTTCTCGGCGACCACTTTGAAGGTGTGCGTCTCCTTCAGTTTTTGCGCTTCGACCTTGGCCGTCTTGGCTTTGAGTGGGGCGATACCGTTGGCTATCGAGGTTCGCGCTTCCTGTGCCAATTCGCGGGCTCTGGCGAGGGTGATATCTGGATAGGCACCGACGGCGTAGCGGTTCTCCTTGCCGTGCAGCCGGTACTTCAGGCGCCACAACTTCGAGCCGGGTTTTCCATCTTTACGTGGCTCGCTCACTTCCAGGTAAAGGCCTGGCACCGTACCGTCGGTGTGCCTGCCCGGTTCGCTCAAGGATCTGATCTTGGTATCGCTAAGCGCTTTCATCTGGGGGCATTCCGCTCGGTGGTTTAGTGATATGCCGCTAATTGTGCCCCCTGTGCCCCCAGCTAGCAACGTTTAGTAGTGGGTAGCAGTGGGCAACCTGTAGAGAGCTGAGGCCTTTGTTTTAAGGGGTTTAAGCGCTAAAAAGCCTGCATTCACTATACGCTGTTACTGGCTTCGAACAATGGACGATCATCCGGTGGTTCGCGCCGCAGTCAAAATCGTACTGGTGCAGGAAGGTTTCAAGCAGATATACGAAGCGGCGTGTGGTAATGAGGTTTTGCCGAAGATCCGCGAACACAAGCCTGATCTGGTGGTACTGGATCTGGTGATGCCCTCGCTCGACGGGCTGGATGTACTGGCGCGGATCAAGACCAGTGGGGTGCCCTGTCGAGTACTGGTCTTCACNTCCCAGGAACCCACNTTTTATCAGGATCGTTGCATGCACGCCGGCGCCGCAGGCTATATCGCCAAGACCAANGACTTGCAGCACTTGCACNGAGCCGTGCACGCCGTGATGGNCGGTTACACCTATTTCGCCCAGCTACCCTCGGCGTCGGTGTCGCTGAACTCGATACAACTGAGTGAAAAACAGATGATCGATAAACTCTCCGACCGGGAACTGACGATCTTTCAGCATCTAGCCCGGGGCATCAGTAACAAGGCGATCGCTGAAATCATGCACTTGAGTCACAAGACCGTCAGCACCTACAAGACCCGTCTGATTGGAAAACTCAACGTGGAATCAGCGGTGTACTTGAGGGATTTTGCCA
>Ga0065714_10003208_pt1 | contig 15359 bp, 6 predicted proteins | sample MisRhiReplicate2_FD_59101 | JGI IMG/M metagenome (GOLD analysis project Ga0065714, IMG submission 59101) | Miscanthus rhizosphere microbial communities from Kellogg Biological Station, MSU, sample Rhizosphere Soil Replicate 2: eDNA_1 v2... | ecosystem: Host-associated > Plants > Roots >...
CTACTACTGCAGCCGTAAGCGCAGCAAAAGAGAGTCCTTTTAAACCCACTGGCAACAGATTTAAAAGAACAGGATAAGCTGTATCTGGCGCAACTTCGCCACCCTGACTCATACTGCTTTTAAAATCACCATAACCTTCTTTATAAAGCACATAAGCGGCAATACCAGGTAACACTACAATTACGGGCATCAGCAGCTTAAGAAAAGCTGCAAAAAGAATTCCTGAACGGGCAGTTTTAAGATCAGCACCCAAAGCACGTTGGGTAATGTACTGGTTACAGCCCCAATAGTTTAAGTTTACAATCCACATCCCACCTATTAAGACAGTAAGTCCCGGCAGATCAAGGTAATTCTCATTGTCTTTCTTAAGGATCATATGAAAATGCTCTTCGGCACGCGTGGTTAATAAATTAAAACCCTTAATTACACCACTAGAGCCAAAATGGGTGGCTACAAGGTCTAACGCCAAATAAGTCGTTGCAAGTCCACCCAATATCAGGAAGAATACCTGCACCACGTCGGTATAACCAATAACTTTCATCCCACCAAGGGTAATGATGATGGCAAAAATGGCCAGTATATACATACATACAGTTAAGTTAATACCCGATATGCTATGGATGGCTAGTGCCCCCAGATAAAGAATAGAGGTAAGATTAACCACCACATACAAAAGCAACCAGAAAATAGCCATAATCATGGCTACCGTACCGTTATACCTTTGGTGCAAAAACTGAGGCATAGTGTATATCTTATTTTTAAGATATACGGGGATAAAAAATATAGCCACAATAAGTAGTGTGGCCGCAGCCATCCACTCGTAAGTTGCAATTGCCAGTCCCATTTTAAATCCTGAACCACTCATACCAATAAATTGCTCAGCAGAAATATTGGAGGCGATCAGCGAGGCGCCGATTGCCCACCAGGTGAGTGAATCCTTCGCCAGGAAAAAGTCTTTAGAGTTCTCTTTACGGGCATTCTTTTGACGGTACACCCACCAGCCGTAAACAGCAACAATAAGGAAATAAATCAGAAATACGGCATAATCAAGTGTTCCGAGTGTCTTCATAAAATGTTATTGCTTTATTTGATTTTCGGAAATAGTAGCGACCAGGCTATTGACGTAAACTTCAATATTGTCATAGCCTGTACTTAGGTTACGTCCTGCAGCATTCGCTACTTTAGGATCAAGACCTTTAGCGATTTCCCATTCGTCAGGCATCCCATCTCCATCTGTATCTAACAATGCAGGCAGTGACTGCAATAAAGGCCAGCCATCAACATCTCCCTGCGTATCGATAATTCCATTGATGCTACCGTTTGAACCGGGTTTATAAAAAGTTTTATTACGGACATGTAAAGCCGTCCGCGTGTCGATTGGATCCCTTTTTAATACCGCACCGGCATACTCCAATACCCTATCGTACGCTACTAAAGCCGTATGAGTGGTTACATTATTATCAACTGCCAAAGATGTATTGAGTTTCATGGCTAATTTATCTGCTGCCGAAACTACACCATAACTACTGTGAAATTGATTGTAAACACCATAGGTCCAATTATCATTAGTTGCCTGTGTACTTTCATTTACGTAGTTGCCATTGATATAAAATTTACCCCAGATATCATATACCTCAGTACCAGCAATTTTATTCTTATCTATAGATACAATTCTTTCTTTTTTAGTACTTGCTGGTCCGGGTTTATAATAATTATTGATAATGTTAATGTTCATTCCTTCGCCACCATAAGCATTATTTGTTGGTCCCCAATTGTAAAAAACATTGTTCCTCATGTCAACGAGATCTGTCAGCGCAAAAGCTTTTCCTGCCTCTTCTCCAAATCTTGGATTGCGGCTATCGTGATTCGCCATTAAATTATGATGGAAGGAAGCGTATTTTCCGCCCCATACCCCGCCATAGCCGTGTGCACCCTTACCATGCACTGAATTCCTTAGACTTTCAGTGATTAAACACCACTGCAGTGTAAAGTTCTCATTGGCATAAAAGGATACGCATTCATCAGTAGACCAACTCATGGAGCAATGATCTACAATTATATTTTTCTGGAACCTCCCGCCAAAGGCATCTCCTTCCTGCTGTTCCGTATCGCCCATTCTAAAACGTAAATACCGTACAATTACATTGTCTGCCCCCACATTCACTTCATAATTTCGGAGGCAAATACCATCCCCGGGTGCCGTTTGACCTGCGATGGTAATGTCTTTGTTTCTAATCACAAGTCTGCTGTTTAAAGCAATAGTACCCGAAACTTCAAAAACAACTATTCTTGCTCCGGTTGCATCTATTGCCGCCCGTAGACTTCCGGCCCCTGCATCATTGAGGTTGGTTACTTTGATTACTTTCCCACCTCTTCCTCCTGTGGCAATGCGACCAAAGCCTTCCGCTCCAGGAAATGCATACGCTGTTTCTGTAACGGGTTTTGGTGCGGTTATAGTTTTATCTTCTTCTTTTGAAGGTGCCAGTTCTGCTTTTTTCTTCTTTCCGCAATTGGTAAAACTGAAAACAATTATTAGCATAACCACACTTAATAATAATCTTTTGATGATCATAGGATATCGATTTTTATTAACGTTTTACAATTCGATTTACAAGTTCCGGATTCAGCTTTTTCAATTCTAACAATACCACTTCTGCTATCCTGCGTGCACCATATTCATTAAAGTGGGTATTGTCATCAACCCCTGCAGGATAATTAGGATTTTGTCCGGGTTCCAATTTGTGAAACAACAATTTAGAGTTTTCCATACCATACTTTTCTATAAGTACCATACTCTCTTTATCCAGATCTATCAAAGGCACATTTAATTCTTTGGCTACTGTTCTTACAATACCAGAATAAACCTTATGTGTCTCTTTCACCTTGCCATCCGCATCAAAACTTCGACGAGTAACAGGTGTAAGGAGTATAGGGAAGGCTCCCGAGTTTAAGGTTTCCTTAACATATATACCAAGGTTATTTTTAAACTCTTCCTCTGTAGTATAAGTTTTTTTTGTCTTTGCCTCATCGTTATGACCAAATTGAATAAAAACATAATCACCTGCCTTTAAACTATCCGTTACCGATTTCCAACGTCCTTCCTCCATAAATGATTTAGTACTTCGGCCATTCTGTGCCCGGTTATCAACAATTACAGACTCGTCGAAAAAGTTGGCGAAAGGCATTCCCCATCCTGTTTCTGGATATTTGGAAACAGGCTTTATAGACATGGTAGAATCACCCACCAGGTAAACCTTGATTTTCCTTGCTGGCATTCTGAAAGCCATGAGTGGCAAAAGGCTAAAAAACGCTATATATTTTAACTTATTAAATACGTACATATGAGATATCATTTGATTAAAAAGGTTTCCAGGTTCCTAAGATTTTTTCTATTGTATATTCCTTAGCTTGTTCATCGGCTAGCTGTTTAGACCAAGGTTGCCTTTGCCCAGCTTTATACCCATCACCCGTACTTTTATACTCTGCATAAAAAGCTGTTGCTTCATTTGCGGGGTCTCCCCAGTTATCCCAACCCTCCGGTTTAATGTGTCCCCCCATTTCGCAATTTATAAAAACTATATTGGCATTAGGTCGCCATGGCCTGCCCAAATGTACACTTGCTGTACCCGATATTCCGGTTAATTTACAGTTCAAATAGACATATCCATATTTTTTACCCGCTGGTGTGGACGCCGCAGTTACATAACCACTTCTTAAACTGTGCAGGGTACAATTATCAAATAAGGCAGTGGAGCCGCCGAACATAAAGTCTACCGTACCTGCAATGTAACAGTCTTTTAAATACTGAATCGTATTATCTGCTGCATAATAAGTATCCTGGAATGCCAGAAATCTACATTTGCTAAATGCAGAAAAATTACCGCCTATATTAATTGCCAATGCCTGACCAGCATCTATTCCTGCAGTATTCTCGAAAGTCAGGTTCTCTGCTTTAAAATAATCTGCTTTAATAAACACAGATGCCGAACCTGATGTGCCGTACTTTACACCATTTCCATCTAATTTTTCTGAATAATTATCAAAGGTTAAAATTGTTTTCTCACTATTTTCTCCTTTGAAATAAATGTAGTTTTTGTTTTTAGGGATGGTTAGCACTTCCTTATAAGTGCCATTTTTAATCGCAATTACATAGTATTTGGTGCCATTAAGGGGCGCAGCATCAATAGCTTCCTGTATGGTTTTATAATCCCCACTTCCGTCTTTAGCAACAGTTTTATCTACCTTATCAGGTATAACTACCGTTTTTACCGGGGGTATATACTCAGGAAGTCTGTATTCCACAGCCTTTTCGCAAGATATCAAACTTAAAAGCAAAAGAGAGCATATTAAAGTTCTCATAGTTTTTTGTATTTGGTTATTTAAATTTTACGCATTACAATTCAATATATGCCCTAATAGGAGTGCATATAAAGTGGAAGGCAAATTTCAATTATGAGAGACCGTATCACATGGATACGATCTCTGCTTGATACATCTCTTAATTATCTCCAGCGCGGATCTCCAGCTGTTGCCTTTCCGGCAAAAGCATTATCTATAATCTGGAAATTACCATTGTCGGGATTCGCAAATAATTGTGTACTAGAACCCGAGTAAGCCGTAGCAGCAAAGGTATTTCCAGTCAGAATCGCATCCGAAGTAGTGTAAGAGTTGTTTACCACCAGGTTTGTACCTGCGTAACGTATTCCCTTAGCACTCAATGCCGGAGAAAGGGTCTTTCCAAAAATGTTGTTGTTAAATGTAAAAGCACCAATTGTTTGCGTATTATAGTCTATGAAGATACGTCCGTTACCAGTTGTATTATTAAACGTACAATTCTCTATATTTAAGGAAAGAGAAGGTGTGGTATTGTGTATAATAAGACCTAGACCGATTTTATAGAATGTACTATTTTTTATGGAAATGTTATTTATCCTACCATTTGTTGCCCCATTGGTATTAATAAATGCATAAGTACCATTAGTATTATTGTCACCAATGTCGTAAACTAAACATTTATTGATCGTAAACTTATCTATAGTAATTACGTTGGCACTTTGTAAGCGCATAGGTGTATTTACAAAATTCCTGATGGTACAATTTTCAAAATTAATTTCCGCAGTAGTATTTGCAGCACCCTGGTTGAAAATATAGTTACGCTTTGCTTTTGTAGGATCTCCACTGGCATAACCTGTAAAATCGATGTTTTCAAATTTCAATGTTCCCGTTGATGCGGATAAAGTTATCCCATTAAAAGCGATAATGGGCTTGTTTAGACCATCCTGACCAAAGATAGTTAGAGAGACTCCTGTCGGGATTACCACAGCCGTTTCTGAATTGTATACAGAGCCCTGCAAAACGACAAAGATTGTTCCATTCGCAGCCGTTTGAATCATCGCTGCCAGATCATCTGCAGGGCCAACATTAATTACATTTGGTCCTGTTGGCAATGTTGAAATCGTAGTGAACCCATTTGCCCCCCTAATGGAAGTATTGAAATATAATACCGCAGTGTATGCCGTCGCAGGAATTAATCCAGTAATTAATTTCTCTCCCAATGCCATTTCCTGGGCAGAAATATTGTATTTGGTTGCGCCAATCATGATATGACTAACCTGATTAGGTGCTTTCCACTTTAGTTTCACTGTAGTTGTAGTCAGATCGGCCAGTTCAACCGGATACATGATCTGTTCAGTCTTCGTTTTAAAGACAACGGCTGCCCATTCAGACTCCTCTTTACCACCTGTAACGTCTATTCCTTTAATCCTTGCTGAGTATTGTGTATTCGGATCAAGCAAATCCGGAATTGCAAAGGAATATCCACTAGCCTCTTTTATTGCATCAGCGGTATATGTTTTTATGATCTGGGTAAATTTCAAACTGTCTTTACTCAATTCTACAATATACTTATTGGTACCCGGTTTACCTTTAAATGTGAGTTTTGCAGTAACACCATCAACTGATGCAAGCACTTCAGATGGGCGGAACAATCTGCTATAGCTTTCGTCCACTTCCCATTCATTCATCTTCCTGCAGGAAGTAACAACTAATCCAATTGCGATCAATAAGACTGCTGTTGTAAATATTTTATGTAACCTATGTGTTTTCATTTTACAGCTATTTTGCATGGTTAGAAACCGTATGAATTTTTTAATTTACCCTGAGAATCACTGATCACAGAGTTTGGTATAGGATACAAATGCCTGTTTTGAACACCATTAGCATTGAGTCCGCTGCTGAAAAGATTTATCCGTTCCGTGTAACTTGTGATGTCAGATGCCGAATATCCCGACATCCAGTTGACTTTTGTAAAACCTGGAATATCTACTGTTCCTTTATCCTGGTAGAAGTTAATAGCCGGTTTGTCAAGTAGCTCATTATTACTTTCATATTTATAAAAAAGCGCTTTTGGTATGGATTGATAAGGAGCGGTTCCTGCCAATAATTTTTTAAACTCTACTCTCTGCTGCTCTATTTTGGCAGTCAGCAGGTTCCATCTGATCAGGTCAAACTTCCTGATGGCTTCTCCGCCAAATTCCCAGGCTCTTTCATTTACAATTGCATTAAAGAAAGAAAGTTCATCACCCAGCCCATCTACATAAGCGTCGACCTTTAAAGGGCGGTCTGCTTCCGCAAAAGCCCTGCGTCTAACTTCTTTAAGCGCCAGTTTAGCATCAACGGTAGGTGCGCCGTTTAAAGCATTCTCAGTCTCTGCAAGCATCAATAACACATCAGAATAACGCATCACTGCCCAGTTGATACCATAACCGAATTTTCCAGCCGCAGCTTTGTTTAAATTACTCCAGGTATCGTTCATGAACCGCTGATCCCATTTAGAAAAATTATAAGAAAGTGGATTGGTCTGGAATACTTCTTTAATATCTGCAGCTCCGTTGCTATAGGTATAATAGGCAATGGTATTGTCTCTTCTTATATCTTTTTGATCAAAGGAATAAAAATAAAAAGCCGTTGTATTGACTACATTCGCGTTATTTCCAAAACCGTATTTAGCATTCGTATAAAATCTGATTCCTATGGAATACCCCATCTCTCCGCTTCTGCTTAAACCCATTGCTACTTCGAACATATTTTCATTAAATGCAGCATCCTGTTCATAACGTCCAAGCTTTTTCCATACGTCTATGAAATTGGTATTTAACTGGTGGATTCCCTTTAGTTTGATTTCCTTACACTGACGGTTTGCCAATTCATAATACTTTCTCCAGTCTGAACCTCTTTCTGTAGGGAATCCCGATTTATTACGGATAGAGTATCCTCCTCTAAATAGGGCAATTCTAGCGGTCAATCCTTTAACAAATCCTTTCGTTACCATTTCTACTGAAGAATATGTACCACTTCTTAACCATGGCACATATTTCTCGGCCTCACTTAAATCTGCTAAAAGGTTATCATAAATTACATCTCTGTCTGTTGCTGGCAGATATATATTAGAAAGGTCAGCTTTTGAAGGTTCTGCTTTGTAAGGTACATCACCCCAGTTCTTCACAAGCTCAAAATAAGCTAAGGCACGAAGTGTTAGCGCTTCTCCCATATACCCTTTCATCGCGGTAGAATCTGAGGTAGACATCAGCGGACTCTTTCTTACCCCATCAATAAAAAGGTTCGCTCTTTCTATCATCTTATAGATCAATGACCATTCTCTTGCAATAGAATTATTATCTGGGGTAGCCAGGTAGTTAGAAAGTCCTCTGTTTGTATTTTCTTTATAACTCGTTGCGTCCGCCCCGACAATCTCAATATCAGAATTTGACGCATAGTTTAGCGATAATCTTGCTGAATACATCTGATCTTGAGTTAATAGGGAATAGATTCCATTTAAAGCATAGCTTGTGTAGGTTGTTGAATTATACACCACATCTGGAGTATATTCAGATGGAGAAGAACTATCTAGGAAACCTTTTTTACAAGAGCTGACAGTTAGGGCTAAAACTGCGGTGTATATGATAATTATTGTCTTTTTCATCTCTAATTTATTAAAATGCTACATTAATTCCAGCAACAAAAGATCTGCTTTTTGGGTAAGCAGAATAGTCAACCCCGGGTGTAACAGGGGGATTTCTTCTGGCATCAACTTCTGGATCGAATCCCGTATAATTGGTAATCAGGAATAGGTTATATCCCGTCACATAAAACCTCAAATTACTCATCCCCACCTTACCGGAGAGTCGCTTAGGAATTGTATAGCCAACGGTAAGTGTATTTAACCTTAAGAATGAACCATCTTCAACAGCCCAGGAATGCAAAGGCGTTTGTGTCATGATTGGATGCCAGATGGTGGCATTTTGATTCAGCTCCATTAATCGGGTAGGGTTACCATTCGCTCCCGTTGCAACATTAAAACCTGTCGATGGGTCAATCGTTGTAAACCTGTGCTCAAGACTCATATTATTCGTGATATTTTGATATTTTCTGGAAAGCAGATAAGCAGAATAGTCCAGCTTATTAGCATTGTAAATTTTATTACCTACAGTCCAGTTAAATGCCGCAGACAGATCGAATGCTTTATACCTTGAGGTGAGTGTAAAACCTCCTGTATATTTAGGATTAGCATTACCCAATACCTGCTTATCTTGTGCATCAATTTTGTTGTCGCCATTAATATCTTTAAATTTTAAAGTTCCAGGTCCAAAATAATTTGCAGAGATTAAACCACTATTGTCTGCTACCCCAGGAACAATATCCCATTTACGGGTTGCCGTATTCCAGGTAAAATCATTAAAACTGTACATACCCTCTGTTACATAACCATACATTTGACCTACAGGGCTGCCCTGCTGAATCAAATAATCATCCAGTGGTTGTGCGGTGCCATTCCACCCAGAAGTATAGGTTTTAAAATTTACGTCCCCGTTTTTGTATTCATCAACTTTGTTTTTGTTGAAACCAATGTTAAATGCTGCACTAATCGAGAAATCCTTTTTATCAATGATCGTCCCGTCTATGCTTAGCTCAATACCTCTGTTTGAAGTGCTGCCAAAATTCTGATATTGAAACTGGAAGCCTGAGTTTGGAGAAACTGGAGCCTGTACCAGCAAGTCTTTGGTTGTATTCCAGTATACATCAATCGTTGCGTTGACCTTACCTTTAAATAAAGAAATATCAGTTCCAATATTTCTGTTCACGGTCGTTTCCCATTTCAGTGAGGGATTAGGTAGTGCATTTCCTGGGATAAGCTGGCTAGCCTCTTTTTCTCCCGGAAAATAGGGTTTATTCTCAGCACTGGAATTATAATTTAATTGCCAAAGGCCGCTAGGGATCCTATCGTTTCCTGTACTGCCATAACTTACTCTGAATTTCCATTGATCAAGCCAGTCAGACTGCCCTTTTAGAAAATCTTCTTCCGAAATTTTCCAGGCTACAGCTACAGATGGGAAATATGACCACTGATTGATTTTAGCAAATTTACTGGAACCATCTGCCCTGAATGTTGCCGTTAACAGGTATTTATTTAAGTAAGCGTAATTTGCACGTGCAAAGAAAGAAGAGAGGTTAACTTCCGGCGAAATGTAGGTTATTGTTGGAACGGGTGTACCATAAGTCATACTTGCTAATACTTCATTAGCCTTCATGTTTACCGGGAAAAACCTTGATTCAATATTAACGGTCTTATCCCATTTAGAAATTATTTCCTGACCTGCCACAACATTCAGACTGTGGTTGGCATTGATAAACTTAGGTCTGTTATAAGTAAAGTAATTGGAGATCCTATAACTGCCGCCATTCAACGTATTGATTTTACCGATTGGCTGTGCCCCGTAATTTCTGGCATCAGGAGTTGCAGGCCCGGAGACGAAATCACTTCTCTCGTTCTTAAATTCATAACCTGCTTCTGATCTGAACGAAAGTGCATCAACAATTTTCCATCTCAGCCCCGCATTAAAGTTAGTGGCTAAGCGGTTTTGCTTTTTATACTCGTCATTCACAGATTTTACAGGGTCGTATAATAAGCTGTTTGTTTCCGCGTCAATGAAATCATCATCAACTACTGATTGCTCAAATTCTCTTAATCCTCTGGTAGGTGCATATTTTATTGAATTCCTTAACCTGGTATTAGAACCGGACCCCGTGTTAACTCCAGCACCATCGATCAGCATGTAAGATAATCTGGTGTTAAAATCTACACTCAATTTGGGTGATATATCTGTATTCAACTTAAAATTGAGGTTATTCCTTTCATACCCCGAACCAAGCATTACGCTTTCTTCTTTGTTTCTGGTTAGACCTAAATTAAATCTGGAACTTTTAGCCCCCCCATTCAGCCCTATATTATAAAATTGCTGAGGTGCATTCCTTCCGAAAACCTCATTCTGCCAGTTTCTACCTTTTATAGATTTATAAATATCCAGGTCCTGATATACGCCATAATAGTTTTGAAAAGTTGCGGTCTGATCTAATTCGTATTGGTAGAGCACATATTCATAAGGACTAAGTACACTTAATTCTTTGGTAATGTTTCTAAAGCCTGCGTAGACATTTGCAGTAACATTAACTTTTCCCTCTTTACCTTCTTTGGTCGTAATCACAATTACCCCATTTCCAGCTCTTGAACCATAGATGGCCGTCGAGGCAGCATCTTTAAGAAAGGTCATAGACTCAATATCAGATGAAGAGATATTGCTTATATTGTCTACAGGGAAACCATCTACCACATAAAGAGGTGAGTTATCCTGAGAAATTGATCCCCCACCACGCAGTCGGACTTTAATCTCTGCATCAGGAGAACCCTCTGTAGCCACAATCTGAAGGCCAGCTACCTTACCTATCAATGCTTCTGCAACGTTAGGAACAGGCACCTTGGCCAGGTCAGCCCCTTTAACTATACCTACAGCCCCTGTTAAGTCTCCTTTTTTTACTGACCCATAACCGATCACCACTACCTCATTCAGACCCTTAGCATCATCATTCAGTGTAACAGTTATTTCTGAACGGCTTCCAACATTTACTTCTTTAGCTACAAAACCAACATAACTAAAAATGAGAACAGGGTTACCAGCTGAAGGGATGTTAATCGTGAAGCTACCGTTCTGATTTGTTGTAGTGACATTTGTGGTACCCTTTAACTTAATACTTACACCTATTAAAGGTCCTTTGCCATCGGTAACTTTACCAGTAATTTTCCGGGTTTGCGCCCATGCTGTACTACATATGAGTAGTAGCATAAAAAATGGAAGTAGTAATTTATTCATAGTTTATATTTAGTTTCTGTTTTTCAAAACCAAATAAGCTATTCATTCATGATCTTTCAGAAGCGATGGTAGTTCATCATCATTCCATCTGAAATAAGAAGCAGAAAGTCTATATTTCAATAGAGCAGTCCGTTCCAGGAACGTTCGAATGGTTTAATATTTGGTTATTCGTTTAAACAAACTTAACGAAGGCGGGCATTTTACAGGTTCAAATTTTGACGGAATACATCCAAAAACTGTCACCTGAGGTCAAAAAACGCAGGTTTTACTAATTATACGGTTTTAGAGGCTCTGGACTTTAAATATTCAGAAGGGGACATACCGTAGTGCTCTTTGAAGCAGGTACTGAAATATTTCGCACTGTTAAATCCAACGGAATAGGCTATTTCAGAGATGTTATATCCATCGGTATCCAAGAATTGCTTCGCTCTTTTTAGACGCATTTCCCGAACAAATTCTACCGGAGCCAGATTAGTCAGACTTTTAAACTTCTTATAGAATGTGGTCCGTCCCATGCCAATTGATTCGGCTACAGCATCAATATTAAACTCCGGATCAACCATCCCATTTTCTACGATATCAATAATCTCTTTAAGGAAAGTCTCATCCCTGGAAGTAATAAATAGCTCCCCGGGATTCAGCCCAATAGTCTGCTTACTGACCAAAAGCGAGTCAAATATTTTTCTGCGTTGCTTTAACAGATTGTCAATTGATGCCAGAATAAAGTCTGTCTGAAAAGGTTTGGTTATGTAATAATCGGCGCCATACTTTAAGCCTTCTATCTGATTTTCAACAGAGGATTTGGCGGTCAGCAATATCACAGGAATATGGCTGGTAATGACGTTGTTTTTTAAGTCATCCAGCATCTGGATCCCATCAAGTACTGGCATCATAACATCGCTCAAAACCAAATCAGGAATTAACTCAAGTGCCATTTCCAGTCCTTCCTGTCCATCTTTAGCTTCAACTATCCTATAAAATTGTTTCAGTTGATCAGCAAGAAACTGGCGCAGCTCGTTGTTGTCATCCACCAGCAACACCAGTGGCATGTCCTTATCATCAGGCAAGGCTAAACCCGCTGTAGGTAAAATCGTTTCTACGGGGTTACTAAACGCCGGTTTGAAGGGCTGTGGATTATCTGTTACGATGCTATCTCCATTCTTAAAATGCTCCTTTCCTGTTTTCAGGGTGAGAACAACTGATAAACCTCCATCTGGATTGTTGTGAGCCCAAATTTCGCCATGATGAATGCCAACGATTTCTTTACAAAGTGCCAATCCGATCCCTGTGCCTTCCAAACTATTCCCGGGTTCTTTATCGACTTCATAATAAAGTTCAAATATATCCTCCACTTTATCAGGAGGCACCCCTATTCCCTGATCAATAACCGCGATAGTGAAACTTTCCTCTATAGGATGATGGGTTATTTCAATCCGAATAACCTTATTATCAGGCGTAAACTTAAAGGCGTTAGACAGTAAGTTATAAATAACGATATCCATCTTTTCCGCATCCACCCAGGCATAAAGTTCCTTAACATTGGCAGAAACGAGTAGTTCAATCTGTTTCTCTCTGGCAATATCAGAAAAATAAGTTCCTATACCATGTACAAAAGAGATTACTTCGGTATTTGATATTTTAAGGTTCATTTTTCCACTTTGCGCCTTTCTAAAATCTAATAGCTGGTTGATAAATCGAACCATGCGACTTGCATTCCGGCGCACAACATTGATATATTCCTGCCCTTTAACTGATAGGTTCTCCTGTCGGGATATTTCTTCAATCGGATTTACGATAAGCGTTAAGGGGGTGCGCAGCTCATGAGAAATATTTGTAAAAAAGCTCAACTTTAACTCAGTTAAACGTTGTTCTACAGCAATCTTATGGCGTAGCCTAATCATGGTAAATGCAATCCGACGGGTTACTTCGATTAAAATACCCAGCAAAATAGCATAAGAAATATAGGCCCAGGTGGTACGCCATGGCGGTGGAGCAATGCTAATAGCCAGCTTTTTTACAGGAAAATCTTCATACAACTCTGTATTGAGGCTCTTTACTTCAAAAACATACTTTCCCGGAGGTAAGTTGGTGTAGGTAGCCTTACGTTGATTCTTTACATTGTGCCATTCTTCGTCAAAACCTTTTAAGCGATAGGCATAGACCTGCTTGTTTGTAGACCGATAATCAAGTATAGTGAAGTCTATACTGATGATATTCTCATCATAATTAAGCTCAACTTCATTGGCATTATTGATATCGATTTTCAATGGAGAACTCGTTTCCCCCGGACTTACATCCTTATTATTGATCTGAAAACCGGTAAATACCATTTTAGTTTTAATTTTCTGATCCCTGATAGTGGCAGGATTAAAAGTGATATAACCATTGATACATCCGAAAAGCAGATCTCCATTCGCTAACTTTAAACAGGAACCTTCCGACAAGCCCGTTTTAGGTAGTCCATCATAAGAATCGTAATTCCTGAATTTTTCTTGCTCAGGATTTAGCTTTGAAATACCATTCTCAGTTCCCAGCCATAAATTATGAACATTGTCTTCAACAATACTTAAAATATAATCACTAGGCAGACCATCTTCCTTGGTAAAAACCTTAAATTTTAATCCCCTTTCTGATATCTGAACTACCTTGTTTAGTCCACCCCCTGAAGTGGCTACCCAAATCCCGTTCTTGCTGTCCTTGAAAATATATTGAGCATCATTATTACCCAAACTGGATTTATCTCCCGGTACCTTTCCATAGGTCTTAAAGACATAATTACGGGGACTTTCCTTGTCCGGATCAAATATCACCAGACCATTTGTCGTTGCTACCCATATTTTACCTGTCCCATCTTCAGCTAGATGCCTTGCTTTCCAGGATCCTGTTGGATAGTTTCTAAAAGCATTATTTATGTTTGTAAACCTTACCTTATCCCCTCCGTCAGGCACAATAAGATTAATTCCATATTGAAAAGTTGAGATCCAGATCCGTCCTTTTCGGTCTTCCAGCAATGAATAAATCAAATCGCTACTCAAGCTGTTTGAGTCTTTTTTGTTAGCCTTGTAATGGATAAGTTTATATTTTAATCTTGTCTGATCAATTGGTACAGCTTTAAACAGACCGTTTCCCTTGGTTCCCAACCATATTGCCTCTGTTCGGTCTTCCAATATAGTATAAACCAAACCGATTCCGCCAGTAGGTTCATTTATAAAAATGTCATCTATCTTCTTCCCTTGTTGATAAACATATAGTCCACCCGCTTTTGATGCAATCCATAGGCGTTTGCGCTTATCGGCGTAGATACCCCTTATCTCATTGTCGGACTTGTTTAATGTTTGTGGCACCAGTAAACCATGTTTAAAATCATTCGACTGAAAAATAATCTTGTCAATGCCCCGATCACGTGTACTTAGCCAAAGTACACCGGCTGGATCATAATAACTACTGGTAACAATATTCGAAAACTGATGGTCTGGTGTGCCTGGCTTATTGTAAAAGTATTCAATTTCATCGGCGAGAGGATTATAATACCCAAATCCACCGCCCTTCATGCACATCCAAACCCTGTTGTTTTTATCCTGAAAAACCCTGTATTCCTTTGTGGTATTATAGAAATTAGCATCGTTTTCCTGAAAAAAGTACTTGAATGTGCGTGTTATAGGATTGTATTTAATTATTCCATGCTTATCGGGCTCAATCCACAGCAAACCGTAGTTATCTTCATACAACGAGAGCAGCGGGCCTGTACCGGGCATAGAAACCGTTTCAGCCTGCAAATCAGATACATTTACAGTAACAACATCCCTGCCTCCCGTAACGTAAATAACCTTACGATTTTTAGCAACGCGCAATGCATTTAATCTGTTGTCCGCTATCTTTTTCTTTGAAAACTGACGGGAAGCTTTGCTGTAACAAACGAGATATCCATTTACTGTACCAAACCATATACGCTCTATATCCTCGGTAATACAGGTGTAGCCCATTCCATTTGCAAAATCGTTATCCAGACTTTTATTTTTATAGGTACCTAATTGATCAGCAGACAGGCAACTAATTCCTCCTTCTGTACCTACCCATATATTTTGCTGCTTATCTCCATACAAAAAGTTAACCCGGTTTGATGGCAAGTGAAAGCCATTTTTCAACCCCAAACCA
>Ga0065714_10003052_pt1 | contig 15344 bp, 12 predicted proteins | sample MisRhiReplicate2_FD_59101 | JGI IMG/M metagenome (GOLD analysis project Ga0065714, IMG submission 59101) | Miscanthus rhizosphere microbial communities from Kellogg Biological Station, MSU, sample Rhizosphere Soil Replicate 2: eDNA_1 v2... | ecosystem: Host-associated > Plants > Roots >...
GGATTCTTTAACGGAAGAAGAAATTACAGCAACAATAAGAGAGGTTTCTGATATAGATAACCACATGACGATATTAATTGCCCACCGCTTATCGACAATTAAACACGCCGATAGGATCTATGTATTGGAGAAAGGGAATGTAATTGAACAGGGAACTCACGATGAGCTTGTGCTTCAGAATGGTTTGTACTATGCGATGTGGAGACAACAGGTGGGTGAAAGGTTCTCTATCGTTTAAGGTTAAACATTCTGCTCGTTTATTTCCTGTAATGTTAACTTGGTTAAGTTTTTTGTTTTGAGGTAGGTAACGCCCGCAACGAGAATGGTCATGCTGCCTCCAAATACTACGGCAGGCACTGTTCTCATCAGTTTTGCAGTTAAACCTGATTCAAAAGCACCTATTTCATTTGAAGAGCCAATAAACATACTGTTTACAGCAGACACACGGCCGCGCATGTCATCTGGAGTTAGCAACTGCATAATGGTAGACCTGATGATTACACTTATGCTATCAAATGCGCCTTCTGCAAAGAGAAGTGCAAGAGTTAAGTAGAAGTTTTTAGATAGACCATAGCAGATGATACTGGTTCCAAAACCGGTTACCGCAATCAAAAGGTTTCTCCATGGCTTGTTCATAGGAGAGAAGCGTGTCATCGCTAACATGGTAATAACAGCCCCGCCAGAAGCAGCAGCACGCATAAATCCCAGGCCTTCTGAGCCTACTTTAAGAATATCATTAGCAAATACAGGTAAAAGGGCCACTGCTCCACCAAAAAATACAGAGAACAGGTCCAGACTCATTGCACCAAGCATCATTTTATTTTTAAATACAAAATGGACACCTTCGGTAAGGCTTTTTACTATGCTTTCTTTTGGTATATAAGTTGGCGGGTGTGGTTTTAAAAAGAAGATACAGATCAGTGAAATAGAGATAAAGATAATAATGACACTGTAAGTTACGGTTATGCCATAGAATCCATAAATTAACCCACCTGCCGCAGGGCCAAGTATAGATGCCAGCTGCCAACTCGAGCTGTTCCAGGTGCTTGAGTTAGGATAAAGCTTTTTAGGAATGATCTGAGCCATTAAAGAGAATGTTGCTGGACTGAAAAAACCTCTTGCTATACCTATTCCAAACACCATCAAATACATGATTGGCACAATATAACTTGTTGGTACGTATGCGTGCATTTGCTTTGTAGTGGCAATTAGCATCACTAAAGAACAAAGGAATACTCCGAAGAATATTTTGAGTAAGAGGCCTCTTTTTTCTGATTTATCTGCAACGTATCCTCCGTACAGTGCAATACCAATTGCGGGTATGGCTTCGCAGAGCCCCACTAGTCCCAAGGCAAGCGGATCCTTAGTTAAATGATAGATGTGAAAGCCGATAATAACAGCTTGCATTTGATATGCGAACGTAAAAAAGAAACGCATTCCGAGGTAAGATCTGAACTCTCTATAACGAAGGGCAGCGTAGGGATCTGGTTTTTCTATGATTTCGGTATTGTCCAAAAGGAAAAATATTTTGAACAAATGTAGTTGATAGACAAATAAATTTTAAGATTATTTTTCTTACAATTACATAATCTTGTCATAAAATGTAAGATATGCTTCTCTCATATCTTCAGCCTGATTAATTGCNGCNGATGCTGCTATGCCAAAAACACCAGTTTCCATAAGTGCCTCTATATCATCNGCGGTAACACCCCCTACGGCTAAAACAGGTAAGNTAATACCATTTTGATTTAAGGTGGCCATTGCTTTTTTATATCCCTCTATACCAATATGAGGAGCATTGTTTGGCTTGGTTGTCGTATCGCGGAAGGGGCCAAAGCCGGCATAGTCTGCTCCCTCTTTGGCAAGTCTGATTAAACCTTCAACTGTGTTTGACGAGCCTCCGATAGTTACNGCTTCCCCTAATTGTTCTCTTAGTTTTGTGAAATCAGCGTCCATATCTTCNATATGGAAACCTTGTATATCGGCTTTNCCATTAAGGTGAATGTGATCTGTAACGATTAAGGTAGCCCCCCAATCGTCACAGATTTCAGCAATCACATTGATATCTTCTAAAAGCTCATCGTCGTTTTTANTTANACAGCGNTATTGAATCCANTTTGCCCCAGCCTCACAAGCTATTTGTGCCTGCTCGATATGGGTTAACTGCTCAATGTCGTGTGTAATAAAATGTAGTCTTTCGATGAACTTCTTCATAGGATTAAAATTTCAAATTTAGCGAAAGTAAGAAATTAGTTCCGGCCTGAGGGAAGTAAAAGTTCTCTGTTGTGGTTCCCCATGGGTAAATTGAACTGTAGGTATAACCATTGCTTTCGTACTTTTTGTTTAGAATGTTATTGGCAAGCAGGCCTATGTTTATGTTTTTGATTCCTTTTAAACTGAAGTCGTAACCAAGCCTTGCATTGTTTACCCANTAANCATCGAGTTTACGGCTTTCGTTTTGAGTATTGTCCATGTATTGCTTACTCACGTATTTGCTTTGTAAGGCAATAGCAAAGCCAGCCACNGGTTTGTAAACCAGCTCTCCAAATATTACCGAGTTTGGCGAGAAAGAAATATCCGGGTTTGCATAGTTTGTAGCCTGTACATTAATCAGGTTAAAATCGTTATCATATTCTGATACATAGTCTACATAATTCTTGATCTTATTTCTGCTGAACGCTGCGTTTGCATTAACAGCAAAGTGAGAACTGATAATATAAGAAGCGTCTAGCTCCAGGCCAATCCTATAGCTCTTGTCTACATTTTGACGGTAAGCATCAGAATATTCGTTGATTTCGCCGGTAAAGATCAGCTGATCTTTGTAAAACATACCGTACGCATTTACGCCGACATTAAAATCTGTGTTTTTAAAGCGGTAGCCTGCCTCTACATTGTTTAGACGTTCTGGTTTAGGAACAGCCAGACCTTCTTTTAAATTGGTAAAATCATCGCGGTTTGGTTCTTTATTTGCAACACTAAATGAGGCGTAAAAGTTGCTTGACTCGTTTAGGAAATAGGTAGCTCCAACTTTAGGATTAAAGAAATTGTAGTTGTTATTGTAATCTAAACTTTTGCGATTCTTGTCAGTTCCTGAAATATCATATTTCACATTTCTGTACTGTAAGTCTGCAAACAAGCTTAACTGAGTTACCGGATTATAATTTACTTTGAAGTAGCTATTGAAGTCGTCCTTGTCTCCTTTGCCATCATAGTAATGATAATCGTTGGTTGATGTTGATGCATATTGAGCCCATATTACTTGTCCAAAATGTTTGCCTCTATATTGGTTATAAGCCCCACCCAGTGTGAAATTTAAATTAGATTCTGGTTGGTAGTTAAAGGCATAAGTAAGACCATAAAAGTTATTATCTAACCAACGACGACGAACAAGATCCGTTCTTTCAATAGTTGAACCGCCTGCTATANCATTTGGCAAACCATAGTTTTTAAGTTTCTGGTTGTTTTTATACTCTTCAAAATATCCTTCGCCCTGGGTTAGGTGTAATGCCCCGTTGAACGACAATTGTTCGTTGAACTGTTTTGCGTATAAAGCTTGATAATGGTTTTGTTTGTAGTTATCGTTCTGATCCTTATAAAGGAACTGATTGTATTTTCTGTTATCGGAATTGAAAAGGTTTAAAGAATCTGCCTGGGTGTTGTACAGATAGCCGAGGTTATTGTTGTAATGTTCTTTTAAGCCCTCAATGTCGCCTCTAAGTTTAGCTTCAGGAACACCGTTCCAGGCTTGGTAAGTTTCTTCAGTTCCTGAAAATACGTTTACACGTAGTATATCGGTTTTTCCATGATATGCACCTGATAAGAAGTATGATTTAAGATTAGAGGCCGCACGGTCGATAAATCCATCAGATTTGATTCTTGATAAACGACCGTCAAAGCTCCATTTTCCATCAATAAGACCGGTACCTACTTTGACAGTATTTTTAAGGGTGTTGTAGCTTCCATAAGTGTTGTTTATTTCTGCGTAAGGGACTTCTGAGCTTGATGAAGTTTGGATGTTTAAACTTCCGCCAAATGCCCCAGCTCCGTTTGTTGAAGTTCCAACCCCGCGTTGGATTTGTACGTTGTCGACAGATGAAGCAAAATCAGGCATGTTTACCCAGAATGTACCTTGGCTTTCACTGTCATTATATGGGATCCCGTTTACAGTAACGTTTATCCTGCTCGCATCGCTGCCTCTTATTCTAATGCCTGTATATCCTACACCTGCACCGGCATCGGAGGTAACAACCACACCTGGTGTGTTGTTTAGGATGAAAGGAAGATCTTGTCCGAAGTTGTTTTGTTCAATGTCTGTTTTGCTAATGTTTTTATAAGTGGTTGCAGACTTTTCATTTGCACGGGTTGCGTTTACAATAACTTCGTCGGCAAGAAAAGCCGATTGAACTAATACAAAATCGAGCGTTTGATCGGCATTAATTGTGATGCTCTTTTCTATTGTTTGATAGCCAAGATAGCTTACTAATAACGTATAATTACCTGCTTTTAAATTGGTTAATTGATATTTTCCCTGTTTATCGGCAGTTGTTCCGGCAGATTTATTTTTTAGCTTAATAGTAGCGCCAGGTAATGTAGTATTTGATTTTTCGGATACGGTACCCGAAATGGAGAATTGCGCTTTTACCAACACCGGCAATAGCAACACAGCAAGCGCTGTGATCATTAATTTTTTCACTTTATTGTTTCTTTTAGTTAAACCACTGTAAGTAAGGGGTACTTACAGCCCAGTTAAACTCCATAACTCCAATCCCTCCGCCGGCATTATCCGGATCAGGTGCATATATCTGTAAACAGATATAATGGGTATGCTCTCAGCCTGTTTTCGTGTTTTTTACAAAACAAGGCACCCCTTTTTGATGGTACAAAGGTATTGATTTTTTTATCAGTGTAAAAATGTTTGAACTGCTGTAATTGCGTTATTTAATCTATCCTCTCCCTGACCGCCAACTTTAACGTATACTGCGTTCAAGGCTTTAAGCTCCTGATGCCATACCTGCATAAAATGTTCTCGTTTATGCGGGAAATCGCGAAGAGGATCTTCTTGCCAGGGTAGGTCAATATCCATCAGCAAGTATAAATCGTAATTGTATTTAGGGAGTGCATCAAGAACAATCTGAGGGGTTTCTCCAAAAACTTCATCGCTCCATATTTTTACAGTGATAAANGTTGTNTCACAGAAAACCAGGTCTTTTTCGGCTATGGCTAGTATGGAGTCTTCGAGTGCCAATTGCCCATGAAACATGTTTACNTCNTCCTGCAAATTGCATGGTTCGGTTAATGCNGCACAGTAATACCTTGCGTATTCAGGTACCCATAAGGTATCAAAGTGTTTTGCAAGCTGCTGGGTAATGGTTGATTTTCCNGTACTCTCCGGGCCAACAATGGCTATCTTTTTAATGGGTTTGNTCACGGTGGGTTTTCCTCCAATCTAAATAGCCTACAGAGGCAATATAAACATATAATGCATACATAACTGCTGTTGCATATAGGTCTTTTGAAACGTACATGCCAACATATATGATATCGACAAAAATCCAGATCAGCCAGTTCTGTAATACCTTTCTTGCAAGAAATATCTGGGCTATTAAACTACAGGCCGTACAAAAGCTGTCTAAAAAGGGGAACGAGGCATCTGTATTCTTTTTAAGTACAAAGCCCAGTATTAACGTAAAAAGAATTACACCTAAAATGGAAAGCATAATTTCCTTTTTGGTAATGACTGTAATTGGTCGCGATGCTTCGGGATTATTTCTGTTCTTGCTCCAGAAATACCAGCCGTAGACATTCATCGCGAAAAAGTAAAACTGCAGACCCATATCGGCATACAGTTTTGATTCGAAGAAGATGAAAATATAGATGACTACACTTACTATAGCAATGGGCCAATTGTATATGTTGTTTTTGGCGGCAAGCCATACACACAGTATACCAGTGAAAACACCTAGCCATTCCAGTAAACCCGTTTGTAAAAATAACTGAGTGAAACTATCCTTTACAACATCAAACATTTACCAAAAGTAAAAAAAAATCCGGCAGGAAGAATTCCATGCCGGATAGTAAACCAAACAAACTATTTATCTTTTATTGCGCTTTAGGTGATGAAGTAAAGCCTATTGATGTTCTTATGCTTACATCAGCGCTTGTGTTATTTCTTAAAACATATTCAACTCTTACACGGAGACTGGTTCCCTTTATGTAATCGTCCAAAAACTTTGAATTGTCTATATCTAACGCAAGTTCAGAGCCAATGTTCTCTTGTATATCACTTCTTGACGCAACCATGACCTCGCCACCGTTTTCATTTGATACAAAAAGCTTTACAGACTTAAACATGCCTAAGCTTTTGTTGCTAGGATTGCTGGCGATCATTTTTGCAGAGGCAATTCTAATTTCTTTTATATAATTGGTTCCGTTTTTATTTCCAAAAACATCATCAAAACTTGTTGCCGCAGATTTTGCAGAGATAGGCGTATCGCTTTTGCTTGAGGCAGGGATAACTATTGTTGCGGTGTAAGGAAATGTAGATTTAATAATAGATTGTACTGTTCCGCAACCAGCCAGAATTACAGTGATTGCAAATAAAAATGGTAATATCTTTTTCATAGTTGAGAATATGCAAATGTTATTCCATCACAAAAAAAGTGTTTTTATGCACCATGGCGGGTGATTTTGTAGTTAATTATATACAGATATTTGGAATAACTGTAGGTCTTTGTAGCTGTTTTTAAATTTTATAAAAACAATTTGTTTAATCTGTTTGTAGTTAACAAGCACTAGCTAAAATATGATATGGAACAATGATACTAACTAATTGATGGTTAAATAATATTGACTAACAGGAGTTGTGGAGGCTTCTTTAGTCAGCAAATTCAAATTCCTATGAAAAAGTTAAGTGTGAATTTTTTAGTAATTGCAGCGTTTTCGTTGTTGTTATTAGCTTTCGTTACCATTAAGGATGGCGGAATCAAAGGTAAAGTATCTCCTGATAGTGGTGCGGTGCAAGTGGTTGCCGTAGCAGGAACAGATACCATAAAAGGTGATCTTAGTAGTGGTAGTTTTACCATTAATAATGTAAAACCAGGTACCTACACCGTATGGGTTAAAGCTAAACCACCGTATAAAGACAAGTCAGTTGAGAACGTTGCTGTGGTTGATAGCACTGTAACCGACGTTGGGGAAATAAAACTTGAACAATAACTCTATAGATTAAACGCAGAGAAGGGGGCCATTTAGCCCCTTTTTCAGTTTATAAGGGTTTTTGAAAAAATACCTGATTTTTAACGTTCAAAAGCGTAACTTTGCATCCCGACAGAAGAGTCGGGGATCTTTAATGATATCAAAGAAATCTCTAAGACGATTCCAGTCTACAATAATTGCATTTTTTACCCTTATAACTTTAGACTTTTTAAAGCCTTATGCCTAAAGACACCTCGATACGCTCAGTACTAATTATCGGATCAGGACCAATTATTATTGGTCAAGCTTGTGAATTTGACTATTCAGGATCGCAAGCCGCCCTATCTTTGAAAGAAGAAGGGATTGAAGTTTCGATCATCAACTCCAATCCTGCAACCATTATGACCGATAAAGTAATCGGTGATCATGTTTACCTATGGCCATTGACAGTAGATTCTATTGAGCAGATCTTACAAGAACGTAAAATAGATGCTGTACTGCCTACCATGGGTGGTCAAACGGCTTTGAATCTTTGTATTGAGGCCTCTGAACGTGGAATTTGGGAGAAATATGGCGTGCGGGTGATTGGTGTTGATGTTGCTGCAATCGAAAAAACGGAAAACCGTGAAGCCTTCCGCCAGTTAATGGTTGATATAGGCGTAGGGGTTGCAACTTCAAAAATTGCCAACTCTTTCTTAGAAGGTAAAGAAGCTGCTCAGGAGATTGGTTATCCTTTGGTAATTCGCCCTTCTTATACCCTAGGTGGTTTTGGTGGTGGTTTTGTACACAAGAAAGAAGAATTTGACCAGGCTTTAAAACGCGGACTTGAGGCTTCTCCAACACATGAGGTATTGGTAGAACAAGCTGTTTTAGGCTGGAAAGAATACGAATTGGAGTTGTTGAGGGACAGTAATGACAATGTAATCATCATCTGTTCTATTGAAAATTTCGATCCAATGGGTATTCACACAGGCGATTCGATCACTGTGGCACCTGCCATGACATTGTCTGATCGTTGCTACCAGGATATGCGTAATCAGGCGATCAAAATGATGCGCGCGATCGGAAACTTCGCAGGTGGTTGTAATGTACAGTTCTCTGTAAATCCGGATAACGACGAGATCATTGCAATCGAGATTAACCCAAGGGTTTCGCGTTCATCGGCATTGGCCAGTAAGGCTACAGGTTATCCGATTGCTAAAATAGCTGCTAAACTTGCTATAGGTTATAACCTGGATGAGCTGGAAAACCAAATTACAAAAACTACATCTGCATATTTCGAACCAACACTTGATTATGTGATTGTGAAAGTTCCCCGTTGGAACTTCGATAAATTCAAAGGAGCGAACATGGAGTTGGGCTTGCAGATGAAATCTGTAGGTGAAGTAATGGCCATCGGACGTACTTTTATTGAAGCGGTACAAAAAGCTTGTCAGAGTTTGGAAATTGGCAGAGCTGGTTTAGGTGCTGATGGTAAACATAGCCGCAGTATTGAAGAGATTATGCATGGTCTTGAGCATCCAAGCTGGAATCGTTTGTTCCTGATTAAAGATGCCATGAGTATGGGTGTACCATTAGAGTCAATCCGTAAAGTTACACGTATTGATAAATGGTTCTTGTCACAAATACATGAATTGGTTCAGCTGGAAACAGAATTGAAACGTTATTCGCTAAATAATATTCCTAAAGATTTCTTCTTTACTTTAAAGCAGAAAGGTTTCTCTGATATTCAGATTGCTTATCTGCTAGGAAATGTAACTGAAGACGAAGTTTATGAGCGCAGGAAGTCATTAGGCATCAAACGTGTTTATAAAATGGTGGATACTTGTGCTGCTGAGTTTGCTGCACAAACACCTTATTACTACTCTACTTTTGAAGAAGAGAATGAATCCCTTCGTTCAGATAAAAAGAAAGTAATTGTATTGGGATCTGGTCCTAACCGTATTGGTCAGGGTATAGAATTCGATTACTCTTGTGTGCATGGTTTGCTCGCCGCGAAAGAGAGTGGCTTTGAAGCAATCATGATCAATTGTAACCCTGAGACGGTGTCTACAGACTTTAATATGGCTGATAAGCTATACTTTGAGCCGGTATTCTGGGAGCATGTACGTGAAATCATCGAGTTGGAGGATCCAGTAGGTGTTATTGTTCAATTGGGTGGTCAGACAGCCTTAAAAATGGCTGAGAAGCTCCAGGAAAACGGCATAAAGATCATTGGCACTTCTTATAACGATATGGATGTTGCTGAAGACAGGGGACGTTTCTCTGACTTGCTCAAAGAATTAGACATTCCGTATCCAAAATATGGTGTTGCAGAAAATGCTGAAGAAGCAATAGTTGTAGCAAATGAAGTGGGGTATCCGGTATTGGTTAGACCAAGTTATGTATTGGGTGGACAGGGGATGAGCATCGTGATCAACGATGAAGATCTTGAAAAGGCCGTTGTTAAATTATTAGGTGACCTTCCGGGTAACCGCGTACTGATTGACCACTTCCTGGACAGAGCGGAAGAAACCGAATCGGATTCGATCAGTGATGGCGAAGATGTTCATATTGTTGGATTGATGGAGCATATCGAGCCGGCTGGTATTCACTCTGGAGACTCTAGTGCTGTATTGCCACCTTTCAGTTTGTCTGAAAAGGTAATGAACGACATGGAGACTTACTCTAAAAAGATTGCGAGAGCCTTAAATGTAATCGGTTTGTTAAACATTCAGTTTGCAGTTAAAGACGAAAAAGTATATGTAATTGAAGCCAATCCAAGAGCGTCGAGAACTGTTCCTTTCATTGCTAAGGCTTATGATGTTCCTTACATCAACATTGCCGCTAAAGTGATGCTAGGTGTGAATAAACTGAAAGATTTTACCATCGAGCGTAAATTGGAAGGTTATGCGATTAAAGAGCCTGTTTTCTCTTTCTACAAATTCCCTGAGGTAACTAAAGAATTGGGGCCGGAAATGAAGTCGACAGGGGAGTCCATCAGATTTATCAAAGACACTGAAGATCCTTACTTCAGACAGCTTGTTAAAGAAAAATCAATGTATTTATCTAAATAATATAAAGTCCCGAAAGGGACTTTTTTTATTAACTCCTTTTTTATTCTTTCCCCCAAATTCTAGTGTTAAGATCCAGTTCGCTAATAATTGCATACATAAAGCGAACGATGCTTAGGTCTTCATCTAATGATTTGGTGGTAAGCAGGCTTTTAAATACCGGAGGTTCAAAGTAATCCTTTTCTAAAGGGAAAGCTATGTAAACGTAAGAACCAATAAAAGATACAGAGATTGTAGCAGCGCTTTTGTCGTTTAGCTCGCATAATCTTTCCATCATTGCAGGAGTAAGAATATATCTGGCTTCTACCTGATCAGTTGAATAGGTAACAAAGGCCTTGTTAAATTCAATATTTTCCAGCTTTACAAGCTGTTTACTTGATGAGGAGAAGATCGGCATTTTATCGGATATCCAGGCGCCCAGCGCGCTTCCCATATCCTTTGGCTTAACTACTGTTAGGCCATTAAAATGTTTGTTGAAATCGGCACAAAATACGATTCCCTTTAAGATGGTGTGCCAATGCTCTTGTCGTCCGTTTTTTGTTTGTGTCTCGGTTTTGTATTCTGCATGAACTTCAGAAAAAGAGAACCTTGTTTTTCCTGCATTGCCATAAATTTGATCCTGACTCCTATATCTATCCGGGCGTTGAGTGAATAGCTGAGAATTAATGAAATCGCTTTCCGGTAACCCATACTTATATTCGATCTCTAAACTTGGATCTATGGACTTTAATACCGTAGCTACCACTCTTTGCTTAAATTCATGCCTATAGTCATTAAACTTTTGGCTGGAATTACTGAAAAGAACAATAGAAGTAATTATGGATGCGCCGCCACTTATGGCTCCCGCAATCATGAGGCTCCCAAGTAAAACGCCGATTGCTATAAGTATTACTCCACCTGCAAGAAACAGGTAGGCCTTTGTTTTTATATCGGAAACCTTTTTTCTCTGTATTTCGAGTTCATTAAGTATGATTTGTAAAGAGGCCCCTGTTGCAGTTTCTTCTGCCATTAGTTATTAAAAAGATCTTTTGCACTTATATTTTTTCGTTCTTCCTCTGTGTTTGCCAGTACAGCAATTGGCTGATAGTTCATCATTCCGGCAAAAATGCTTCCCGGGAACATCATAATTGCATTGTTGTAATCGGTAACTGAGGAATTGTAAGCTCTTCTTGCGGCTGCAATTTGTTCTTCGCTCTCTGTCCAGGTGCTTTGTAGGTTCAGGAAATTCTGGTTTGCTTTCAGATCCGGATAATTCTCTACGTTTACCATTAAGCCTTTAACGCTTGAGCCAAGTTGCTTATCCAGGTCTAATCTTTCCTCGTTACTTAAGTTTGGGCTCGCGGCTTTGGCACGCAATTCTACCACTTTGGTTAACAGATCTCCTTCATACTGCATATACTGTTTTACAGTCTCAATTAAGTTTGGAAGTAAATCAAATCGTTTTTTAAGCATGGCGTCAATTGCAGAAAAAGCATTGGCTACCTGGTTCTTTTTGCCGATCAGCGAATTGTATATGCCGATTCCAAAAATTAGTAGCACAGCGATGATAATAGCGGCAATAATCATTATGATAAGGGTTAAGAGGTTAATTAATATTTAAATATATTAAAATTTAACATGCTCAAGCTAAAATTATTTACGAAAAAAATGGAATAAATAACCCTGTCTCGGAGAAGACAGGGTTTAATCAATCAATATTAAAAAGGAGAACCTTTTTAATTATTCTAAAAGTACAATTCCTTTGGCTTAAAATGAAAAAATCCTCGCTATCTTACGATAACGAGGATAATCATCCCTATTGTTTATTACCATTCATAAATGACTGATAACATGTAGGTAATTGCAATTAGTAGGCCAATCTGTTATATGTCTTCTTTTTTAAGNGTAACTGCCTTATATATAGNGGTATGTGTGATTTTACTGAAAATGTGCCAAATTTTTTAGAGGGAAAGAATATCCCCAATGTGTAGAAACTAAATGGCAAATATACACGGNNGTTCCACGCTTGGTTANCCAAATAGCAATGAAAATACGTCTTCAATCTTCCTTACAGGGGTCAATTCAATTTTAAATCGATCAAGAATAAGACCCTTTAAATTATAGTTAGAAATAAAGATCCGTTCAAACCCAAGCTTCTCTGCCTCAAGGATGCGTTGTTCAATTCGGTTAACTGCTCTGATCTCTCCTGATAGACCAACTTCTGCTGCGAAACAGATTTTAGAAGATATAGCTATATCTTCATGCGAGGAGATTATTGCAACCATAATGGCCAGGTCAATTGCCGGATCTTCAACTTTAATTCCACCGGCTATGTTTAAGAAAACATCACGGGTACTTAACCTAAAACCACACCTTTTTTCGAGTACGGCAAGAAGCATGTTCATTCTTTTAGTATCAAAGCCATTTGCAGATCGCTGAGGAGTTCCATAGGCTGCGGTACTAACCAATGCCTGTGTTTCGATTAACATTGGTCTTGCGCCTTCTAAGGTGGCCGAAATTGCGATTCCGCTCATTTCTTCATCACGTTGTGATAACAGAATTTCGGAAGGATTGGAAACTTGCCGCAAACCCGTACTGTGCATTGCGTAAATTCCTAGTTCGGCAGCGGCCCCGAAACGATTCTTGATAGAGCGCAAAATTCTATATACATGATGCCTGTCGCCCTCAAACTGCAAAACGGTATCAACCATATGTTCCAGAATTTTTGGTCCGGCAATGGTGCCGTCTTTGGTAATATGGCCAATTAAAAATACAGGGGTGTCAGTTTCCTTTGCAAACCGGAGTAATTCTGCAGTGCACTCTCTTACCTGAGATACACTTCCAGGGGTTGAATCAATATTGGCCGAGTGAAGTGTTTGTATAGAATCAACAATGATAATATTTGGTTCAAGCGTTTCAATCTGTTTAAAAATATTTTGAGTAGAGGTTTCAGTTAGAATGTAGCAATCAGCTTTAGGTGTGGTAGTAATGCGCTCAGCCCTCATTTTAATTTGCTGTTCGCTTTCTTCTCCGGAAACATATAGAATCTTTTTGCCAGAGATATTTAAGGCCAGCTGCAGCATCAGGGTAGATTTACCGATTCCTGGTTCACCTCCAATCAGTATTACAGAGCCGGCAACTAAACCTCCACCCAAAACCCTGTCGAGCTCAAGATCACCTGTTAAAGTTCTTTCTTCGCTTATCGATTGGATGTCATCAACTTTGGATGGTTTATTTAAGCGTTGGGTGCCGGTGGATGTTTTCCAGGAAGGTACCTTAGTGCTTGTTTTCTCTATGATTTCTTCGACGAAGGTATTCCATTCATTGCATGAAGGACATCTCCCTAGCCATTTCGCTGATTCATACCCACAACTTTGGCAGAAATATGCTGATTTAGTTTTAGCCAATTGATTACAATTTAATTCTACTAATTTATGCTTAATTCTATTAAAACAAACAGGCCCGATCTCTAAGAAATCGGGCCTGTTTAGTTAATAAGTTAATTTTTACAATTTAATTTCTTCGTCTTTTGAAGAAAGAAAGTGAAACTCAGTCAAATTATAAGACGAGACTGATCTGATTTTAATTCGTTGTCCGAATTTAAAAAACCATTTCCACTGTAAAGAGATAAAGCCCTTTTTAATGAAAGCTTCAATATACGGGTGTACACAAAGCGTAATATTTTTTTCGTTTTGCTCCTGCAAAATATAGGTCAGGTTATTTTCAATGTCATCCATTAAAACAATACTGGCCTTAATTTCCCCCGTACCGTCACAGGTAGGGCATTTCTCACTGGTTACAATGTTCATTTCGGGCCTTACACGCTGACGTGTGATCTGAACAAGGCCAAACTTACTTGGCGGCAATATGGTGTGCTTAGCACGATCCAGTAACATCAGATCCTTAAGATAGTCGAACAACATTTTACGGTTAACAGGCTTGTGCATATCGATAAAATCGATTACTACAATACCACCCATATCCCTTAAACGAAGTTGGCGGGCAATCTCCTTGGCGGCTTCTTTATTCACCTGCAAGGCATTGTCTTCCTGATTCTCTTTGCTGGCTGTTCTGTTTCCGCTGTTTACATCAATAACATGAAGCGCTTCAGTATGTTCAACAACAAGGTAGGCTCCTCCAGCTAAGTTTACTGTTTTACCAAAAGAGTTCTTGATTTGTTTCTCAATGCCGAAATGCTCAAAAATAGGTTCTTTATGTTTGTACAGTTTCACGATCTTTTCCATTTCCGGAGAGATTTCGTGAACATAGGAACGAATATCTTCAAACAGGCTATTGTCGCTTACATAAACATTTGTAAAGTCAGTGCTTAAAATATCACGGATCAATGTTGATGTCCGATCCATTTCTCCCCAAACTCGTTTAGAAGGTTCTGCATCAGGAAGCTTTTTAATAAAGCTTTCCCATTTAGCTACAGAATCCAAAAGGTCTTTTTGAAGTTCTGCAACTCCTTTTCCTTCAGAAACGGTTCTGATAATTACTCCAAAATTTTTAGGTTTAATACTTTCAATAATCTTTTTTAAACGATTACGTTCGGTATTGCTTTTAATCTTTTTGGAAATAGAGATTACATTAGAGAAAGGAACTAATACAATATATCTGCCGGCTATTGAAAGGTCTGAACTTAAACGAGGACCTTTAGTTGAAATTGGCTCTTTTGCTATCTGAACAGGTAAAACAAGATTCTTGCTTACTACTTCCGATATTTTGCCTGCTTTGTTAATGTCTCCCTCTAGCTTGAAATTATCCAGTAAAGTGCCATTAACAGAGCCGTTACGCTTGATTTTAGTTAGCTTAATTAAAGATTGGACTTGAGGACCAAGATCAAAATAATGCAGAAATGCATCTTTTTCATAACCAACATCTACGAACGCAGCATTTAGACCCGGCATGATTTTTTTGATGCGGCCTAAATAAATGTCGCCAACGGCGTAATTGTTGTTGATCTGTTCTTTATGAAGTTCTACAAGTTGTTTGTCTTCAACTAAAGCTATGGTTACTCCCAGTGGAGAGGAATCTATAATTAATTCTTTTACCAAAAGCTACAGATTTTAAGGCATTAAATGCCTTATTAACACATGGACAAATAAAAAAAACATT
>Ga0065714_10002513_pt1 | contig 15329 bp, 11 predicted proteins | sample MisRhiReplicate2_FD_59101 | JGI IMG/M metagenome (GOLD analysis project Ga0065714, IMG submission 59101) | Miscanthus rhizosphere microbial communities from Kellogg Biological Station, MSU, sample Rhizosphere Soil Replicate 2: eDNA_1 v2... | ecosystem: Host-associated > Plants > Roots >...
GAAATTGATCTGAAAGATCTTTCTTCATTTAAGACTCCGGGAAAGACCTGGACTCTTGCTGGTGGCGTTACAGCCAATTTAAACGAAGCAAACGTTTTAAACATTGCAAAGGGTACTGGAATTCTAGTAAATGTACCAACCAAAAAAGATCATGGATCAGACCTTTTAACAATTGGTGAACATGGTGATGTCATTCTTGAGTTAGATTATTTACTAGCAAAAGGATCAAATTCAGGAATCTATCTTCAAGGAGTTTATGAAATCCAATTAGAAGATTCATGGGGTTTATTGAACCCAACATCATCTAACAATGGTGGTATTTACCAACGTTGGGATGATTCAAAACCAGAAGGACAAAAAGGATACCAGGGATATGCACCTCGCCAAAATGCAAGTAAGGCACCAGGCTTATGGCAACATATTAAAATTGCATTCCAGGCTCCACGTTTTGATGCATCTGGCAACAAGACAGCTAACGCAAGAGTTTTAGGAATAGAATTGAATGGTGTACTTATACAAGATAATGTTGAATTGTTTGGTGCAACAAGAGGGGCAAACGATAAAGAAAAAGCAATCGGCTCATTACGCTTACAAGGCGATCATGGTGCAGTAGCTTTCAGAAACATCAAAACTTCGAAATTGCCTGCCGAAATGTTAAACGGTGGTCAAAGAAACGGTAGCGATACTGATCCTATTTATATTGATGTAACTACAACTCCAAACATCCGCAGTTTTGTTGATGTTCCGGGAGGACCTAAAGTAGTTCACGCTATTTCTGTAGGTAGTCCTGCTCAGGTTCACTTTAGCTACGACTTAGACAACGGTGCGTTGTTCCAGGCTTGGCATGGTGAGTTTGTTGATGCAACTCCAATGTGGCATGATAGAGGTAATGGTACTTCCAGACCTCGTGGAAGTGTAACAGCCTTCACTAAAAAACCGGTTCCTACTTTAGCTAAACTTACCGATCCTCAGGGAGCATGGTTAGCTGATACTACCGGAACAGGATTTAAAACTAAAGGTTACACATTAGATGCTCAGGAACGTCCTACATTTAACTACAACATCTATGGTACTAAAGTTTCTGACGCAATCAAAGCACTTGAAAACGGTCAGGGATTAAGCAGAGAGATCGTTCTTGAAACTCCGGTTGATAACATTTATGCATTAATAGCTGATGCTTCAAGTGTTGAAGAAGTTGCTAAAGGACTTTACCTTGTAGACGGACAATCTTTTTATTTAAAATTTGACGATACCAAAGACAAACCTGTGATCAGGGATGTTGACGGCAGAAAACAACTTGTTGTTCCTGTTCGTGGCAAGTTAAATTATTCTATTTTATTTTAAAAAGGGGTTAGATAATGAAATACACTTTTAAGACGCTGGCAATGCTGGCTTTAAGCTTTAGTTTTACAACGGTGTTTGCTCAGGAAACACCAAAAGAAGAAGATTTCTTCAAAATAAATAAGGTAAGGGTACCTGAAGGACCGATATTAGAGGTTGGTGGATTGGTTACTTTACCAAACGGAGATCTTGGTATCTCAACCAGAAGAGGAGAGGTTTACATTGTAGAAAACCCTACAAGCAAAAACCCTTACTTCCGTAAATTTGCATCAGGCTTACACGAAATATTAGGTCTTGCTTACAAAGACGGTGCATTTTATTGTGCACAAAGAGGTGAGCTAACCAAATTGATCGATAAAAATCAAGACGGTAAGGCTGATGTCTATGAAACTGTTTACGCATGGCCATTAAGCGGTCACTATCATGAGTACAGCTTCGGACCAAAAATTGCTAAAGACGGTTCATTCTTTGTAACCGGTAACGTAGCTTTTGGTGATGAAATGTGGTATCGTGGCGAAAGNCGTGTACCAATGCGCGGNTGGACNATGAACATTACTGAAGACGGAAAAATGCAGCCATGGGCTACTGGTCAACGTTCNCCAGCAGGTCCAAACGTAATTGACGGACAACTTTACTATACAGATAACCAAGGCGACTGGTTCGGTTCCGGTGCAATCTGGAAAGTAGATAAAGGAGATTTCCTAGGTCACCCTGCCGGATTAAGATGGACTGGAAGAGCTGATTCTCCGGTTAAACTTACTGAAGAGTACTTCAGATCTAAAATCGACGAAAGAAGAGATAAAGATGCACAAGGAAGAGCTATCAAACCTGAAAACAGAGTGAATGAAAACTTCAAGATGTTATGGGAAATGAAAAAAGACTTCCCTGAGTTAAGATTACCATCTGTATGGTTACCATACGGTATCTTAGGTATCTCTACTTCAGAGCCTGTTAAAATTCCTCAAGGCGCTTTTGGTCCTTTTGAAGGTCAGATTTTAGTAGGTGATCAAGGTATGAGTATCATTTCAAGGGTATTCTTCGAAACTGTAAACGGAGTTGAGCAGGGTGCTTCATTCATGTTCAGAAGCGGTTTCCGTTCTGGAGTATTAAGAATGGCATGGGGTACTGACAATTCATTATTTGTTGGAGAAACTAACCGTGGTTGGGGTTCTGCAGGTGATGCAAATGAAGGTCTTGAGCGTTTAGTTTACAACAACAAAATGCCTTTCGAAATGAAAGCTGTTAGAGCAATGCCTGATGGTTTTGAAATCGAATTTACTAAACCTGTTGATGTAAAATCTGCTGAAGATTTAGCTTCTTACGATGTAGAAAGCTATTTATATAAATACCACCCGGTTTATGGTTCACCTCCAATTAACAAAGAAAAGTTAAAAATTAAAGGTGTTAAAGTATCTGCTGACGGTTTAAAAGCAAGACTTATTGTTGATAATCTTCGTCAGTATTACATTCATACCATCACTGTTGAGGGTGTTCGTTCCCAAGAGAATTCTTATCATTTAATTCACCCGATTGCTTACTATACTTTAAACAGTATTCCAAACGGAGAGAAATTATCGATGAGTGGTGTAAGTACCAGAAATTCTGCAAATGATCCGGTAGCTAATGCGGTTCCTGGAAAAGCAACAGGTAAAAAAGTAGCTACAAGTGCTAAAGCAGCTGCTACTGAGAAAGCTGTAGAAGGTGGTGCAAAAACTACTGCAGCTCCAACTTACGCTCAGGTTAAAGGTTTATTAACAAGCTACACTTGTACTGCTTGTCATAACCCAACAAAAAAACAAATCGGACCTGCATTTGTTGACGTTGCAAAACGTAAATACACTGCAGAAAAGATCCTTTCTTTAATTCACAACCCTCAGCCTCAAAACTGGCCAGGTTACGCGACAGAAATGCCGCCAATGCCTCAGGTTACCAAGGAAGATGGTATCAAAATAGCTAACTGGATTAACTCTTTGAAATAACAAGAGCCGGAACAGCTATTGTCCAATAAATAAAATCGGCATTTCCCTTGAATATCTATGGGGAATGCCGATTTTATTTATATTTTAGTACCTCATTTTAAAAAAACCAATATAAACAATGAACAAACTAGACTACCGCGATTATATTGTATTCTTTATATACTTTATAATCGTATCATCTTATGGTTTTTGGATTTACTATAAAAAGAAAACCAAAACTGCCGATTCAAAAGATTATTTTCTTGCAGAAGGTTCCCTTACCTGGTGGGCAATTGGCGCTTCTCTTATAGCTTCAAATATATCAGCTGAGCAGATGATAGGTATGAGCGGCTCTGGATTTAAGCTCGGCCTTGCAATTTCAGCTTATGAGTGGATGGCAGCAGCAACATTAATTATTGTAGCTGTATTCTTTATGCCTGTTTATCTTAAAAATAAGATATTTACCATGCCGCAGTTTCTCAGTCAGCGCTACAACGAAAAAGTAGCCATGATTATGGCTGTATTCTGGTTAATGCTTTACATTGTGGTAAACCTGATGTCTATCCTTTATCTTGGTGCATTGGCCATTAGTGGTATATCCGATCTTCCGCTTACTTTCTGTATACTTGGTTTAGCTGTTTTTGCTATTCTGATCACGTTGGGTGGTATGAAAGTTATTGGTTATACAGACGTTATACAGGTATTCTTTTTAGTACTTGGCGGCCTGGTAGCTTCGTATATTGCATTAAACATTATTTCTGGTCAGCAAGGTATTGTAAAAGGTTTCTCTATTTTAACAGATGGTGCCTCTGAACATTTCCACCTGATCTTTAAAAAGGACGACCCGAATTACATGGATCTTCCCGGTTTAAGTGTATTGATAGGGGGGATGTGGATCGCTAACCTGAGTTATTGGGGTTGTAACCAGTACATTACTCAAAGAGCGCTTGGTGCTTCATTACCGGTAGCAAGAGCAGGTCTTTTATTCGCAGCATTCTTAAAAATGCTGATGCCTGTAATCGTAGTTATACCTGGTATTGCTGTTTATTATATCATTAAAGAAAAAATACCGGCCATTAGCCCTGAGAGTTTATTAACCTCTTCAGGTGTTCAGGACCCGAATAAAGCATATCCTGCCTTGTTAGGTTTATTACCAGTTGGCTTAAAAGGACTTTCATTTGCTGCACTTACTGCTGCAATTGTTGCTTCATTAGCCGGTAAAGCAAATAGTATTGCTACCATTTTTACATTAGATATTTACAAGAAAGCTTTCAACCCGAATGCTGGCGAAGGTAGATTAGTAAATGTTGGTAAAATTACTGTAGTTGTTTCTATGTTACTTGCGGTAGTATTGTCTCTGATTGTTGGTGATGTCTTAATGGGCGAGGGTAAACAAGGATTCCAGTACATTCAGGAATATACAGGCTTTGTATCTCCGGGTATCTTTGCCATGTTTATCTTAGGTTTCTTCTGGAAAAAAACTACTTCAAATGCAGCATTGTTTGCTACCATTGGCGGTTTCATTACCTCGGTAATCTTAAAGTTCCTACCAGGATGGGTAGATCTTGCTCCTTTGCATGATTACGGATGGTCAGTTGCTAACTCAGCCGGTGTATTTGAAATGCCATTTATGGATAGAATGCTAATCGTATTTGCAGTCTGTGTTATCGGAATGTACTTCATTAGTATTTATGAAAACAAAAAAGGCGTTGTAACCAATGGATTAGAAGTTGATGCGAAAATGTTTAAGGTGTCTACATCTTTTGCAGTTGGATCATTAATTATTGTAGCGATGTTAGTTGCATTGTATACTGCCTTCTGGTAGCATTCAAAAAAATATATGACTAGTCAATATAACAACAAAAAAGGAGCATTGATATTCAATGCTCCTTTTTTGTTGTTATAAACCTTTTAGTACTTGAATATTTTACCTCCAACCATTACTTCTTGTTTAGCTTCATCAAACGTAGCTTTTTGGCCCGTTCTTGCTGATGCATTGGTCATGATGTTTGCAATTGAATGGTAGTACCCAGCCTCAACCGGTGCATTGGTTTCCTGTCTGCTGCGCACACATTCCATCCAGTTGCGCATATGCGCTGAGGTTAATTTATCGCCACCGGTATTGGCCGAAGCCGCTACCTTTTCTACAAGATCAGTAAGCTTAAGCTCAGGCAACAGATTTGGTTTCATATTCATAGCCGCTGCCGCGTTAGCAGTTAGGCCACCTTTAGGAGATACCGTATTGGTATTCAAGTTCATTTCCCCGCCATTGGAATAATATATCTCAGTAGGGTTTTCATCACCATTGTGCATTCTTGAAGTAAATACCACCTGAAATCCATTCGTAGGGTCGTTTTCCTTGCCATAATCAAATACGGCAGTAGTTGTATCCCAGTTTCTGCGACCATCTTTCCATTGGTAAATACCACCATTGGCAACAACGCTTCTTGGATGTTTTAAGCCTGTAAACCAGTGTACGGTATCTATCTGGTGCGACATCCATTGTCCTGGCATTCCAGATGAGAATGGCCAGAACAAACGGTATTCTAAGTATTTTCTAGGATCCCATTCTTCAAACGGACGGTTTAATAGGAAGCGTTTCCAATCCGTATCCTCTTGTTTTAGTTTAGCTACAAGCTCAGGTCTGCGCCAGCGCCCAGGCTGATTTACATTCCAGCTTAGCTCAACCATGGTAACATCACCAAACTTACCATCTTTTATAAATTGAGATGCTGCCTTGTAATTAGTGCCACTTCTGCGTTGGGAACCTATCTGTAAAATCTGTTTGGAAGCTTTTACAGCTTTTAAGGTAGCTCTTGCATCTTCCATTGTTTCGGCAAAAGGCTTTTCGCAATATACATCACACTTTGCTTTAACTGCTTCAATTGCATGAGAAGCATGCGCAAAATCAGGAGAACTGATAATAACCGCATCAATATCTTTTAATCCATACAATTCATCGTTATTACGACAAGCGGTAATGTCATGACCAAATTTGCTTTTTAAATGATCAACCCCTAATCCACGGCGATAATTCCAAAGATCAGATACCGCAACCATATCAAAGTTGAGTTCTTTATGGTGATTTAGGAAACTAGGTAATAACGAATCCTTAAAACGGTCAGAAAAGCCAACAACACCAACCCTTACACGATCATTGGCACCGATAATATTCCCATAACTCTTTGCACTTAAACCCATAGTACCTAGATAGGTTCCGGCAGCTGCTATGGCAGATTGCTTAATAAATTTTCTTCTTGATTCTAACATTGATCTAAGTTTAAAGTTGTTTTAGTTTTATACTTCTAAATGAAACATTATCTCCATGATCCTGAAGTAGGATGTGGCCTTTAGGTGCCATACCGAAATCTTTCCAGTCTTTATATTTACTGCCGGCAACAAGGTCTAGAAACTCTTGAGTTCCTCTTGTAAATTCTACTATTTTAAAGCCGTTTAACCAATATTCAATTTTGTTATTAGGAAACACTCTTATTAGACCCTTGTTCCATTCTCCAATTCTTTTTTGGCCCTGAGGGATTTTTTTACTTGCAATCAGGTCGTACAGCGAGCCAAGTGTACGGTTTCCATTTTTACCCAGTTTAGCATCCGGATGTCTTTCATCATCAAGAATCTGGTACTCCATACCAATTGCAGAGCCTTTGTTTTTCTCAGAAAGCGTTACAAAAAACTTAACACCACTGTTAGCCCCTTCAGTAAGTTTAAAATCAAACTTCAATTCAAATGCTCCATATTCTTTAAGGGTAACAATATCACCACCATTGGTAGATTCTGCGCCGTTGGATTTTACTACACTAAGCACACCGTCTTTAATTTCCCATCCTTTTTCAGGGAACTTGGTTTTATAAGCACCAATCCAGCCATTTGTAGTTTTGCCATCCCATAGCAAAGAAAAACCTTCTGCTTTCTCTTGTTTAGATAAGTCATTAGGAATCATATTTACTACGTAGATGTTGTCTGGTTTAGATGGCTTAAGGTTTTCTGTCTGGATACGTATGTTGCGCCAGCGGATCTTTTTGCCTGCAGTCTGGTCACTATGCACTTGCAAAGCGATAAATCCGGAAGGAGTCATGTCATCAACAAGATTGGCTGTAGGGATACCATTAGCCCAAACTCTTATCGAATTGCCAATACACTCAATGCGGTATTTATTCCATTGTTCCTTTTTAAAAGCGGCCTGACCTTTAGGGTTAATGTCTAAAGGATATAACCATCCACGACGATCTTCGTCATATACACCACCGCTCCATCTTCTGTCGGATGGATCAACCTCTACCTGATACCCATAAACTCTGCCATTTTCATGTTCCGCTTTACTTTCGCTTCTTATCTGAACACCTGAATTCATAGTATTATCAACCAATAACTCTAACTCAAGTATAAAATCACCATAATTTTTCTCAGTTGTTAAAAACGAGTTAGGTGTATTGATTACTGTTGTACCAACAATTTCACCGTTTATAACTTCATATTTTGCTTTACCGTTTAACTGTTTCCATCCCTTTAAATCTTTTCCATTAAAAAGACTTTGCCATTTCCCTGTTTGCGCCTGTAATGTAAACGGAGTGGTTCCAAACATTAGGGCAGCAACAATCAGTAACTTTGTTTTTTTCATTAGTGTATTTTGTTTTAGTCTATGTTCAAGTTTATTTTTCAAAATTAGCGGCTTGCTTGTTTAGCGATTCCGCAGAAACCTCTGTACCCGAAGTAACAATAATTCTGTAACGGAAGGTAACGGATGCTCCGGGTTTTAAGCTAAAATTTAAAGTTTCCTTTCCTTCGCTAAATATAGCCTGTCCAAGAGGATTTGCAGCAAACAAGCCATAATCACGGGCATGCCAGTAAGTAGGATAGCCGGGGTTTTTGGGATGGTCAATTATAGCAATTGAAAGTGGTTTAGCCTCTTTAATTCCATACAATACACACCAATTACCTCTGGTGCCCCATGCATCATTACCTTTTTTGCCATCACTTGTTAAATAGGTCCCATTAGCACCATTGCCTGATGCCGAAACCTTAGTTATATTTCCTTGACTGTCAGTAAACTCTTCAACCTTATTTGAAGGGAATTCCAATTCTTTGGTAACCCTGATGCCAAGCATTCCATCTTTAACATCCTTAAAATTTACAGTCTCTTTTTGAGCTGTTAAGGTTGTTATTCTGTCGATAATCCTTTCATTTTCAGTACCCGAAAAAATAAAGGTTGTTTGCTCTTTCAACAACACATCTTTCGCTTGATTTTCCCAATTGGCACTATAATTTAGTTTGCCATTGGTTTTACCATTTTCAATCTTTTCTACCTTTACATTTCTTATCCATCCATATTTTACCTTTTTATCGGCTGGGATAGCAAAGGAATTATTCCAGAAGTCAAGCCCATTAACACTTTCGTAGTTAAACCATAAGCCAACATGATGAGGGTGATCTACCCGTTCGCCTTCGCGCTGATCAAGCGGAAAGCCCCTGGTCACAATCGCGCCATCGGCAGCAAGTATCGGATAAAGCACAGGCTTTTCCATGTCGGTGGGGTAAATAAAGCTGGTAAATGGTTTGCCATCAATTAATACATCGACCTTACGCTCCTGATCATTTCTCACAAAAGCCACTTTTTTAATTTGTGCATTAGCACTTAAGCTAAAGTAACAACAGGCAATAATCAGATATTTTTTCATTCAGGTTGTATAGGGGTAAAACATATTTGGTAAACTAATATACCGCTCTTGAAATACAATCTCCCCAGAAAAATGCATTTTGGTATTGAAATATTACGAAAACGATTGCGAGGAATACCTAAAATTTTCAGCAATTAGCCTTATAATTGTACATAGAAAATTCGCCCTAAATGAACCGTAAATATTTCCTATCCTTTCTTGTAACAGCTGGAGTATCTGCTTCAACATCAAAGGTATGGGGTGATTCCAGGGGGATGAATGGTAGCTCAACTGCTGAGTTGGCCAAATCAAAAATACCACCTTACCTTAAGCCAGGTGACACCATAGGAATAACAAGTCCGGCAAGCTACATCTCATTTTTAGACATTCAGCCATCTATTCAAGTGATACAGAGCTGGGGTTTTAATACGGAAATAGGGAAAACAATAGGAGCAAAAGATTTTTCACTCGGAGGTACAGACGTAGAACGTGCAGCCGATTTTCAACGGATGCTGGATGATCCGAATATCAAAGCAATTATGTGTGCAAGAGGTGGCTACGGAGTGGTGCGAATAATTGATAAACTTAATTTCGACAAGTTCAAGGCAAATCCAAAATGGATCATAGGGTTTAGTGATATCACCGTTTTTCACGCCCACATCAATAGCAATTACAACATTGCAAGCATCCATTCTAAAATGTGCAACAGTTTTCCGAACGACTGGATTTTGGCTAAACCAATGCAAATAGAAACCCTGCTTTCCATCAGACAAGTATTAACAGGACAAGATGTAAAATATAGCGCTCCGCCTGTAAGTTATAATCGCCCAGGTAGAGCTGAGGGTATTATAGTAGGGGGAAACCTCAGTATTATTGAAACCTTGGCCGGAAGCGGCTCTGACCTCAAAACAGATGATGCAATCTTGTTTCTGGAAGATACACATGAAGAACTTTACCGTATCGACAGGATGTTTTGGAACCTTAAACGCAGTGGCAAACTAGATAAACTTAAAGGATTAATAATAGGAGGGTTTAGCTTGGAAGAAGAAACCCCGGGAGAAGAATTTGGTAAATCAGTTTACGAGATAGTGACTGAAAAAATAAAGGAATATGATTATCCCGTATGTTTTGATTTTCCTGTAGGACATCAAATCAATAACTTTGCACTCAAATGTGGCGCTAAGCATATCCTTAATGTAGATAAAAATGGAAGTTCCCTTGTATCCATCTAACTCTTCTTCCATCAAACTCTCAGAGCTTACTGGTCAGATTCAGCAGGCAATGGATGGGGTATTCGGACAAAAAACCTTTTGGGTAATAGCTGATGTGACCAATTATACCTACAAACCTCAAAGTAACTATCATTACTTTGAGCTGGTAGAGAAAGAAAAATCATCTAATAAAATACTTGCAAAAATAGCTGGAAGAGCCTGGGGAAATGCCTCAGTAAACATCGCTAACTTTGAGCAGGCGACCGGGCAAAAGTTTAAAAACGACATCAATGTATTGGTGCAGGTTACTGTACAATACAATCCCGCTTTTGGCCTCCAGCTAAATCTGATTGATATTGATACTAACTTTACACTCGGATTATTTGAACAGCAGAGAAAAGAAACCCTTGAAAGATTAGTAAGAGACAACCCTGAATTTATTCAGAAAAGAGGAGAACAGTACTTTACCAAAAACAGCACCTTACAGTTAAATAAAGTGCTGCAACATATAGCAATCATATCTTCCGATACATCTGCAGGATATACAGATTTTATGCATACGCTTGAAAACAATTCATTCGGTTACAAATTCCAGATTGACAACTACTTTACCTTGGTGCAGGGCGATGTCAATGCAAAACAGATTCTCAATAAAATCATCGAAGTATATCAATCTGCCAAGCCATACGATGCAGTAGTCATCATCAGAGGGGGGGGCTCGCAAATCGATTTCCTGATATTTGATAATTATGACCTTAGCCGGGCCATTGCTAAATTTCCTATTCCTGTAATTACCGGAATAGGGCATCAAAAGAATGAAACCATTGCCGATTTGATGGCGCATACTTCGACCAAAACGCCAACCAAAGCCGCTGAGCTAATTATAGCACACAACAGGGCATTTGAAGAATCGGTATTGAGCATTCAAAAAATGATGCTGATTAAAACCTACCAAATGATTAATCATCATAAAGACAGGCTTAATCATTTGAATCAGATCACCATAAATACCACAAGAAACCTGCTGCACGAGCATCATAGGAGTATTTTGAACTTATCAGCGTTGATCCTTACCAATCCTAAAATAATCATCTCCAACAGGCGTAAGGACCTTAGTAACCTAAGTAATAACCTGCAGTCCTACAGTAGAATGTATTTTGCCAATAAAAGAGGATATATAGGCCATTTTCAGTCGCTGGTAAAGCTTATGAGTCCTCAAAGCATACTCAATAAAGGATTTGCCATCATAAAAATTGATGGCAGGATTGTCAGCAATTCCGATCAGGTGAAGGCAGGGCAGGAACTCACAGTCAGACTAGCCGAAGCAGAAATAAAAACAACAGTAACATCTAAATCCAGATACAATGGGAACGAATTTAACATATGAAGCAGCCTACAAGGAGCTAACAGAGATCGCGCAGGAAATAGAAAATGAATCGGTTTCGGTAGATGTACTTGCTGATAAAGTTAAGCGTGCGTCAGAGCTAATTGAGTTTTGTCAAACCAAACTTCGTGCAACAGAAACAGAAGTAAACAAAATTATTAAACAAATGGAGAATCCATAACCGACTTATAGCCAGTTATTGGCTTTGTACCATTTTACGGTATCGATCAGTCCTTTTTCAAGGTCAAATTTAGGCGAATAGCCCAAGTCGAGCTTTGCCTGGTCAATATTACAAGCCCAGTTAATAGCAGTAAGCTCTGCCATCTTTTCTTTATTTAAGGTAGGGGTATCTTTACGGTTCTTGTAAATGAAATCCATAACCGAGGCCATAGCACCCACAATCGGTACAGGTAAATGAAACTTAAATGTTTTTTTCTTTAAGGCCTTTTTAACCAGTTCTGCAAGTGCATAGCGGTTGTAAACATTGCCATCCGAAACATTGTATTGCTTTCCATTAACCTTAACAAAAAGCGAGTCTACAATAACATCAGCAAGGTCCTTTACATAAATAAAGCTTAGCCGCTGTTTAAAGCTGCCTATATGGGGTTCTAAGCCTCGACTAATACTCTTGAACAGGATGAAAATATCTTTCTCCCTGGGGCCATATACAGCTGTAGGGCGAATGGTAATTAAAGGCAAACCGGGGATTTCGTTTAAGTATTTTTCGGCAAGTAATTTACTCGCACCGTAGTTGGTTACCGGACGGCCCGGAGTGTCCTCCTTAATCTCCTGACTAAAATCGGCCAAGGGACCTATAGCTGCTAAACTACTTACGAAAACAAATTTTTCCAACCTAATGCTGGCAGTAATTGCTGCAACGGCCAGATATTCAGTATACTCCGCATTAATCTTATTGTACTCAGCTTTGGTTTTAGCTTTAGTGATACCTGCAGCATGAATGATGTGGCTGAACTGATGCTCTTCAAGCTGAGCTCTCAAATTATTTACAGAACTGTAATCCAGATCAATATACTTGATGTCGAACTCACTCAGGTGTTTTCTGCTACTGCTTTTACGAACAGCAGCATAAACCTCTAAGCCGGCTTTTAGGGCTTTTTCAATAAGGTGATACCCTACAAAACCTGTAGCACCGGTTATCAATACCCTTTTACTCATACCGCTTTCTCGTAGATCCTGTATTTCTTATAAGGATCGCCTTTGATGGCAATGATTGCATTATTAACCAGGTCGTTGTGCTCTAATGTCCAGCCCGCTTCAGCATATTCGAAATTTTTAGCACGGTAAGATTTAATGATGCTACCATAAATACAAGCTTCAATACCCATTTTACGATAACCATCAACCACACCAAGCAATAAAATTCTGATACCTTTTACGTTTTTCTTGCCAAATAACAGTTTAAATATACCTGTCGGAAGAAGCCTTCCTTTTTTAATTTTAATCTGGATCTGGTTCATGTCAGGAATGGCAGCGCCAAAACCAACAAGTTTACCATCCTGTTCGGCTACAAAGCAAAAATCAGGATCAAGTACCAGTTTTAAATCTTTAGCCTGATAATCAAATTCCTCATCATTTAAAGGGACAAAGCCGGCATTTTTATCCCATGCTTTGTTGTAAACTTCACGCAGGTTTGCAGCTTCCTGTTTAAAGTTCTTCATGTTGATCTTACGGATGGTGATGTTGTTTCTATTTAAACGCTCCTCCAATCTGTCCATAAGTTTTACGGAACGATCATCATAATTATCACCATTAAATTTCCAGGCAATAAGATCTACTTTCTTTTTCAAGTTCCAACCATCCATTAAAGCAGGGTAGTAGGTTGCATTGTAAGGCATCATCACAACAGGAGGAGAGTTGAAACCCTCAATCAATAAACCGCAGGACTCGTTGGTCGAGAAGTTTACCGGGCCAATGATAGCCCCTGTTACACCTTTATCTTTTAGCCATTTGGCCGATGTATCTAATAGTAAATTAGCTGCCGCCTGATCGTTTATACAGTCAAAAAAACCGAAAAAACCATCATTAGCCTCATTAAAAATATTGTAGTTGTTGTTTAGAATAGCCGCAATTCTACCTATAATTTTGTCTCCGTCGAAAAGCAAAAAACACTGCAATGAAGAGTGTTTATGAAAGGGATGCGTTGTAAGCAAATCCTTTTGAGCTATAAAAAGTTCCGGAACATAATTTGAATCTCCCTTATAAAGGTCGTGAGGGAAATCGATAAACTGAGCTAATTGCTTTTTGTTACTAACTGCAACTACGTTTCTCATATAGTTACCTGCGAAAAATTAACCTGTACTTCTTTAGCAGCAGCAGCAATTTTTTCAACTGCTTCTTCTATTTGAGCAAAAGTGTGCGTAGCCATCAAAGAGAATCTCAAAAGAGAAGAATCTGAAGGTACAGCAGGCGAAACCACAGGGTTTACGAATATTCCATTTTTACTTAAAATATTGGTAATTAGGAAAGTTTTATCGTTATCTCTGATGTAAACCGGAATAATAGGACTATCAGTATGACCAATATCAAAGCCGGCTTCTAAAAGTAATTTCTTAGCATAATTTGTGTTTGCCCAAAGCTGATCGATGCGCTCAGGTTCCGACTCAATAATATCTAAAGCAGCGATAACACTGGCAACAGCCGAAGGAGGCATACTGGCACTGAACATTAAAGAACGTGCTCTGTGCTTCACAAATTCAATAGTTTCTTCTGAACCAGCAATAAAACCACCAAGAGAAGCTAATGATTTACTGAAAGTACCCATAATCAAGTCAACTTTATCAGTTAAATTGAAATGAGAAGCAGTTCCAGAACCATTAAAGCCAATTACACCTAAACTATGCGCATCATCCATCATGATGTTGGCACCAAATTCGTCCGCAATTTTTACGATCTCAGGTAAATTAACAAGATCACCTTCCATACTGAAAATACCGTCAGCAACAATTAGTTTAGCAGCATCCTCAGGTAATCTGCTCAATTTTTTGCGCAAATCATCCATGTCATTGTGTGCATATTTTATGGAACGTGAAAATGATAATCTGCTACCATCAATAATAGAAGCATGGTCATATTCATCAAGGATAAGGTAATCGTTTCTGTCAAGCAAACAAGATATTACACCTAAATTAACCTGAAATCCGGTACTAAAAAGAACAGCAGCTTCTTTACCTACATAGGCCGCAAGTCTTCTTTCCAGTTCAATGTGAATGTCAAGTGTCCCATTTAAAAATCTTGATCCGGCACAACCTGTACCGTATTTATCAACTGCAGCTTTAGCCGCTTCTTTAATTTTCGGGTGATTTGTTAATCCCAGATAGGAGTTAGAACCAAACATCAGTACTCTCTTCCCATCTATCATCACTTCAGTATCCTGTGCTGATTCTATTGCTCGGAAGTAAGGGTATAGTCCTTTTTCCTTAATTGCTGTAGCATCTTTAAATGCTGCTATCCTATCGTGTAATTTTTTGCGCATGCTAGTACTATATGTTTAGATTACAGGGTTGGTTATTGTTGATGTTGGTTTATGTTCAAAGAAATGATTCCTAATCTATATAATCCCCTTTTGTAATTAGTCTGAAAAATCAACATCTATGCCAATTAATAAAACTGCTCAAAGCTAAGATCATAAAAACAGAAAACAAAACTTGAAGTCAACCAAGTTTGAATATATTAATTTTTAAAACAAAAATTACAATTTTCTTATAATTTTAATTCGGATAGTTTCGAATTATTGAGAAAAAAATTG
>Ga0065714_10064927_pt1 | contig 15327 bp, 14 predicted proteins | sample MisRhiReplicate2_FD_59101 | JGI IMG/M metagenome (GOLD analysis project Ga0065714, IMG submission 59101) | Miscanthus rhizosphere microbial communities from Kellogg Biological Station, MSU, sample Rhizosphere Soil Replicate 2: eDNA_1 v2... | ecosystem: Host-associated > Plants > Roots >...
CTCGACCGCGCTTGATCACAAAGTGCGCGGCCCCCCGTGGGAGCGGGCTTGCCCGCGATGGCGGCAGCTCAAGCACTACCGCACTTATCTGGTGCGACACCGGCAAAATTCAAACGCCAAACCGTTCCCCTGGCGACAGTTGCGCGGCTTTACGACAATGATTCCCAGGCTGGCATGGCCGCTGCAACACCTTGAATCATTCCAAACGGTTCAGGGAGAGCATCACAATGAACACACAACTCAAACCCACCTTGGGCACCCTGCACTTATGGGGCATTGCGGTCGGGCTGGTGATATCCGGGGAGTACTTTGGCTGGAGCTATGGCTGGGGTGTCGCCGGGACCCTGGGCTTCCTGGTGACCTCATTGATGGTCGCCGCGATGTACACCTGCTTCATCTTCAGCTTCACCGAGCTGACGACTGCAATTCCTCACGCCGGCGGGCCGTTTGCCTACAGCCGTCGCGCCTTTGGTGAAAAAGGCGGCTTGATCGCCGGGCTCGCGACATTGATCGAATTCGTCTTCGCCCCCCCCGCCATCGCCTTGGCCATCGGCGCCTACCTGAATGTGCAGTTTCCAGCACTGGACCCGAAGCACGCCGCCGTCGGCGCCTACATCGTGTTCATGGGCTTGAATATCCTCGGCGTGAAACTCGCCGCCACCTTCGAACTGGTGGTGTGCGTGCTTGCCGTCGCTGAATTGCTGGTGTTCATGGGCGTGGTGGCGCCCGCCTTCAGCTTCAGCAACTTCGCCCTGAACGGCTGGGCCGGTTCCGATACATTCGGCGCGCCAGCGATTGCCGGCATGTTTGCCGCGATCCCTTTCGCCATCTGGTTCTTCCTCGCCATCGAAGGCGCGGCCATGGCTGCCGAAGAAGCCAAGGATCCGAAGCGCACCATTCCAAAAGCCTACATCAGCGGCATCCTGACACTGGTGGTCCTGGCCATGGGCGTGATGTTCTTTGCCGGCGGCGTGGGCGACTGGCGCACCCTGTCGAACATCAACGACCCATTGCCCCAAGCCATGAAAACCGTCGTAGGCGACAGCTCCGGCTGGTTGCACATGCTGGTGTGGATCGGCCTGTTCGGCCTGGTGGCAAGCTTCCACGGCATCATCCTCGGCTACTCGCGCCAGTTCTTCGCCCTGGCCCGCGCCGGCTACCTGCCGTCTTTCCTCGCCAAGCTGTCGCGTTTTCAGACACCTCACCGAGCAATCATTGCCGGCGGCGTGGTCGGTATCGCAGCGATCTACAGCGACGGCCTGATCAACCTGGGCGGCATGACCCTCACCGCGGCGATGATCACCATGGCCGTATTCGGCGCCATCGTGATGTACATCATGAGCATGCTCAGCCTGTTCAAACTGCGTAAGACCGAACCGCTGCTGGAACGCACCTTCCGCGCACCGGGTTACCCGATCGTCCCGGGCATTGCGCTGGTGCTGGCGGTGGTGTGCCTGGTGGCCATGGCCTGGTTCAACGCGCTGATCGGGCTGATCTTCCTGGGCTTCATGGTGGTGGGGTTCGCCTACTTCCAGATGACCGCGCAAGACCGCGCCGATGCCCCGGCGGATGCGATGTTGACCGGGCTCTGACCTACTCGAGGCAGAACGGGCCTACACTGAACTAGTAAGAAAGCCCGTTACTCAAAGCAGTTATTACCGTGGGAAAACTCTCCCACGGCAATCTGCCTCAAGGAGAGCCTTATGCCGTGGTATGCATGGTTGATATTAGTAGTCGCCATCGGGTCGATCGTCGGTGGACTGATGATGCTGCGTGACAGCGCCAACAAAGTGGAACTCACCGACGAACAACGCAAGCGCGTGGCCGAGCGCAATGCCCAGGCGGATGCCAAGGACGCGCAGGATCGCTGAACCTTGGGGTTACTCCCAAGCCGCCTTGGCAATATGCAAACCGTGCTGCCCCTTGTAGGCAGCACGCTCAGGCTGGCTCCAGCCCTTCAGCAGCTCATCCTCCAGCTTATAGATCTCAACCCCCAGCGGGCGGCATACCGTCAGCGGATCCTGTGCATCCGGCCCCCACATCGGCAACGACAGATCCCCGCCCGGGCACGTCGACAGCGCGCACAACACATCAATTTCGGCAAAAAACTCCAAGTAGTCGCCCTTTTGTGCCGGGCAGGCTTTCATGAAGTACATATCGTCGTGATTGAGGCCCGTGCACTGGAAAATATTCAGCACGTCATGCACGTCGAATTCCGTCAGGCCGTGGGGTAACACCGCGCGCGTCAGGTTCGAGTGGCAATGGTGATGGAAGTCTTCACCGGTGAGCATGCGGTTCACATAGGGATCGCAACGGGTACCGAGTAAATCGTGCAAGCGACCGCCGTGCTCATCGATACCGTAACCGGCCAGGCTGTCGTCGGTGATCGTCACCAACGGCCGCAGAAAGGGCAGGTTCGACCACAAGCGGTCATGGGTGCTGACATGCGCGCCTTGCAACTGGCGCGTACGCGCCGCCCACAAACGCTCGCGTGGGTCATTGGCGTTCCACACATTGAAGTCACCCACCTGTGGCCCCACCGGCGTGGTGACCCGGAACACATGTCCGGCCGGCACCTTCCACGCCCTGCCCGTGCGAATCGGTACTTCGAAGCTTTCAACAAGCGTGCGCTGGTCAGCCCGATCACGGATACGCTCGTAGAACGCCGTATCCACCTGCAACGCCGAACCTTTGCTGACCTGGTAAGCGGCCGGATAGTCTTTGTACATGGTGCAATCCTCCATCAGGGGTGATCAAACAGGGCCAGCGACAGGTGCTCGGAATCGTCCAGGTAAAGGCTCATCGCCTCGCCGGCTGCGGCTTTTTTGCCATTGGCCAGCAACGTGTAAATCTCCCGATCCCGCTCCAGCCAAGGAGTTTGGAATCGTTGCTCATCCGGTGCGGCGCAAAACACCAAGCGCAACTGAGCGAGGACTTGGGCAAAAAATTCATCGAACAATGGGCTTCGCATCAATCCGACTATCTGTTGGTGAAACAACAGACTGTGGGTCGCCACTGTACGCCAATCTTCACGCTCCCGTGCCAGGGTGGTGGCCTCGATGGCGCTCTGCATGCGTTCAGCCTGCTCGGCGCTCAGTGCACTGCTCTGGGCAATGGCCTGCAACTCCAAGGTACGGCGCACGCGGAAAAGGTCGCGCACTTCTTCGCGCTCTAGCCGCCGCACCATTACGCCTTTATTGCGTACATAACGCGTCAAGCCCTCCTGCCCCAGGCGGTGCAGGGATTCACGGATCGTATTGCGCGACGCGTTGTAAGCCTTGACTAAATCGACCTCCACCAGCGGCATCCCAGGGAGCAATCGGCCACCGATGATATCGGCACGTAATTCCCGGGCAATTTGGTCGGCTAGAGACAGGGTGAGGGTCATGGGCATCTCGTGATTGTTGAACAATCTTCGATAAGGAAGTAATCACGTTTCGTGCCAATACCGGGGTAACTCTATGGGATCAGACGGTAAACGCGGTTTAGGCCTGCGAGAACGAAAAGGCCGGTCAATGACCGGCCTCCTGGGCTTTTACCGCATCAATTGATCGACAGCCTGTCGCGGTTCTTCTCCAACAGCGCCTTGCCAACCCCTTTAACTTCCAACAACTCATCTACCGCCGTGAAAGGGCCATTACTTTCACGATAGGCGATGATCGCCTTGGCTTTGGCAGCGCCGATGCCGAACAGATCACGACGCAGGGTTTCAGCGTCAGCAGCGTTGAGATTAACCTTCGCAGACTGCTCGACTTTGCTCAGTTGAGCGGTGACGGGGGTGGGTGATTCGGGCTTGACGGAAGGGGCTGCGTTGGTGGTCAAGGACAAACTGGTAAGGAAGGCAAATACGAGAGAGGCGAAATAGTTGTTTTGCATGAGTGACGCTCCATGACATCGATAAGGAAAAAAGCAGCTTTCCGAAGCTGCTTTTTTAACTTAGGCGATGTTTGGAGAGAGTCAAAAACGGGTGAGTAACAGGGTGTTAACTCACGGTTCCAGACGGCGCTGCTGATAGATCCAGTCGACGATTTCGCCGTCTGGGGCATAGCCGCTGACGGTATCGCGCAGGAGCTGGCGTACGCGGGTGTAATCGTCCTGGTCAACGGCGGCTAGCAACTCTGTTAGTTTGCCTTTAAGTACATCCCATGCCAGATGATCTTCATTCGCGCTCATGATCATCGGGTGTCGAGTGGCAACTACGTTGTCGCCAATCAGTAACTCTTCGTAAAGTTTTTCCCCAGGACGCAGGCCGCTGAACTCAATGGCGATATCGCCATGGGGATTCTTTTCAGAGCGCACACTCAGGCCGGAAAGGTGGATCATTTTCTCCGCCAACTCGACGATCTTCACCGGTTCGCCCATGTCTAGCACGAATACGTCGCCACCCAGCCCCATTGAGCCTGCCTGGATAACCAACTGAGCGGCCTCCGGGATCGTCATGAAGTAACGTGTAATCTTCGGATGCGTCACCGTGAGCGGCCCGCCCGATTTGATTTGTTTGTGAAACAGTGGGATTACAGAACCTGAAGAACCCAGCACATTGCCAAAGCGAACCATGGTGAATCGGGTTTTGTTAACGCGGGAGATGTTGGATTTGTCACCGAACAATACCGGTGCCAGCTCGCGGCTGAGTGCCTGCAGGGTCAACTCAGCAAGACGCTTAGTGCTGCCCATGACGTTTGTAGGGCGTACCGCCTTATCCGTGGAAATCAGCACGAAGTTAGCCACGCCAGCCTGAAGCGCTGCTTGAGCTGTATTGAGCGTCCCGATTACGTTGTTCAATACGCCTTCGGCAATATTGTGCTCGACCATCGGCACGTGTTTATACGCGGCGGCGTGATAAACCGTATCCACCTGCCAGGTTTTCATAACGTCGAGCAATTTGGAGGGGTCACGGACCGAACCCAAAATTGGCAGAATCCGAATCGACAATGATTCACGGCTCACGCGCTGTTCAAGTTCAGACAGGATGCTGTAAAGGTTGAATTCGCTGTGCTCGAACAACAACAGGGTTGTCGGCTGCTGAGAAACGATCTGCCGGCAAAGCTCGGAACCAATCGATCCCCCAGCCCCGGTGACTAGAACACTTTTGCCCTTGATACAGTGTTCAAGTAATTCGCCCTGCGCAGGCACCGAGTCACGTCCGAGCAAATCAGCGATGTCGACCTCCTGGATGTCATCCACCTTGACCCGCCCACTCGCCAAGTCCATGAATCCTGGAACACTGCGCACGTGCAGGGGGAAGCCTTCAAGGAGCCCGAGTATTTCACGACGACGGCCACGGTTGGACGATGGGATAGCCAAGAGGATCTCTTGAGCGCCTGTAACATCGATCATTCGCTGAATATGCTTGGGCTTATAGACCTGCAGGCCTGCAATCACGCGATCGGCAATGCCGCTGTCATCATCGATGAAGGCGACCGGTCGCATAACTCGGCCCATACGCAGCGCCGCGACCAGTTGGTTACCCGCTGCCCCCGCTCCGTAAATCGCCACCCGCGGCAGCCCGTCATCCCGGTTAGTGAACGGCACGTGTTGTGCGGCGGTAAACCAGTCGCCCAGAAAATACTGGCGCATGGCCAATCGCAATCCGCCAACCATAATCAAGCTCAACCACCAGTAATTGAAGATGATTGAACGCGGAATCACATTTGCGTGATTGCTGTACCAATAAACAACGACGCCAAGGATCAACGCGGACAAACTCACCGCCTTGACAATGGCGATCAATGCGTCATTGCCAAAATAACGCATGACCGCCCGGTACATGCCGAACCTAATGAAAAGAGGAATCGTGATTATCGGCGCCGTGAGGAACAGCCAAGTGTGCAATACAACGGGGTTTACAAGTTCGTCAATGCCCAGCCGAACAACAAACGCCATCCATAACGAAAACCATACCAGGAACATATCGGTGATCACTTGCAGAACACGTTTCTGCCGACGCGGAAGGCTCAGCAAATAGGCACGTAATTTATCCATAATGTCCACAACGACCCCTTGTCACCTGAATTAAGTTTAGCTCTCATCAAAACGTGTCGTTGACTGCCTGAGACGCCGCAGTCAGCGGGTAGTGATGGTTTGATGCACCCCGGAGACACAGTCTATACGCCTCACAAACAGATAGGTAGCAGCGCGAAAGCCGCTCTGCGCGGCAATTCCAGCCGTACTTGCCTGGGGAGCAGGCTAACAGCTCTCGCCCCCCAGTCTCCCTGTGGCAAATCGTCCAAGTATCGCGCTCAGTCGAGTCGCCCAGGTTCGGCGTCTACGCCTTCTGTTCTGCCTGCCCAGCATTAAACCTGAAGCCCAGCCAGACAAGTGGTGCGTAGGCAACCAGTACCATTGTCAGCCCATCAAGTTGGAAATAAATCATGCAAAATGCAATGGGCAATAACCATAAGACGTTAATCAGAAGCGCCGCAATGGTCACCGGCAGATGTTTGCCATAGTGCCGCGAAGCAAATTGATAAGCATGACTGCGATGAGCTTCATAAACCTTTTCACCACGAATCAGGCGTCGAAATAATGTCAGTGTTGCATCGACGATAAAGACGCCAAGTAAGATGATCCAAACCCAAAGCAAACGCGAATCTGCCCACGCGGCTTGTAGCGACAGCCCAGCCAGTATGATCCCTAAAAACCCACTGCCCGCATCTCCCATGAATATCCGTGCCGGCGGGAAGTTCCAGAAAAGAAACCCCATCGCCGCCATTGATAAAACCAAAGGTGCCCAGATCAATTGGTCAAAACCAAGGACTGAATAAATCAAACTAGCGCCCAGGCAGACACAAACGACCTCACCGGCGGCCAATCCGTCAATTCCATCCATGAAGTTATAAAGGTTGAGCATCCAGACCAGGTAAAACGCACCCAGCACAGCACTGATGTAACCATGCTCAACCGTGAATCCCATCAGATTTATGGAGGGCATACCGCCCAGCCAAAAGAGCGCCCAGACGGCAGCGCTGAAATGCCCCAGCAGTCGCCAACGTGCGGCAATGTGCCCGTGATCGTCCATGAATCCAATCACAGCAGTCAGGGCGCCTGAACCTAACAAGGCCACTGCTACTGAGCGGTCGATCCAGTTGCCGATGTAAGCAACTGACAATGCACCCAGGAAGCTGATCACAATGGCCACACCACCGCCTCGCGGAGTCGGTATGGAATGAGAGCTGCGTGCGTTTGGCACATCTATCAACTTGCGAGAAATCGCATAGCGGCGCAAAAGCCCGGTGAGCAACAGCGAGATCAGTAAAACGACGAGCAAAAACCAGAAGTTCATTAACATAGCCTATTACAGTTTTACTGTTCGTTGCTGCTTGTAAAGCTTGCCGGCGTTCACAAGTGCTTTCTCCGTTGATATCACGGGTGCCCACTTAAGAAGAGCTTTAGCTTTGCCACAGTCTACAACCAGTGAGCCACACAGCTGGGTATATAGCGCTTCTTTACGCACTAACCGGGCGCCCAATTTCATGGCCGCCAGCGGAAACGGGAACATAAGTAAGCGCTTGTCCATTCCGCGGGCCAGGTATTGAAATATATCCGCCGTGGAAACGTCCACACCGTCACTGATCAAGAACAGCTCGTTAGCGGCAGCCGGATGAACGGTGCACAAGCGTATGAAATCAACGAGGTTCTCAAGGGCGATCATGCTGCGCTGATTTTTCAGCGACGCAAATGGCACCGGAGCGCCTACCGACACTAACTTCAAAAGACGAGCAAAATTACCGGGCGCGTGCGCTGCATAAACTAACGGCGGCCTGATAATGACCACTTCAAAGTTGTCGCCTCTCAAGGGCAGCAATCCCTCTTCTGCCTCCAGTTTGGAAATCGCATAGTCCGCGTGGGGAGCCGGCGTCGCACATTCGGAAAAGGCCGTGTGGGTTGTAAACGATCCACTGACACCGATCGAACTGATAAAGACAAACCTTTTAACCCCAGCTGCCTTCGCACAGTTGGCAAGCAGTAAAGTCGCGTCGCGGTTTACCGCGCGAAACGCTACCAGGGGGTCGGCAGCATCGTCATTCAATTGGTGAGCGCGACCCGCCAAGTGAACAACACAATCAATCCCCGCGAGAGCGGAAGCCAGCGCCGCTTCATCAGTTAGCGCAGCCACCACGACGTCTACGTTGTCCCACTTGTGGGTGTCGGCTCGAACCAAGGCTCGCACGTAATGTCCGTCGCCGGCCAGCAGCGAACACAGCGCGTTGCCGACAAATCCCGTCGCCCCCGTCACTAAGATATTCATGCTGTTACAACCTCCAGAATCTCGTCAAGCCACCCTTCCAACCGGTACCGCTGATAAACCTCGGCGGGAATATCAATGTATTCGGACTCTAGAAAACCATGAGGAATAACCGGTGCCCGGCGATCAATCACACAAATATTGTTCTCAGAAAAAAACTCATACTCACGCACTGCGGCGTTAGTCGTAATCAGTTTCTTCCTGGCGCCAAGGGTTTCCAACGACCGCATCGTCAACCCGGTTTGCTGCGGATGTTCAATATCCAGAATCGTCTTTGAGGAGAAAAAGATGCGCTGAACAGTGCTCTTATCGAGCGGATCAAACTTGAAGTCTGAAGCGCTTGCGCCTCTGAAACCTTTATTCGTCAGCTTATAAGTCAAATAGACCCATTTGGCCTGAAGAAACAGATACCAATGTTTTTTGATCGATGGCCCGAGGGCCCTATCGACTTTGGTCAACACTTGGTAGCGATCAGTATGGGCAGTGCCGATAAAGCTGATATCGAACTCTGCTTGCTCAGGGGCAACCACCTCGAAACCGCGGGAGAAGAACAACGGCCTGAAGTTCAGCCCATACTTAGCTGCGTCATTACGGTCGAAGGTAAAAACATGATGGAAGTATTTGAGGTTATCCAGCACCCAGCGACGGTTGCCAAACGAGTCCCACATGTAGAGCACGAATACCGCACCTTGAAACAATTTATGCCAGCGCTCGAGAATTGTCGTAGACAGGGTTTGGCCATTCACGACAAAAACGTAATCATATTCGGTAGTTTCGGCTTGCTCTACCTGTTCGGTATAGTAGCGATCCGCAGCTTTTATCACCCATTGACGCCGCAGCCGAGTGACAGCCTTCATGAAGGGGGAAGCGAAAGGTCGATCAAGCAGGAAATCGACCTTGGCCCCTCGACGTTTCAATTCGTCGCAGATTTCCGTCTCATAGCCAAAGAACTGGGGCGCAATGACCAGAACTTTTTTTCCATCCAGTAGGTATTTCATTCTAACCGTTCCGCGCCTTGAGGATTTTGGCGGGTATTCCTCCCACCACTACATTGTCCGGGACGGACGACAACAGCACCGCATTAGCGGCCACCGTCACACCGTGACCCAACTCGATGCCGCCGAGTACCTTGGCGCCGGCACCAAGAAGGACATTATCCCCGATACACGGCCGGTGAGCGGCGTCGTAGGTAAAGTCCAGATCCTTGGCGCCTACTGTAACCCCCTGATAGATCACAGCATTTTTCCCAATCGTGAAGGCGCCGATGACCGTACCGTGGGTATGGGGAAAGAAAAGGCCCGGCCCAATCTTGCACGCCACCGCAATTTCGATTCCGAAGAAAAGAAAGTTGATCAGCGAAAACACCTTGGCGAACGGGCCCAGAGGCCCACGATGGCAGCGATGCGCAAGCCGATGAAGCAACACAGGCGCAAATCTGGGCGACAACATGCCGAGCCATAATTTTAGGCCTGAACTAATGGCGCTTCGCCCCAGCAATTCACGATGGCGTATAGCGTCAGAGATCAGTAACTGTCGAAGACCTAGTGGTCGCTCGGACATGGAGTGCACCCTCAGTTCATCAGTTTCCGGTCGCGAAGTTCCTTGTTGGCTTTCTCGAGTTGATCCTCAGGAAGAGGTTGTTCCAACACCCAAGTGGCGAACCGTTGCAAACCATCCTTGAGCGAAACTTTCGGTTCAAGGCCCAGCAAGTCTTTCAAACGTGTGATATCGGCATAGTTATGGCGAATATCGCCGACACGGAACTGGCCGGTCACGACAACGTTCGGCTCTTTGCCAAATGCGCGAGTCAACTCTTCCGCCACGGTCCTTACCGAAGTGGCTACACCGCTGCCGACATTGATTGCGGTGTTAGGTGCTGGACTGACCATCAGCCCTTTCAACAGCGCGTCGGTTACATCGTCGACGTGCACGAAGTCACGACTTTCCTCGCCATCTTCGAAAAGTGGGAGTTGGCTGTCCATGCGAATTTTGGTCGAGAAGATCGACAAAATACCGGTGTACGGATTGTTAAGGGATTGGCGTTCGCCATAGACGTTCTGCAGCCGGAAAATTGCGAAACCAATACCCATAGCCTGACAACCGATACGTACCAAATCCTCTTGGGCATATTTGGTCGCTGCGTAGATCGACGCTGGCGAAATCAGGTCGCTTTCCTTGGTCGCAACCAGTTTGAGCACGTCCCCCGTCTCAGGGCATACCGGTTCCCATTGCGCATTTGCCAGGGTCTCGGCGCTGCGCGCGATCGGGTAGATTCGCAGGTTAGTGACCGGATGGACGTAAGCGCCTTCGCCGTAGATTGAACGGCTGGAGGAGAGAACAATCCGCTTGACTTGATGACTCACTTTGCCCAGTGCATCAAGCATCAATGCCGTGGCTTGGGTATTAACCTCGTTGTACTTTGCTACTTGATACATCGACTGGCCGGTACCGGTTTCAGCCGCCAGGTGCACGATACCATCCACCCCCAGGAGGGCACGTTCCCAATCCGACTGCCGGGTGACATCGCCGCGAATGAATTCGACGCCTTCGCTCGACAACCATTCAAGGTCGACAGGCACTTGACCATGTACCTGTGCGGACAAGGAATCGAGGATGCGCACCTTGAAACCTGAAGCAAGAAGCTTAGGAACCAAGTGCGAACCAATAAAACCCGCACCACCTGTTACCAACACTAAACCAGACATGCAACACTCCTATCAATTATGTATAAACCTGCTCACCCAACGCATGCTCCAACTATAACCTTCGGTTATTGAAGACCCTATAGACCACGCAGAATATCATTGCCAAGACGAATTGGAACAAAATGGGCAGGAGGAAAAACATATCATAAAATATGGAAAAAATTAGAATCTGCAAGGCAACTGCATACGCTAATATGCCCCACGGTCGACCTTTACGCGCGACGGCGTAAGTAAAGCAACAGCAAAACTGAATAAAACCAACGATAAAGAATGCGCCTATTGCTCCAAAATCAGACACAAACCCCGCGTAGAAGGTCGCTGCATTCAAATTTGGGTCTACAAATACAAATAAGTCACTTCGCCCATCCAATCCAATCCAAACTTTCAGCGCGCTAGGAATAAGATTATAAAAAGAATATCCAAAGCTATAAGCGGGCTGAACAGTATCGACGTTATAAAACAGATTACTCATCCCAGAAGTCAGGTAAACATAAAACCACAAAAAACCACTTGGCAATCCGGAAAAAAATCCTACATAGTCCTTGCTCACCAAATAAGAGAAGGGATTTAATACTTGGCGCAAATCGCCGACGTAACCAAATAGGAAGATCGCCGTTATTGCCGAAACCACTAGCGTCAAGACAACTCGAACGCTAAGCGTACGCATTGCGAAAAACACAGCGACCATCTGAATAATAGCACTCAGCAATATGCCTCGGCCCAGCATCATTATCGGCCAACACAGCAATAGCAAAATAAAACAGATTATGCTGAATCGCGGCCTGAGAAAATATAAATAGGCCAACGCTGTAATGACCTGCAGATACATTGCATTCATTATTCCGTGGAAAGACGGAATACCGAAGTCAGTATATAAGCGCCCATCGCCGACGTAGTTCCAGTACAACGGAAAACCACGTTGGATATAGATCTCAAAGCACGTTCCTGCCAACCAGATCCAAAATAAGGTCTTCAAATAGATTTTGACACCAGCTTGGTATTTCTCACAAGTTTCAACGTCAGGCTTTCGTAACGCGCTACCCAACAGAAGGGAAATCAACAAGATACTCATCATATTCATGATGATCATTGTCATCCCGACAGCACTGACCGGAACCAAATTAGTTGTAGCATTCAAGCAATAGAGAAAAAACACCCCTCCCCAAACCGAACAAAATATAAATACCGGATTACCCATTAGATAAACGCTCCCACACTAGTCCTAGTCCACCACGCGTTTTATAAAATATTTTAAGGCAGCCGATCCAAAATTTGATCATTTCATTCCCGCCAGGAACGTGAGGATTCGCCCATTCGAGGAAATACCGTTCTGCATAGGCGAGATGTCTGGCGCACCACCCAAAGCGCCAAAAAACCAACGAAAGCTCGAAGTGCGCAGTCCGAAAAACCACGCACAGTACTGGCAAATTGATCTCACTCAGGCAAACCGATTCAAACTATTAATGATCGTGTTAACTTCCTGGGTGGACGTCGCTGTACTAAGCGGCAAGCTCAACACTTGTTGATGAATGGATTCGGTAATCGGGAATTTTTTGGCGGAGAGCTCTTTATAGGCCTGCTGGTGGTGTGCAGGGATCGGATAGTGGATAAGAGTTTGAATACCTTGTGCGTAGAGATAATCTTTTAGTTCATCTCGCTTACTACTCTTAACCACAAACAGATGCCAGACGTGTTGCTCTTGCAGACCGACCGAAGGTAACTGCAGCAAATTATTATTGACGCCTTGAATATAACGACTTGCCAACTCGCGCCTTACGCTCACCTCATGATCGAGATGTCGCAACTTAACTCTGAGCATCGCAGCGTGAATCTCGTCCAAGCGACTATTGACGCCCTTATATTGATTCTCGTATTTCTTATAACTGCCATAGTTCCCGAGCGCACGGACAACGGACGCAAGCTCTTCATCATTGGTGGTCATCGCTCCGCCATCGCCCAACGCGCCGAGGTTCTTACCGGGGTAAAAGCTGAAACCTGAAGCGTCCCCCCAATTCCCCGCCTTACGTCCACCGATGCTCGCACCATGTGACTGGGCCGAATCTTCAAGTATGAGCAAGTTGTGCCTTTCAGCAATAGCGCATAAACTTGGCATTTCCGCTAATTGGCCATAAAGATGGACCGCCAATATAACCTTGGTACGCGGAGTGATCGCTCGCTCGACGCCTTCGGGCGACAGATTAAAACTATCTTTATCCGGTTCTACCAGCACTGGTATGAGGCGATTTTCTGTAATAGCGAGAATACTGGCAATATAGGTATTAGCTGGAACTATCACTTCATCGCCTTCAGCCAGCTTACCCATTTCCTTCCAAGCACGCAGCGTCAGAGTAAGCGCATCAAGTCCGTTCGCGACCCCAACACAATATTTTGCGCCACAGTAATCGGCAAACTCGCGCTCAAAACCTGATAATTCCTCACCACCGATGTACCAACCAGAATCGATAACCTTAGAACAAGCAGCCTTCAGCTCTTCGGAGTATACACCATTGATTTTCTTTAAATTAAGAAATTCGATCATTTTAAATTCACCTCACAAAAATCAATAGTAATACCCCGGGCGCCGGAAAGTTAACTTCTGCGCTTGAAAGCCCGAGCAAGGATATCGACTTTAGTTACAGTCAATATCTCAACACCAAAATAACTGCACCCACCAGCCTCACTTGCCTTAATACCTAATTCAATCTGGCAACTCATCGCGTCTTTACAACTTAACAGAGAGCGAACTTTTCCTGGGCATTTCTTTAGCCGGGGCCCCATAGTAAATACGCTCGGGCTCCTTCAAACTTTTGGAAACCAGCGAGCCAGAAGCGACAATACAATCACGCGCTACCGTTACATGGTCATTTAGCGTTGAGTTAACACCTAAAAAAGACGAATTACCAATGCGGCAGTAGCCGGATACAACGACGTGCGAAGACAGGAAGCAGTTATCTTCGATTATTGAGCGGTGACCAATGTGATTACCACTCCAAAGGATCACGTTATTACCAATCTCGACAAAAGGCTGCACGGTGTTATTTTCAAAGATAAAACAGTTTTCACCAACTACTGCGTTTCGCCAAACAAATGCGCGAGAGCTAATATAAGTGGCACAGGTATACCCCATCTCTTTTACGGCGAGATACAATCGTGTTCTTAGACGATTGAGCTGAGAAGCCGGAATAGCAACAAAGACATCATATTCAGCACTGGAGAAATGTGCTTGCATCTCCTCAAATGGAATGATCGGCAAGTCATACAGATTTTGACTGTCCAGATATTCACGCTCAACGGCGAAGCCAAAAACCTCATAAGGGGAATCGTAGGTGAAGTACTCATAGGCAATCATTGCCAATTCTCCAGCCCCAACAATCACAAGCTTCTTATGCTTTTCCATTTTTGACTTCCCTAATAAATTGATCGTAGCTTCGGATATAATCAGATTCGTCATAGTGCTCGCTGGCGAAAACCAGCAATACACAATCTGGACTAAATTCGTGCATTTCACGCCAAATCATATTTCTGATAATCAATGCCTTAGTACTTGAATTCAGCAACACAGATTCTCTAGTCTCACCATCATCGATTATCATTTTACAGCTACCGGAAACGCAAATCGCCATTTGTTCAAGACGGCGATGAGCATGAAATCCACGATTTACATCCGGCTGGGTACCAAATATATAATAAGCGCGCTTGATGGCGAATGGGATATTCTGACCTTGCTCGAGTGCAATCAGGCTTCCACGCTCATCACCGATGACGCGCAGATCCATTAGCTCGATTGTCCCAGGCAAGAACTCCGAGTGCCGGCTGGCTTCGGTCAACAAAGGGGCCGTTAAATCTTTTGCACTGATCAGCACATCAGAAAGCGCAGGCCAGGATATTCCAATCTCGGGATCATCCCAGCGGATACTCCTTTCAGAAGCTTGATGATAGATGTCCGTGGTTTTGTATAGAAAATGCGTGTCGTCTTCAAGCGCAACGAACCCGTGCGCAAATCCCTCCGGAATCCACAGCATCCGCTGGTTGAGTGCACTGAGTTCAACACCCACCCATTTACCGAATGTTGGGGAACCGGCCCTTATATCCACGACCACATCATAGGCAGAACCGCGGGTAACGCGCACCAGCTTCCCCTGCGCATGGGGCGGTAGTTGGTAGTGCAGGCCTCGAATCACGCCTTTTTTTGAGCATGAGTGATTATCTTGGATAAAGGCTCGAGGCACTGGCAAACCTACAGCCTTGAGCGCTTCATGAAACGCCGGTTCGTTAAAGCTTTCCAAAAACCAGCCACGGTCATCGCTGAATACTTTGGGCTCGATGATTACAACGTCAGGTATTGATGCCTTTATCAATCTCATTCGCCTAGATCGG
>Ga0065714_10002515_pt1 | contig 15320 bp, 13 predicted proteins | sample MisRhiReplicate2_FD_59101 | JGI IMG/M metagenome (GOLD analysis project Ga0065714, IMG submission 59101) | Miscanthus rhizosphere microbial communities from Kellogg Biological Station, MSU, sample Rhizosphere Soil Replicate 2: eDNA_1 v2... | ecosystem: Host-associated > Plants > Roots >...
GCAAGGGGAAGTGTTAGCCAGAGGCAAGGGTGTCGCGGGTGACTGCGAATCTGAAGGAAGCCCGAGGCAAAATGCTGGCCTGACGAACAGGAAGCGGATAGAGGCGGCGCAGCGGGGTAAGGTGGCCATAATCATCAAAGCCCAATACTTGCACGGAACGCTGCGACGTAGATCCGACAGGCATAAGCAGGAAGGTCGCGCGAATTACCCTGGGAGATCTGTGCGTTTGCCACTGTGCTACCGAGCGTCGGGAGGCGACGGGATGAACGTGCAGAAGTCAGCCGAGGCCGTAGTAAGTGGCGGATAACCGCGCTACCAAGGGCCGAACAGGTTATGCCGCCAGTAGGCGTCAGAGTCTCGTTGAATACCGAAATGCAGAAATTTCACCCAGAGAAGACTGTTACTCCAAGTCCCGGACAGAATCCGAGGATGACGGCTGACAGCGCGGAGGTATCGACGGCGTCTGTGACGTGGACGAACGCGGAGCCGGACACGCTGATGGAGCGGGTGCTCACACCCGCCAACCTTAGGCGTGCGTATCAACGCGTGGTCAGCAACAAGGGCGCGCCGGGTGCCGATGGCATGACGGTCGACGAGTTGGCGGGCTACGTGAAACAGTATTGGCCGACCCTCAAGGCTCGGTTGCTGGCCGGTGAGTACCACCCACAAGGTGTGCGCGCCGTCGACATCCCCAAACCCAAAGGTGGGACAAGACAGCTGGGTATTCCCAACGTCGTGGATCGCCTGATCCAACAGGCATTGCTGCAACAGCTGACGCGGATCTTCGATCCGCTGTTCTCGGACTACAGCTACGGCTTTCGTCCGGGCAGAAGCGCCCATCAAGCCATTGAAACAGCCCGCGCCCATGTGGCAGCGGGTCACCGCTGGTGCGTGGAACTCGATCTGGAGAAATTCTTTGATCGGGTCAACCACGATGTATTGATGGCCTGTATCGAGCGCCTCCTACTCGATTCTGAACACCCGATGTTTCAGGCCGCTTTGCCCCGTGCGCCGTCACTTGCCGGCAGAGATAGAGCTGGCGCGTTTCCTGCAAGTCCCCCCTCATATCGCCATAAAACGAGCACTGGCGGCGTTGTCAGCAGTGCAGTGCACGGCGTACAGCGTTTTACCCAGAAGGCCCGCAAAAGCTTGATACAGCTTGATTGAGCCCGGTGACGAACAAGAGGGAAAGAGGATGAAGGCAGTTATTTTGGCGGGTGGCCTGGGCACGCGAATCAGCGAAGAGTCGCACCTCAAGCCAAAGCCGATGATCGAGATTGGCGGCAAGCCAATTCTCTGGCACATCATGAAGCAGTACTCCGCGCACGGAATCCATGATTTCGTGATCTGCCTTGGCTACAAGGGCTATGCGATCAAGGACTTCTTTGCCAACTACTTCCTGCACACCTCTGACGTCACCTTTGACATGCGCAACAACCGCATGGATGTTCACCAGAATTACAGCGAACCATGGCGCGTCACACTCATCGATACCGGCGAAGAAACCATGACCGGTGGCCGTTTGCGCCGGGCTCGACGTTACGTCGAAGATGAAAAAGCCTTCTGTTTTACCTACGGCGACGGTGTCTCGGACCTGAACATCAGCGCGCTGGTGGATTTCCATCTTGGCCACGGCAAGCTCGCGACAGTCACCGCCGTGCAGCCGCCAGGCCGCTACGGCGCGCTAAATCGTGATGGAGACAGTGTCCTTGGGTTCACCGAAAAGCCCCGCGGCGATGGTGGCTGGATCAATGGCGGCTTCTTCGTCCTGTCGCCCAAGGTATTGCCCTTGATCGACGGCGACGAGACGTCGTGGGAATCCGGCCCGCTGGATGGCCTGGCTGATCGCGGTGAGTTGATGGCCTATCAGCACGACGGTTTCTGGCAGCCCATGGACACCCTGCGGGACAAAAACCACCTCGAAGCGTTGTGGCAGACCGGGGAGGCCCCATGGAAGCAATGGGACTGAGCCCGGAATTCTGGCGCGGCAAGCGGGTTCTGCTGACCGGTCACACGGGTTTCAAAGGTAGTTGGCTGACCCTGTGGCTGCAAAGTCTCGGCGCCGAGGTCAGCGGGTTTTCCCTCGACCCGTCCACCGAGCCGAGCCTGTTCGAACTGGCGCGCGTACATGAAGGCATCAACGACCAGCGTGGCGATCTGCGTGACCTCGGTGCCTTGCTGGAGCTGATCGCCGAGACCCAACCGGAAATCGTACTGCATCTGGCGGCCCAACCGCTGGTGCGCGAAGGCTATCGCGACCCGTTGGGGACTTACTCCAGCAACGTCATGGGCACCCTTAATCTGCTCGAAGCGATCCGCCAGGTCGGCGGCGTGCGTGCCTGCGTGCTGGTCACTACCGACAAGGTCTACGCCAACAAGGAATGGCTATGGCCCTACCGCGAAGACGAAGCCCTCGGTGGCCACGATCCTTACAGCAGCAGCAAAGCCTGCTGCGAGTTGTTGGCGCAGTCCTACGCGGCGTCATTCTTCCCGGCCAACAAGCATTTCGAACACGGTCTGGCGCTGGCCACGGCGCGCGCCGGCAACGTGTTGGGCGGTGGCGATTTTGCGCCGGAGCGCCTGATTCCGGACGTGCTTAAAGCCTGGTCGGCCGACGAGCCCGTGACCCTGCGCTACCCGCAAGCCGTGCGCCCTTGGCAGCACGCGCTAGAGCCGCTGGCCGGTTATCTGCAACTGGCCGCCGGCCTCTATGAACAAGGCCCGGAATACGCCGGTGCATGGAATTTCGGCCCGAGCGAATCGGACATGTGCAGCGTCGGCGAAGTCGTCGAATTGCTCGCCAGCCGCTGGCCGCAAGCACGTGGTTTACGCATCGAAGCGAGTGATCTGCATGAAGCCGGCCTGTTGCGCCTGGACAGCAGCCGCGCTCGGCAACTGCTCGGCTGGCAGCCGCGCTGGTCGTTGCAGCAGTGCTTGACCCAGACCCTCGACTGGCACCTGGCGTGGCAAAACGGCGATGACATGCGCGCCATTACGCTGAATCAGTTGAACCAGTACCGAGGCGCGCTGTGAGCGAATTTCTGTTAAATGCGTTGCCGCTGAACGGCTTGTTCAGCGTGCAGCACAAGCGCTTCGAAGATGATCGCGGGCACTTCGCCCGACTGTTCTGTGAAGGTAGCTTGAGCGCTTTCGGTCATGCGTTTCAAATCTGCCAGATCAACCATTCCTGCACCCGTGCCCGGGGCAGTGTGCGGGGTTTGCATTACCAGAATGCCAGCGCGCCGGAAGCCAAGCTGATCACCTGCCTACGCGGTGAAGTCTGGGATGTGGCGGTGGATTTGCGCTCCGATTCCGAGACGTTTTTGCACTGGCATGCCGAACACCTGCGGGCCGGTGACGGGCGTAGCTTGCTGATCCCGGCCGGGTTCGCCCACGGTTTCCAGACCCTCACCGATGACGCCGAGTTGCTCTACTTGCACAGCGCCGATTACGCGCCGGCGCACGAGGGCGGCTTGTCGGTGAACGATCCACGGCTGGCAATTGCCTGGCCGTTGCCTGTCAATAATCTGTCAGCCCGGGACGCCAGCCATCCTGCGCTCGATGAACACTTCGCCGGAGTCCGTCTATGAACTGCCGTGGTTGCGCTACGCCGCTGGCCTTGCCGCTGATCGACCTCGGCACCTCGCCGCCGTCCAACGCCTATGTGCGCGCCGATCAACTGGAGCAGGCCGAGCAGTGGGTGCCATTGAAAGTGGCGGTATGTCAGCAGTGCTGGCTGGTGCAGACCGAGGACTACACCAGCGCCGACAGCCTGTTCGACGCCGAGTATGCTTATTTCAGTTCCTTCTCCAGCACCTGGCTGGCCCATGCCGAGCGCTATGTGGCCGAGATGGTCGAACGCTTCGGCCTGACCGCTGATAGTCGTGTGGTGGAAGTCGCCGCCAATGACGGTTACCTGTTGCAGTACGTCGCCGGGCGCGGTATTCCTTGCCTGGGCGTCGAGCCGACCCGCAGCACCGCCCAAGCGGCCCGGGGAAAAGGCCTGGAGATTCGCGAACTGTTTTTCGGTCGCGATACCGCCGCGCAATTGATCACTGAAGGTTGGGCCGCCGACCTGATGGCCGCCAACAACGTGCTGGCCCACGTCCCGGATATCAATGATTTCCTCGGCGGTTTTGCGACCTTACTCAAACCGATGGGCGTGGCGACGTTCGAGTTTCCGCAACTGCTGACGCTGATGGCCGGCCAGCAGTTCGACACGCTGTATCACGAGCATTACTCCTACCTGTCCCTGACTGCCGTGCAAACCTTGTGCGAGCGCAATGGCCTGGAAGTGTTCGACGTCAGTCAGTTGTCGACCCATGGCGGATCGCTGCGAGTGTTTGTCCAGCGCCTCAATGGCGAACGCCGTGATGTGCAACCGGCGGTGCAACAACAGTTGCAAGCCGAACTGGCGGCGGGTGTGAAAACCCCCGAGTACTACGCGACCCTCGCACCCGCCGCCGAGGGCATCAAGCACGAACTGCTGCGCTTCCTGTTGCAGGCCAAGGCCGAGGGCAAGCGCGTGGTCGGTTACGGCGCAGCGGCCAAGGGCAACACCTTGCTCAACTACGCCGGGGTCAAGCCGGACCTGCTGGCCTGGGTCGCCGATGCCAACCCGCACAAGCAGGGCAAGTACCTGCCTGGCAGCCGCATTCCGATTGTGTCGCCTGAACGCATTGAAATAGAGAAACCCGATTACGTGCTGGTGTTGCCGTGGAATCTGCTGGATGAGATCACCCAGGCCTTCGCCGGTATTCGTGCATGGGACGGTCGTTTTGTCATCGCCATTCCTGAGTTGATTATTCGATGAGCAGAATTCATTACACCAAACCCAGTGTCGGTGAGCTGGAAGCGCGTTACGCCCTCGATGCCGTGCAGAACGGCTGGGGTGAGCGCTGCTACGAATACATCACGCGTTTTGAAAAAGCGTTCGCGCAGCACATGGGCGTGCCCTATGCGATCGCTACCTCCAGTTGCACCGGCGCCTTGCACATGGGCATGGCGGCGCTGGGCGTCGGCGCTGGAGACGAGGTGATCCTGGCCAACACCAACTGGATTGCCTCGGCGGCACCGATTACGTACCTGGGGGCGACTCCGGTGTTCGTCGATGTGTTACCCGACAGTTGGTGCCTGGACCCCGAGCAGGTACGTAGGGCGATTACCTCGAGGACCAAAGCCATTCTCGCTGTGCATATCTACGGCAATTTGTGTGACATGGACGCGCTGCTGGAAATCGGCCGTGAGTTCGGCCTGCCGGTGATCGAAGACGCCGCTGAAGCCATTGGCTCGCAATGGCGCGGCCAGCCGGCCGGGTCGCTGGGCGCATTTGGCGTTTTTTCCTTTCATGGCACCAAAACCATGACCACCGGCGAGGGCGGGATCTTTGTCTGCTCCGACAAAGCCTTGTACGAACGTGTCCTGATCCTTTCCAACCATGGGCGCGTTGCTGGCAGTGCGCGTCAGTTCTGGCCGGATTTTGTTGGCTACAAGTACAAGATGAGCAACCTCCAGGCGGCGGTCGGTTGTGCCCAGATAGAACGGGTCGACGAGTTGATCCAGCGCAAGCGGGCGATCTTCGATCACTACGCTCAAGCGTTGACCGGGTTGCCGGGTGTGTCGATGAATCCGCAGCCCGAACATTCGCAAAACGGTTACTGGATGCCCACGGTGGTGTTCGATGAATCGACGGGCATCACGCGCGAAGACCTGATCGCGGCGTTCCAGGCCGCCAATATTGATGCCCGGGTATTTTTCTGGCCGCTGTCCTCGCTGCCAATGTTCTGTGACGTACCTGTGAACACGCCGGTGGCCTTCGCGTTGCCCGGGCGTGCAATCAACCTGCCGAGCTATCACGACATGACTGACGCGGACCAGCGTCGGGTCATTGATGTTGTGCGCGGTGTTCTTATGCAGAAGGGGAAACTGTGAAAGTCTATCTACTTGGTGCGGCCAACCCGGAATCGATCCGCATGATTCAAGCGGTACAGCGAGCCACGCCCAATCTGGAATTTGCGTTCCTCGACAATGACCCGGCGAAGCAGGGCACTTTGTACTACGGCGTGCCCGTGGTAGGTGGCCTGGATCGCGTCGCTGAACTCAAGGGTGACGACGTGCGTTTCGTCAACCTGATCACCGGCAGCACGGCAACCCGCTATGTAACGACCTGCCAGATCGTCGAGGCAGGCGGGCAGTTGGGTAACTTCCTGCACCCCAATATCGACCTGACAATGACTCGCATCGGCCTCGGCAACTACCTGCAAGATGGAGTGATGCTCCAGGCGGAAGTCTCGATCGGCGACAACAGCAGCATTCACATGGGCGCGTTGATCGGCCATGAAAGCCACATTGGCAACTCGGTTTTCATTGCGCATGGCGTGAGTGTCTCCGGTTGCTGCGAGATCGGCGACGGCACATTCATCGGCACCAATGCGAGCATCTTGCCGCGCACCCGTATTGGCCGCTGGGTGACTATCGGCGCCGGTGCGGTGGTGACCAAGGATGTTGCGGATTATGCGGTCGTGGTGGGCAACCCCGGCAAGATCATTAAGTCCAATCCTGATTCCTTTCAAGACGGTCGGGTTTTCAAGTAACCACCGCGGCTATTTTCTGGAGAGTGTGTGATGAATCCTCATGAACAGTTTCGTGAAGAAGTAAAAGAGAACATCGAAGGCCTGCAACAGGACAAAGCTCTACAAGCCGCATCGCAGGACTGGATCAGTACGACCGCCAAACACAAGTACACCTACAACTTCAGCTGGATGGGCCGCCCGATTATCCAGTTCCCCCAGGACATGGTCGCCATGCAGGAGATCATCTGGTCGTTGCGTCCGGACATCATTGTCGAAACCGGTATCGCCCACGGCGGCTCCCTGGTGTTTTACGCCTCGATGCTTGAACTGATTGGCCATGGCGAAGTGCTGGGGGTCGATATCGATATTCGTCAGCACAACCGCGAGGCGATCGAAGCGCACCCGATGTTCAAGCGGATCGAAATGATCCAGGGCTCGAGCATCGACCCGGCCATCGTCGATCAGGTTCGCCAGCGCATCGCCGGCAAGAAAGTGCTGGTGGTCCTGGACTCCAATCACACCCACGAGCACGTACTCGAAGAGCTGCGGGCCTACGCGCCGATGGTCTCGGTGGGCAGCTATTGCGTGGTGATGGATACCGTGGTCGAAGACATGCCGGAAGACGCCTTCCCGGATCGTCCCTGGGGCAAGGGTGATAACCCGAAAACCGCCGTGTGGGCTTACCTGGAAGAAAACCGTGATTTCGAAATCGACCAGGCCATTCACAGCAAATTGCTGATCACCGTCGCGCCGGATGGCTATCTGCGTCGCGTGCGCTAATCAACAACATCGTCGGGTTCTTTCGGCCACTGGCCGGTTGTGGGGAAATGTATGCAAGGCAAGAACAATTCTGAGCACGGGTTGGCACTCAACGAACAGTTGACCGTGGTGCTGATATCTCACGAACGGCCGGCGTTTCTGCGCAGGGCGGTACGTTTTTACAGCAGCTTGCCCTGCAGGATTCTCGTATTGGACTCGTCGGTTGATGCTCAGCCGGGCATGGCGGGCCAGTTCCCGAATGTGGATTATCAGCACCTGCCGCAATACGGTTACTGGGGGATTCGTGCCAAGCTGGCTTATGGCGTAGACCAAGTGAGCACGCCGTTCATGGTGTTCGCCGCCGACGATGACTTCCATGTGCATGACGCCTTGCACGAAGCCGTCGCGTTCATGGATGCCAACCCCGATTACAGCCTGTGCCATGGCTACAGCATGATGTACCTGTCATTGCCCAACAGCGTCAGCTACTACCGGCGCGACAAGAAAGTCTGTGAAGACTACTCGTCAGAAAATGCCGAGGACCGTGTGCGGGACTACATGCACCAGTACCTCCCGCCGTTTTATGCCGTACAGCGCACCGAGCTGCTGCGTGACTGGTACAACGTGGTGCCTCACGAAACGAGCTTCCAATGGCAGGAAGTCGGTCACACGTATTACATGCTGGCGCGGGGCAAGGCTCGGATTCTGCCAATCGCTTACGTCGTACGTGAACTGAACTATGAGCACTCCGATCACAAAACCGAGATTTATCACTCGCTGGCCTATACCGACACCAAGACGGTCACCGAACGTGAAGCCTTTGCCGGGTTCCTGGCCGGACTGGCAACGCAAATTCAGCACCAGGACCCCAAGCAAGGGACTGAATCGGTGCTGCAAAGCTTCGAAGCCCTGACCGACAGCTTGCGCACGGGCCGTGCGCTGACGGCTGAACTGATCTTCGAATCGGGCTGGATTAATGTCGAGGCAGGTCCGCAACGCCGTTTTGGTCCCAAGCAATACGTCGAAATGCCTTTCTACAATCAGGCGTTTTTCGATCAGTTGACCCAATTCGAGTTCCTGCTGCACGCCATGCCGGCCGGCCGTGTTCAGTTGAAAGGCCTGGAAGGCATCTGGACTCGCCAGCAGGACCTTATGCAAGCGCGCAACAACGACACACCCGAAAGCGTTGTCGACCGCTTGTGGCAGGCCCACGACAGCAATGTGTTCAATCGCGCGGTCATCAAACGCCTGGCGGCGCAGCTCGATAGCCTGGGCGAAGACGAGGAGGCGCAGAAGCTGCACGCCTGGAATGCGCGGCTGGAGGCGGTGTCTCTCGATGACAATCGCCAGATGTACGACAAAATGCTGTCCGGTCGTTTGCTCCAGTGGCTGGCACCGCGCGAACCGGACGCCGAACAAGCCGAGGCGATCGCCCGGCATCTGGCGGCCAACGCCGGCGGCCCGCAGTTTGGCATCCTCTTGCTCGACCTGGACAACGACGTCGACAAATTACAGGTCACTCTCGATAGTCTGCTTGAAGGGCACAGCAAGGCGTTCAAAGTGGTGGTCTTCACCACCGGTGAGCCGCCAGCGGCCACCACCGCGCAAAACTTGCTGCATTTTGTTCGTGTCACCCAAAGCAACTATGTCGACAAGCTGAACCAGATCGCCCGTCAGTCGAGCAGCGACTGGCTGCTGCTGGCCGAGGTCGGAGAAGCCTTCACCGCCAGTGGTCTGTTGCGCGCCAGTCTGGAGCTGATGTCCGTCAATGACTGCCGTGCCGTTGCCACCGACGAGATTCAGCGCAACGCCGAAGGTGCGCTGGTGGACATATTCCGTCCGGGCTTCAACCTTGACCTGCTGCAAAGCGTGCCGGCGTTGATGGCGCGCCACTGGTTGATTCGCAAAGATGTGTTCAACGAAGTCGGCGGTTATCAGGCCGACTTCAACAAGGCCCTGGAATTCGACCTGCTGCTGCGCATCATCGAGCAGGGCGGCCTGAGCGGTCTGGCCCACCTGGATGAGCCATTGTTGATCTCCCGGGCACCAGAGCTCGAAGAAAATACCCATGAGCGCCTGGCGTTGTTACGTCACTTGGGCAACCGTGGCTACAAGGCCAAAATCAGCTCGGCAGTACCAGGTACTTACCAGATCGATTACCGCCACACCGAACGCCCGCTGGTATCGATCATCGTTCCGGCCGGGGATGATCTGCCTGCGTTGCAACAGTGCCTGCAAGGCGTGCTGCTGCGTACCCGCTACGCCCGATACGAAGTGCTGATCGCGGTAAACCCGAATCAGTCGGCCGAGGTCAATGACTGGCTTGGTACTTATCAACATGCCAAGGTCCGCGTGCTGCACACCGACCGGTTACTGAGTGACACCGCGCTGTACAACGCCGCCTGCCAGGAGGCGCAAGGCGAGTACTTGGTGCTGCTGGCCGCGGACAGTGAATTGGTCAACCCGAACTGGATCGAATCGCTGCTCAATCACGCCCAGCGTCCGGAAGTGGGCATCGTCGGTGCCAAGCTGGTCGATCACGACGGTAACGTCACTCAAGCCGGCCTGATTCTGGGGCTCAATGGCGGCGTTGGTTCGGCTTTCGTTGGCGAACGCTTTGACGCTGACAGCAGTTATCTGCAGCGGTTGGTGCTGGAGCAGAACTACTCGGCGGTGTCGAAGGTTTGCCTGATGGTCCGCAAAGAGCTGTTCGACGCCTTGGGTGGCCTGGATGAAATGACGTTTGCCGAAGGCTTGAGTGACGTCGATCTGTGCCTCAAGGCCGGTCAGGCCGGTTACCTCACAGTGTGGACGCCGCTGGTCCAAGTCGTTCATTCGGGCGTTGTGCCACAGGGGGCGCAGGTACTCGACGCCCTGCGTGAAAAATGGACCACTGCCTTCGCTCAGGATCAGGCCTATAACGCCAATCTCGCGCTGACAGGCAAGGGTTTCGTCCTGGGTGAAAGCGCCCCGGTGAACTGGGCGCAGTTGCTCGCATAAACCGGGCTGAAAGGTACAAGGATTCGAAGCATGTTCAACGGTAAATCGATTTTCATCTCGGGCGGCACCGGTTCGTTCGGGCGCAATTTCATCTGCCGCTTGCTGGAGCAATACCAGCCCAAGCGCGTGGTGGTGTTCTCGCGCGACGAACTCAAGCAGTACGAAATGCAGCAGACGTTCAACGCACCGTGCATGCGCTATTTTCTTGGAGATGTGCGCGATGCCGAACGTTTGCGCCAGGCCATGCGCGGCATCGATTACGTGGTGCATGCCGCGGCTCTGAAACAAGTGCCCGCCGCCGAGTACAACCCGACCGAATGCATTCGTACCAATGTTAATGGCGCGGAAAACATCATTGCGGCAGCGATCGATAACGGCGTCAAGCAGGTGGTCGCGCTGTCCACCGACAAAGCGGCCAGCCCGATCAACCTGTACGGTGCGACCAAGCTGCTGTCGGACAAACTGTTCGTGGCCGCCAACAACATTGCCGGCGAACAGCAGACCCGGTTTGCCGTGGTGCGCTATGGCAACGTTGCCGGTTCACGAGGCTCGGTAGTGCCGTTCTTCAGCAAGCTGATTGCCGAAGGTGCGACCGAGCTGCCGATCACCGACGAGCGCATGACGCGCTTCTGGATCACCCTCGATCACGGCGTGCAGTTCGTGCTCGACAGCTTTGCCCGGATGCATGGCGGTGAAGTGTTCGTTCCCAAGATACCGTCGATTCGCATTGTCGATCTGGCGCTGGGCATGGCTGAGCACTTACCGCACAAACACGTGGGGATTCGTCCGGGAGAAAAACTCCATGAACTGATGGTGCCGCTGGATGATGCGCGCATGACCCTGGAATTCACCGATCACTACACGATCCAGCCGTCGATCCGCTTCACCAGCGTCGACGTGGATTTTGCCGTGGATAAATTGGGCGAACAGGGCAGGCCGGTGAGCGAAGATTTCGAATACCGCTCTGACACCAATCCGCATTTCCTGTCGCTCGGCCAGATCGTCGATCTGCATGCGGAACTGTCGGCATGATTCCCTATGGCCGACAGAGTCTCGATCAGGCGGACATTGACGCGGTAGTGGCCGTGTTGCAGTCCGAGTGGCTGACCCAGGGGCCGACCATCGAGCGTTTTGAGCAGGCCATGGCCGAGCGTTGCCAGGCTGATTTCGCGGTGGCGGTGTGTAATGCCACGGCAGCATTACACATCGCTTGCCTGGCGGCCGGGCTCGGGCCGGGTGACCGTTTGTGGACCACGCCAAACACCTTTCTGGCCTCGGCTAATTGCGGTCGTTATTGCGGTGCCGAGGTGGACTTCGTCGATATCGACCCATTGACCTGGAACCTCGATGCCTACGCCCTGAAAGCCAAGCTGGAAGCGGCGGAGGACAACGGCACGCTACCCAAAGTCCTGGTGGCGGTGGCCTTCTCCGGGCAGAGCTGCGATATGCGGATGATCGCCGAACTGGCCGAGCGTTATGGTTTCACGATCATTGAAGACGCCTCTCACGCGGTCGGTGCGACCTATGCCGGGCGGCCGGTGGGCTGCGGTGATTTCGCGGCGATGACGGTGTTCAGTTTTCATCCGGTGAAAATCATCACCAGTGCCGAAGGTGGCATGGTGCTGACCAATCGTCGGGACCTGGCCGAGCGCCTGCAACGTTTGCGCAGCCACGGCATGACCCGCGACCCCGGGCAAATGACCGAACCCAGCCACGGCCCCTGGTATTACCAGCAGATTGAACTGGGCTTCAATTACCGCATTACCGACCTGCAGGCCGCTCTCGGTTTGTCGCAGTTGAACAAGCTGAATGCCTTCATCGAACGCCGGCGTGAACTGGCAGCGCGTTATGAGCGCTTGCTGGCGTACTTGCCGCTGACCTTGCCCAGCCCTCAGCCAGAGGCGGAATCGGCGTGGCATCTGTATGTNGTGCGCCTGCAACTCGATCGAATCAACCTCAGCCATCGACAGGTGTTCGANGGTTTGCGAGCTGCCGGTGTGGGTGTGAATGTGCACTATATCCCGCTGCACTTGCAGCCGTACTACCGNGACCTGGGGTTTGCCGAGGGTGACTTTCCGCAGGCTGAGCGTTACTACGCCGAGGCCATCAGCCTGCCCCTGTATCCATTGCTCAGCGATGAACAGCAGGACTACGTGGTCGAGCAACTGCGTCGGCTGACCGAATGAATGCTCCCACAGGTGCGGTGCTTGAAATGAGAGTGTGCGATGCGTGAACTGAGTGAGCAGGAAAAATTCTGGCAAGGAGATTTCGGTAACCAATACGTCGACCGCAATGTCGGGCAAGCACTGGTAGCCGCCAACCTCGCCTTGTTTGCCAAGGCATTGACGCGGGCCGGGCGAATTGAAAGCCTGGTAGAGCTAGGCACCAACGCAGGAAACAACTTGCAGGCATTGCATCAGTTGTTGCCCCAATGCGAATTGTTCGGCGTGGAAATCAATGCCAGCGCGTGTGCCCAGGCGCAGGCACTGGGCATTGCGCAGATCTGGCACGGTTCGCTGTTCGATTTCCCCCGTGAACGCAGCTTTGACCTGACCCTGAGCAAAGGCGTACTGATTCATCTGGCGCCGGAGCTGTTGCCGGCGGCGTATGCGCAGCTGTATGAATTGAGTCAGCGTTATATTCTGATCGCCGAGTACTACAACCCGGCGCCTGTCGAAGTCTCGTATCGCGGTAACAGTGGCAAGTTGTTCAAACGTGATTTTGCCGGTGAAGTGCTCGATCGTTATGATGACTTGCAGCTGGTGGATTATGGTTTCGGCTACCACCGCGACAGGCAATTCCCTGTGGATGACGTCACCTGGTTCCTTTTGGAAAAACGCCCTTGAACAGCGTCGCAATCATCCCGGCCCGCGGTGGCAGCAAACGCATATCGCGCAAGAATCTCAAGCCGTTCGACGGCGTGCCGATGATTGCCCGTTCGATTCGAACCGCCCTCGATTCGGGGCTGTTCGCCCAGGTGGTGGTCAGCACCGACGATGACGAAATCGCCGAACTGGCGCGGACTTACGGTGCGCAGGTGCCGTTCATGCGGCCGGCGGTCTTGGCTGATGATTTCACCGGCACGGCGGCAGTGGTGGCCCATGCCCTCGAAGAACTGCATCGACAGGGTCACGATTTTGATTACGCCTGTTGCATCTATGCCACGGCACCGCTGTTGCAAACGCGATTTTTGCAACAGGGTCTGAACCTGTTGGCGCTGCATCCGACCAAGTCTTTTGCGTTCTCGGTGTGCGATTTTGGATTTCCGGTGCAGCGTGCCCTGACCCTTGATGATGAGGGCGCATTGACCGCGTTGTACCCGCAGTTTCGCGAGACACGCTCACAGGACCTGCCGCCGGCCTATCAGGATGCCGGGCAGTTCTATTGGGGCCGTAGCGACGCCTGGTTGCGCGGCGATGTGGTGTATTCGCCGCAAAGCCTGCCGGTGATTCTGCCTCGCTACCTGGTGCAAGACATCGATACCCCCGAAGACTGGACGCGCGCCGAGTACCTTTACGCTGCGTTGCAGGCGGGTGGTGAATTGCAATGAGAGTGCTGATTCGCGCCGATGCCTCGCCGACCATTGGCAGCGGTCATATTGCCCGCTGCCTGACCCTGGCCAGGGTTTTGCGCCAGCAGGGCGTGCACGTGGCGTTTGCCTGTCGCCGTTTGCCGGGCCATCGGCTCGAGGGTCTCGACGCCGAGGGTTTTGAAACCTTCGCGCTGCCGGATCGTTATCCCGATGAAGACCCGCGACAGCCCATCGAAGCCATGTTGCCGTGGCAGGCGGATATTGCTGCGATGGGGCAAGCGCTGGGCCACCACCCAGCCTTCGACTGGATCATTGCCGACCACTACGGTCTCGATCATCAGTGGCAGACCGCTGTCCGTCGCTGGGCGCCACGGATCGCGGCGGTGGACGATCTGGCGAAGCGCACCTACAGCGTCGATTTGCTGCTCAACCAGAATCTCTCCGGTACGCCAGCGGCTTACGTTTCGTTGCTTAAGCCGGATTGCCAGACCTTGCTTGGCCCACACTTCGCCATGTTGCGCGAGGAGTTCTGCTGCCCGGCGATTGAAATCAAGCCTGAGGCCAGGCGTGTGCTGGTGAATTTCGGCGGTTTTGATGCAGCGATGCAGACCCATCACGCGATGCTGGCGCTGATGGACTTCGCTGAGCTGGAAGTCGATTTTGTGGCCGGTGCCGACAACCCGGCGTGGGACGCGATGCAAGCATTGGCGGTCGATCGTCCGAACTGGCGCTTGCAGCGTTTTGTCAGCGACTTTTACCGGTTGATGACCGAGGCCGATCTGTTTGTCGGTGCCGGTGGCGGGACCAGTTGGGAACGGGCCGCGATGGGGCTCCCGACGATTTGCATTGCCGTGTCCAACAATCAACAAACCAACGGTGAGGTCATGGCCACCGCGGGCGCCCATGTGTTCCTCGGGGCGCGGGAGCAGGTCAGTGTCGAGCAACTGCGCCAGGCCATCGGTTTTGTCGCGGGCAATCAGGGCTTGCGTCAGAGCCTGGCCGAACGTTCCCGGCAGTTAGTCGATGGCCGTGGAGCGCAGCGGGTGGCGGCAGCGCTGGTCGGTGCGATGTTGCCGGTGCGCGAGGCGACTCTGGACGATGCACGATTGTTGTTCGAAGGGCGCAATGCCGAAGCTGTACGGTGCTGGTCGCTGGACAGCCGCATTATCGATTGGCCGTCACACCTGGCCTGGCTGGCGGCGAGTTTGAACAGCGAGCAGCGCTTGCTGTTGATCGCCGAGGCGGGCGATGGCCCGGTCGGTGTGTTGCGTTACGACCTTCATGGGGTGAATGCAGACGTCTCGATTTATCTGTTTGACGGCCGCTTTGGTCTGGGCTGGGGCAGGGCGCTGTTGGCGCGGGGCGAAGCCTTCGTGACCACCCACTGGCCGCAACTGCAGGCCATCACCGCTCAAGTGTTGCCGGCGAATCAGCCGTCGCTGAAGCTGTTTCGCGAA
>Ga0065714_10002723_pt1 | contig 15303 bp, 13 predicted proteins | sample MisRhiReplicate2_FD_59101 | JGI IMG/M metagenome (GOLD analysis project Ga0065714, IMG submission 59101) | Miscanthus rhizosphere microbial communities from Kellogg Biological Station, MSU, sample Rhizosphere Soil Replicate 2: eDNA_1 v2... | ecosystem: Host-associated > Plants > Roots >...
CCGCCAATGAACTGGGCCGCCTGGCCGTCGAAGCCGGCATTCCCAATGGCGTGCTCAACGTCATCCAGGGTTATGGTGCTACCGCCGGCGACGCCCTGGTTCGGCACGCGGATGTGCGCGCAATTTCCTTCACCGGAGGTACCGCCACTGGCAAGAAAATCATGCAGACCGCCGGCCTGAAAAAGTACTCCATGGAACTGGGCGGCAAGTCGCCGGTGCTGATCTTCGAAGACGCTGATCTGGAACGCGCCCTCGACGCGGCGCTGTTCACCATCTTCTCGCTCAACGGTGAACGCTGCACCGCCGGTAGCCGGATCTTCATCCAGGAAAGCGTTTACCCGCAGTTCGTCGCCGAGTTTGCCGCGCGTGCCAAACGCCTGATCGTCGGCGACCCGCAAGACCCGAAAACCCAGGTCGGCTCGATGATTACCCAGGCCCATTACGACAAGGTCACCGGCTACATCAAGATCGGCATCGAAGAAGGCGCCACCCTCCTCGCCGGTGGCCTGGAACGTCCGGCCAATCTGCCGGCACACTTGAATCGCGGGCAGTTCATTCAGCCGACGGTGTTCGCTGATGTGAATAACAAAATGCGCATCGCCCAGGAAGAAATCTTCGGCCCGGTGGTCTGCCTGATCCCGTTCAAGGACGAAGCCGAAGCCCTGCAACTGGCCAACGATACGGAATACGGCCTGGCGTCCTATATCTGGACCCAGGATATCGGCAAAGCGCATCGTCTGGCCTATGGCATCGAAGCCGGCATGGTGTTCATTAACAGCCAGAACGTGCGCGACCTGCGTCAGCCGTTCGGCGGTGTGAAAGGCTCCGGTACCGGTCGTGAAGGCGGCCAGTACAGCTTCGAAGTGTTCGCCGAGATCAAGAACGTTTGCATCTCCATGGGCAGTCATCACATCCCGCGCTGGGGCATCTAAACCGCCGGTAACGGCTGACGAAGACAGCAAAGCAATGGGTCGCGCATCGGCCCATCACAAGCTTTGACAACTGCCAGACTGAACCAAACAACAACAATTTCAGGAGAATCATCATGGGCGAAGTCGTCCTGGCCGCGAAGATCTGCCACGTACCGTCGATGTACCTGTCAGAGATGCCCGGCAAGCACCATGGTTGTCGCGAAGCGGCGATTGCCGGGCACAAGGAAATCGGCCGTCGCGCCCGCGAACTCGGCGCCGACACCGCCGTGGTGTTCGATGTGCACTGGCTGGTCAACAGCGGGTATCACGTCAACTGCGGCGAGCATTTCAAGGGCATCTATACCAGCAATGAACTCCCGCACTTCATCAAGAATATGGAGTACGAATACCCAGGCTGCCCGGAATTGGGCGAATTGATCGCCGCCGAGGCCAATCAGGCCGGCGTGCGCACCATGGCTCACAACATCCCGAGCCTGGAGCTGGAATACGGCACTCTGGTGCCGATGCGCTACATGCACATGGGCGTACCCGACGAGCAGAAGTTCGACGTGATCTCCATCGCCGCCTGGTGCGCCTGGCACCGGCTGGAAGACAGCTTTGCCTTCGGCGCCGCCGTGCGTCGGGCCATCGAGAAGAGCGACCGCAAGGTGCTGGTATTGGCCTCGGGATCACTGTCCCATCGTTTCTCGGACAATCGCGAAGCCGAAGCCAACATCCACAACTGGACCCGCGAGTTCGACAAACAGATGGACCTGCACGTGGTCGAGATGTGGAAGCAAGGGCGCTTCAAGGAGTTCTGCGCGATGCTCCCGGACTACGCCGAGCATTGCTTCGGCGAAGGCAAGATGCACGACACCTCGATGCTCCTCGGACTGTTGGGCGGGCCGGAATACAACAAACCTGCCGAGATCATCACTGAGCCCTTCGGAAGCTCCGGCACCGGCCAGATCAACGCCATTTTCCCCCTCTGACACTCGCTCGCGGGCAGCTTGAAGGTTGCTCGCGGCCAGGGAGACACACATGCCGCATTTCATCGCCGAATACACCGACAACATCGAGCAGCAAGCGGACTTGCCCACGCTGTTCGAAAAGGTTCACGCCATTCTGGGAGACAGCGGTGTATTTCCCCAGGGCGGCATCCGCAGTCGCGGTGTGCGCCTTGACACCTGGCGCATGGCCGACGGCAAGCACGATTACGCCTTCGTCCATATGACCCTCAAGGTCGGTCACGGACGGGATCTGCAGACCCGGCAAGCCGTCGCCGAAACGCTGTTCAAGGTGATCACCGAACACTTCGCCGAGCTGCAGTCGCAACGCTTGCTGGCGCTGTCGTTCGAGATGATCGAACTGCACCCCGAACTTAATTTCAAGCAGAACAACGTGCATGCCTTCTTGAAGAACCAGGTGGGCTGATTCACACCCTCCTTCCGTCAACGGCCACTCAGACAAAAAGTACAACATCATGAGCACAGCCAATACCGCTGACAGCATCACCCTTGCCGCACACGATCGCACCCACAGCACCATTACCTGGCGCCTGATGCCATTGCTGTTGATCTGTTACCTGTTCGCCCATCTGGACCGGATCAACATCGGCTTCGCCAAGATGCAGATGAGTACCGATCTGCACTTCAGCGACACCGTCTATGGCTTCGGAGCCGGACTGTTCTTCATTGCCTACGCGCTGTTCGGCGTACCGAGCAACATGGCCCTGGATCGAGTGGGGCCACGGCGCTGGATCGCCAGCCTGATGGTGGTCTGGGGCGTGCTTTCCACCAGCATGTTGTGGATCGAAAGCTCCAGCGGTTTCTATGTCCTGCGCTTTCTGCTGGGCGTGGCCGAAGCCGGCTTCTTTCCCGGGATCCTGGTGTTTCTCAATCGCTGGTATCCGGCCCGTCGCCGGGCTCAAGTCACCGCGCTATTCGCCATTGCCGTGCCGATGGCCGGGGTGATCGGCGGACCGCTGTCCGGTGCAATTCTGGAAAACCTCCATGACTTCGGTGGGCTACGCGGCTGGCAGTGGATGTTCCTGATCGAAGGTGCGCCAGTGGTCCTGCTGGGGCTGGTGGTTCTCAGGTGCCTGCCGGATAACTTCGAAGTCGTGAAGTGGCTCAACCCCGCGCAGAAACAACAACTGCGCGCGCAACTGAGCAGCGAAGAACAACGTAAATCCATCACCTCCTTCGGCGGCATTGTGCGCGACCCGCAGGTCTGGCTGCTGGTGGCGATCTATTTTGCGGTGATGCTGGCGGTCAACACCCTGGCCTTCTGGATGCCGACACTGATCCACGGCGCGGGGATTGGCAGCGACGGCAAGGTCGGTCTACTCAGTGCTGTGCCCTATCTGGCTGGCTGCTTCTTCATGATCGGTTGCGGACGCTCTTCCGACCGTAATCGCGAACGCCGCTGGCACCTCTGTGTGCCACTGCTGATGGCTGCCACCGGTATCGCCATGGCGGGACTGGCTCCGGGCAATCCGCTGCTGGTGCTGGGCGGGTTAATCGTTGCCGGGATGGGCGCCAGTGCCGCATTGCCGATGTTCTGGCAACTGCCGCCGGCCTTTCTGTCCAACGGCACCCAGGCCGCAGGGATCGCACTGATCAGCTCGTTCGGCAGCATCGCCTCGTTCCTCGCGCCTTATCTGATCGGCTGGATGCGCGACACCACTCAGAGCGCCAGCCTGGCCCTGTATGTCCTGGCGCTGTTAATCGCTCTCGGCGGCTTCCTGGTGCTGCGCACCAATGCGGCCATCGTCAATCCACAATAAGAGAACTTCGTCATGCTCGATCAACAGCAAATCCTTCACGCCGCCGCACAACTGGATCGGGCCGAACGCTCCAGGGAGCAGGTCCGACAATTTTCCCTCGATCACCCGGCTATCACGATGGAAGACGCGTATGCCATCCAGCGCGCCTGGGTCGCACAGAAAATCAAGGACGGGCGCAAGCTGGTCGGGCACAAGATCGGTCTGACCTCACGGGCCATGCAAGTGTCCTCGAACATCACCGAGCCGGATTTTGGTGCGCTGCTCGATGACATGTTCTTCGACGAGGGCACTGACATTCCTTTCGAACGCTTTATCGTGCCGCGGGTGGAAGTGGAGTTGGCGTTCATCCTCGGTAAGCCGCTCAAAGGCCCGAACTGCACGATCTTCGACGTGCTCGATGCCACCGAGTGGGTAATCCCGGCACTGGAGATCATCGACGCGCGGATTCAGCAAGTCGACCCGCAGACCAAAGCGACGCGCAAGGTGTTCGACACCATTTCCGACAATGCCGCCAACGCCGGTGTGGTCATGGGCGGTCGCGCCGTGCGGCCAACCGAGATCGACCTGCGCAAGGTACCGGCGGTGTTGTACCGCAACGGAGTGATCGAAGAGTCCGGGGTTTCCGCAGCGGTGCTCAATCATCCGGCCAAAGGCGTGGCCTGGCTGGCGAACAAGCTGGCCGCATACGACGTTACCCTTGAAGCGGGTCAGATCATTCTCGGCGGCTCCTTCACCCGCCCGGTGGCTGCCAACCCCGGCGATACCTTCCATGTCGACTACGACATGCTGGGTTCGATTTCCTGTCGCTTCGTCTGACCTCTGGAGGACAGTTCCATGGACATGCCCATCAACCGTTTCAAGCAACGTCTGAAAAGCGGCGAAGCACAGATCGGCCTCTGGCTCGGCCTGGCCGACGCCTACTGTGCCGAGCTGGCCGCAAATGCCGGTTTCGATTGGCTACTGATCGACGGCGAACATGCGCCCAATGACTTGCGCGGCATGCTCAGTCAACTGCAAGCCGTCGCGCCCTACCCAAGCCAGGCAATCATTCGCCCGGTGATCGGCGATACCGCGTTAATCAAGCAAGTATTGGATATTGGCGCCCAGACCTTGCTGGTCCCGATGGTCGAAAGCGCCGGGCAGGCACGCGAACTGGTACGCGCAATTCACTATCCGCCCCAAGGCATACGCGGTGTTGGCAGCGCTCTGGCCCGTGCGTCGCGCTGGAACAGTATTCCCGGTTACCTGGATCAGGCCGACGCGCAGATGTGCCTGCTGGTGCAGATCGAGAACCGCGAAGGCCTGGCCAACCTGGATGCCATTGCCGCGGTCGAGGGCGTCGACGGGGTGTTTATCGGCCCGGCAGATTTGAGTGCGTCCATGGGGCATCGCGGCAATCCTGGGCATCCCGAGGTTCAGGCTGCTATCGAAGACGCCATTGTCCGGATACAGAGGGTCGGCAAGGCTGCAGGCATTCTCAGCGCCGACGAGACACTTGCCAGGCGCTATATCGAGCTGGGCGCAGCGTTCGTAGCAGTCGGTGTCGACACCACGGTGCTGATGCGCGGCCTGCAAACCCTCGCCGCCAAATTCAAAGATGCCCCGGTGCCCACCAGCTCCGGCGGCGTGTACTGATTTTTCGAGAAGTCCGATGAAACTTGATGATTTGAAACTGCTGCGCGAACAGGCTTACATCAATGGCCAATGGATCGACGCCGATGACGGCACCCGTTTCGCGGTGACCAACCCGGCGGATGGCGAAACCATCGCCCAAGTCAGCTCCCTCGGCCAGGCCGAAACCACCCGCGCCATCGCTGCGGCCCAGGCGGCCCTGCCCGCCTGGCGCGGCAAGACCGCCAAGGAACGCAGCTACGTGCTGCGCAAATGGTTCGAGTTGATCAGGCCCATCAGGGAGACCTGGCCCGCCTGCTCAGTTGGGAACAAGGCAAACCGCTGACCGAGAGTCGCGGCGAAATTGCCTATGGCGCGAGCTTTATCGAGTGGTTCGCCGAAGAGGCCAAGCGGGTCTACGGCGATGTGATTCCTCACGACAAGCAAGGCCGGCGGCTGGTGGTGATCAAACAGGCCATCGGGGTTGTTGCGGCCATCACACCATGGAATTTCCCCAATGCGATGATCACCCGCAAGGTCGGGCCGGCGCTGGCTGCCGGTTGCACCGTGGTGCTCAAACCGGCGTCGGAAACCCCGCTGTCGGCCCTGGCGCTGGCTGAACTCGGAGAACGCGCCGGAATTCCGGCCGGCGTGCTGAACGTGGTCACCGGCACCCGCTCACGGGAAATCGGTGCCGAGCTGACGGGCAACCCAGCGGTGCAGAAACTCTCGTTCACCGGCTCCACCGGTATCGGCAAATTGCTGATGGCCCAGTGTGCGCAAACCATCAAGAAAGTCAGCCTGGAACTGGGCGGCAACGCGCCCTTTATCGTCTTCGAAGACGCCGACCTGGATGCCGCGGTGGAAGGTGCGCTCGGCTCGAAATTCCGCAACAGTGGCCAGACCTGTGTCTGCACCAATCGCTTGCTAGTGCAGAACAGTGTCTATGACGAGTTTGCCCGACGCCTGGTACTGGCGGTCAACGCCCTCAAGGTCGCCCGGGCCGAGACCGAAGGCGCTCAACAAGGGCCGCTGATCAACGCCAAAGCCGTGGCCAAGGTCGAAGAACACATCAGCGACGCTCTGGCCAAGGGCGCCACGCTGCTGGCCGGCGGTAACCCCCACGCGCTGGGCGGCAACTTCTTCGAACCCACGGTGCTCGGCGACGTCACCCCGGCCATGCTGGTGGCCCGGGATGAGACCTTCGGCCCGCTGGCACCGCTGTTTCGCTTCGACACCGAAGCCGAGGCAATCGCTATGATCCGGAGCGTTGTGGTAGTTAGATCTATCTGATATTAAAATCATAGGTCTATCTGATTGGGAGTGGAAGACTGCAGCAGTACGGGGCTGCCAACATTTAGTTGGCAAAAAAAGCCGCCAGTTATGGTGGCGGCGAGGTCTCAGGCTTATGGCTGTCGACGAAGTAGCGTCAGGTTGTAGCAGGTTTGTTAGCGAACCCCAGCACTTCTCAAGGCTGCTGGTGTGTAGTCCGCTCCGAGGGCTTTAAAGCCGATTTCCATTGGTTTTTTTTCTTCGTTGCGTAGGCCTGAAACGATATAGCGGCCATTGATCAAGTCGTACAACGCTTCCACACCCAACCAAGGAATCTGCTTGTCATAGATCGGCGTCATAAAGCCTTCAGCCACTCGCCACAGAGTGTTGCGAGCGTCGTAGTGGTCAGCCAATACGATCTGCCAGGTGTCTTCGTCAACATAGATCACGCGTTTGGCGTAGAGATGCCGTTCTCCCGGCTTTAACGTCGCCTCCACTACCCATACACGGTGGAGTTCATAGCGGGTGAAGTCAGCATTCAGGTGCCCAGCCTTTACTACGTCGTTGTATTGCAGTTGCGGGGAGTCCAGTTTGTAGTTGTTGTAGGGAATGTAGATTTCCTTTTTCCCCATCAGCTTCCAGTCATAGCGATCTGGTGCGCCGTTGAACATGTCCAGGTTGTCCGCCACGCGTTGGCCATCCGACGCGGGGTAAGGACCGTCGTAAGCAATTTGTGGCGCGCGACGCACACGGCGTTGACCCGCATTGTATACCCAGGCCATGCGTGGCTCTTTAACCTGATCGAGCGTTTCGTGAACCAGCACTACATCACCGGCCAAGCGCGCTGGCGCGGTGACTAGTTGCTTGTAATAGAACAACACGTTACCGGGATTTTTCGGATCGAAGTCCTTGAGTTGGTCTCGGTAGGTGAACTGCTGATCGAAGTACACCGGCATAAAGGTACCATCTGCCAGCGGCGTCGCTTGTACGTGCGTTCGCCGGACGCTGCCGCCGCGATAGCGTGTAAGGTGGTTCCACACCACTTCCAAACCGCTTTGCGGAATGGGGAAAGGTGTAGCCATATCAAAGCTATCCAAACCATTACCGCCTGAAATCAGGTGCGTGTTTATCGCATTGTTGGCAATCGCTTTGTAGACGGAGTCCGGCAGGCTCGCACTGCGGTGACTTGGGTATACCTGCATGCGATAGCTGCCGGGGTAGCGTTTAAGCATTGCCAACTGACCGGGGGTGAGTTTCTCTTGATACTGCGCAGCATTCTGCGCGGTGATGGTGAACAGGGGTTTCTCGCTATTGAACGGATCGCTCAGTGCACCGTTGGCGCCGTCCTCACCAGCATTCTTGGCAAGACCGCCAGTCCATGGCGCAATACTGCCATTGGCATTTCCAGCTTTTTCCGCACCTATTGGAGTCAGGGTATTACCCAGTTTCGCCGCTTCAACGCTCGATACCGCCGCCTGTACGCTGTTGGCCATCAAAGCGATGACGATGGCGAAGTTAAAACGGAGCAATGCTGTTGTGTTCATTAGGTTGCTTCCACTCAAAAGGAGACGCCGAGACTCAGGGCGAGAAAATCACGGTCGATATTGACGTTGTAATCCCCACCGAAATAATCGGTGTATGCCAGGCTAGCGTTGTAGGTATTCAGGTAGGTGGCATCAAGGCCGACGCTGATTGCTTTGGAGCCTTCGTTGAAGCCTGGCTCCGGGCCATAACCGGAAACGTCGTGTGACCAGGCGAGGTTGGGGCGTAGCTCAACCCCCGGGATGACGTTGTTGTATTCCCAGATCGCCCGAGCGCGGTAACCCCAGGAGTTGCTGGTAGCAAAGCCATCGTTGTTGCAGTTGTTCGGCGTTACGCTGTTGCTGGTGCACAGGCTGTTGTTTGGATACAGCCGACCTTGACCATAAGCAGTGCTGCGGCCGTAACGCAAACCACCTTTACCTTCCAGCCCTCCGATGTGGGTAGCGCCCACTTCGGCGATCAGGGTCAGGCGATCCGCACCCATGACTTGGTCGAAAAAGTGCGTTGCGGTGACTTGAGCCTGGGTCACTTCTTTGCGTCGGTAGCCACTGACATCGCTGCTGTTGACCAAGCTCACCGCACCGGAAGACAACACAGGTGAAGCTGCCGGTACACCAATCGCTGCGCTGATCAAGTCTACGGCGTTGATTTGCAGTGGCATATTTGGCCGATAGCTGACTTCGCCAGACAAGGTTGTGCCGGTAGACAAGCTGGTGCTAAAACTCAAACCATATAGACGAATGTCTTCGGGGTAATCAGCGAAGTACTTCGAGGTACCGAGGCGATAGGCTTGGGCCAGTTGCTGGCCGGTGGCGCTGCCCAGAAAGTGATTACAACCGGCCAACGGCACACCGAGATTACCGCACAGCTGCGGCGCAAACCCCACATCCGTTACATGAGGGCTGGTGACGGCGCTGATATACGGTTGACGGCTGTGGTAATTGAGAAAGTAAGCGCCGAATTCGCTGTCCAGCTCTGGAGCAAACCAACGTAGCGCAGCGCCGAACTGGCCGCTGTCTCGGGCATCACGGTCACCGGCGCGGGGAATCTCGATACCTTCTGAAGTCAGATTGACTCCTAACGGGCGCAGTGCGGCTTGTGCTGCGGCACTTCGGTCGAGAATAGGCCCAACCGGTAATCCACCGCAGCCATCGGCTAATACATCGTTCTGCGAGAAGAACGTGCCGCAGTTGTCGATGACCGTCTGGTCCCACTCCAACTGATAGAATGCTTCGGCCGTAAGATTTTCGGTCAGGTTCTGCGACAAGTAAAACATGTTGACCGGGATCAGCCCTTCTTTGATCTCCGCACCTGGACGACGGAAAGCGGCGATGTCGATAGGGTTAATCGAGTTGATACCGCCTTGGATAAATGTGCTCTCGCCCCAGCTCACTACTTGCTTGCCGACACGCACGGTACCGGGCAAATCGCCGATGAGATAATTATGGTAAACAAAAGCGTCCAATAGCTGCGCACCAGCTGCCTTCGCACCTTCCTTGCGGTTGCTGTCATCGATGTCTTTGAACAGACGGCTTTCGTCCTTGAGTTCAAAGTCGTACCAGTACTTACCGCGCGCAAATATGCCGGAATCGCCGTACTTCAGTTCGAGGTCATGAATGCCTTTGAACACTTTCGAAAAGGTGTCGCCCTTGCCGAAATTACGTTTGCCATCGTCGGCGCTGTGGCTGTTCAACAGCTCCGGATCAGGGTTGCGCAACGCCCAACTGGCGCCCACCGACAGCGTCGAATCGAACTGCCCCTGGATTTCGCCAATACTGAAGTTCACCGCATACACGGGTGCGCTGATGCTGCTTGCAAGACCGACGGTCAGCGGCAAATAGAGCTGTCGCCCTGTTGGAGGTTTACGCATCATAACCTTCACTACCTCTTGTTGTTTTTGTGGAGGTGTTGCCGACCTGTTGCGGTTTTTTGGGCGCAGCAGGTCCTACTGGCCAGTGCTCGGGGCAATGGCCGGTGTTCGGATTATTTCGATCGGTATTACTTGAGGATTAGCGTCGCGTCATAGGGGCTGCTCCATCCAGTCCCGATCTGGAGGCTGTGCCGGGCCGGTGCCGTACAGGTACAACTGGTCATCGCTACGCAGTGCGAGGATCAAACCAAAATCGGTCAGGTATTGCTCGGCCTTATCGAGGTCCGACCGCTCGAAAATCAAGTAGGCGAGGCTGGCGGCCTTAACGGAGGTTTTTGGGTGACGCACCGGTTGTGGCGTCGCCAGTACAGTATGAGGAAAAGCGGTATTGCCAATCATTTTTACTGTTCTCCGTAGCCGTTTCGCGGGCAAAGCTTAGCCATCAACCTTAATTAACAAGGCCGCGCTGGTGCATTAACGGTGGGTCAGTTCAGTGTGTTACGAAGCGGCACTTGTTCACGTTCAAAACGCATAGTTCATCTGTAAACCGATCCCGTTGATACTGTTCTGATACTTTGCGCTGTAACCCGGACGCAAGCCGCCTTGAGTAGTGGGTTGGGAAACTTTAACGGTGTCCTCATGGATATATCCGTACCCCAGATCCAAAGACATTTGCTCGGTAGCCTGCCAGTTCAAACCCAGCGTGAAGATTTTCCGATCCCCCGTAGGTGCTCGGGTGGAGGTGTACTGGTTAGGCATGGGAGTCGGCTCGTAAGCGATACCGGTACGAATTTTCCATTGCTTGTTCAGGCGGTAGGACAAGCCTGTCGAAAAGGACCAGGTGTCACGCCACTTCAGGGTTTCGACAATCGAGTCGAATGCGGCATAGTTGCGTGGCACCCCAGCGTTTTGGACATTCAATTCGGGCACCCGGCTCCACCGGCTCCACAGCGCACCGGCAGAAAAATCCAGCCGATCGTTGAAGCGCCAGGTCGCTGAAGCATCAACGGTTTCCGGCGTGGTGAAGTCCAGACTCGCATCATATTTCCCATTGAGCCCTGGCAGGCGCAGCGCCGGAATCGATCCCAGCAGGCCATTGGCTCCAGACACTTTCGTCTTGCCTTCGAGGGTGTAATCAACCTTTGAGTGATAGGTCAGGCCCAGCGTTAGGTCATCGAATGGATCGAACATGATGCCCACATTAAAACCCAGCGCTGTGTCGTCGCCCGTCACCTTGACCGTGCCGTCGCCTTGCCCTCTCACTGCCCGGTTATCGATCTTGCTTTCGAGAAGCCCCTCGATGTGGTTAATCGTCGGGCCGAAACCTACCGACAAGCGATCGCTTATCCGGTAACTCACTGTCGGCTGCAACGTCACCACTTTCACTTGGGTACGCGAACTGCGGTAGCGTCCCTGGAAGCTGCTTTCGTAATCGGTCGAACCGCCAAAGGGGGCGTAAACACCGAACCCGACATGCCAATCCTGATTGAGTTGCAGCGTGTAGAACCCCGACGGCACGACAATGGGGCTAGGCACCATATCCCCGCGGGAAGTACCTGCCACCGACGTGTTTACGGAACTGATACGAGTGTTGGCGTCGATAATACTGATACCGCCACTGACGTGTTCACCCGTCAGTTTCGACATGCCCGCAGGGTTGCCGTAGACGACGGTGGCATCCTGAACGTCTGAGGCGCGGCCGGAATAAGCCTTTCCCTCAGAGCTGATGCTTTGTTCGTTAATTTGCAGGCCATTGGCCAGGAGATGAGTAGACGTGAGGCACAGCCCCAGCGCGCATAGCTGATTTCTTATTTTCATGGCTAAAGCTCTTATTATTTTTTTGACTCATCGGGAATGGATAGCCCGCACGACACGATTGAACAATTATGTTCAAATAAAGTCAATGATGATCATATAAGTAAAAATCAGCGATTACGCATACGCTCGGCGAGGGCGCCCATTGGTCGAGTCAGACTGCGTCTAAAGCGTTGTGCGAACGACTCGCCCTCGTAGATGGGCGCATGTGAGACGACTTCATTTGCTTGTTTAAACTGCGGGAATAGGCTCAAGGCATGACCGCGATTGATTCCGTGCTGAATAGACGGAGACCACATATTCGAACTGTCCAGCGTCTGACATTGCAGCGCAGTGGCGGGCGCCGGCGCGAAGGGGAAATCACTGCCGAACAGAATGTGCGATGGCTCAACCAATTCTTTAAGGGCTGCCATTGAGAAACGCGACGGAGATAAGGCTGTGTCGAAGTAAAAACGACGTATGTAGGTCATAACTCCCTGAGGAGCAGCGTTCTGAAACTCCGGTAAAGCATTCGCCAATGAGACACGCCAAGCCACGAAAGGTAAGAAGCCGCCGGAGTGAGCGAGGATCCAATTGATGCCAGGGTAACGCTCCATCGTTCCACTTAGGATCAGGTTTACTGCCGCGCGAGTGGTATCACATAGAAACTCAATTAGAAAACCGGGGGTTTGAAGCCCAATGCTCTCGCTAGTTTCGTGCATGTTTGGATGCACGAACACTACCGTCTTGCGCCGATCAAGTTCAGCCATCAACTCGTCAAACCGCGAATCCCCTAAAAACACCCCATCGGTACTGCCTAATAGCACGACGCCCTCGGCCTTGAGGACATCCAGCGCATATATTGCTTCCGCACAGGCAGCTTCAGTAAAAGGCATGGGGAGCACCGCAAAATTACCAAACCGCGCGGGATAGCGGGAACGCATATCTGCGGCGAACTCGTTGCAACTGCGAGCAAGTACATTGGCCTGCTGCACACCGCCACCAAAATGCACGCCTGGCGCCGACAGCGAAGTGACTGCCCGCTCGATCCCATTCGCATCCATCACTTCAATCGATTTCTCCGGCGTCCAGCTCGGTAGGGGGGCTCCAGCGACCTTATGCAGCCCCCTAGCGCTCATAGTTCCAACAAAGGATGGCGGGATGATGTGGTGGTGGACATCGATACGACCTTGCTTGATTGACATGGTAATACTCTTGGCTGGGTTTCGACCGAGCGACTGAATCCCTGCGCTCAGTGTGGCGGTAGGGCTAAAACACATCCTTGGTCCAATATTGGACACTGTTGTTCAAATATGTCAATCCTACCAAACGCCAGTGTTGATTTATTTTGAACGCAGCTGTTCAATGCATTATTACTTGTTTTGGAGTGCTTCCCCTTGAAGCTGAGTCGCGTTCAAAAACGAATCCACGATGCAGCCATCCAGCTATTCGCCGAGAAAAGCGTCGAAGAGATCAATGTCAGTGAACTCGCGCAGATCGCTGGCGTTGCCCGCGGCACGATTTACAACAATCTTGCCTCTGTCGAGTCGCTATTCGAGGATGTGGCCAGCCACCTTAGCGCAGAGATGAATGACAGGGTTGCCAGGAGTGCTAGCCCTGACACTCCACCAGCCGAACGTCTGGCCAATGGAATTCGCTTTTATATTCGTCGGGCTCATGAGGAACCTCACTGGGGCAGCTTCATCGTGCGTTATGCCGCCAGCAATTTAACGCTGCAAAAAATGTGGAGCGGCCCACCAATGCAAGATGTACTCAGCGGTTTGGCGTCCGAAACGTACAGCTTCCGGCAGGAGCAACTGCCGTCAGTGATGGGCATGATCGGCGGTAGCGTCTTGATTGCCACCTTGCTGGTTGTGCAAGGACACAAGACTTGGAGAGACGCCGGCTCCGACATGGCGGAGCTTGTGCTCCGGGCACTGGGCGTGCCGGCAGAGGAGGCACGAGTCATCGCTATCATGGAATTACCACCACTGCCCGTGTGACCCCTTCTTCATTCCTGTAGAGGCCTCGTCTCGCAATCAAGGAGGCCCCGCTCGACTCGCGCCTCCCCCGAGCTTCCGCTCGCCCTTCGTTTCATTATCACTGCCATCCGTCTGACACCCTGCTTCGCTCAAAAATATATTTGAACACATATGTTCATTTTTATACTTTGGTGATAGTTTTTGATCGAAAGCGCTATCTTATCGCGATTTTTACCGCAATCAGACGGCGCGCTTTACGACAGGAGCTGACAATGACAAATAAAGAATCCCTCCCAGGTTTGACTTCCCGCACGGTACAAGTCGGCCGTCGGCAAATTTTCATCAGTGAAATGGGCACCGGCTATCCATTGCTCATGCTGCATGGTGGTGGTGCTGGTGCATCTGGTCTGTCCAATTACTCGCAAAACATCGAAGCACTATCTCGGCGGTTTCGAGTAATCGTCGCCGATATGCCTGGCTACGGCCAGTCCACAAAAGGTGTGGATCGCAAGGACCCTTTCGGAGACCTGGCCGGTGCGATGCTCGGTTTGCTGGACACCCTGGAAATAAGCAGCGCTCATTTGGTTGGTAATTCATTGGGCGGGGCGTGTGCCCTGCGAATGGCGCTCGATGCACCAGGTCGGGTTTCGGCATTGGTGTTAATGGGCCCCGGTGGCGTCAATACGACACGAAGTCTGCCTACTCCCGGCCTCAAGCTTCTGCTCGATTACTACTCATACGAAGGCCCCTCACTGGAGAAGATCACCCGCTTCATTCGCGAGTACCTGGTCTATGACGGCAGTAAAGTCAGCGACGCAATGATCCTGGAGCGCTACCAGGCCAGTATCGATCCGCAAGTAATCGCCGCACCGCCACTGCGCAAACCCCAAGGCATCCCCAACTTCCGCCGTTGGGACTTCACCCGCGATCCACGCCTGAAACAATGCCAGGTACCCACCCTGGTGCTCTGGGGTACCGAAGACAAAGTCAATCGCCCCAATGGCGGTGAAGCACTGCGTAGCCGTATGCCTGATTGCAGCCTTTATCTGTTCAGCAAAACTGGTCACTGGGTCCAATGGGAGCGCGCGGATGAGTTCAACGCAGTGACCGCAGCATTCCTCACTTGCCACGCCGCACGCTGACTGGCCCGGATGGAGGGTCAATCAATGGCAAACAGAGAAAGCCTGAACATTTTCGGCGCCAGCAGCATGGGTTATGCGCTGATCGAAACCAATCGCCTGGAGAAATGGCGCTCATTGCTCCAGGACGGGATCGGTTTGCACTTGGACTGTGCCGACCAGCAAACGCTGGCTTTTCGTATGGATACCCACCAACGGCGGATCATCGTCCAGCGCGGAGACCAGGAAGACTTCATCGCCGTAGGCTGGCAACTGCGTGATCAGGCAACCCTGGATGAAGTTCTGAGACGTTTGCAGCGCCTGGGTATCGAAGTACAGATCAGCGACCCGAGCGCGGCAGCACATCGGGGGGTGAGGCAGTTCTGGCGCGTCCTCGGCCCCAAGCGCCTGGCTG